>Ga0187778_10002709_pt1 | contig 12023 bp, 11 predicted proteins | sample 1015_Q2_SP5_20_M_FD_132418 | JGI IMG/M metagenome (GOLD analysis project Ga0187778, IMG submission 132418) | Tropical peat soil microbial communities from peatlands in Department of Meta, Colombia - 1015_Q2_SP5_20_MG | ecosystem: Environmental > Terrestrial > Soil > Wetlands > Peat | place... | reverse complement strand
CGCGCGAAGGGCACCTTGCGGTCCATGAGGTAGTTCTCGTGGGTGCCGTAGGAGTTGCCCTTGGAGTCGGTGTTGTTCTTGTAGATGAGGATCCGCTGCTCGGGCGGGGAGACGGCCTCGGCCCGGGTGCGGGAGAGGTTCAGGATGCGCTCGCCGGCGCGATCCCAGATCACGCAGTCGCGCGGATTCGTGGTCTCCGGCGAGGAGTACTCGGGATGCGCGTGGTCGACGTAGAAGCGCGCGCCGTTGGACAGGATCAGGTTGATGAGGCGCGACTCTTCCTTCGACGGGACCTCCTTGTCCTCCATGTACTCGAACCCGCGCGCGTCGCGCAGCGGGCTCTCCGCCTCGTAGTCCCAGCGGATGCGGGAGGAGCGGTAGGTCTCGTAGGAGTTGATCAGCAGCAGCGAGGAGAGGATCGGGTTGAAGTCCGGCTGGTTCTTGACCGTGATGCCGTATTCGGTCTCGATCCCCATCACCTTCGGAATCGCCATTGACGTCCTCGGATCCTCGATCGCGCGCTGGGAGTGGAAAGACATACGGCGGGGGGGAGCCCAGCGCTCCCCCCCGCCGCAGGCCTACAGGTACTGGCCGGTGTTGATCACGCGCTCGACGGCGCGCTGCTTTTCCTTCGTCTCGCCCATCAGCGGCTTCACGTACACGATCCGCTCGCCCTTCTTGCCCGCGATCTTGGCCCAGTCGTCCGGATTGGTCGTGTTGGGCAGATCCTCGTTCTCCTTGAACTCCTCGCGGACCGCGTTGAGCAGGTCGTCGACCTTGATGCCCTTCTCGGCCATCTGGATGTACCGCTTCAGCGCGAGCTTCTTGGCCCGCCGCACGACCGACTCGATCATCGCCCCCGACGAGAAGTCCTTGAAGTAGAGGACCTCCTTGTCGCCGTTGGCGTACGTGACCTCGAGGAAGCGATTCTCCTCGTCGAGGCTGTACATCTCCTCGATGGTCGCCGCGATCATCCGGTCCACCGCCGACTTCGGATCGCCGCTGCTCTGGCGGATCTCCGACTCGTGGATCGGCAGCTCGGTGGTCATGTACTTGTTGAAGATGTCGACCGCCGCCGCCGCGTCCGGCCGCTCGATCTTGATCTTCACATCGAGCCGGCCCGGCCGCAGGATGGCCGGGTCGATCAGGTCCTGCCGGTTCGAGGCTCCGATCACGATGACGTTCTTCAGGTGCTCGACGCCGTCGATCTCCGCGAGCAGCTGCGGCACGATGGTCGTCTCCACGTCCGAGGAGATGCCCGAACCGCGGGTGCGGAACAGCGCGTCCATCTCGTCGAAGAAGACCACCACCGGCACGTCCTCGGCCGCCTTCTCGCGCGCCTTGATGAAGATCTCGCGGATCTTCCGCTCGGTCTCGCCCACGTACTTGTTGAGCAGCTCGGGGCCCTTGATGTTGAGGAAGAAGCCCTTCACCTTCTCGCCGCGCTTCTCGGAGATGCGCGCGGCCAGGTTGTTGGCCACCGCCTTCGCGATCATGGTCTTGCCGCAGCCGGGAGGGCCGTAGAGCAGCACGCCCTTCGGCGGGGCGAGGTGGTGCTCCTTGTAGTAGTCGGCGTAGAGGTACGGCAGCTCCACCGCGTCCTTGATCGTCTCGATCTGGGTGCCGAGTCCGCCGATGTCGTCGTAGGAGATGTCCGGCACCTCCTCGAGCGAGAGATCCTCGACCTCGCTCTTCGGCAGCTTCTCGAGCAGGTAGCCGCTCTTGGCGTCGATCAGCAGGTGATCGCCGATCTTGAGCTTCACCTGGCGCAGGGGATCGGCGATGATGCCGACCCGGTCCTCGTCGGCCCGTTGGGTCACGATGGCGCGCTCGGTGTCCAGCACCTCCTTGAGCACGACCACCTCGCCCTGGATCTCGTAGCCCGCGGTCTCGACGACGTTCAGGCCCTCGTTCAGGATCAGCTCCTGCCCGGGCTTGATCTCCTCGGCCTTGATCGACGGGTGCAGGTTGACCTTCACCTTGCGGCCCTGCGAGAGGATGTTGACCGTCCCGTCCTCGTTGGTCGAAAGGTACACTCCGTACGTCGACGGGGGGGCGCAGAGCTTGTCGACCTCCTCCTTCAGCGAGGTGATCTGCTCACGCGCCTCGTACAGCGCGTTGACCAGCTTCTCGTTCTGATTGAAGGCCTGGACGAGTTGCCGATTGGCCTCCCGGAGCTTGTTCTCGAGGATCATGAACTCCTTCGGCGCGTCCTCGAGCTTCTTGCGGAGCCGCCCCGTCTCGGCCTCGAGCGACCGGACGTACGCCTGCAGGTCCTGGACCTGGACTTCGTACTCCGTGAGGCGTCTCCGGTAGTTGGAGTCGGTCATGGGAAGGAATTTCGAGAGCCCTTTCATCCCCTCGGACGCGGGCTCGCGGCTCGGATTGCCCTTCTTATCGAACTCCTTCATGTTCGCCCATTCCTTTCTGGGTGAACCATCGGGCACTTCCGCGAGCGCGGCCACTTGCGCTCCGCTCCCACGCCTTCGAAAGGTGAACTCAGTATAGGAGGCCGTTTCGCGTTAAGTCAAGCGAATTGGCCTCATTTTTCGGTCGGGAGCCCTTGATTTCATTTACTTTCTCCGATTCCCCCCTCTGCGATCACCTATCGCTTCACTGAGTGAAACCGGAGCCTCCCGACCGCGGTTCCGGCGCCGACCCGCTCCACACCCGACGCGCCGCGCCAGTGCGCCTGCCGCAGTTGAAGCAGGTTCGGTGCCATGTGATGGGGCCAGGCCGACGCCAATGGCGAGCGGACTTCGCGAGCGCGTAGGCACTGCGGCGCCGTCCGGAGGCCCACGCGATGAGCAGAAGCGGAAGAAATTGTCCAACCATCGCGCAACGAGACGCCACATCGCCTTCGGACCCTCGCCGATCCCGCGCGGCGTCATCCAGACGCTGATCATGTTCGACGGCACCCCAGCTCCTGGTGGACGAAGATCGTCATCGGGGATGCTGCTGTTCGTCTTCCACCTGAGGCAGCTGGTGTTCGAGGCGCGCTCCGGCAAGGCGAGGCGACCGGCTGAGGCAGCCCGCCTCGTTTCGTCGTATAACAACGTCCATGTCGGGCGCGTCCCGGTCGATCGTGGTGGCGGCGGCGCTCGTCGTCTGGCTGTGCGGGGCACTGTCCGGAGCCGCATGGGCGCAGGGCGGGGTGCTCCGCGTGGGCCTGCCGTCCATCCCGACATCGCTGGACCCGGCCACCGCGCTCGAGGGCCCGGTCTCGGTGATCGCGCGGCAGATGTTCGACACCCTCGTGCAGTACCGCGAGACCACCAGCGACATCGAGCCGGGGCTGGCGACGCAATGGTCGGTCTCCCGCGACGGGCTCGTGTGGACGTTCCGGCTCCGCGACGGGGTCCGGATGCACGACGGGACCGCCGTGACCGCGCAGCTCGTGGTGGAGGCCCTCGGGCGAGTCATCCTGCCCAACGCGACGAACGCGCCCAGCCCGAATCCGGCTGCGCCGCGGCTCGTCCGGGGGACGCCGGGCGTGATCAAGGAGATCCGGGCGGTCGACGCGCGGACCGTGCAGATCGCGCTCCTGCAGCCCTACGCGCCGCTCCCTGCGGTGCTGGCGCATCCAGCCTTCTCGATCATCCTGCCGAGCAGCGTGGGCCAGCACATGGTCGGCACCGGCCCGTTCATGCTGACCGAGGCCAGCATCGGTCGGGTCGTGCTCGACGCCAATCCGGCCTACTGGGGCGGAACGCCGCGCTCGACGCGTCTGGTCTTCGTCGACGCCGGGGAGGACGGGCGCGGGGAGGCCATGCTGGACGCGCAGGCGGTGGACGTCGTGCTGACGAACACGCTTCCCGAGCGGACGACCGGCGTCCTGGGGATCCCGGGCTGGCGCATCGGGTATCTCGCGCTCGAGACCGAGCGAGAGCCGTTCAACCGGATCAAGGCCCGGCAGGCGGTAGCCGCCGCGCTCGATCCGTCCGTCCTGGCTCCCGCCGTTGCCCCCATCGGCGTGCCACTTCTCTCCTTCCTCCCGCTCGGCGCGTGGGGACGGCGCGACGGACCGCCGGTGCTCGAGGCCAATCCCACGAGGGCCAAGCGCGTGCTCGGCGAGGCGGGCTATCCGCGCGGCACCTCGGCGAGCCTCCTGATCCCCGACGGCCCCCGGCCGGACCTCGCACGGGTCGCCGAGGCGATTCGCACGTCGCTGGCCACCGCCGACATCTCCGTGCCGATCCAGACCGAGCCGGCGGACGCCGCGCTCCTGCTGGCGCGCAACGGCCAGCACCAGATGACGGTGCTGGAGGCTCGCCTGGAGGCGGGCGATCCTCACTTCCTGCTCTATCCGCTCTCGAGCAGCGAAGGCGCGACCAAGGGCAGCGCGGCGTCCAACGTGTCCTTCTACCGCAACCGGACGCTCGACGACCTGCTGATCCGAGCGAGCCAGATCTCGTTCCGCGCCGAGCGCCAGCGCCTCTACGTGCGAGCGCAGGCCATGCTCGCAGAGGAGGTCCCGTGGATCCCGCTCTACGTCCGCATGCACTGGGCCCTGGTCCGCGCGGAAGTGCGCAACCTGCGCCTGCACCCGAGCGGAAATCCCCGGCTGGATCGGGTGTGGATCGACAAGTAGGGCTGGGAGTGGCGAAAGGTCGGGGCGGACCGCGACGGCGAGACGGACCGACTAGAGCGGCAGGAGCCGGGCCGCCCGCAAGTTGGGGGAGTGCGGGGGCCATTTCTGGGCCCCCGCATTAGAGAGAGAAGCGGATCCGTCTATCTCGCCACCGCGGTCCGCCAGCCCCGTCTGCCCGCTCGCTCTACCCGTGCTTGCGCAGCTCGAGGCGCCCGATCTGCCGCCGGTGGACTTCGTCGGGGCCGTCGGCGAAGCGCAGCGTGCGGGAGTGAGCCCACATGGAGGCCAGCGGGAACTCCTGGCTGACGCCGCCGCCGCCGTGCAGCTGCATCGCGCGCTCGACCACGCGGCCCGTGATGTTCGGCACCGCCACTTTGATCTCGGCGATGGCCTGGCGGGCCGCCTTGTTGCCGACGGTGTCCATCATGTAGGCCGCGTGCAGCACGAGCAGCCGCGCCTGGTCGATCTCGATGCGCGACTCGGCGATGCGCTCCAGCGTGATGTCGTTGTCGGCCAGCGGCTTGCCGAAGGCGATGCGCTTGGTCGCTCGCCTGCACATCAGCTCGAGCGCCCGCTCGGCCACCCCGATCTGCCGCATGCAGTGGTGGATGCGCCCGGGGCCCAGGCGGCCCTGCGCGATCTCGAAGCCGCGGCCGGCGCCCAGCAGCATGTTCGACGCGGGCACCCGCACGTTCTCGAAGAGCACCTCGCCGTGGCCGTGGGGGGCGTCGTCGTAGCCGAACACGGTGAGCATGCGCAGCACCTTGATGCCGGGCGTGTCGCGCGGCACCAGGATCATCGACTGCTGCTTGTACTTGTCGGGGTTCTTGGGGTCGGTCTTGCCCATGAAGATGAGGATCTTGCAGCGCGGGTCCCCGATGCCGGACGTCCACCACTTGTGGCCGTTGATGACGTACTGGTCGCCGTCACGGTCGATGCGCGACTCGATGTTGGTCGCGTCGGAGGAGGCGACCTTGGGCTCGGTCATGGCGAACGCGGAGCGGATCTTGCCGTCGAGCAGCGGCTGCATCCACTGCTTCTTGTGCTCCTCGGTGCCGTAGCGCTCGAGCACCTCCATGTTGCCGGTGTCCGGAGCCGAGCAGTTGAAGACCTCGGGGGCGATCGGGGAGCGGCCCATGACCTCGCACAGCGGCGCGTACTCGAGATTGGAGAGGCCCGCCCCGCGCTCGCTGTCGGGCAGGAAAAGGTTCCAGAGGCCGCGCTCGCGCGCCTTGGCCTTCAGCTCTTCCATGATCGGCGGCACCTGCCAGCGGGTCGGGCCCGAGTCGAGCTGATCGCGGAAGGTCGACTCGCTCGGATAGATGTGCTTGTTCATGAAGTCGGTGAGCTGCTCCATGTACATCTTCGTCTTCTTGGAGTACTCGAATTCCATGATCGGCCTCCTGGCGCCGGTGCCGCTGGTTCCCGCCCGTGTCGGATCGCGTGTGGCCCAACCCTAGGGCGGCCGACGGCGCTTGTCAACGCCTCGCGTGGGCTCCGCCGCTGGACTTGGAGTGCCCAGCGTGGTAGAAAAATGCGAGACTTACGCGGCATCCGACCCTGACCATGCTCTCGATCTCCGACACGGCCACCGAGATGGTGAACTGGGTGTTCCCCGAGCACGCGGGGGCACCCGGCCAGATCCACGGCGGCCGGATGATGCAGTGGATCGCGACGTGCGGGACGATCGCGGCCTCGCGAGTTGCGCGCGGCAACGTGGTGCTGGGCGCGATGGACGACATCGACTTCCTACACCCCGTCAAGGTCGGAGAGGTGGCGGTCCTGCAGGCCCAGGTCGAGTACGTCGGGCACTGCTCGCTCGAGGTCGGCGTGCGCGTGTACGCGGAGAAGCCAGCGACCGGGGCGCGAGCGCTCACGCTCTCCTCGCACCTCGTCTTCGTCAAGGTGGACGAGCACGTCAAGCCGGTCCCGGTGCCGCAGCAGGTGTCGCCCCGCGGCGCGGCCGAGGAGGCGCTCCACGCGGCGGCAGCCGAGCGGCGCGCGCGACGGCTGGAGCGGTTCGCCCGGCGCGCCGAGCGCGTGCGGGAGGTGGACGACGACGGGCCGGAGCAGGTGCGCTGGCGGTTCGAGTCGTGCCGTTCGGTGCTTCCCGAGGACGTACTGTTCGGCAACACCATGTTCGCGGGCAAGCTCCTGCTCGACATCGACGAGGCCGGTGGCATCCTGTGCATGCGGTTCTGCCGGGGTCTGGTGATGACCGCGTGCGTCGACGCGCTCGACTTCTACTCGCCGATCTCGGCGAACGAGGTGGTGACGTTCAAGGCCGGGCTGAACCACGTGGGCACTTCCTCGCTCGAGGTCGGGGTCAAGGTGCTGAGCGAGCTGCCCAGGACCGGCGAGGTGCGGCACGCGTGCACCGCGTACCTGACCTACGTGCACCTGGGTCCCGAGCCGGCCGCCGGGCTGCGGCCGCAGCCGTGCCGCCGGTTCAGCCCGGAGACGCCCGCCGAGCAGCGCCGGTGGACCGAGGCGCTGGATCGCCGGGCGCGGCGGCTCGAGCGCGTGAAGGAGCTGAAATCATCCCTGAGCAAGGGAGCGTAGGAGACCCGTCATGTCTGGACACTCACGGTGGTCGCAGATCAAGCGGAAGAAGGGCAAGACGGACGTGCAGCGCGGCAAGCTGTTCTCGAAGATCCTGCGCGAGATCACGGTCGCGGCCAAGAACGGCGGGGGTGATCCCAAGGGCAACCTGCGCCTGAAGGCGGCGACCGAGGCGGCGCGCGCCGCCAACATGCCCGCCGACAACATCAAGCGGGCGATCCAGAAGGGGACCGGCGAGCTGCCCGGCGAGTCCTACGAGGAGATCGCCTACGAGGGCTACGGGGCGGGCGGCGTCGCGGTCATGGTGCGCACCCTGACCGACAACAAGAACCGGACCGGCCCCGAGATCCGCCACGTGTTCGAGAAGAACGAGGGGCGCATGGGCACCTCCGGCTGCGTGGCGTGGATGTTCGACCGCCGCGGCCTGATCGAGGTCGACGCCCAGAAGGTCAAGGAGGACGACCTGCTCGAGAAGGCGCTCGAAGGGGGCGCCACGGACGTCCGGCAGGTCGAAAAAGTGTTCGAGGTCACCACCTCACCTGATGAAATGGAGGCGGTGCGCCAGGCGCTGGAGCGGCAGGGGATCCCAGTGCTGGAAGCGCACGTCGACATGGTGCCGCAGTCCACCGTGCGGGTGGAGGGCAAGGAGGCCGCGGCGGTGCTGCGGCTGATCGAGGCCCTCGAGGAGCAGGACGACGTCCAGTCGGTTTACTCCAACTACGACATCGCCGACGAGGTCATCGACGCCATCACCGCCGCGTAGCGCGCTCCGCGTCATGGGCGTGGACCCGGGGCTGGTCGCCACCGGGTTCGGGGTGCTGGAGGTCGTGGCCGGCGGCGTCGCGGTCCGGGACGCCGGCGTCATCAGCACGACGGCGGGCCAGCCGCTCGAGGCCAGGCTCAACGCCCTGCACCGGGCGGTCCATCGGATCATCGAGACCGAGAGTCCCGGTCTGCTCGTCGTGGAGGATCTCTACGCCGAGTACAAGTTCCCCCGCACCGCGATCCTGATGGGACACGCGCGCGGGGTCATCTACCTCGCGGCCCGCCAGCTGGGGGTGGGCGTCGTCGCCTTGAGTCCCTCCGAGGTCAAGCGCGCGATGACCGGCAACGGCGCGGCCGGCAAGGCGCAGGTCCAGCGCGCGGTGCAGACCGTGCTCGGACTGCGGCAGCTGCCGCGCCCCTCGCACGTGGCCGACGCCCTGGGGCTCGCCGCCACCGGGATGGCGCGCATCGTCGGGCGCGTTCCCTCGCCTTCATCTGCGGGGGCCCCGAGATGGTCCCCACACTCCCCGCCACGCGGGAATACCGTGGCGCGCGTTCCGGTGCGGACGTGATCGCCTCGCTGCGGGGCCGCCTGCGCCGCAAGCTGGACGACCGCGTGGTCGTCGAGGCGGCCGGCGTCGGCTACGAGGTCTTCGTGCCCCCGGTGACGCAGCGGGACCTGGCCCACGCCAAGGCCGCCGACGGCGACGCGGCCGACGAGGTGGCGCTGGCGATCCACTACCACGCCACCCAGAATCAGCCCCGGCCGGTGCTGATCGGCTTCACCTCCGAGCTCGACCGGGAGTTCTTCGAGAAGCTGATCACCGTGAAGGATGTCGGCCCGCTGGTGGCGGCCCGCTCGCTGGCGGCGCCGGTCGGGGAGATCGCGGCGGCCATCGCGCGACAGGACGAGAGCTACCTGCGGCGGCTGCCCGGCATCGGGCCGCAAAAGGCCAAGAACATCGTGGCCCAGCTGCAGGCGAAGGTGGCCAAGTTCGCGCTGGCCCGCCCCGAGGCCGCGGAGCCGGAGACAGCCGCGCCGGCCGCGCCGGACGAGGAGGGCCTGCGGGGCATGGTGTTCGAGATCCTGGTGAAGCAGCTCGGCTACCGTCCGAGCGAGGCCGCTCCGATCATCAGCGCGGCGATCAGCCGTCGCCCCGGCCTCAGCACGCCCGAGGAGCTGCTCGACGAGATCTACCGTGGCGGACGCGCGGGCTGACCAGCGGGCGGACGTGGCCGACGAGGCCCGGGTCATGAGCCGGGCGGCCCTGCCCGAGGAGACCCAGGTCGAGCGGCAGCTCCGCCCGCAGCGGCTGCACGAGTACGTGGGCCAGCGCGCGGCGGTCGAGAGCCTGCGCGTCTCCGTGGAGGCGGCCCGTCAGCGCAGCGAGCCGCTCGACCACGTGCTGCTGTCGGGCCCGCCCGGCCTGGGCAAGACCACGCTCGCGGCCATCATGGCCAACGAGATGGAGGCGAACCTCGTCACCACCGCGGGGCCCTCGCTCGAGCGCGGGGCCGATCTCATGGGCATCCTCACCAACCTGGCCGAGCGGGACGTGCTGTTCATCGACGAGATCCACCGGCTTCCGCGAGTGGTCGAGGAGCTGCTCTATCCAGCGATGGAGGACTTCTCGGTCAACTTCGTGATGGACAAGGGGCTGAACGCGCGCACCATCCGCATCCCGCTGCGCCCGTTCACGCTGGTGGGCGCGACGACGAGGCCCGGGATGCTCTCCTCGCCGCTGCGCGAGCGCTTCGGGATCTTCCACCACCTCGACTTCTACTCGGGCGAGGAGCTGACCGCGATCATCCGCCGCTCCGCGTCGATCCTCGGCGCGCCGATCGTGGCGGGCGGAGCCGAGGCGATCGCGCGCCGGGCCCGCGGCACGCCGCGCATCGCCAACCGGCTGCTGCGCCGGGTGCGCGACTATGCCCAGGTGAAGGGCGACGGGGCCGTCACCGCCGAGATCGCGAGGCGCGCGCTCGACCAGGAGGGAGTGGACGAGGCGGGGCTGGACCGGCTCGATCGGCGCTTCCTCACCGCCATCATCGAACAGTACAAAGGCGGGCCGGTGGGCCTCGAGGCCATCGCGGCCACCATCAACGACGAGGCGGAGACGCTCGCCGAGGTCGTCGAACCCTTCCTGCTCAAGATTGGCTACGTGGTTCGCAGCCCGAACGGGCGCCGAGCCACCGCCGCGGCGTACGCGCATCTGGGCCACGCGCTGCCCGCCTCACCAGGAGGGCAAGGTCAGCTACCACTGTGATTCCGCTGGGCAAAATGCTTCTCGGTTTCGGGGCCCTGATGGTACTCCTGGGACTGGTCCTGCTCGTCGCGGGAAATCTGTCGGGGAAGGCACCATGGCTCGGACGGCTGCCGGGAGACATCTACATCCAGCGGGGAAGCTGGTCGTTCTACTTCCCGCTCGCCACCTGCCTGATCATCTCCCTCGTCCTCACCCTGCTCTTCTCGCTCTTCGGCCGGCGCTGAGAGTGGTGCTCGCGGTCGCCCTGGTCCTGGCGACCCTGCTCGGGGCCGGCCCGGCGCAGGCGGCGAGCGGCGACATCCGCGTCGCGATCGCCGACGGGCTGCGCGCCGTCGAGGTGGGCGGCGGCCCCATGATGGTGAGCGACCTCGCGGGGCGGGCGGTGGTGGGCGATTCGCCGTCGTGGCTCCGCGCCACGCTACGAGGCGGCGCCCTGGACGTCAGCGGCGGGGGGCGCCGTGTCGACGGCCTCCGGCTGGCGCCCGCCGACACCGGGTTCCTCCGGGTGAACGGCCGCGAGTATCCGGGCGCGCTCGAGATCGTGCGCGCCGGCGAGTCGCTCACCGTGATCAACGAGCTGTCGCTCGAGGACTACCTGGCCGGCGCGGTCAAGGCCGAGGCGGGCGACAAGATGCCGCTCGAGATGCTCAAGGCCCAGGCGATCGTGGCGCGCACCTACGCGGCGTACCATCGCCGGCTCAATGCCGACAAGGCCTATCACATCGTCGCCTCGACGCTGAACCAGCAGTACGCGGGACGGGTCCCGCCGGATTCGATCGTCTGGGCCGCGGTGAAGGAGACGGACGGGCAGGTGCTGCTCTGGCAGGGCGACCTCTTCCCGGCCTTCTATCACACCGACAGCGGTGGCTACACCGAGGACCCGCGCGTCGTCTTCGCCGCGTCGAACATGCCGGCGCTCCGGCCGGTCCGGGTCGAGTTCCCCTCGGGATCCCCGTATCAGCGCTGGCGGCTCGAGATGCCGCTGGCCGAGCTCTCCGCCGCGCTCCTGCGGGGCGGAATCTCGGTCGGCCGCGTGGTGACGCTCGACGTCCTGGAGCGTAGCGTGTCGCTCCGGGTGGCCCGGATCGCGGTCCGTGGGACCGCCGGGGTCGTGACCCTTCGCGGCAACGACCTGCGACGCCTGATCGGCTACGACACGCTGAAGAGCACGCTGTTCGCGGTGGCGGTCGCGGGCGGCGTCGCCCGCTTCGTGGGGCGCGGCTATGGTCACGGCGTCGGCCTCGATCAGTGGAGCGCCAAGACGATGGCGGAGCAGGGCTACTCCGCCCGGCAGATCGTGCTGTACTACTACCCCGGCGCCACGCTCGCGACGCTGCCCCCGGCCGCCGGCCGCTGACGCGCCGAGCGCGGTGACCACCACCATCACCTGGGACGACTTCGCGCGCGTCGACATGCGCGTGGGCATCGTGGTGGACGCCCAGGAGTTCCCCGAGGCGCGGCGGCCTGCGCTCAAGCTCCAGATCGACTTCGGCCCGCTCGGGATCAAGCGGGCGAGCGCCCAGATCACCCACCGCTACACGCCGGCCGCGCTGCTCGGCCGCCGGGTGATCGCGGTGGTGAACTTCCCGCCCAAGCGGATCGGGCCCTTCGTCTCCGAGGTGCTCGTGCTCGGCGCGTACGACGAGGCGGGCGAGGTGATACTGCTCCGCCCTGACGCTGACGTCTCCCCCGGCTCCAAGATCGGCTAGCCCCGCCATCGCGCTCCTGCCCGGCCGGCCGGGCAGGTTGCTGGTTGCTGGGCTACACTTCAGTGCCTATGGACGCGTCGCTCTTCGACTATGAGTTGCCGCGGGAGCTGATCGCGCAGGAGCCGGCGG
>Ga0187778_10002706_pt1 | contig 12026 bp, 12 predicted proteins | sample 1015_Q2_SP5_20_M_FD_132418 | JGI IMG/M metagenome (GOLD analysis project Ga0187778, IMG submission 132418) | Tropical peat soil microbial communities from peatlands in Department of Meta, Colombia - 1015_Q2_SP5_20_MG | ecosystem: Environmental > Terrestrial > Soil > Wetlands > Peat | place... | reverse complement strand
GAGCTTGAGCATGGACTTGACCGTGGCCTCATATAAAAACCGTTGAAAATCTCCATGCGAAGTTCAAGGTCCCTAGCTTCGTAATAGCTTCGAAAAAAGGATCAAAAGACCGCATCAGCCAGACGCTTTGCCTTTTGCCAATCACTGAATAGTGATTGCGTTTCTTGATCAAGGACATGTGGCCCTACGATGCCAAAGCGGTTCTGCAGAGCTGAAGTTTCTATGTCGAACTGATGTTCTTTGTTGCTGAGGAAAGTTTATCCTGCTTGCGCTTTTTCCTTCTATGAGATCCAGTTTTCATTGAAGAAGTTTCTGGCTACTGTATTAGGTCGAATCGGCGGTCGACTTAGTGACTTCTTCTAGGCTAGCGACGAATTGTCGGCTTTAGAGTCGAGTCCTTGTAGCCTTCGTTTATGCTTTTGTACACCGCATAGTTCAGGTTTGGCTCGTAGTGAATGCTAGTGATATGGACTTGACCTGAGTATTACGTTTATCACCATTATCACCTGATAGTGAGAGTTCAATCTCGCGATCCGCGAAATATCCAGTCTTTAGCCTAGTCCAGACAGTGCAATGTTCTATTGTCGAAGGCTTGGGGCTTGAAAATGGGGCCCTTTGGGCGGTCAAAAAACTCTGTGTCTTGAGCGGTGATAGCTTAATCAGAGAGGCCTATGCCTGTGCTGTATACGAAAGCATCAACAGTGAATCAGGCTTTCAGCTGATTTTTAACGCTGTTCGAAAATGTTAAAGCCAAGCGAGGGTGTTGTGAAGCTATGAAAGCTGGAACGGTTCTTCGCGAGTTTTTGGCAAGGGACAAGCGTAGGGTGATTTTGAGAACTCCTCGGTGGGATGATTTGGATGACTTGCTTGAGATGATCAACTCGCTTGTTGCAGAGGGGGCAGACATCGTTATTTCTGAGAAGGTTTCCCGAGTCGAGGAGATAGATTGGCTCGCAAGAGCGCTTAGCCATTTGGCGAAGGATGAGATTCTTTATTTGGTAGCTGAGGTTGACGGCAAGGTCGTGGCGAACTCTGAAATCAGCATGAGACGGGATGGTTACGACGGTCATGTTGGCGGAATAGGCATAGCGATTAGAGAATGTTACAGGGACGTTGGGATCGGGACGGAAATGATGAAGACGCTTCTGGAGCAGGCTCGCAAGATAGGCCTGAAAGTTCTAACCCTTTTCACTTTCGAGAGCAACAGAAGGGCCATCCACGTTTACGAAAATGTGGGATTCGTTCAGACAGGGAAGATTCCACGCAAGTTTTTCAGAGAAGGCAAATACATTGACGAAGTGATAATGACGCTGGTTTTGGAGTAGAGCTTATCATGTCGAATTTCAAGGTTTTCAACTCGAGCATTAACCTCTCGACGAAGGGTGAAATAGAGTTTGTTGACTTGACACGCAACGTCCTAGATGCCGCTGCAAGATCGGGCGTAAGGAATGGCCTGGTTCACATCTTTGCTCCACACGCGACTGGGATAGTGATCCTGACCGAAAACGAGTCCGGCCTGTTGGAGGACATAGAAAGATGGCTTCAAGAAATTATTCCTAAGAACAGGGATTACGAGCACCCATCTAACGCGTACGCACATCTAAGGTCAGTCCTTCTTCCTCCTGATAGAACTATTCCTATCATCGAGGGGAAGGTAGAATTAGGGACATGGCAATCTGTATTGTTCGTGGAAACAGACGTGCACCCGAGAAGAAGAACGGTAATCATCCAAGTATTAGGTAGTTAGTAGGTTTTCCTAGCAAAAAGTTGAGACACAAGAACAAGCAACTTCAGAGCTCTAGGTTCGTAGAACGAAAATTCCAGGACCATGTTCCATTAGGGAATTTAACATTTCAAGTTATTTTTCATGGCTACTGACCACAAAAATCGCAGTTTTAATGCATACTCGTCTCGTTCGAGTTGCTTTCGCCTCTTTTGTCGGCGTTTCGGTCAGCTGGTCGATATTCAGTTCTTGAATCATCCAATAAACTCTATCGTTCTTTTCCTTTTCTTAATGTTAAGTTTGCGCACTTGTCCATTAATATCGTTGCTAAGAGAGATGGTCTTATAAGCTTCGAGGAATTTCGTCTCTAAAAACGCAGATCTAATGGAAAAGACCAGGGGTCGATCCGACACCAGAAGTTTCCTCAGTTAATGTTTGATGTGCCAGGAGAGGGAAAATTTCGGTATGTTCAACATTTCAGTCGGAATTATCAATCTATCTAGACTAATGTGACTCCCGAGAGAAAAAGGAACCAATCGCCAACTCTGTTCTCGGCAAATGACATCTCCAGATCTGAGCCAAGTTCAAAAGGGATTTTTCTGAAAGAAGTCGAAAGTGATCCTTTCACCTGGTCCATTGGTTTGTTAGTGTAGAAACAGATTCGATCATGCTGCAACAGGAGATTCTTCGCGCCTCTTCAGCCACGGTCAATCGGAAGTGCATTTTTCTGAAGTTAAGAGAAATAATGTGTAAACTAGACATTGGAACTACGGGTAAATATTGCGGGTTTTCGTTGTGTATCGTCCTATTGAGTTTTCATAGTGAACATGAAGATTTACAGTTTCATTTCATTTTGGAAAAGCTGAGTGCTAGGTTTTTGTAGTTTTCAGTCAATGTTGATTCATTCGGACCGTTTTCGCTTATCCCAATGCAGAACTTACTGCAGGCTATTATGCAAACGGATGATTCGTGTCTATTGTTTCATCGATCATCTAGTCTTTGGATGTTTGTCAAGTCCTCGGTGTTCAGGGAAAAACAAGGCCGATCGGGAGTTATATAAGGTTCGACGTAGTTCGGCAATTCTTTTAACCGCGAGAAACTAACTGGTGCAATGATGAATCGAGTTGGTTAGGCTAAGGAGTCTTTGTGTCTTTTTAGAAACTTGCAAAGAATCCTTTGACGACATCCCTTGTGGACTGAAATAGAGGGTATTTTATCCTGACAGGTGGTGTGAGTTTCTCTAGCCGATTCACTCTGAAGTAGATTGGAGGATGGGGGTCGAGGCTTATCCATTCTTGAAAACGAAAAGTTGGCGATCGTTCATATAGCAATCTCTTGAACCCTATTTTCTCCAGAGCTTTGGCTAATATGCCTGGTGTACCTATGACGATTGCAGAGACAAGGTCGGCTCTTGCTTCAAAGAATTTTGCGATGAAGAATATTCCGGTCATGACTGCCCAGAAATATACGAGGAAGAAGTAAGAAAAGAAAATTATCGGGAACAATGGAAGAAGCACGTAGAACCTGAAGAGGAATTCGGCGCCTATCAAACCATAGAGTAGGAGAGGATCATGCCCCCTAAGATGGCCGAACTCGTGTCCGAGAACGCTTAGAATTTCCTCGTCCGAGAGCTGAACGAAGAGACCCGTCGTTATCAGGACTACGCCACGGCCGGCGCTTGGTCCAGCGGCTGCTGCATTCGGAATAATCGTGTTCGACACGACAATTTCAGGCATGGGAAAGCCAAAGCTTGCGGCAGCCTTTTGTACTAGTTGATAAACGTTGACTTTTCTTGTTGACAAATCCTTTGGGTTGCACTCAAACCCATGAGTGGCGAGCACCTCTTGCACTGCTTCGCAGTCAATTTCTCCTTTCTTAGCTATTGTTCTTTCATATATCTGCTTCTTGATGGTTCGAAGATCTTCTCTCGAATATTTTTGCCTAAAATCCTCATGTTCCTTAATAGGTAAAGGATACTCAACCAAATGAATGTAGGGATTTTTCTCAGTTATGTGCCAATCTGCACCTCTCGCGATGAACTTGCTAGAATAAAATACAAAGATGAACTGCAATGCTAGGAGTATGATCGGGGCTGGCCACCCTATCACGAAAAATAAGGCTATGCCAACGGTGATGAATACTACTGAAAGGAGAATTTGAGTTTCAAGGAATAGTCGATTGAGAGGTTTCTTTTCTTTGCCAGCAAGTTTCTCAGGGACTATTTCTTCGCCCTCTCTCCAAGCCAAAAACAGTGTGGTGTTTCTCATTTGTTCCTCAAAAAATCCCACGAGAATTAGGACGTCCTGTTTGACTTCTTCTACGAGCTTTTCGGAAACCGCGTCGTTGAGTTTTGTAATATTCACCATGACTGGTTTTTGGCCTATGATTTCGACGGCCATATTCGGTTTCCCAGCCTCATTCAGGAGAGTAAAAGCGATGGATGGATGTTCAGCGTCGAATTTCTTGGAAACATCCGCAAAGCGTTCTCGGTGCGGAACTATGTATTTCTGTTCAATAAAGTCCATCAATTCTTGCAGGTGTTCTGACGTGATCTCAGTATCAACAGAATATGAAACGGTTTTGTTGCCCTCTTGCATGTTTAGTTTGTTCCTCGTTCCGATTCGTTAACGCTGAGAGCACTCGTCAGTCCCAGTTGATATTCTTTCAAAGACATCGAACTATCTCCCATATTTTTCCTTGCTCACAAAGTGTTTGTGAGAAGAAATGATGAGTTCTTGTTTCGGCGACAAACATAAGGTCATGACACACGGTTGTCAAAGCCTCTTTACCTTATAATTTTTCTGGTTTGTGCATGATCAACTCGATTATATATCGCTGCCCGCGCACGGCTAGAAGAGCGTTTGATTTTTGGTGGGTCCTCTTCTTTCTGTGTTTTGTTGATGCTTTTGTATACTAAGCGTTCTAATCTGATATTACTCTCAGGAAGCGGAATTGTTGAGTAAGAAGGCAAGTCTATTGTGATGTCTTGGATGTGGGTCTTACCTTAATTACAGCTTGATGGAGCGAACTCTGTGTGCAAGGAAGTTGAAGTAGGCGGCGAAAATCGCGCGGGCGTTCAACTTAGATGAAAAAGAATGAAATTTTAAATCATCAGAGCAATCTAAGATCGAGCAGGGATTCAAAAATGGGTGAAACAAAACAAAGTGAGACGAAGCCAATGAAAATGGTTTGGAGAAGTGTTGCGATCGCACTGGGAATTGTTTGTATTATCTTGGTGGCTGGCATAGGCGGAACCATAGCATATTATATTGGGGTGGTGAATGACAAGAACTCGCAGATTGACACGCAAAACTCGCAGCTCAACGCGCTCAACTCTACGTATCAAAACTACTTGAGTACGCGCGCTTTGATAACACTCATCGGCGGATGGCTACCTTTGCCTTCGGGAAATTTGACGGGAATACTCATGTCAGCTGACAAACCGCGGCCTTGGGTTTCAGACATTTTCTCTGATTATATTCCGAATGACTATGGAGATCCAGTCTTGAATGTCACCCTAGATCAAATCGAACAAACATCAACGGCATACAATATTACGGACACGGCCCTGGGCACTCTCTGGTTGGCGGCGCGCACTGAGCAGAGCAATGGACCTGCTGGCGTTTGGGCAAAAGGAAGTATAAACATCGGAAAGATATTCTCAAACGGCACCAGATCAATAGTCCATTCGGAGGATATACCTGAGAGATTCTTTGGATACATCAGTTCTCCCTTCGACTATAATATCACCATTAGTTACCTTTGGACTTTGTCTCAACCACTGACGATGAATGTTGGAGAACGTCTCTTTTTGAACGTTGTTCTCTATGGAAAATACGCGAACTATGGTTCATGCAGGCTCGGTTTGATATGCACCCAAAGTGACACCGACATAATGCTTGTGCTCCCAATCACTCCAGCGTAACCTTGCTTGATTTGCATTCATCGACCACTTTTTTTTTGTCTTCGTCGCGCGCTGGTGACTTTCGATTCGATCCAGTGCTTCATAAGAATCTATCCTGTCTTGATTGTTTTTCAAGGACGTAATAGTTTTCCTAGCTCGAAAACAATGACAGAATGTGCCGGCAAGATTATGACGTATGAACGACGATAACGAACTGGCTGATACAGCGCGCAAACATGGATTATCGCTTAGATTATCGCTTAAATACTTCGAGCACAAGGGTTTTCATTCATGGGATACAGAGGGCAGATGAGGTCGCACCGAACCTCTGGCCGAGGAAACCAATCTTCACGAGAGAAAAAGGCCAAAGCCGGAGGACGGAAAAAGAATATTCCTAATAGTTCAGTATTCGAAGAGAAGCATTTTTTGCCTGAGGAAGAGGTGGTGAGCAACACGCTGAACCGTTTACGTAACTTGGGGAATCAGAAGTTTGCTTTTCCACCGTACAGTGAGCACTTTGATCGTTGGGTTGTGGACCTGGCTGGAGTCCTATCGGAGTTTGAGTCACTTCCAACCGTAGAGGCAGATGAACAATTCATGAACGAGCGCACGCAAATATTGTCGAACATTAAGTTGGAGCTCGAGGAAAGGCGGCGCATTGAAGCTTCCTTTGAGAACATTGCTCAAAGTTTATCGCAGAAAAAGAGTATTCTTGAACGGATTGACGAAGAATGTGGAACCAAAATCAGAGAGATCGAAGCCAGAAAAAATGGTGCGGTCAAAAAACTCAGCACTGTTATTGATAATCTCCGAAGAGAACTGGACGACTTAGCCCAGTTGAAAGCAGGTCTCTTCAGAGACATATCGAAAAAAGCCAAAGCGCAAAAAGAGGCTGAGGCAAATCAGAGACTGAGCGAGGCACAAAAGGAACTTGAGTTGGCCACACGCGATTTCAGAGCGAAGCAAGAGATCCTTCGAAACGAGTACCAGAGAAAAAAGCAGCCAGTTATCGAGCAGATCCAAGCTGACCAGAAGAAGATCGAGACCCTAGAAATCGATGGTTCTTTAGAGGACAGAAGAGCCACATGCGAAGCCCTCAGCAGCGCGGTGAACACGCTTCTTGATAGAAGAAAGATGTTGCAGGAACATTAGATGGCTTGACTCTGTTCGTTCTGATTTCATCGTTCCAAAAAAGAATCTGCTCTAGGCAAATATGGAAAGCATCTCATCTTTCGATCGTAACGCGCTGCATGTTGAGTAGGTTTCTAGAAGGATATGGTTTTTTGGCTCTTTTCTACCCATTTTGAGAGCCCAGTTATTGTACCCATCTCAGTTCCCTTGACGAGATCTTCTTTCGTTAATCCTCTTAGATTCATGCTGGTGTGGCAAACATTGACACAAACCCCGACTTTGACGAGATCCTCAAGCATTCTTTCTATGTTGTAGAAGCCTTTCGCTGGTTTCTGTCCCTTCTTGGCAGCGTTCACTGCGTCCCCAATGAGGAAAATGTTCACTTTTGTCCCCACACCAGAGCACGACAATGCTTCCGCTAACCTCAACGCATTCCAGATCCTTTCGTCTCCGTATGGAGAGCTGCTGACAACCATTGTCACAATTTCCAAGGTCTTAGCCATCCTCTTCGAAGCTCTTCCAGCCGGAAGTACTTAAAGCGCACGCGTGCTTTGACGAAATCTTCTGCATAAGTGGGAGAAATCACCTCTGAATATTCCGAGTGATAATCTGCACGCATTCTTAACGCAAATGCAAATGAATGTGTCGCGAGGTTGGAAAAAGCGGTCAAAGACTCTCCATGTGAGGTGTTCTCTGCCCCTTGCGGATTTCTTCAAGGGATTACTTTCGTTTTTGTCTATTTTGTTGATGCTTTTGTATACAGAACCATGAATACTTGATGAAAGAAATCTAGGAGTGTCCACCTTGGCAATTGGTGCTGTCAAACTGCTGGAATTTCTATCGTTAGACGATGCTAGATGCCCACGCTGTTGATCACTCTACCAGAGTTGGCATCAATGACCAACACGATTTTGTTCCCCTTGTGGTCGTATTTTGCAAACCACACTGGAACGTGAAGCAACTCCACGTCTCCAACATCTGAATCAGTTTGTATCGACTGAATCATGTGATATTTCGCATGTGCCTTTTGGGATTGAAGCTGGTCGACTAGCGTCTTTGCTTGGGATTTGGCGACATCCTCGCTGATGTCTCCGTTGAGAATCTTGACGCCCTTGGGTAATTTGGAAACGTCGAACAGTTCTCTTCCTTCCAGATTGAATTGGTAGTCACGCGGCTGATAATCTGATAGAGCCTTGAGCGCAATCACTGGAAAGTTGTAGTTGGCATCCATCTTCTCAGTCTTGTTCATTCCACCCCCACGCCCCATACCCATTCCCCAAGCCATAATCGGCATTCCACCTAGGCCGAAAGCGCCGGCAAGCAAGCCGCCCATTCCCGCGCGTCTACCCTCAAAAAGTCGTCTGCGTCCTCCGAAACCACCTGCCATCCCGCCGAATATTACGCCCATCAACGCGGCGGTCGTGGCAGTTTGTGCAATCTGTGCTGTCTCGTTTGCAGCAATGACGGTTGTTTGCGCAGAGACGCTCACGATCCAGTAGGGCACGTACGTCAGGCTCATTTCCTCCTGTTTTGACTCTTCATGGAGGTGTCTGTGTAGAAGGCCCTTGTCCATCATCGGCTTGATTATTGAATTCACTTGTTCAACGGTGCCAACCTCTAAGGTGAGCATTGTCTGCTTCTGTATGTTGGTCCACCCTTGGTTTCCAAGGGTGACTGCGGAGCCACAGTATTCGCAGGTTATGACCATCTCTCCAAACTTGGGTGAAATGGGTGCTCCGCAACTTGGACATTTCAAAGCCGTCACTCCTGAAGGAGCGATTACAGGCGAAGTAGGAGTCACAGACGACTTCGGCGCAGTCAATCCTGTATTTGCTCCGCATTTAGGACAGACCGCAGCGTCGTCGGGAACTTGAGCTCCACAATTACGACAATACAATATCTACACCAAATTCCCAAACTCGCGCTCTCTCTCTTAAATGTTATCGCTGGCGATTCCGCTAAGTCTTCGAGTAATTGACTAACCTGTTATCGCGCGCTTCCAGACTGAGAAAGTAGGGCTGATAAAGTCATGTACCAATACTTTGCTCTGAGTATTCACTTGTCAGGATAGCCGTTGGGCCCTGTCTTTTCTTCTTCAGCCAAGGTCGGTATCACGTTGCTTGTCCCCGAGGGTGCTGGGATGACCATCAAAGTTTGAGTTCGAAGTATCCCCTTCACGTGATGGATTTTCCCAATAATTTTACCCATATTGTCCAAATCGGAAAACTGTGCCAAAACCACCGCGTCAAACCGTCCTGTCACCCCATAAACCTTCTTCACACCCTCAATCCTTAGCACGGCTTCCAGAACTTGCCATAGATGACCAGCTTCCGTGTTGACTAAGATTAAAGCCTCCAAATTGACCTCCTCCAGAGACTGTAGTCTGTTCTAACGCATAAATCCATTACTCAAGGAGCCAATCACGCATTAGCTCGATCCAACTACTCTCATCCTTCTAGCAACTTCAGAACCGCTTAGGACATGTTTACGAATCTCCCCTAGCAACATCATTACGCTGGGTAATTGTCGCGCGCACTATGCTAGCCTGGAGTAGAACTTTGAAAATTGATATAGTTAAACAGTCTAGATGCTCTCGGTGTGGAATAGTGAAGAGAATGGCAAAAGCCTACTTTGGGGCTTTTGTTCTGGCGATTTTGGCATCATCTGCCATTTTTCCATCCCTAGTTCGATCAGTAAACTACGTTCCTGGAGTCAAAGTTGGAGATTGGATAAAATACGGTGAATACAAGGTTACATGGAATGGAACCGGAGCTGAACCCTCGTATATCGCGGACGAAAAGAAAGTGGAATGGTTGAGAATAGATTTTGAAAATGTAAGCGGAACCATGGTCACGCTGAACGGGACTGTCCAATTGAACAATGGCACACAGACATCGCAAAACTTCAGCATAGACGTGACAGGCAACCCAAACATGTCTGGTGTTAATTTGCTGATTGCTTGCAACCTCGAGAGAGGAGATCATTTGACAAACCAGGGAAGTTCCCCAACGATAAATCAAACAACCACAGGAATTTACGCTGGGGCCAATAGAAACATCAATCTGGCTGAAATGTCATCGGTCCGCGGTAACCAAACGACAACGGCAAAAATCTGTTGGGATCAGAGCACCGGAGCCATGGTCGAAACACACTCAAATTCACCCGACTACTACAATGCAACTGCGGCTGCCCTGGGTGCATACATAGAACTTTCAATCAAAGCAACTGAGACTAACATGTGGTCACCAGATCTTCTTGGAAGCTTGTCTAACAACCTAATCTACATCGTTGCAGGCACAATCGTAATCATAGCTGTCATCGTAACTGCCATCTTTCTTAGAAGAAAGAAACAATCAACTCCTCCATCGCCTTCGCCAACAGAAGCTACACAAACATCAGCAGCAAATCTGCATGGCGACGCGTATAGTTTTTGTTTGTTTTGTTGATGCTTTCGTATACAACTTTTACGTTTAGTAAGCATTTCTTCCACCAGGCTTTTTTCCGGAGGACTGGGGAGTTATTTGAGGTTCATTTTTGAGCGAAAAACCACCCGAATACGGTTATGCCTGTAATGTTAAAGAGGCGACTAGGCTAGAAGCACAGGCCAAGGCGGTAGAAATGATACTCAAAAAAGAACCCGCGTTTCTAGGTTTGAAGCAAAGCGCGTGCTAAACAGTTAATGATTCCGCCTAAATGAAGAACTGCTTCAAAGTGATTGACATTCTAGGCTTTTGATTTCCGAAGTTTCTGTTCTTTCTTCTTCATTTCATTGTATAGGTATTCAAAATAATAATATATGGTTGGGTCGTTGAGTTGCTGTCTGGCTTTTGTCACCACTATTTTTGACTTTTCCCATGCTCTTGTAACGGAACCACCGAATAAATCTTCAACCATTCTGTTATCCAGAAGGCCTCTTTGTAGGAGAATACCTATCCCCTCAAAGAACAGACAGATTTTATTACCACCTTTGAGGAGCCCACCCTTCTCAAGTTCAAAAATGCTTTCGAAGTTCTCAATGTCGCTGACTGTTGCCTTTTCCATCTTTATCCAAGCATCCTGAAATTCGTCACTACTGAACGTAGTATACAGATGCATGACTAGGTCAGTCTGCCTAACTCTGTTCTGATTTCTTATGTCTAGAATATAGTAGATAACCCCTATGAACACACCCACTGCCGCCAAGACTGCCGAAATCTCCGTTACATCGACCATTCTGGGCATCAACTCCTTTTTTTCGTCGTTTTCCAGCTGAATTCACTCTTCCGACGGCTGATTGGGGTTCCAAATAAGCCTGTGGACCTTCCAATCAGATCGGGTATGTTTCCATATGCACATGAATTTCTCTTTAACTTCAAGCTTCTGCCCTTTCCAGTTAATTATGGCAGTGTCATTGGCTACCTCATAAAACATGTCGCCGTTTCCAGAGATCTCTATTGTGTCGAAGGTTTGATCCCTCAGTCCGTTTCGGATAGATGCCTCCCAAAACTTCTCTATTCGTTTTCTTCCAAAGATCATCTCGCAATTCAGTGGCAACAGAATGGCATCTTCTGTAAACTGTGCAGCCATGGCTGCAGCATCACCTTTACGCATTCCATCAACAAACCTGCGCTTCACTTTTTCGATGGTCTTGCGAGTCTCTTCAATCATCCTTCCAACTCACTTTTTCCTCTTGGGTCTATTTAGCTATAATTCTTTTCTCCAAAATCGAGAATTGGCTTATGGCGCGCGCTAAGATATGCTGATTTACGAGGCAAGTTTGAAAGCTTGTCCATCGACTGGCCGTTTTCGCGCGCGGTTGCAACGAAAGTTCTTATCAAGCTGAGATTATCGTCGAATGCAAAGAGCTTTCCAAACCGAAGGATTTCACGGTAAACTCGTAACTCGATGATCATGTCACCTCTGCGCGAGCCTTTGAAGTCTTCGTTTCTGAAGAAGGCGTCATCGTGGTTACTCTGATCCATGTTGCCCGCAACCATGTTCTTAGCGAATGGTCCAAGTCAACCCGTGCAAAAAGCCTCAAAAACGAGTATCTGCCGGCGCCTTTCTAGAACCGCGCATAACAAGTTCGACGCGATGGGAGCGCTCGCCGCATTCAATTGCATAGTAGCACTTGCAAGACCTAAGGGCACATCTGAACTTGAAATTTCGTAATCCCCATTATGCACTGCTAAATTCATGAGATTTAAGTTGCAATCCAAGACAAACGTGTCGCTTTCATCCTCAGATTTAGTGTTCATGTCAAACTTGCTGGTGAAGCTCATGTTGCTT
>Ga0187778_10002704_pt1 | contig 12030 bp, 11 predicted proteins | sample 1015_Q2_SP5_20_M_FD_132418 | JGI IMG/M metagenome (GOLD analysis project Ga0187778, IMG submission 132418) | Tropical peat soil microbial communities from peatlands in Department of Meta, Colombia - 1015_Q2_SP5_20_MG | ecosystem: Environmental > Terrestrial > Soil > Wetlands > Peat | place... | reverse complement strand
CAGGATGGATACTTGCTTACCAAGAATTATGTTTTCACTCGTGTCCCCGGGGTTTACGCCTGCGGGGATGTGCAGGACAGGCGCTATCGCCAGGCCATCACCGCCGCTGGCAGCGGGTGCATGGCGGCGCTGGAAGCCGAAAGGTTCCTCGAAGAGCACGGAGACTAATCTGGTAATCAACTTGCCCTTGGCTCGTCATCCGCGAGGAGTCCTGCATTGGAAAGCACCTAATGTGGGGCGCCGGATTATGAAGGTTGCCACAATTCGATGGGATTTCCCTCAGGGTCATGCAAACGAGCGAAGCGCCCGTGGGGATAAGATTGCGGGTCAACCTTAACTTCAATTCCTGCCGTTCGTAGCTGGGCTACCATTTTGTCGAGGTCATGCACTCGAAAGTTGATCATCCAGACCTTTTGAGGATCCCCGAAATACTTGGTCGTCTCGGGAAAAGGACTGAAGACGGTCGGTCCGGCCTCTTGCTGCCAAACGGGGGAGCCCTCGCTCGTTGGTGTGAGCGCGATCCCCAAGTGTTGCAGGTACCAATTCCCCAACGCATCGGGATCATAAGCTCGGAAGAACAACCCTCCGATTCCAGCTACTTTTTCCATCTCTGTTCCTCCCGATTCATGTTTAGCAGCTGCCTTCGCAGGCGGAGCAGGACTCGCTGGCTGTGCGGGGTTCTGTGCCGCCATGGCTAATTCATTCTGGGGCACAAGGAAGCTGGACCCGAAAGCATATGACAAGATTTGAAGTAATTGGCGCCTTTGAAAGCTCATTCCATCCTCCTCGCGGGACTTTGTGCGAGCTCATCTACGATATTGCGGGGATCCACCCATTGTTCATCGTTCAATTCCCAGCGTCCAGCCATCGGCGCATACGGGGTTGCTCAGAGCATGTCCAGAATGATACCAATTAGCGCCCCGGCCATTTATGGGACTGGTTCTACTCAATTCCAGCGCTCCCACATTTACTTGTGATAGCCGTCATAGCTCCTCCACGAGCGGCTGTGGTACAAAGTTCTGTGCGAGTCACCTTTAATTACATTGTTGCAGAACCTGCGAGTCGCCCGTGCTAAGGGCGCTCTTTATTTCACTGGCCGAAAATCGAACACTGCGCGGCATTGCCGAACGCTCCTCCATCGGTCAGAAATTTTCCAGCCGCTTTGTTGCTGGCACGCAAATTGGCGACGTGCTCCCGGCGGCGCGCAAGGTCAATTTGTCGGGTTGCAGCGTATCCATCGACAATCTCGGAGAAAATGTCACCAACGCTGACGAAGCCCGCGCCAGCGCCGCCATTTACCATCAACTGCTCGACGAGATTGCCGCCCAGGGATTGAATGCCAACATCAGCCTGAAACTTACTCATATGGGTCTCGATGTGGACGAAAAGCTGGCCCATGATCAGGTGTCTCGCCTGGTGAGCCAAGCTGCCGGCATGAATCCCCGGAACTTCGTGCGCGTGGACATGGAAGGCTCACCCTACACTCAACGCACCCTAGACTTTGTGCATGAATTACATCGGGTTCCAGCGAATCGAGGATGCGTAGGCGCAGTGATCCAATCCTACATGCGTCGATCGGAACAGGATGTGGAAAAGCTTTTGGCTGACGGCATTCGCATCCGGTTGTGCAAAGGCGCATACAAGGAACCTCCGGAAATTGCGTTTCAGAAAAAATCCGAGGTGGATGCCAATTATGTCAAGCTGATGAAGATCCTCATGAAGAGCGGGATTTATCATGGCCTGGCGACGCATGATGAAAATATCATTCGCGAGGCCAAATCTTTTGCCGATCGCGAGAAAATCCCGCGCGACAGTTTTGAATTTCAAATGCTGTACGGCATCCGCCGAGACCTACAACAAAGCCTGGTGAAAGATGGATGGAGGATGAGAGTTTACATCCCGTTCGGGACGGAATGGTATCCCTACCTGATGCGCCGGCTGGCTGAGCGCCCAGCCAACGTGTTCTTCATCGCCAAAAATCTCTTGCGCAGATAGTTGGTTTGTCATCCCGAGCTGCCCTCCTTTGGCAAGCGAGGGATCTGAGCACGCCGTGTGAATGCCTCGCGTTCTTAGCGAGGCGACCAACCACACGTTTGGCGCGCATCCTTTTAGGAATAGGCTCCACGAAACTATTTACAGACTGGCAACTGAGAACTGAGAACTGCTACTATCGCGGCAGTGGCCACAGTCAGAAACACTCCTAAAATTCCCGAAGAACGTGAGCGGCTGGTCTCGGCCGCATCGGTCGAAGACGATTCATCTTTTGAGTTAAAGCTGCGGCCCCAGCGGCTGGCGGAGTTCATCGGACAGCCCAAAGTCAAAGAGAATCTGGCGGTGGCCATTGAGGCTGCCCGATCGCGTGGCGAGGCATTGGATCATGTGCTGCTTTATGGTCCGCCGGGACTCGGCAAGACCACTCTGGCTAATATCATTGCCAATGAGTTGCGAGTGCAGTTCCAGCCGACAGCAGCGCCGCTCTTGCAGATCAAGGGTGACCTCACGGCGATACTGACCAACCTTCGCGACCAGCAGGTCCTATTTATCGACGAAGTACATCGCATGCAACCAGCGCTGGAAGAAATCCTTTATCCCGCGCTCGAAGATTACAAGCTGGACATCATTATCGGGCAGGGGCCGGCGGCACGAACACACACGCTGGACATCAAACCGTTCACGTTTGTGGGCGCAACCACCCGGGCCGGCCTGATCTCTTCGCCCTTGCGCTCGCGCTTCGGCATCGTGTTGAGGCTGCAATTCTACAGCCACGAAGATTTGCGAATCATCGTTGAGCGCTCGGCCGAAATTCTAGGCGTGGAGATCGATCGCGAGGGAGCGCTGGAACTGGCACGGCGCTCGCGTGGGACTCCGCGAATCGCCAATCGCCTGCTGCGGCGGGTGCGGGATTACGCCCAAGTGAGGGGTGGAGGAAAAATTGACCTCGTTACGGCGCAGGCTGCGCTGCAGATGCTCGAAGTGGACCGCTATGGATTTGATGAAGTCGATCGAAAGTTACTGCTGACGATCATCGAGAAATACCAGGGTGGTCCCGTGGGCGTGAATACTTTGGCCGCCGTTCTCGCGGAGGAAGCGGATGCGATCGAGGAAATCTACGAGCCGTTCCTTATGCAGATCGGTTTTTTGAATCGCACGCCGCGGGGACGAGTGGCGACGCAGCTGGCATATGAGCATTTCGGGATCACGCCCAATCGCCGGCAGAGTTCGCTGTTCTGATTTCACTGCGGAGCTTCGCTCCGCTTGGACGGCCGAGAGCGGTCGTCCCACACAATCAAAAAATGATTGCCCATCTGCGCGGACGCCTCATCGCCAAACATCCCAACCAGGCCATTGTTGAGACCGGCGGGGTCGGCTATGACATCAACATCAGTGTGCCGACCTTCTCCGATCTTCCTGGCGTGGGCGGCGAGGTGGCGCTGCACATCCACACCCATGTGCGGGAGGACTCCATCGCGCTCTACGGATTTCTTCGTCCGGCCGAGAAGCAGCTTTTCGAGAAACTGATCGGCGTCAGCGGGATTGGACCCAAGCTGGCGATTACGATCCTGAGCGGGATGGCGGCCGATGAGATGGTTGCTGCCATTCGTGGAAATGACATCGCGAGGCTTACGCGCATTCCCGGCATTGGCAAAAAAACCGCGGAACGGCTGGTTTTAGAGCTTCGCGACAGGCTGCCGGTCGCAATTGCTGGGGAAACAGCCGCTGCCCCAGCGATGAGCGCCGTAGAAGAAGATGTACTTTCCGCGCTGATGAATCTCGGATACCAGCGGGCCGCGGCAGAGAAAGCACTATCGACCGCTGCCAAGGGACCGTTTGAAGTGATGTTCAGGCATGCCCTGGGAGTGCTGTCGAAATAATTCTAGTTTCTCTTTGTGGCCTCTGTGTTCTCTGTGTCCTCTGTGGTTTCCATGTTTTTGTTAGAACGCACACCAAAAGCCAAAAAAGGGAGCCGAATCTGGAGGTCCCTCAGCGCTGAGCGAAGGCATTTGCCGTCAGGTAAGCGGCAACGAAGCCCACCAGCAAAACTCCACCTTCAATCCGAGTTGACCAAACATGGAGAGCATCAAACTGCATGCGAACGGCATTGTTGGGCGGGACAGAATCGATTTCACCAATGGATGCGCGCAAGGTATCCATGCGCGGGATGATGCCGAATTGCGAGATCAGTGTCAGAAGAAGCATCAATACGATGATCACATTGCGCGCCGCGAACACGTGCAGAGTGCCAGTCGTTAGCCGGGCGTAAATGGTAGAGCTGAGCAGATAGACGATTGCGGTGACGATGCCGATCCAGTGCAGCCCAGTGATTGAACGCGCAACTACATTTCCGGCGAGATGGCGGGTCGGCAGCACAGAAAATGCGGCGGGGGCCACCACGAAGGCGAAGAAAACCAGGCCGCCCAGCCAGAGGATCAAACATAAGAGCATCAGGTATCTCAAGAAGGACATGCGGAACATTATCGCGCCGCAGGGAGAGGCTAGTCGAGGGATAAGCTGGGAACTGAAGTACTGACCACTGCTCGTCTACATCGGCACCGGCGTGGTTTCGACAATCTCTGTGATGAGTTGCTCGGCTTGTTCCGATTTCTTCAGAGTCGACGCGTAGGTGCTGTTCACCACTACGCGATGTGCGAATACAGGAACTACGAGCGGTTTGAAATCTTCAGGCGTGCAAAAATTACGGCCTGAAAGAAATGCTGAAGCCTGCGCGGCGCGATAGAGCATCTGCGCGCCTCGCGGAGAAACACCGAGAGAAAAACTCTCTGACTCCCGTGTTTTTCCCACAATCGTCAGCGCATATTCGACCAGCGACTCATCCACCCGCACCTGTGTGACCGCGTGCTGTAACTCGAGCACATCCGGGCCGGAAAGTACGGGCCGCATGCCTTCCAGGCGGGCGCTGCCGACCTCAGAGCGCAAGATTTCCCGTTCCGCATCGGCGTCGGGATAGCCCATGCGGGCGCGCATCAGGAAACGATCAAGCTGCGATTCGGGCAGAGGATAGGTTCCGTGATGTTCCACGGGATTTTGGGTAGCGATCACCAGAAAAGGCTGCGGCAGCGGATAAGAGTGGGCGTCGACCGTTACCTGACCCTCATTCATCGCCTCCAGCAGGGCAGATTGGGTTTTGGGGGTGGTGCGGTTGATCTCGTCGGCGAGCAGCACGTTGGTGAAAACCGGCCCACGCTTGAACTCAAACTGCTGCTCGATGGCCGAGTAAATCGAGATCCCCAAAACATCCGAAGGCAGCATGTCACTGGTGAACTGCACGCGTTGAAAACTGCAGTCGAGAGCGCGCGCCAAAGCTTGGCCGAGCGTCGTCTTGCCAACGCCTGGAACACCTTCAATCAGCAGGTGCCCACGCGCCAGCAGGGAAACCACCGCGAGCCGGATGATGTCGTCCTTGCCTCGAATAATCTGCCGCAGAGCAAGCTCCAGTTGAGCGGCCCGATGCGAGACGGCGCTGGCAGTTTCAGGAGACATTAAGGCGATTCTACTATGCAAGATGGGCAACAGGCGGGTTACGGAGGTGACTCCATGTGACAGCCTCAGATGACCATCAGGGCCGAATCGAACAGGTATTTGACCGCAACGGCCAATGTATATGCTTGCGAGCAGTATCTGCCTCGTCGCCCGACGTTAGCTCCGGTGCATGTCGAGGTGCGCGGAGCCCACGTCATTTCTGCGCATTTTGTGCTTTACTGCACTGCGACGCGGTTCGTGTGGTTACCTCCACCTCTGGGTGTTCTGAGGACGAGCCTCTCAGCAGTTGATTGCTTGAATTCCCGTTCAGATTGACATCCAAGAACGCGGCAACATAATCCCGGATCGTGGCGACCGTTTTTTCGATGCCCTCTGGTCCTGCCTGCACAGCTCCCTTTGCGAGCCAGATTGCATCTGACGCGGTGAGATGCTCGGTTCCTTTGAAATTGAGGGCAACGCGCGGTCCTTGCAGCTGTCCCCAAAGGCGGCATGTCTCTGTGTCCCAAGGATCGCGTCCTGTAAACATCAGCAGAACGGGCTTGCCGGTAGCGCCGAACAATGGACCCGGAATTACGCCATCGATGCTGAGGGCGGCGCGGAATCTCGGGTCCATCTCCATTCCCAAGAGCGCCGTCATTCCGCCCAGCGAATGACCCGCTATAGCCACATGTGACAAATCCAGCTTGTCGGTGAATGGGCCGCTGCGGCTGGAGTTCATGCGTTGCAATTGATCCATGACGAATTTCAAATCACTCACCCGGGCTGCCACCGCGAACCAGGTCACCTTGTCATCTAGCTGCAATGTATGTCCAAAACGGTCGCCGATTAGGGACTTGGCTAAATGCCCATCGGGGAACTGGACGGCCGTAGCTTCGTAGGTGTGATTCACCGACGCGACCACGTATCCACGGCTGGCGAGGTCTTCGAACAGAAAGGTATAGTCCGTAAACATTCCGGTATATCCATGTGTGAAAACAACTACAGGATGCCTGCCAGTTGTCAGGGCCGCGTCCTGGCAACTGTTTGTCTTTACCTGTGGCGGGGGGACTTTTTCAAGCTGCGCCAAATAATTCCAAACTCCTGGGGAGGTATATTCCGCGGGTGTGCAGCTCTTGCCAACGGCCGCGGGATACCAAAACCGCACTAACAGCTCGCGCTTCGTGCCGTTTGCGAGATATGGATCAGAACGAGTTGGGTCTACCAGATCTACGACGCGAGTCCCAACCCTGTTAGGCCCTGTGGGCCCGGGAACCGCTGCTATTTGGTTTTCGGCTATCGCTGACCGGAAATCGCCCTGACCCGTGCAAGACTCGAACCTACTGCAAGCCCTGCCCGACAGCGATATGTGTTGGGGGCTTGTGGTGTCATTATCGGTTATCGATAGGGTCCCGCTAAATGAGCCTACACCTGACGGCGCAAACCTCACCGAAATGTCGCATGAGGCGCCGGACGCAAGGTTTGTGGTGAGCGCTCCCTGGCATGGCGTAGTGATAGAAAACGGGCCGGCTGGGGTGATGGCTTGACCCGTAATATTCAGGGCTGATCCGCCCGTATTCGTCATTGTTTCGGTCAGGATCCTCGCGGGAGGTTGCTTGGGAAACGGAAATTTCAACGTGCCGAAAGCTAAGTTCGAGGGAATAAGCTTCACTGTGCCCGCTGTAAGGGTGATCGTCACACTAGCCTGCTTGGTGCTATCAGCTACGGACGTGGCGGTGATAGTGACGGTGGGCTTAGTCGGGACTGCTGCGGGAGCTGCATAGACAGTGGCCGTGCCGTTTGCGGTCATGGCTTGGTTGATCGTGCCGCAACCGTCCGAACACGCGGTTGTGCCCTGTGTCAGGGTCCAGGTGACACCTTTGTTGCTCGAATCGTTGTTGACCGTGGGTGTGAATGGAGTTGCGTTTAACGCCGCAGTGGCCCCTGTCGGGATAGTCGCGCTCGACGGCGAAACGGAAACCGTAATGGCCGGCACGACTAACTGTATCGAACCTTGCTGTGTGGGGTTGGAGTCCGAACTAGCGACGATGGTGACGTTTATGTTACTGGCGGGCGGAGCTGACGGTGCCGTGTAGGTGATTGCAGCTCCGCTGTCTGTGGCCGTAGGTGCAATGCTGCCGCAGTCTGAGACACCGCACGTCTGTATGGCCCAGGTTACGCCCTTCTTTGCGGGATCATCGTTCACCTCAGCAACGATGTTAGGTTGTGTCTGTCCGAAGAGCACAGTTGTGTTGGGTGCAGTTACCGTCACCGAAATCGCCTTCACAGTGACGGTCAACGAAGCTTGGGCTGGGGGATCGGCGACAGACGTCGCGGTAACTGTCACAGTCAAATCTGAAGGCGACGGCGGGGTTGGCGGTGCGGTGTAGGTGGTTGGGTTCCCGCTGAGAGTCGGACCGGGCGGAATACTCCCACAAGGCGCTGGCGAACACGAAACGCCCCACGTGACACCTTTGCCGCTGGGATCATTGCCCACCGTTGCTACGATATTCGGCACGGTGCCGGTGGCATCGACCGTCGCTGTGGCCGGAGTAACTGAAATTGTGACGGACGGAACGGTGATGGTCACAGTTGCAGATTTCGTCGAGTCTGCCACCGAGGTGGCCGTTACTGTCACTGTGAGATCGCTAGCCGGAGGCGTAGTTGGTGCATTATAAGTAGCGTCCAAAGGGTCCTGCTGTTTGAGATTCCCCACCTGGGAAGCAGGAGAAATCGTGAACGTCACCCCTGTATTTGATGGGTCGTTGTTCACCGTTGCGCTGATTTGGACAACATTCCCAGCTCCCGCTTGCACCGTGGTCGCGCTTGATGACACCGAAACCGTGATGGCCAGAAGGGCGATGGTTGTAGAGGCCCAATTGGAAGCAGCAGCTACCGAAGTGGCCGTGACAGTTATGGTCAGATTGCTTGCGGGCGGCTTACTCGGAGCAGTGTAAGTTCCAATTACGGTCGTAGTGCTCCCGCTAATACTGGGGGTCGACGCAGCAACGCTTCCGCATTGTCCCGAAGTACTGCAAGAGACTGCCCAGGTGACTCCCATGCCAGATGAGTCGCCCGTCACAGTTGCAGTAACTGGGACGGTTCCGGTTGCAGGGACCGAGTTCGCGCCTGCCGACACTGACACTGTAATGATGGGAGGAGGAGTGTTCGTCGACGAACTGCCACCGCAGCCAGTAATAATTATCGCTGAAGCAAGAGCCAGGATTGTACAAGGGAAGGAGACACTACCTTTCATGCGCCCCTCCTAGCGTCGACAAATCAAACGGACACTATCCGAAAAGTGCTGAATTCTTACGGACTATGAAAATTTAAATAAGTGTAAAACGGCACACCGTACTGGAACCGGCCCAGAATAAGAGGGGGACAGGGCTAGGCGGTTTCTGTCCGCCAAATTCTCCGCCTCAGGGAAGTGCATGTCAAGTGAAATACACTTTCAGCCGATATTGTTTCGTGGCCAGCAAACCAGCTGTTTAAAGGTCCCTATCGCTCTACGATGGAAGCCTTGGCGTCGCCAGCCGCAACAGACGTGTCCCCAATTGGCAAGTTGTTCGGATGATCCAGTCGGCCGGCTTTTCTTTAATCACGCCGATGCTGGTTGCTACTAACTTCGGTCAGGCAGGGATGAGGCGCTCAATCATCCGCAGGTGCAAACGTAAAACTGTTATACCCTTGCCTTTGCTTTTTTCGTCATAATCCTCGGTATGGCTCTCATTGTTTTCCTCCGAGGAGTCAATGTTGGTGGGCACAAAACCTTTCGCCCGAGCATCGTGGCACGAGAACTAAGTGCTTTTGATGTCGTAAATGTGGGCGCTGCGGGCACGTTTGTCGTTCGTAAACCTGGATCTCGGGCCAAGTTCCGTGCTGCATTGCTCCGCAAACTGCCGTTCAGCACGCAAGTTGCGTTGTGCGATGGTCGCGACCTTATCCGCCTGGAGAAGTTGCATCCGTTTGGAACTCAGTCATTACCCCCTGACGTGGTTCGGTTCGTGAGCATCCTGCCGAAGGCCGGTAGTCTCCGGGCACCGCTTCCAGTCACGTTTCCCAAGGACGGGGAGTGGTTGGTACAGGTGATGGCCTCAGAAGGCCAATTCGTGTTTGGGATGTACCGTCGCCATATGAAGACCATCGCCTGTCTTGGCCAGATCGACAAGCTTTACGGCGCGCCGGCGACGACACGGAATTGGAACACGATCGTTGCGATCGTGCGGATCTTGAAGGGCCAGACGAAGACGCGATAACGAAGTTCGCGAATACCTTCGGAAGTCTCGATGAGTGCAATCGCGATTTTTCGCCACTTATGGTCGTCAGATGGCAAAGCGAAGCGTATGATCTAGAGCACCTATGCCGATCAGCACATTCAGCAGCTTCACCGACGGCCTCGATCCGGGTCGAAGGAGCCGCGAACATTTCATCACCAACACCAACCTGGACGCGGACCGTCTCTGGATCCCTTACGCGGATGGTGTCTGGTTTCAACCCTGTTGCTTCAACGTTACATCGGGCGGATTCAGCGTAGTTCTGAAAGGCCTGCCCGGTCGCAAGGTCGGAACTCACTACCACGTCGGCACCGTTCACGGCTACACAATGCGCGGCCATTGGCGATACCTGGAGCATGACTGGATTGCCAAGCCCGGAACCTACATCTACGAACCCGCCGGAGAGGCGCACACGCTGGTGATTACCGAGGACTCGCCGGAGCCGATGGTAACGATGTTCGTGGTGGAAGGCGGCCTCATCTACCTGGACAAGGCGCAGCATGCTGGCTTTGCTGCCTACGAGGACGGGTTCACGCTTCTCGAACTGTGTCGGAAGTACTATCGCGATGCCGGTCTTGATGCGCGCCAGCTCGATCTGCTGGTTCGCTGACAATCTTCTTTGTTGTTTCCGGCCCGCTTCGAGCGTGTAACTGACGAGAACAGGCGTTGGCACTCAAAACCTCCCACCAAAGGATCCATGAGTGAAATCGGGATGTCGCACCATTCACTCGACCATTTGAATGAATGCCCCATCCGATGTTCTGGGGCGGCCTACCAACGGCCAGCGTGAGAACCACCGTCGACGTGGATTATCTCGCCAGTTACTTGGCCTGCTCGCGATAGATAGAGAACTGCGTCGACAATGTCTCTTACCTGCGTAATCGTCTTCATTGGTTGCCTTGCCGTAAGAGATTCCTTGGGAACGTCCTTGTGCAATGGTGTGTCCACTACGCCGGGGGCTACGGCGTTGAAGCGAATACCTTCTTTTGCGTATTCGATTGCGAGACTTCGAGTCACAGTGTTCAATCCCCCTTTCGTGATCATCGAAACTGAGGCGTTGACTCCGGCGACCGGCTGATCTGCAAGTGCCGCTGTGATGCTCACAACGTTCCCTGACTTCTGTTTCAGCATCTGCTTCACCGTGAGCTGAGTGATATAGAGGAATCCCAACAGATTGACTGACACTAAGGCGTTGAAATCCTCGGTCGTAAAGTCGGTGAAAGACTTGGTGCGCAAGATTCCGGCGTTATTGACGAGAACATCGATAGTTCCGAAGTGCTGGATCGCTGCTTCGACAACTTTGGCTGCCGTCTCCTGCTTTCCGATATCGCCATCTACGAGAACCAGATTGGGCGAGGCAGCCAACGATTGCCCGGTATTTAGCGACGTTGCAACCACGTTATAACCTTCCTCCAGGAAGGCCTCAACCAAACCCGAACCTATACCCCCCGATGCCCCCGTGATGATTGCCGTTTTCTTATCTGACATACATACTCCGTTGGCAAAGGCTTGGATTTCTCCGTACCGCATTGCCAGAGGCCAAATAACTCCAGACTCAGACTGCACGACCTGCAACATCCGAAGGCATAGCCACGTCTTTTCCCATCAGCAGTCGGAAGACGAGAACATGCGTGACTAAGAGAAGAGGAACTCCAAAGACTGGGATGAAATAACCCGCTCCTAACAATCCCGGCGTGTCCGCCAGCGAAAGGCGGTCACCCTGGTAAAACGCATTTAGCAGATCGGCAGTCCCGAAGATGTTGAAGATCCAGACCAGAGGTTCAGACAATCGGGTTCTGACAGCGGCGAGCGCGATAAGGGCCAAGGTCGCGGTCGCCAGATCACCATAGGCAAGTCCGCAAGCGAATACAGTGCGGGATAGCTCCGGAGAAACGACACCGGGGAACAAGACTGCTAGCCCGATATACCTAAACCCGTGCAACACCAGGATTGGTCTTAGTGCTTCTGCGCGTTCCCGTTTACTTATCGCCGGCCAAATGTATTGCGCGGCAAAAACTCCCCAGGCAAGAAAGCCGAAGCCTACAGTTACTCCCCATATCAGCGGGATAGGCATGGTGCGCTCCTTTCTTCGCCTCGCCGCAGAACCTTGCGCATTTGACGGAAAGGCGAGTCACGCTCCTAATTGATTATTCAAAATGGTTCCGAGATTTCATTTTTGGTGAGGCTTATGGGCGGGATGGGATTCGCAACTGAGAGCAGCAAAAATAGCTAACGGTTGTTATCAGATTCCGCTCAAAACCTTTGCCAAAGCCATTTG
>Ga0187778_10002702_pt1 | contig 12038 bp, 9 predicted proteins | sample 1015_Q2_SP5_20_M_FD_132418 | JGI IMG/M metagenome (GOLD analysis project Ga0187778, IMG submission 132418) | Tropical peat soil microbial communities from peatlands in Department of Meta, Colombia - 1015_Q2_SP5_20_MG | ecosystem: Environmental > Terrestrial > Soil > Wetlands > Peat | place... | reverse complement strand
GCCGGGGAACAGCAGTGTGGGTTCCTGCAATCGTAGTTGCGCCAGCGCGCGTTGGCCGGACTTGACCTCTTTGCCTTCGTAGAGCACCACCTCGGCGACGGTCTCGAACGTATAGGCGTGGAAGTGCACGCGGGCGCGGTCCTTGAGGGGACGCGCGCCGGCCAGTAGCGCCAGCGAGACGTCAAGCCGGCTGGTGGCGCGGAAAAGCCCAGGCGCGGCCAGAGTCATGCCGCGTGACAGCTCGTCAGGAGAAAAGCCGGCGAGGTTGAGCGCGGTACGTTCACCGGCGGTGGCTTGTTCGGCAGGGCGGTTATGCACCTGAACGCCGCGCACACGGGCGCGCCGGCCGAGCGGGAACACATCCACTTCTTCTTCCTTGCGCACGGCGCCGGAGATCAGCGTGCCGGTGATCACGGTGCCAAAGCCCTTCATGGTGAACACGCGATCAATGGGCAGGCGGAAGACGGAAGCGGCGCTTTTGGCGGGTACTTCGCCGGCCACGCGCGCCAGCTCGCGTTTGAGATCGCCGATGCCGGCGCCGGTGAGTGAGCTGACGGGGACGATCGGCGTGCGGTTCGTATCAAGAAAAGATCCCCGCAGAAAATCCTCTACTTCAAGCCGCACCACGTCCAGGGTCTCGCGATCCACCAGGTCGGCCTTGGTGAGCACGGTGATGCCGCGCGGGATGCTGAGCAGGCGGCAGATTTCGAAGTGCTCACGGGTCTGCGGCTTGATGGATTCATCGGCGGCGATCACCAGCAGCACCAGGTCGATGCCGCCCACGCCGGCCAGCATGTTGCGCACGAAGCGCTCGTGACCGGGTACATCCACGAACCCCAGGCGGAGCGGCTCGCCACTGGGTGCAGCCAGCTCGAGGTGGGCAAAGCCGATATCGATGGTGATGCCGCGGCGCTTTTCCTCGGCCAAGCGGTCGGCGTCGATGCCGGTCAGCGCCTTCACCAGCGCGGTTTTTCCGTGGTCGATGTGGCCGGCGGTGCCGACGATAACAGATTTCATACCAAGGGAACGATCCGTCACAGTGTACCGCGCCGATGTGCGAGAATAGGGTTTCACCAATATGCCCCATTTCCCCGAGACGGCCCAGGCAATCACTCCCGCTCTCGTCCAGGAGCACGGCCTAAGCGCCGAAGAATACGAACGCATCCTGAAGTGGCTGGGACGTGAGCCCACCCTCACCGAGCTGGGCATCTTCAGCGTCATGTGGAGCGAGCACTGCTCGTATAAGAGTTCGCGTGTGCACCTGAAACGCCTGCCGACGCACAGCCGCCGCGTCGTGCAGGGGCCGGGCGAGAATGCCGGCATCATCGACATCGGCGACGGCTGGGCCTGCGCCTTCAAGATCGAGTCGCATAATCACCCTTCCTTCATCGAGCCTTTCCAGGGGGCCGCGACCGGCGTGGGCGGCATCCTGCGCGACATCTTCACCATGGGCGCTCGGCCGGTGGCGATCATGGATTCGCTCAGGTTCGGGCCGATTGCCAGCGGCGCTGATCCGGCCACCATTCGCCGCAATCATTCCATCCTGGACGGTGTGGTGGGCGGCATCGCTTCTTACGGAAACTGCTTTGGTGTGCCCAACCTCGGCGGTGAGACCAAGTTCGAGCCGTGTTACTCGCAGAACCCGCTGGTGAATGCCTTCGCGCTGGGACTGGTGCGGCACGACGAGATCTACTACGCGCGCGCCGCGGGCGAGGGCAACCCTGTCATCTACGTGGGCGCCAAGACGGGACGCGACGGCATCCACGGCTGCACCATGGCCAGCGAAGAATTCAGCGAAACCTCGGAGGAGAAGCGGCCCAACGTGCAGGTCGGCGATCCCTTCCTGGAGAAACTGCTGCTGGAAGCGTGCCTGGAGGCCATGCGCACGGGCGCCGTAGTCGGCATTCAGGACATGGGCGCGGCCGGCCTTACCTGCTCCACCTGCGAGATGGGCGGGCGCGGCGGCGTCGGCATTGAGATCGAGCTGGACCGCGTCCCACAGCGCGAGACGCGCATGACGCCCTACGAGATCATGCTCAGCGAGTCGCAGGAGCGCATGCTGCTGGTGGCCGAGAAAGGCCGCGAGGACGAGGTGTTCCGCGTCTTCGAGAAGTGGGGACTGGACGCGGTCACCGTCGGCCGGGTCACCCTCGACGGCAAGATGCGGGTGCTCCAGCATGGGAGCGTGGCGGCTGAGATCCCCAACGCCGCGCTCACCGACGATGCTCCGCTTTACCGCCGTCCCATGGAGCGATGGGAGCCGCCGGTCGAGCGCGAGATGCCGCCGTCGATCCGCCTGGGGGAGAGTGCTGACCTGACTGCGAATCTCAAGCGTCTGCTGGCTTCCCCCAATATCTGCTCCACACGCTGGGTGTATGAGCAGTATGACTCCATGGTGCGCACCAACACCGTCCAGGGGCCGGGACGCGAGGCCGGCGTGATCCGCGTCAAGGAAACGAAGCGCGGGCTGGCCATGTCGCCGGACGGCAACGGTCGCTGGTGCTGGCTCGATCCGCGGCTGGGCGCGATGCATGCCGTGGCGGAATCGGCGCGCAAGGTGGCGTGCACCGGCGCAACTCCGGTCGCGGCGACGAATTGCTTGAACTTTGGCAATCCCGAGAAGCCGCAGATCATGTGGCAGTTTGCCCAGGTGATCGACGGCATGACCCGCGCCTGCGAGGAACTGGAAATCCCCATCACCGGCGGCAACGTCAGTTTCTACAACGAGACCCTGGGCGAGGGAATTTATCCTACGCCCGTGGTGGGCGTGGTGGGCGTGATCGACGAGGTCGAGAAGACCGCCAGCTACGAATTCCGCGAGCCGGGAAGGGCTGTGCTGCTGTTGCGCGGCACAGAGCCGGGTGACGCCACCGACGCCGAGGCCGAGTTCGGTTCCTCTGAATACGCCAAGGAGATTCTGGGCATGGTTTGGGGGTTTCCGCCGGGGCTGGAGCTGCAGAAGGAAGCGGCGCTGCAGAAGTGCATCGTCAGGTCGATCAATGAAGGACTAATCGAGTCGGCACACGATTGTTCCGACGGCGGGCTGGCCGTGGCGCTGGCCGAAGCCGCGTTTCCGAAGGGCATCGGCGCGCGCCTCGAACTGGCTTCGGGCGGCCTTGCGCCAGAATTCCTGCTGTTCGGAGAAGATGCGAGCCGCATCCTGATTTCCTGCGCCAGAGAGCACGTCGGGAGAATCCAAGAATTAGCGGTAGAATACGGCATCGCGGCGGATGTGCTGGGCGAAACGGTTTCCGAGAAAATCGAAATCATGGTTGATGGCCGGCCGGTGGTCGCGGCCACGGTGTCGGCACTGAAGGAAGGTTGGGCGGGCGCGTTGGAGCGCGCGCTGCAGGTGGAAACCGTCGAGGAACCGGCGACGTCGGTGTTGGAAAGGAGCTGACGGGATGTAGCGCCGGCCTCTGGCCGGCTGTCGCGAGGGCGTCTCGCCCTCGTGTGTGGGCGGGACGCCCACACGACAGCCGCCGGGACGGCGGCGCTACCATCGAGGCTCGCGAATAAACATGGCCTTCGACAAATTCAAAGACGAATGCGGCGTGGTTGCCATTTACTCCAATCCGGAGGCGAGCACGCTTGCCTACCTGGGGCTGCACGCGCTGCAGCACCGCGGCCAGGAATCGGCGGGGATCGTTTCCACCGACGGCGTGACCATGCACGCTCACCGCGCCATGGGCCTGGTGGTGGAGATCTTCACCGAAGAGGCGCTGGAGAAGCTGAAGGGCACGCTGGCCATCGGGCACACTCGCTACTCGACCGCCGGCGATTCCGCGCTGCGCAATGCCCAGCCCATCATGGTGGACTGCAACAAGGGCATGATCGCGCTGGCGCATAACGGCAACCTGGTCAACGCGCAGCAGATCCGCTCGCGCCTGGAGGCCCAGGGCTCGATCTTCCAGACCACCAGCGACACTGAGGTGATCGTCCACCTGGTGGCGCAGTCGCGCGAGGAAACGCTGCCCGAGGCCATCGCCGACGCGCTGCGCCGGATCGAGGGCGCGTTCTCGCTGGTGATCATGAGCCGCGACCGGGTGTTCGCGGTGCGTGATCCGCGCGGCTTTCGCCCGCTCTCGATGGGACGCATCCCGGGCGACGGCGGGCGCAAGGACACCATCGTCTTCGCCTCCGAGACCTGCGCCTTTGACCTGATCGGCGCCACCTACGAGCGCGACATCAGTCCCGGAGAGATGGTCGTGATCGGCCCGGAGGGAATCTACTCGCGATTTTTCGCCAGCCAGACCCCGCAGTCAAGCTGCATCTTCGAGCATGTCTATTTTTCCCGTCCGGACAGCGTGATCTTCGGCCGCTCGGTGGCGGAAAGCCGCGAGAAGCTGGGACGGCAGTTGGCGATCGAAGCTCCCGCCGCAGCCGACCTGGTAGTGCCAGTCCCGGATTCCGGTGTGGCTGCCGCCATGGGTTATGCCGCCGAGAGCGGTATCCCGCTGCGCATGGGGCTGATCCGCAATCACTATATCGGGCGGACGTTCATCGAGCCGGAGCAGCGGGTGCGCGACTTCGGCGTGAAACTCAAGCTGAACCCGGTGCGCAGCGTGCTGGCGGGCAAGCGCGTGGTGCTGATCGACGATTCCATCGTACGCGGCACCACCAGCCGCAAGATCGTGCGCATGGTGCGCGACGCCGGCGCCCGCGAAGTGCACCTGCGCATCTCCTGCCCGCCTACGGTCTCTCCCTGTTTCTACGGCGTGGATACGCCTTCGAAGAAGCAGCTCATCGCCGCCAACAAGACGGTGGAGGAGATCCGCGAATACATCGGCGCCGACTCACTCGCTTATCTTTCGCTAGAAGGCATGAAGCAGGCCTGCGGCGAGAGCGAGGCGCGTACCTACTGCACCGCCTGCTACACCGGCAAGTATCCCACCCCACTGGTGGACGTCGAGGAGATCAGGTCGGCGGATGAGTCGATGAGGAAGTAAGCTTAGAGTGCCGACGATTTCCGTGCCGCCACCACTCGCGGAATCCCTTGCAAGTCTGGTGTGACCTGAACTTCTGCCCAATCCCGCACCAGCTCGTGCACGGCCGCAGCGAGAGAGTATCCGATCTCGACCACCAACCAGCCGCCAGGCTTCAGCACCTCGCGCGCCTGCGGGACCAGCCGCCGATAGACCTCAAGCCCGCTTTCTCCCGCGAAGACCGCCACCTTGGGCTCGAACTCGCGCACCTCGCGCTGTGCCTTTTCCGGCTCGGACTCAGGAACGTAGGGTGGGTTGGAGACGACAAAATCGTACGTCGCGGCTGGCGCTCCGGCCAGCAGGTCGCGTTGCTGAAAAATGACGCGATGGTCTAACTGCAGCCGATGGGCGTTGGCGCGCGCGACCTCGAGCGCCGCCGGGGAGATGTCCACGGCTTCCACGCGTGCCCAGGGCAGCTCCGCCGCCAGCGCCAGTGCAATGCAGCCTGAACCGGTGCCCACGTCCACGATACTCGGCGCCTGCTTCGCGCGCGCCAGCTCCAGCACGGTTTCGATCACATGCTCGGTCTCGGGACGCGGGATCAGCACGGCGGGTGAGACGATCAGGTCCATCCCCCAGAATTCCTGGTGGCCGGTGATGTACTGCGCCGGCTTGCCGGCCGAGCGCTCGGCGATGGCCTCGTCGTAGCGCGCCTGCTCGTCGGCTGTGAGTTCGTATTCAGGGTGGGCGTAGAGGTAGGCGCGATCGGAATTGAGCACGAACATCAGCAGCGTTTCGGCGTTCATGCGAGGAGAGCCGACGGCGTTCGCGGTCAGCGTGTCGATGGCGGCAGTGAGGGCTTGCTTGAGCTGCATCAGTCGGTCGTTGGTCGGTGGTCGTTTGTCGTTAGCGAACCCGTTGCCAACGACTAACGACCAACGACTAACGACCGTTCACGCCAGCGCCGCTTCCTGCTTCAGCTTCTCGGCCTGGAAGTGAGTGACCAGCGCGTCGATGATGGGCTGGATTTTGCCGTCCATGATGTCGCCCAACTGGTGCAGCGTGAGCCCGATGCGGTGGTCGGTCATGCGGTCCTGCGGGAAGTTGTAGGTGCGGATCTTCTCGCTGCGGTCGCCCGTTCCGACCATCTGCTTGCGCTCTTTGGCCAGCGCCTGCTGCTGCTTCTCCAACTCCATCTCGTAGAGGCGCGAACGCAGCACGCGCATCGCCTTGTCGCGGTTCTTGATCTGCGATTTCTCGTCCTGGCAGGAGACCACGGTGTTGGTCGGCAGGTGCGTGATGCGGACGGCAGAGTAGGTTGTGTTCACCGACTGCCCGCCCGGACCCGACGAGCAGAAAGTATCGACGCGGATGTCCTTAGGATCGATTTTCACGTCCACGTCCTCGGCTTCGGGCATGACCGCCACGGTGACCGCGGAGGTGTGCACGCGGCCCTGCTGCTCGGTCTGGGGTACGCGCTGCACCCGGTGCACGCCCCCCTCGTACTTCAGCCGCGAATAGGCGCCCTGGCCTTCGACGATGGCGATCACTTCCTTCAGCCCGCCCACGCCCGATTCCGACGCCGAGAGCACTTCCACCTTCCAGCGCTGCGATTCTGCGTAGCGCGTGTACATGCGGAAGATCTCAGCGGCGAACAGCGAAGCCTCGTCTCCGCCGGTGCCGGCGCGGATTTCGAGCACCACGTTCTTCTCGTCGTTCGGATCCTTGGGAATCAGGAGAACCTTCAGCTCTTCTTCCACCTTTCGGATGCGCTCTTCCAGCTTGGTCAGTTCTTCCTGGGCGTAAGCGCGCATTTCCGGATCTGATTCTTCTGCGATGACCGCCTTGCTTTCGGCGATGCCCTGCTTCAAATCCTTGTATTCGCGATACTTCTCCACCACAGGCATCAGCTCGCTGTGCGCCTTGGCCGTCTTCTGATAGCGCGCCGAGTCGGAGATCACCTCCGGCGTGGCGAGCGCCTGGGTCAGCTCGTCGTACTTGGCTTCGATCTGGTCGAGTCTTTCAAACATGTCGTTAGTTGGTGGTCGTTAGTCGCTAGCTCGACCCTTCGGGTCGCACCGCGTTTATGAGCGCATTCAGTCCTCGCGCTGCAGACGCGGCTTGCGCCAAAAGCGCTTCCGCATCTGTCTGGGGCAGGTATTTCAGTTCGCGAGCGATGATTAGTTGTGTCTGCAGCTCCAGCAACGAGCCTCGCGCATGGAACAGGAAGTTGCAGAACTCCCGGCTCGAGCGATGCCCTTTGCCCTCTGCAATGTTACTCGCTACCAATGCAGCCGCCCGCCGAATCTGGCTGGGAAGACCATACAACCCGTGCTTGGGAAACTTCTCCGTCGCACTATAAATCGCGACTGCCAATTTGATCGCCTCCCGCCAGACGCGCAAATCTTGGAATGATGATGACATCCATCAGGCTCATTGGAGCCGGGTATTTGCCACCGACCAACGACAAAAGACCAACGACTCTCGAATGGAGTGTAACGTTTCGCGGGGCAGCCCCGCTAGGCAATCACCAGCTCGCCGCCGCGCTGCTTCTCGAGCGTCATGGCTTCGTCGAGGGCGCGGATAGCGCATTCCACCTGGTCGTCGCTGGGAGGCTGGGTGGTGATCCGCTGCAGCCACAGGCCGGGAGCGGTCATCAGGGCAAAGAGCGAGCCACGATGCTTGGCGGCGTAGCGGATGATCTCGTACGAAACGCCCGCGATCACCGGCAAGAGCGCAATGCGGATGGCGAAGCGCGCCCAGAACGTGGTCACCGGGATCACGGTGTAGAAGACGATCGAGATCAGCAGCACCGTCATCAGGAAGCTGGTGCCGCAGCGCGGGTGATAGGTCGAGTACTTCTGCACGGCGGCCGGGGTCAGCGGATCGCCGCACTCGAAGGCGAACACCGTCTTGTGCTCCGCCCCGTGATATTCATACACGCGGCGGATGTCCTTCCACAGCGAGATGGCCCAGATGAACAGCAGAAAGAGTGCGATGCGGATGGCGCCATCCACCAGGTTGAAAACGATCTGGTTGCCGAAGGCCGGCGAGACTCGCTTCAGCTCGGTCGCGGCCACCAGGGGCACGAACTTGTACATGAAGACGAAGAACCCGACCGAGAACAGGATGTTGACCGCCATCACCCAGCCGCTGATCTCGACCTTCTTCTCCTGCTCTTGGCGTGGGATCGCGTCGAGCGCCACGTTGGCGGAGTAGCGCAGGGCGCGGAAACCCAGCGACATCGCCTGTCCCAGCGTGGCCAGGCCGCGCAGCACAGGCCAGGCCCACCACTTACGCTTTTCCGATGGCCGCTGGATGGGCTCGGAGTGCGTCGCCACGTCGCCCGAGGGCCTGCGCACGGCGATCCCCCAGGCATGCGGCGAGCGCATCATCACGCCCTCCAGCACCGCTTGCCCGCCGACCAGCGTTTCACTCTCGCCGCTTTCGAGCGCGGGCAGGAGCTGCATACTGGCGGCGAGCCGCACGAGTTGTCGCCAATAATTCACGGGAAATTAGATGATTTCAGCGAAGTCCCCGCTTCATCCGGTACCAAAAGGTTACTGGGCAGCCGCAGACCTGTCAATCACAGCACCGTTGTCGCTAGACGTGTACAATGCGAGCCGTTTTTGGGGATTTACGGGATTTGATCCTAGGGGACCACCAGTCCAATGACTTTGTGACCGAGGAGGTCAACATCCATGAAAAGATTTTCGGGATTCCTTTTGGTGCTGTCAGTTGTACTCGCGGGAGTGGGCCTGGGCGTGGCGCAGGAGAAGATGCAAGGCCCGCCCAAGGTGCTGACCGTCTTCCGCGAGGTCCTGAAGCCGGGCAAGGCCGGCATGGTGCACGAGAAGGCCGAGAGTGCTTTTGTGCAGGCGTTCACCAAGGCAAACTGGCCCACCCACTACCTGGCCGCAACTTCCCTCTCCGGCAATCCGCGCGCCCTGTTTTTTGTCGGCTACGATTCCTTCGCCGCCTGGGAAAAAGACAATAAGGCGACGGAAAAGAACGCCACCCTGTCCGCGGCACTCGACCGCGCCAGCATGGCCGATGGCGAGCTGCTGAGCGAAGCTGAGGGCCTGACCCTCGTGTATCGCGAGGACCAGAGCCTGCGTGCGAACGTTAACATTGCCCAGATGCGGTACTTCGAAATCTCTGTCTACCGAGTCAAGCCGGGGCACGACAAGGATTGGGATGAGGCGGTCAAACTGGTCACGGCCGCTTACGAGAAGATACCGGACGTCCGCTGGGCCACCTTCGAGGCGATTTACGGCGCGCCGGGGGGCACGTTCGTGATTTTCACGCCCATGAAGTCTTTGGCTGAGGTGGACACGGAACTGACGCAGAACAAGCAGTTCGAGGCAGCCATGGGTGAGGAAGGGATGAAAAAGCTCCGCGAGCTTTCGGCCAAGGCCATCGAGTCCAGCGAGAGCAACCTGTTCCAGTTCGCGCCCAAGATGAGCTACGTTTCGGACGACTGGGTCAAGGCTGAGCCCGACTTCTGGAAGCCCAAGGCTGCCATGCCGGCGGGAGAGAAGAAGACTGAAAAGAAGCCGGCCAAGAAGCAGTGAGCCCGGATCGTTCGTGAACGATACCAATTTGGAGTTGTCATCCCGAGTCGAGAGCCTGCCCTGAGCGAAGTCGAAGGGGACCTGCTTTTAATGCCGTTACTCAGAAAAAGTTAAAAGGCGAGCAAACAGCAGGTCCCTCGCTTCGCTCACGATGACAACTCTGAGCTTACTTGTGTGGTCACTGCGATCCGCACCGGCTGAGCGCAGTCGCAATGATCGCGTCCTGCTCGGGGAAGACCGTCCGCAGGTCCAACAGCACCTTGCCCTGCTCGACGCGGGCGACGATGGGCGGCTGATGGGCGCGCAGGCGCGCCGCGAATTCGTCCGCGCTCAGACCCTTGCAGGTGATGGCCAGAAGAACGGTCGGCAGGGTCGCGCCGGGAGCCGCGCCGCCGCCAATCACCGACACCCCATCGACTACTTCCACCTCGATCTTGCGAGCGTTCGTGCGTAGCTTCTCCGCCAGCGCCTGGGCGCGGCGGCCGATCTCGTCGGCGCTCAGGCGCATCATGCGCACGGCGGGGATGGCGTTGTGGTCCTGGCGAACGTAGGCGAGCAGGGTGGCTTCGAGCGCGGCGTAGGTCAGCTTGTCCACGCGCAGGGCGCGGAACAGCGGGTTCGAGCGGACGCGGGCGATGGTCTCGCGCTGACCGCTGATGAGCCCGGCCTGCGGCCCGCCCAGCAGCTTGTCGCCGCTGTAGGTGACCACGTCCACGCCGGCGTGCAGGCTGTCCCAGACGCTGGGTTCGCTGCTCACGCCGACCGAGCGCAGCTCGATCATCGCGCCTGAGCCGAGGTCTTCGAGGATACGCAGCTTATGCTTGCCGGCCAGCGCCACCAGGTCTTCCAGCGCAGGCTGCTCGGTGAATCCGACGATCTGGAAGTTGGAGCGGTGGACGCGCAGCAGCAGGCGGGTGCGCTCGTTGATGGCTTTTTCGTAATCCGCGAGGCGGGTACGGTTGGTGGTGCCGACCTCGCGCAGCACCGCGCCCGATTTGGCCATCACGTCGGGAATGCGGAACGAGCCGCCAATCTCGACCAACTCGCCGCGCGAGACGATCACTTCGCCGCCCTCCGCCAGCGTGTTCAGCGATAGCAGCACGGCGGCGGCATTGTTGTTCACCACCACGGTGGAGATGCCGCTGAGGCCCTCCTGGTTGAGCAGGCGTGCGGTCAGCCGCTCGACGTGTACATCGCGCTTGCCGCGTTCGCCGGAAGCGATGTCGAACTCCAAATTGCTGTATACGCCGCCGACTTCGCGAATGCGATCTAGAGCAGCCGCGGCCAGCGGCGCTCGTCCGAGATTCGTATGCAGGATGACCCCGGTTGCATTGATGACGGGCCGCAGCGACGGGGCGAGCGACTGGCGCAAGCGTTGCTCGACCGCACCTGCCACCCCGCCTATCGCCAGATCCACGCCTGAGGCATCAAGGCTGCCGGAGGCGATCTCCTGGCGCAGTGCCTCGAGCACTTGGCGCGCGGCATCGGTCACCGCAGCATGGCCTTCCCGCTCGACCAGCGTGGCAATCTCGGGCTGATGCAGCAGTTCGTCAACCGAGAGCAGCTTGCGGTAGAGGTCTTTCCTGGGAGTGGTTGCCACGCAGGGATTGTATCGTTTCTGGCCGCTTGGAGGAGCGAAGTCCGGGGTTTGGCTTTGATGGACTTCGTCGCATCCCCCAGCCCGCCCATGCGACGGATAAGATGTTTCGATTGGACTTGTGGGCAACGTCCGCCTATTCTCGTTTTGCATCGAGAAGCGGAAAGGAAAGCGGGCGGCATGGCGAAGGCGAAAGAGTTTACGGTAACCATTGAAGACAAACCCGGCGCCCTGGGCAAGTGCTGCCTCGCCCTTGGGGAGCGTGGGGTGAACATCCTGGCGTTTCAATCGTTCGTGGAAGCGGGCGAGAGTCTGGCCCGATTCGTGGTGGACGATCCGGCCACCGCCAACGCGGTGCTGGGCAGCCTGCACATGAACTTCGAGGAAGGGGACGTCGCCGTGGTCAGGCTGGCGCACCGTCCGGGCGAGCTGGGCCGCGCCGCGGTGCGGCTGGGCGAAAATCGCATCAATATTGACTATTCCTACTGCGGGCTGGAGCCGGGATCGACGCTGCCGCTGGCGGTCTTCGGGGTTGACAACGTAACCAGGGCATCGGCGCTGCTGGACGAGTTCGCCGCTAAGTAGCCGGCGTCGGAGGGTATCTCAACCGGACTAGCGGCGACCTCCGCGGAAGACGGGGCTTCTCTGATCTCGACAATCCGTGAAGTGATGATCGGCGTCCCATACTCGGGGTGCTTGAACTCCAGGTGCATGCTGCGACCGATAAAGCGCGTCTTCAACATCGAGCCGCCCCAGTTCGAGCCCAGAATCCTGACCAGCGACGGAGAAGGACAATACTTGGGATGGCCGGAGATAAGCGCCCAGCCGTCCCCGCAGTTGACCACCGTGTACCAGCGGTGCTGAGTTTGGACCTCCAGCCGGCTGCCCTGGGCGAGGTCTTCCAGGCGCACACCGCCTTCGATCTCCGACTGCGCGATGTTG
>Ga0187778_10002701_pt1 | contig 12042 bp, 11 predicted proteins | sample 1015_Q2_SP5_20_M_FD_132418 | JGI IMG/M metagenome (GOLD analysis project Ga0187778, IMG submission 132418) | Tropical peat soil microbial communities from peatlands in Department of Meta, Colombia - 1015_Q2_SP5_20_MG | ecosystem: Environmental > Terrestrial > Soil > Wetlands > Peat | place... | reverse complement strand
TTGTGCGAGAGGCTGCCGCAGAACGTGATCGACCCCACCGCGAACACCGCGCCGCCGCCGGGCAGCTCCACGTAGGTCATGTCGGCGCGCAGCATCCGGGCCGGCTTCTCGCCGGTGACCGTCGAGATGTGGGACAGGAGCTCCTCCGGTACCGTCACGAACGCGGGGCCGTAGCCCTCCGAGCTCGCCAGCACGATCGCGCCGGCCGGGGTACCCAGCAGCGGGTCCGCCCGGTCCAGCTCGAAGCCGGCCGCGCCGCCGCCCGAGAGGCCGAAGTCGCCGATCACCGCGTCCTTCACGCCGGCCATGATCCACGCGGCGCGCGGGTCGTCGGCCCCGGGCTGGCGACGGTAGTACGAGCTCTCGAACGGGCCCTGGGCCGAGAAGCCGACGCCGACCAGCTGCTGGGGCGGGCGACCGTTTCGCCGCCACAGGCCGCCGTAGTTGCCGTCGAGCGCGTGGTAGTACTCGCCGACCTGCGCGTCCCAGCTGCGGATGCCGCCCTCGGCCCGGCGCACCTCGATGACGCCGGGGACCGCCGGGCTCCGGGCGATGCGCCAGTAGAAGCCGTTGCCGCCCAGGTAGACGAGCCGTCCGCCGCCCGCGAGGTAGCCCGCGTGCGCGTCCAGGGTGCGCGCGGTGTGGTACTCGGGATGCGAGCCGGTGAGGACGATCGCGTAGGGGGCGAGCAGCGCCGCGCCCTCGGCCTCCAGGTCCTCGTCGGTGACGACGTCGTAGCCGATGCCCTGCGTCTCCAGCCAGTCGAGCAGGTGCGTGTCCGCCGAGAAGTGGCGCATGCCCGAGCCGCGCGGGTCGAAGAAGGTCAGGTAGCGCGGGCGGAACGTCAGCACCGGGCGCAGGCGCGAGGAGTAGCAGACGCCGCTGCCGTCGCGATGCCGGTTGTAGGTCGAGCGCCCGTAGTCGGGGTGATCGTCGGGGTTGTGCGGATAGGCGCCCCACGCGGCGACGCGCTCGCGGTAGGCCGCGTCGGTGCTGCCCCGCGCGTGGTTCGCGTACGCCTGGTAGGTGTAGGTGGAGGCGATGAAGAGCACGTCCGCGCCCGGGCGGCCGCGCGGCGGCCGCACGTAGAACGGCAGGTCGTCCCCGTGACCCTCGGCGGCCAGGCGCATGACGTAGACGCCGCTCCGGAGATCTTCCGGCACCGTGAACTCGAAGTCGGTGGCCCAGCCCGCGTCGTGGACGTCGTCCTCGTGGAAGTGGATCGCCGCGTACTCGCGCGGCGCGTGGCGCCAGCACATCTCGCGCCCCGACCAACGCGCGCCGGTGACCGCGCGAGTGGGCAGGTTCACGAGCCGGCCGCCGAGGTGATGGGGCCCCACGTCCACCACGTCGAGGCCCTCGATCCCCCGCGAGAAGTCCCAGCCGGCCAGGAGCCCGGCGGGCGGCAGCAGCGGGTCGAGCACGATCGCCTCGGGCGCGGTGGCGGCGACCGCGAGCAGCATCGGGTCCTCGAGCTTGCCGTTGAAATGCTCGCCGACCGTGCCGGCGAGGCGGCCGCCGAGCAGCACCGGCGCGGGTGCGCCGGGCCGGGCCGAGGGCGGCAGCGGAGTGGATCGCTCCAGGCGCCCGCCGCCGTCCGGCTCGGCCTGTCCCACGCGCAGGACATTCGCGTCGGGATCGACCACCAGCCAGATCCGGTGCCACCGCCTGAGCGTGAGGGTGCGACCGGTCGCGAGCGCGAGCGGGGCTGCGCCCGGCACGCCGACGCGCGCGGTGACGCCGCCGGGCCCGAGCGAGAGCGCCCAGCCCGCGCCGGTGGGCTCGTCCCAGCGCGAGGCCACGCACTGCTCGCGCGGGGCCGCGAGCGTCGGCCAGACGAGGGCGACCACGGTCAGCGGGCCCCCGGTCGGGAGCGCGGCGACCGCGTCGACCCGCGCGTAGGAGCCCAGCGCGAGCGGCTGCGCGCGGGAGGGCCGCTCGATCGAGAAGCGGTGCGCCAGGTCCTCCATCTTGACGCCGGGCCCTGCCGGGTTCGGGTCGGCGAGCACCACCCGCGCGAGGCTCGCGCGGTACGGCCCGGCCGCGGCGCTCGAAATCTTGAAGGCAATACGCTCGCCGGGCGCCGCCGAGAGGCGGTCCGTGTAGCCGGTGAGCGGGATCACGGGAAGGTTCCCGCGGGGATCAGCCGAGGAACTGCTCGCAGACCTCGAGCCAGGCCCGGGTCGTCAGCGCGAGGGACTCCACGTCGATCCGCTCGTCGTTGCCGTGGAAGCGCCCGGACATGGCTTCGGCGGTGAGCGCCCGCGAGAAGAGGCCGAAGCCGTAGGCGATCGCGCCCTTCTCGCGGAAGTAGGGCGCGTCGGTGAAGCCCACGATCATGCGGGGCATGAGGCGCGCGCCGGGATAGTGGGAGTCGACCACGCGGGCCAGCAGGTCCCAGAGCGGCGTGCCGGTGGGCGACGACGACGCGGGCTTGGAGAAGAGCTTCTGGATCTCGATGTCGTCCATCAGGTCGCCGCCGATCGCCTTGTCGAGGTGGCGGCGCACCTCGTCCTCGCTGTCGCCCGGGATCGTGCGTATGTCGACCTCGACGTCGACCACGTCGGGGATCACGTTGGTCTTCACCCCGCCGCCGCAGACGTTCGGCGAGAAGGTCGTGTGGGTGGCCGACCAGGCGTACCGCGCCATACCGGGCGCGAGAGAGGCGATCGCGTCGTCGACGCGCGCCGGATCCAGCAGCGCCGCCTTCACCGCGGGAGCCAGGTCGAGCGTGGCGACGAAGCCGCGCCAGAGATCGTCCACGTAGGGGGACGGCCGGTAGTCGGCGAGCCGGCTCACCACGTGCGCGGCCTTGACCAGCGCGTTGTCCGAGCCGTAGGGCATCGAGCCGTGGCCCGGCGTGCCCTTCACCCGGAGGCGGCGCCAGGCCACGCCCTTCTCGCCCACGTGCACGGTGACGTTGAGGCCGCCGTGCGGCCCGGTGCTGACGGTGCCGCCGTTCTCGGTCAGGAGGTAGTCGGCGTCGAGCGCGTCCCAGTGCTCGGCGCACACGTGTCCGGCGCCGAGCGTGCCGCCGGCCTCCTCGTCCGCGCAGGCCAGGTAGACCAGCGTGCCGCGAGGCCGCCAGCCGCGGCGGGCGAGAGTCTTGAGCGCGACCGCCTGCGAGGCGGTGAGGTTCAGCATGTCGAGCGCGCCGCGGCCCCACACCTCGCCGTTCACGAGCTCGCCGCCGAAGGGATCGCGCGTCCAGTTCTTTGGCGTCACCGGCACCACGTCGGTGTGGCCCATGAGGCACAAGGTGGGCGCCTCGGAATCGGAGCCCTCGATCCGCGCCACCAGGCTCGCGCGCCCGGGCGCCGCGACGGGCTCGTAGATCTCGACGTCGAGCCCGCTGCCCTCGAGGTAGGTCGCGAGCAGGTCGCACGTGCGGATCTCCTGGCCGGACTGGACGGAGCCGTCGTTCACGCACTGGTTGCGGATCATCTGCTGCAGCAGCTCCACGGTCTGGCCGGTGAGGGCGGCGTCGCTCATGGGTCGGTATCCTAGCCAGCCGGCTGGGGGTTGTCGAGAGCCGCTGGCCGCGTCACCGCCGCTCCCAGAGCGCCTGGATCAGCACGATCCGCCCTTCCTCCCGGTTGCGCTGGCCCGCGCGGATGATGGCGTCGAGCGCCTCGCCCATCACGAGCCGCTGGATGCTGTGCGGGGGAATCGCCGCTCCCGTGCTCGGCCCCGCCGTCTCGGCGGTCACGTCGTCCCACGTGCGCGCGGTGAAGCCGGTCCGCTCGATCAGCGCGCGCATCACGGCGGGCGCTCGCAGGAAGCTGGTCGAGGCGTCGCGGCCCCACATGACCGGGTAGACGATCGGCTGGGTCGGGCCCGCCATCGGCTCCTGCATCGCGAGGTGCCCGCCCGGACGGAGGACGCGATGGAATCCGGCGTAGAGCCGCTCCTTGTCCGCGATGTTCATCCCGCTGTTCTGGGTCCACACCATGTCGAACGCGCCGTCCGGGAAGGGCAGGTCGAGGGCGTTGCCGACCTGGTGGCTCACGCGATCGTCGAGGCGCAAGCGCGCGGTCAGCATCTGCGCCGCGCGCACGTAGGACGGGGTCAGGTCGATGCCGGTCACGCGGCAGCCCCACTGGACCGCGAGCGTGCGGGCGGGTCCGCCGAAGCCGCCGCCCACGTCGAGCACGCGCGTACCGGGCGTGGGACTGGCCATGCGCGCGAGCCGATCGGTCGCGGGCTTGCCGCCGCCGTGGAATTGGTCCACCGGCGCGAGGAGATCGACGGTGAGGGCATCGAGGTCGACGCCGCGCGCGGCCAGGGCCTCCAGCATCGACTCGGCGAGGTGCTCGCGTCCCCAGTACGCCTCGATGCTCCGCGCGTCCGCGCTCATCAGCCCGTAACCATAGCGCAGGGTCTGCGTGGCGTCGAGCTTCCGTAAACGCGAGTCCGCGGCCGGTCGTCTGCTCTGGTGAGGGCGGGGCAGGAGCGCCGCCCCCGGAAAGGAAAGGGGACGAGGTCATGGACATCAAGGGCTGGGCGCATCTGACGCAGCACAAGGACCTGAGCTACTCGCTCACGTGCGCGCCGCTGGGCGTGCCGTGCACGGATCACCCGAGGCACTTCACGAACCGGCGGGAGCTGGAGTACTACCTCGCGGGGCCGCTGCAGGTGGACCGGCGCGAGATCCAGAACACGATCACCATGCTCGACCGGAACGGGCAGTACTCGATCCTGGAGGTCTCGCTGCCCCCCGCCGAGCTGGCCCGGCTGGCCGCCTGAAGCGCCCGCAAGCGAACAATCCTGCCAGCGAGCTGACATTTTCTGGAGGCCCGATGTCAGCTGGGTGGATCCAAGTGCGTGTTTCTTCGTAGATCCTGGCCCGGCCCGTCCTTTGCTGTCAAATCGCGAGACATGCGGACCAAGGCCCTGACCATCTGCCTCGTCCTCGGGCTCCTCTCGCCCGCGGTCGCCTCCACGGACGGAGGCCGCTGGGAGGAGCTGACGCGGGCCGCGATCCGCGCCGCGGAGCAGCGTCAGTTCGTCGAGGCCGATCGCCTGCTGCGGCAGGCGCTACAGGAAGCCAGGGACACGCCCCGGGCCCGCGCCCTCACCCTCCAGGCCCTGATCCGACTCTCGGTCGCGATGCGCCGGGTCGGTGAGAGCCGCGCCTACGCGCAGCAGATGGTGGAGCTGACCGAGACCTTTCGCCAGCCGGGCTACCAGGACATGGCCGAGCGCTTCCGGGGCAGCGCGCGGGCGATGCGGCTGATCGGGCAGGAGGACGAGGCGGTGGCCCTCGACGCGGCCGCCCGGCGGATCGAGCAGCCCGCGGGAACGGCGTGCGGCGATCGCCTGGCCGCGGTCACCCGGTCACGCCCGCTCACGGCCATCCAGCGGCAGAAGGCCGCGCAGGCCATCGCCGCGCTCGAGGCGCTCGGCGCGTGGAGCGCCGATCCTCAGCCCAAGGATCGCGTGGACTACGCGGGCCGGCTCGCCAAGGTGGAGGCGACGGCGGGCGAGTACTTCACCAGCGTGGGCGACGATCAGGACGAGCCCACGCTCGCGATCAAGGGCAGCCTGGTCTGCTTCCAGGACGCCGCGCAGGCGTGGCCGCGCGTGAGCGAGTCGTGGGCCTCGGGTGCCCGACGCGCGCACGAGGCTCGCGCGGCGCTGGGGCCGGCGCCCGCGCTCGTCCAGGCACAGGCCAGCGTGCCGGCCCCGGTCAGCGTCCCGGCCCCCGCGAGCGTGCCCGCGCCCAACGGCCCAGCGGACGGCCGCCCCACGCCCGCCGAGCCGCGGACGCAGCCGGTCGCGGTCGCCACGAAGCCGCCCCGCGCTCCGGAGCCGGTCACGGTGCCCAAGCTCGGCGATATGAGCTCGGTCCAGGTGGGTGGCGAGTGCGTGCGGGTCGGCATGCCGCTGACCGATCTGATCCGCCGCTTCGACCTGAACATGCACTGGGAGTTCCGGTGGGACGAGAAGATGCGGACGAAGGACGGCCTGGTCACGGGGCTCAGCACGCGCCCCGGCACCGAAGCGAACGAGAGCCCCTACGTGCTGCTCTTCGCAGGCGATGCCACCACCGTTGGCGATCTACGGCTCAAGCGCATCAGCTGGACCGGCGACGCGAGCGAGGCCGCCCGCATCGGGCTCGCGAAGCGCCCCGCCTGCCGGTGACCCGCGTCCTACCGGCCGCTCCGCGGCGCCATCCGATCGAGGAACGGTAGCGCGTCGGCGAGACGCCGGGGCGCCACCACCGTGACGCGCTCCACCCCCATGTCCTCCATGCGCGCGAGCGCGTCGGGCGGCGGGGGCTGGAAGGCGAAGACGGAGACCGAGAGGCTCTCCGGTTTGCGGCCCGCCGCGACGGCCTTCGCGCGGAGATCCGCGATCGCGGCCGGGAGATCGTCGAGCAGCACGTCGATCGGGATCCACCCGTCGCAGTAATCGACCACGCGGGCCCGGCCCTGCGCGGTCGCGCCCCCGAAGAGGATCGGTGGGTGGGGCTTCTGCACCGGCTTGGGAAACGAGATCGCGCGGTCGAAGTTCACGAACTCGCCGTGGAACGACGCCTCGTCCTGCGTCCACAGGGTCTTCATGGCCAGCACGCGCTCGCGGAGGACCCGCCAGCGACTCGTGAACGGAGTGCCGTGGTGCTCCATCTCCTCGCGGTTCCACCCGCCGCCGATGCCGAACAGCACGCGGCCGTTCGAGAGCCAGTCGAGCGTGGCCACGGTCTTGGCGAGCACCAGCGGGTCGTGCTCCACCACCAAGCAGATGCCGGTGCCGAGCCTGATCGTGCGCGTCGCGGCGGCCGCGGCCATCAGCGACACGAACGGATCGGCCATGTGGTAGTAGGGCTTGGGCAGCTCGCCGCCGCCCGGATAGGGCGTCCGCCGCGCCGCCGGGATGTGGGTGTGCTCGCCCACCCAGAACGACTCGAAGCCGCGCTCCTCCGCGGCGCGGGCCAGCTCGTCCGGCCGCGCGCCGTACTCCACGTTGTAGCTGAAGACGCCGAGATGCATGGCGCGCGCCCCCGTTCCGCGTCAGGGCCCGCGCCGCCGCCGGCCCGGCGCGTAGACCTCGGGATTGACGACGTGGAGTGGCCGCTCCTTGGTGAGCACCCGGGCGACCTCCTCGCCGCAGCGACGCGGGACCTGGGCCACCGCCGCGGTGGAGAAGTAGGCGGCGTGCGGCGTCAGGATCACGTTGCTCATCCGGCGCAACGGGCTGTCGGGGGCGAGCGGCTCGTGCTCGAAGACGTCGAGCGCGGCCCCGGCCAGGCGGCCTTCCTGCAGGGCGCGCACGAGCGCGGCCTCGTCGACCACCGGCCCCCGCGAGGTGTTGATGAGGGACGCGGTGGGCTTGGTGCGGCGCAGGAACGCCTCGCCGATCAGCCCGCGCGTCTCGTCGTTGAGCAGGGTGTGGACCGAGACGTAGTCGGCCCGGGCCGCGAGAGTGAGCAGATCGACGCGCTCAACGCCCAGCGCGCGGAATCGCGCGTCATCCACGTAAGGATCACTGGCGATCACGTGCGTCTCGAGCGCGGCCACGCGCCGGGCGAAGGCGCTGCCGATGTTGCCGAGCCCGACCACGCCGACCGTCTCGCCGTGGAGCGCGCCGACGCTCGCTCCCGGCACGCGCCCGCTCCACGTGCCGGCGCGGATCTCGCGGTCGAGGGTGACGACCTGGCGGTTCCAGGCCAGCATCAGGGCCAGCGCGTGGTTGGCCACCTCGCGGACCCAGATGTCGGGGATGTTCACCACCACGACGCCCAGCTCGGTCGCGGCGGGGACGTCGATGACGTCGTAGCCGACCCCGGTGCGGACCACCACCTTGAGCCCCTCGAGGGCCTCCATCACGCGCCGGGTGACCGGTGAGAACGAGGTGATGAGCGCGTCGGCGTCGCGGGCGCGCTCGATCACCTCCTCGGCGCTCTCGATGAACGCCAGGCTCTCGAGGCGCGCGGGCACCCGGTCGAGCGCGGCCTGGCAATCGGCGTAGTCACGCTGCCCGCGTCCCTGGATCACGTAGACCTTGAGCGGTCGATCGGCCATGGTCACTCCCCGGTCGTGAATCGTCCGTGACGGCCGGCGCCGGCCGCGAAGCGCTGCGCGCCCGCCTGGCTCTCGCCGGAATCGTGGGTCGCCTTGCCCAGCCTGAACTCGTTGGCCATCGCGGCGGCCAGCGGCCGCCCGACACTCTCCCACGCCGAGCGCCGGTCGCTCCGGACGCAGCGGGGCGGGAAGGCCGCGATGGTACGCGCGAGGGCCTCCGCTTCCGCGCGGGCCCGCCCGGCCGGCACCACGCGGTTGGCCAGGCCCATGCCGAGCGCCTCGTGAGCGTCGACGGGTCGGCCGGTGAGGATCATGTCGAGCGCGCGCGAGAGGCCGATGAGCTGGGGCAGGCGCACCGTGCCGCCGTCGATCAGCGGCACGCCCCAGCGGCGGCAGAAGACGCCGAAGACGGCGCTGTCGCTCGCCACGCGCAGGTCGCACATCAACGAGAGCTCGAGCCCGCCGGCCACCGCGTAGCCCTCGACCGCGGCGATCGTGGGCTTGCTGAAGGCCATGCGGCTCGGCCCCATGGGCCCGTCGCCATCCGCGGAGAGGCGCAACCCACGCTCGGAACCGCGGGCCTTGAGATCGGCGCCGGCGCAGAAGACGCCCCCGGCGCCCCAGAGGACGGCCACGCGCAGGCCCTCGTCCCGCTCGAATTCCTGGAAGGCCTCCACCAGCGCGCGCGCCGCGGGCCCATCCACCGCGTTTCGGGCCTCGGGCCGGTCGATCACGATCGTCGCCACCGCGTCGCCGCGCTCCAGCCGGATCGCCATCGAGGTCTCCTCTCGGGTACGTCTTGTAGCACGCCGCGCGGGTCCTGCGCGAGGTGGGGTGATTGTTGTATCGTCACGGACAGCGGAGGGGAGGTCCGCACCGATGAGACAGACTCTCGCGTGGTGTCTGGGAATCGGACTGGTCGGGCTCACGGCCGCGCCGGCGTCCGCGGCGAGCGCGGCGCAGGACGTCGCGTACGGCACCGGCAGCGTGCTCGGCACGCTCGTCTACGCGCCGGTGAAGGCGGGCTTCTGCATCCTGGGCGGCGTGGCGAGCGGCCTCACGCTGCCCTTCGGCGGCCCGCGGACCGCGGAGAAGGTGGCCACCCGCGCGTGCGGGGGAACGTGGACGATCACGCCCGCCGCGCTCCAGGGTCGGGAGCCGGTCCGGTTCGTCGGCGGCCGGTAGCATGGCGGCGCTGACCCGGCGGGATCTTCTCGCGCTGGCGGGGAGGGCGGGTGCGCTGGCACTCGCGGGGTCGGCCGCGGCCGCCGTCCGCGCCGCGGCCGCGGACGATCCCATCCTCGCGGGACGGCCCCTCGTCCGTTACCCGGAGAAGACGGATCTGATCCTGCTGACCTCGCGCCCACCCCAGCTCGAGACGCCGATGACGTACTTCGACCGGGCCATCACCCCGAACGAGGCCTTCTTCGTCCGCTATCACGTGTTCCCGATCCCGACCAGCGTGGACCTCGCGACGTGGCGGCTCAAGGTCCACGGTCGCGTGGATCGGCCGCTCGAGCTGTCGATGGACGACCTGCGCACGAAGTTTCCCCCGGCCCGGGTCGTCGCGGTGAACCAGTGCTCGGGCAACAGCCGCGGGCGCTTCGCGCCGCGCGTGCTGGGCGGGCAGTGGGGCGACGGGGCGATGGGCAACGCGGAGTGGGTCGGGGCGCGGCTTCGGGACGTCCTGACGCTGGCGGGCGTGAAGACGGGCGCGGTGCAGGTCACCTTCGACGGCCTCGACAAGCCCGCGTTCCCGACCGTCCCGGACTTCGTCAAGAGCCTCGACGTCGCGCGCATCATGGACGATCCGGACGTGCTCGTGGCCTACCAGATGAACGGCCGGTCCCTGCCGATGCTCAATGGCTTCCCGGCCCGCCTGATCGTCCCGGGCTGGTACGCGACCTACTGGGTGAAGAACCTGTCCGAGATCGAGGTGGTCGACTCGGTCTTCGAGAAGTTCTGGATGAAGCCCGGCTACCGGATCCCCGACACGCCGTGCGGCTGCGTCGAGCCCGGCACCGTGCCCGCGCGGACCGTGCCGATCAGCCGCATGACGGTGCGCTCGTTCGTCGCGGCGCCCGAGCCGGGCGCCCGCGTCCCGGCCGGCCGCCCGCTCGCGCTGAAGGGAATCGCCTTCGACGGCGGGGCCGGGATCGCCGAGGTGCAGCTCTCGAGCGACGGCGGCGCCACGTGGCGCCGCGTCACCCTCGGCGCCGATCTCGGTCGCTACTCGTTCCGCGAGTGGTCGGCGAGCTGGACGCCGCCCGGGCCGGGTCCGCACCGGGTGATGGTCCGCGCGATCAACGCCATCGGGGAGTCGCAGGGCCTCCAGCCCCTCTGGAACCCGGCGGGCTATATGCGCAACGTGGTCGAGCACGTGGACGTGGTGGCCTCGTGAGGGGCCGGTCGTGAGGCCGGTCGTCGTCGCGGTCGCGGCGCTGCTGACCGCGGCGCTCGCCGGCTCCACCGCCGCCCAGGACAAGCAGATCACGCTGCCGCCCGACCACGAGTACGGGCGCCTCCAGGACGGGCCCGGCCAGGACACGGCGCAGACGCAGTGCCAGTCCTGCCACTCGACGGACTACATCGTCAGGCAGCCGCCCGGCGAAGCCCGGCAGTGGGAGGCGGTCGTGACCAAGATGATCAAGGTCTTCGGCGCGCCCATCAGCGAGACGGACACGCGCGCGATCACGGACTACCTCGCCCGCACCTACGGGAGGCCACGATGAAGAACGGGTTCCGGGTCCTCGACAGCGACCTCCACACCATGGAGCCGGACGGCCTCTGGGAGCGCTACCTCGACGAGCCGTTCAAGAAGTTCGCGCCCCGCTTCGTCCGGAGCGTGGACGGGGCGCCGAACCAGCCGGTGATCCGCATCGGCGACCTCGACATCGCGGAGATGTCGAAGCGTCGCCGCACCGCGCTGGTGGGCAAGAGCCTGCAGGAGCGCGCCTTCGCGCGGCACCCGCACTACGCGGTGGCCCAGTCGCGCGGCTTCGACGCGGAGAGCCATCTCCAGGCCATGGACATCGAGGGCATCGACGTGGCGGTCATCTACGGCACCCGCGGCCGGCAGGTCCTCATGCACGACGACCTCGACCCGCAGGTCGCCGCGGCGCTGGCCCGCGCCCACAACGACTGGACGCGCGACTTCTGCGCGCGGGACCCGAGCCGGCTCAAGTTCGCCGCGCAGCTCGCCTTCCACGACGTGCCCTCGGCGATCGCGGAGGCCCGCCGCGCCGTGCGCGAGCTGGGAGCGGTGGCGGTGATCGGCAACCCGAACCCGATCCACGGCCGCCACGTGCACGATCCCGAGATGGAGCCCTTGTGGAGCGCGATCGAGGAATTGGGCGTTCCCGTCGGGTTCCACCCGACCGGGCAGTCGTCCCTGCGCGACGACATCGCCCGCCGCTACGTCGACACCCCGAACGGCCGAGTCATCGGCGTGGCGGGGCGCAACCCGATCGAGCTGATGATGGCCTTCGGGAGCATGGCCGCGGGGGGCGTGCTCGAGCGCCACCCCGCGCTGCGCTGCGCGTTCCTCGAGGGGACGTGCGGCTGGCTGCCGTGGTATCTCTGGCGGCTCGACGAGGCCTGGGAGAAGTTCGGGCCCGGCTCGGAGGTGCAGATCTCCCAGCTGCCGAGCCAGTACTTCTTCCGCCAGTGCTACATCGCCACGGACGCCGACGAGAAGCCGCTCCGCCAGGTGGTGGAGGCCATCGGCGACGACAACATCGTGGTGTCGACCGACTACCCGCACTCCGACGGGCTCTTCCCGGTCGCCATCGAGGAGTTCGTGCGGCTGGACGGCGTCGGCGAGAAGACCAAGGCCAAGATCCTCTGGGACAACTGCGCGCGGCTCTACAAGCTCGGCGGGTGAGCCTCGCCCGGCCCGCCCGTCGATTCGCGGTCGCGCTCGGCCTCGCGGTGCTCGTCGTGGCCGGTGCCTCCGCGCAGACCTCCGACCAGCCCGGCGACAGCGGCGGGTCGATCTCCCTGGCCGAGGTGGCCGCAC
>Ga0187778_10002700_pt1 | contig 12043 bp, 8 predicted proteins | sample 1015_Q2_SP5_20_M_FD_132418 | JGI IMG/M metagenome (GOLD analysis project Ga0187778, IMG submission 132418) | Tropical peat soil microbial communities from peatlands in Department of Meta, Colombia - 1015_Q2_SP5_20_MG | ecosystem: Environmental > Terrestrial > Soil > Wetlands > Peat | place... | reverse complement strand
TGCAGCAGTTGTGAAGGCCGTGAAAGGGGCGATTGATCAGGGCGATAGCTTTGGCGCTCCCACCCATTATGAAATTGAACTTGCCGAGATAATGTGCGAGGCTGTTCCATGTGCTGAAAGAGTCAGGTTCTTAGTCACAGGAACCGAGGCAACTATGACCGCACTTCGAGCAGCGCGCGCTTACTCGGGGAAGGAGAAGATTGGGAAGTTTGAAGGCCACTACCATGGAACTCATGACTACGCCCAGGTGAGCACCCATCCAAGCTTTGATCGCGTAGGCTCACCGTCTTCTCCTGCCGCCGTTCCAGATTCAGCCGGAGTCCCGGGCGATGTTGTCAAGAGCATAATCGTCTTGCCATGGAATGATCTTCCGGCTTGCGAGACAATCATTAGGGAGCACAAGGACGAACTTGCCGCGGTAATCCTTGACCCTATCGCAAACGGCTCAGGAGTAATCCCTCCGAAAGATGAATTTCTTAAAGGCCTTAGAGAATGCACCGAAGCGAATGGCATCCTCCTCATCTTTGATGAAATCATCTCAGGCTTCAGAATAGCCTATGGGGGAGCGCAAGAATGCTACAGAGTCACACCAGACATGGCAACCTATGGCAAGATAATCGGCGGTGGATATCCCGCAGGAGCTGTTGTGGGCACCGAAGAAATCATGCAAGTTTTCGACGGATCAAAGGGGGCAGAACCGAAGGTTAAGCACTACGGGACCTTCAACGCCCAACCATTAGCGATGGTGGCGGGAGTTGCCACGTTGACCCAGTTGAAGCCAGAACTCTATGAGAAAATAGGTAACTTCGCCAAGCAGGTCAAAATAGAAATCGAGAAAACCTTAGCTGACCAGCATATCAAAGGTTGTGTTTCCAACGCAGGCTCGTTCTTGTACTTAATCCACTTTGGCGTTGACGAGCTGACGAATTTCAGAGACCTCAAGTCCGAAGACCGAGAATTGGTGTCGCAGTTTGGACTAGGATCCATCTGTAAGGGTGTCTATTTTGTCCCATCGCGCTCGGCCAATGTTTCCGCTGCGTTCACCGCGAAAGATATCTCGTTAGCAATCGAGAAGATGAAGAATGTTCTTGGCGAAATGAAGCCTCTGTTCGAGGAGAAGAAAAAAATCGCACGCCAAGACCTCCCGAAAGTCTCTTAGCTCGTCGGCATAACTATCCGACGTGATATATTTTGCCAAGACACCGTCAGTCCGTGGAATACATCGCAGGCCTCAACACTAAACAATCGGCCGAGTACTTCAAGCAAGCACGAAAAATCCTACCCGGCGGAGCAGGGTCAAATGCACGTTGCTACCCCGCTTACGACCCGTACCCAATCGTAATTGATCATGGAAGCAAGTCGCACATCTGGGATGTGGACGGAAACGAGTACATCGATCTACTTTGTTCGTATGGTGCGCTCGTTCATGGTCACTGTAATCCGAAAATCATGGAAGCTGTCAGAGAGCAGCTGGGTAAGGGTTCAATGTTCGGTACGGCTAGCGAACTTGAATTAGAAGTCGCCAAGAGAATTCATAGCTTCGTCCCGACCGCTGAAATGATGAGATTTGGAAGCTCTGGGGCAGAGGCCGTAATGGCCGCGATTAGAATCGCGCGAGGATATACGGGAAAGGACAAGATCATCAAGTTCGAAGGTGGTTTCCACGGAGCATTCGACTATGTGCTTCTGAGCGGTCTCGGCTACCCTACGATGGGGTCGAGGATCTCGCCGCACCCAGTTCCAACTTCATGGGGAATACCTGATGAGATTCCGAAGACGATGATAGTGCTTCCGTGGAATGACCTCGGAATTCTGGAGAAGACAGTCAAACGCCGCGCTAGTGAGATCGCAGGGATTCTAACTGAGCCGATGCAGATGAACTACGGAGCGGTACTTCCGGAAGAAGGTTATTTGAAAGGCATTCAGGAACTCTGCAATGAGAATGACATAGCGTTCATTCTTGACGAGGTCATAACAGGATTTAGACTTGCCCCAGGAGGCGCCCAGGAATATTACGATATTGAAGCCGACATTAGCACGTACTCGAAGGCGCTGGGAGGCGGATACCCAATCTCCGCCGTGGCAGGGAAACGTGAGATTTTCGATTACGTTGCCCCCGGAAAGATCTACCAAGCGGGAACCTACAACGCAAACCCGCTGTGTCTTGCTGCAGCAAACGCGACTCTGAAAGAACTAGCGGCCAATGACTACGCAGCTTTCAAACATTTGACGAAGGCCGGGAACGTGCTCATAGACGGCTTGCGAAAAGCCGTTGATAAATCTGGAGCCCAAGCTGTAGTTCAGGGCATTGGAGGAGTTGGCTGTCAATTATACATGACCAAGGAGAAGAAAATAAAGGAGTATAGGGATTCGTTTTCATGCGATCCGGGAAAGTACAGAGAGTTTCACAGACACTTGTTGGCAAAAGGAGTCTTCTTACATCCATCGCAGACTGAGCACACATTCGTGAGTAGCGTTCACACCGATGACGATATCAGCAAGGTGCAGAAAGCAGCAGAATTCGCCCTGAAACGAGTCAAGTAGATAGTATCTCAATTTACTTAGGCCCAAGGTGCTCAGCTTGCATCTTGATCACAAAGAATTCCGCGATAGAATACAATCCCTAAGGAAGAAGCTTGAGGAATCGAGGCTTGAAGCTCTAATAGCATACTCGACATGCGGTGACGCGCTCCCCGGGAATGTGAGCTACCTTTCAAATTTTCAGAGTGCAGAAGAGGAGGGACAATCAGCCGTTGTCATTACGAGAGATAAGGAAGCCCTTATCGTTGACATAGACTGGGAGATGCCAAGGGCTCGCGAGGATTGTCCCTTCGAATCAAAATATTGCGCGGATCTGTCACAGGGAATCATCGACACGTTTAGAACATCTGGTGTCAGCGGAAATGTAGGCGTGGCCGGTTGGCATCATCTACCTGCATACGTTTACCTCGGAATAACGGAGAAGTGCCCCCAAGTCAGATTGCATGAAACACGAATACTTCAGGAAATGAGAGCCATAAAGAGCCGGGCTGAGACCAAGCTGATGAGAGAGGCTGCAAGGATTACCGACATCGCTCACAAGGCGGCTTTGAGGAAGATGAATCCGGGCGTGCCGGAATGGAGGGTAGTTGCAGCTGCGGAAGAAGCACTATTGTTTGAGGGGGCCAGACCCTCTTTCATTTCGGAATTTGGATCGGGCACAAGAACGGCTCTAGTAAATCCGCTGCCAACAAATAGGAAAATCAAACGTGGAGACCTATGTCTCCTCGACATGGGCGCCGCGCACAGAGGCTACAGGGGTGACATTGCAAGAATGAAAGTAGCAGGAAGACCAGCCCGCGAGCAGCGAGACTTGATGGACCTAGAATATGAGTGCTTGAAGAAAGCAATTGCCGCGGTGCGTCCTGGAGCCAAATGCGCAGATGTGCACAGAATAGGCAAAAAGCCAATCGTAGAGGCTGGATACGAGAAGCATGGGGGCTGGACAGCTTCGGGACATTCCAACGGACTAGAACAACACGAATGGCCTTTCCTTGATGAGCACACAGACGTTCTTTTGCAAGAAGGAATGATATTCTGTGTAGAACCCGGTTTCACGATCCCTGACAAGGGAACCTTCAGATTGGAGCAAATGGTTCTAGTTACTGAAACCGGCCACGAAACATTGACCAAGTGTGAGATCTACAACTGGTAGCAATTTTTTTGTTTCTGATGGGCAGAAAACCCTCGGAGCCCAACAATTCAACAGAGAGCAATCGCGACGAGTAGTGAAGTACACGCTGATCTATGGATAATTATGGAATCTCGACCATGTCTGGCTCCACGTATTTGTAGAACTTGTTTTCGAAGTTTCTTACGTAGACATCATGGCCCGTGTAAGACCTCACAAACGTGGCAGGATGAATTGGAACTTTTCCTCCCCCTCCGGGCGCCTCAACAATATAATGCGGAATGGCAAGTCCCGATGTGTGGCCAATGAGTCCCTCCATGATCTCAAGTCCTTTGGAAATAGTCGTTCTAAAATGCTCCAGCCCTACCGAGAGATCGCACTGATACAAATAGTACGGTCGAACACGCATCTTCAGCAATTCGTGAACCAACTGTCTTTGACTCTCGACGTTGTCATTCACTCCTCGCAAGAGGACCGACTGATTTCCTAGGACAGCGCCGGCATCAGCCAATGCCTCACAAGCTTTCTTCGTCTCAGGACTAATCTCATTCGGGTGGTTAACCTGAATATTGATGTACAATGGCCGGAACCTTCTCAATGTGGCAGCGAGTTCTCCGTCGATTCGTTGAGGGATGCTTATCGGCAGACGTGTCCCCAGTCGCACGATTTCCACCGTCGGAATAGCATAGAGTTTGGATAGCATGTACTCAATTTGGGAGTTGGGATAAGAGAGGGCGTCTCCGCCAGTGATCAGGATGTCCCTGATTTCCTCGTGGTTAGCGACGTAACTGATCATCTTGTCGATATCGGCCTTCGGCCGCAAACCCATCCGTCCTTTTGCCAAGACCGACCTCTTTCGAGTGCAGAACCTGCATAATGAACCGCACACGTCAGATGACATGAAAGCGATTCGGTCCGGATATCTGTGTATGACGCCAAAGTCTTTCTCATAGTTTTCTTCTGCGACCGCATCCAGGTGCTCGGATTCTCTCTTGATTAATTCCTTCTTTGATGGAATCCACTGCTTCCGAACCGGGCACTCTTCATCGTCGGGATCCATAAGCGTCGAAAGATGGGGACTGATCTCCATCTTGTAGACCTTAATCACAGATGCGATGTCGTTTTTCTGCTGCTCGTCCAGATGTAAGACTTTTGAAAGTCGATCAATGTCTGTGATCTTGTTTCTCAATTGCCAAGCGTAACTATCCCATTCGTCGTGCTTGACATGTCGCCAAAGATCTATTTCGTGATAATCTCTCAATCTACCACTGCTACTGAGTCAAGCCTGGGCGATCCATAAGTTATATACGTTCCTTGCGAAAATCAATCCTGCGTTTGTCATCTTCGTCCTCGTCTATCCGGGTAAGTATAGTGAGTACCTGACTGGCGTCTAGGAATTTTATGCAGCAAGTCTTAATTCAACTATGCACGAAGGTCCTCGTGCGGACTGATAGGATGGAGTTTCGCGTAGCGGTCGATATCGGAGGCACCTTCACAGACCTCTGTTCTCTCGATGCTGTTTCTGGGCAGATGACTCTTACAAAGAGCCCCACAACACCACGAAATCCGATTGATGGTGTGATGAACTGCGTTACTAAGGCTGGCATTGATCTTCATGAAGTCAACCAGTTTGTGCATGGCACGACTGTTGGCATCAACGCAATCAAGCAACGGTCTCTAGAGGGCCAAGTCGCACTTGTAACGACGAAAGGCTTCCGTGATGTTCTCGAGATAATGCGAACAAACCGACCTTTGGCTGGCTTATACAACATCCAATGGCAGAAACCTATCCCACTCATACCACGTCGTCATAGACTTGAGGTTACGGAACGGGTAAACGCGAGGGGCGAGGTGATTAGGAATCTCGACAAGAAAGAGTCCGAGAAGATCTCTCGCCAGCTCAGGAGAGAGGGCGTAATCTCAGTTGCAGTGTGCTTCCTCCACTCTTACGCAAACGACCGGAACGAAGAAGAGTTCAGAGGAGTTCTGAAGCGAGCCTACCCTCAAGCGTACATATCGTTGTCCAGCGAAGTCAACCCGCAGGTCAGAGAATATGAGAGGACCAGCACTGTTGTGATTGATGCATACCTGAAACCGGTCGCCGACAGATATTTCACAGCACTCGAAAACGGATTGTCGGAAGGCGGATTGAGTGCACCCTTGATGGTAATGCGGTGCAGCGGGGGAGTAATGACTGCGAAGACCGCAAAAACGTATCCGGTCCATATGATCGAATCGGGCCCGGCTGGAGGCGTCCTCGGCAGCCAATTTCTCGGCAAGATCTTGGGACTGGAAAACCTGATCGCCATAGACATGGGAGGAACAACATTCAAAGTAGGAGTGGTCGATCGCGGCGCCCCACGACATGCGTCGGGGGGTGAAGTCGAATGGGGCGTCCCATATCGAGCCCCTGTCATCGACCTAAGCGAAATCCCTGCAGGTGGCGGCAGTATCGCATGGGTTGACAATGGAGGAATTCTGCGCGTTGGCCCGGAAAGTGCAGGAGCCGAACCAGGCCCAGCGAGCTACGGAAAGGGTGCCAACAACCCTACCATCACAGACGCGAATGTAGTATTGGGCAGACTAAACCCGGATTACTTTCTGGGTGGAGAAATGAAACTCGACGCTGAAGCAGCTGAAGAAGCCGTACGCATGAAAATAGCGCAACCCCTCGGCCTAGATACGGTTGAGGCGGCCGCTGGCATAATACTGGTTGCAAACTCAGTCATGTTGGAGTCTATGCGAGTGGGCTCCGTTGAAAGAGGTTATGATCCTCGAGACTTTGCGACGATTTGCTATGGAGGTGCAGGTCCAGTTGTTGGAGGTATTCTTGCTAGAGACCTAGGCTGCTCTCAGCTCATAGTGCCCCCATACCCTGGCATATTCTCAGCCATAGGCATGCTGGCAGCCGATATCCGCTTTGACTCACTGCGCAGCTACATGAGTCCTACGAACCGGATTGACCTGGACAGACTGAATAAGATATACAAAGAGATGGAGACCGCGGCGTTTGCGCAACTTCAAGACCAAGGGTTCAAAGGCACACCAACATTCATGAGAACGGCTGATCTGAGGTATGAGGAGCAAAATTATGAAGTTGAAACACCCGTCCCAGGCGGAGAACTCACCGAAGACGACCTGAAAACGATCATCGAAAACTTCCACAAGGAACACAGAAAACTGTACAGCCATGCAAAAACCGATGAACCAACTGAACTGGTTGCAGTTCGACTGGCAGCCATCGGTGCCACCCCCAAACCTGAACTGCCCCGAGTGTCAACCGGACACGACGAATCGATCGCACGAAAGAACGATAGGAACGTATACTTCGAGGACCTAAAGAAATTCATCTTATGCCAAATATACGAGAGGAGTAAACTCGCGGCCGGCATAAGAATTACTGGACCAGCTGTCATTGAAGAGGTCAGCTCGACATTCGTTCTGTACCCGAATCAAACAGCAACCGTGATGGAAAATGGGACAATAATCGTGAAATTGCCCTGAGGTGCGAAGCATGACAGAAAGAGTGGACCCGGTAACAATCAGCGTAATTCGAGGAAGCTTGATTTCACTATGTACTGAGATTGGAGTGGCAATGGAGAGGACGGCATACTCAACCATATTGAGCGAAGGTCAAGATTTCTCTGTTGCAATCTACGACAAAGATTCCGAACTTGTCGCCCAAGCTGCCTTCGACCCGTCACATCTGGGTGCAATGGCATTTGCAGTTGGATCAGCGATTAAGGAGATAGGCAAGGAAAACCTCAGAGAAGGAGACGTGCTACTCAACAATGATCCGTTTAGAGGGGGAACACACCTTCACGATTTCACAGTCATCAAGCCAATATTCTGGCGGGACGCGATCGTAGCCATCCCTGCAGTTCGCGCACACCAGATTGATGTTGGCGGCATGGCTGCCGGTGGAAATGCAGGTGAGGCGACGGATATCTTCCAAGAAGGAATTCGTTTTCCTCCCACGAAGATAATATCCGAAGGCCGTGAGGTGACTGATGTCTGGAAACTGTGGCTGTCCAACGTCAGGCTACCAAAGGCAATTCACGGTGACATGCGCTCTCTGCTAGCCGCCGTAGACATAGCCGACAAGAGAATCATCGAACTCATCAAGAAGTATGGCCTGGAGACCTTCCAGGAATCAGCGACCCAGATCAAGAATATTTCTGAGTCGATGATGCGCAACGAGATAAGTAAACTTCCCAAGAAGCGTGCGTATTTCGAGGATTTCATGGACGACACAGGCACAAGATCAGAAAAAGTTCGAGTATGTGTTACGATCACGATTAACGGCAACGACCTAATAGCTGACTATGCGGGAAGCAGCTCTCAGACCCAAAGCCCGATTAACGCCACATACGCCGTCACCGCGGCTAGCACGTACATAGCAGTTCTGCAAATGCTTTCACAGGACTGGCTCGGAGTGCCCCCAATCAACCAGGGAATGTTTCGCCCAATCAAGGTCATCGCTCCGCCTGGATCATTCGTGAACGCTGATTATCCAAGCGCAGTATTCGGCGGAAACGTCGAAGTCTCCATGCGCCTGATTGACGCTATGCTTGGCGCTCTCGTCCAGCTTGTGCCAGTCGCCAAGACCAAAGCTGCATGCTATTCAACCAACCAAGGCCTCGCCTGCGGTGGCAAGAACCTTGACGGGAAACCATACGTATGGTATCTCTATCGTGAAGGCGGTTGGGGAGCCAACGCGACAAGCGACGGCAAGTCCGCATTATTCTGCAACTCTTCGAACTGCAAAAATCAACCGGTCGAAATATTCGAAGCTAGATATCCGTGGCTCTACGAGCATTTCTCCTTAAATGAAGATTCGGGCGGCCCGGGAAAGTACAGGGGAGGGCTAGGAACGATAATGCTTATGCGGCTACTAGCTCCGGAAGCAGAACTGAACGGTTGTGCTGACAGATTTACTAATTCGCCTTTCGGGATTTTCGATGGCCTCCCACCAAAACCCACAGAATGCGGGCACTGGTCCGATTTCCGAGTGAGATTGAGGGATTCGAAGAACTGGAAGCATGTTACCGAGCTATTCGACAAACCCTCTCCTTCGAAATGGTCGCGGGTTACATTGCATAAGGGGGATTTGATCGAACATATCACGACGGGGGGAGGCGGATTCGGAAACCCACTGGAGCGAGACCACTCGCGCGTTGAGAAGGATATTATCGATGGGTATGTTACCATCGAATCAGCGCGACGATTTTATGGGCTCAAGCGGAGCGCAGACAACAGATCACACCAAAAAAAGTCTAGGAGGAAATGAAAATGCCCATCATATCTGATGAACAAGTCAACACGAAGTGTGCTTTTTGCGGCCAGCCGATCCCTGCCAAGAGAATCGAAGGGTTGCGATCCGAGATCCTTGGAATGCAGGTGGCAGACGTGCTATTGTGCTCGGAGGCATGCTACGCATTATCCAAAACCTACACTAGGCCTTCAGTTGAGAGAGAGACGGTGAAAACTTGATGGCAAGGCTCGCAACCAAGATCTTCTTGAACTCTGACTTCGGCTCAGACGCTGTGAATCGCCTGCGTCGGAAGATTTCTAGAAGCGTAGGCGAGGTGGAGCTGGTTCACGTCTCAGGTTCGAAACAACTGCTTCTAGTCTTCAACTCATCTTCCCTGATGGAAGAGTCAGCAAGGAGGCAACGAGTGCTCAAAGCCTTGAGAGACATGAACCCTCATGTACTTTCAATGCAATGGATCTCGGAGAACCATCCGAGGAAACGTCCGACATCAAATAGAGCGTAGTCACCCAGCACTTGACGAGAAACAATGGTTAGAGAATAGCAGTTGTTCACCTGCTAGTCTGGAAATCGGCCTCTCACTTCGAAAAGTGCTTTTTGGATAACTGACAACGCATTCTCAAGGTCTTGTTCTGTGTGCCTGTAACAGGTGTACCAGTGGTGATAGGGATGTAGGAAGAGGCCCCGCCTGATAGTTTCAATGAAGAATTGTTTGCGTCGCTCCTTGTAAATCAGTTTCTCGTCCTTTGTGAAGGTAATGAACTGCATTGTGGGTAAGCCAGACGCCCTGCATGGGACCCCTGAATCTTCAACTATTTGAGACAGACGTTTGAGAAATGGTTCACCGCGTTCCCGCAGTTTATCGAGAACTTTCTCTCGTTGGAGGATCTGAACCGTCTTTAGTGCTGCAATTATCTCCAGACTATTCGGGAAAAACGTGGACGACAAGAATGCCTTTGACTCCATTACAGACATGTACTCTCGCTTTCCGACAACAGCGCTGATCGGATAACCATTGGCCATTGCCTTTCCAAAGGTGGCTAGGTCTGGAACCACTCCGTAGAGCTTTTCAGCTCCACCAATGCTAAGGCGGAAACCCGTTCTGATCTCATCGAATATCAGAATGGCACCATTTTCAGTCGCCAGTTCGCGTACGGCCTTCAAGTAGCCAGGCTGGGGTTCTTCTAAGGGTTCGCCGAGTTCATGCCCGATGGGTGTCATGATTATTGCAGCGACATTTCCTTTGTGCTCTTTGAGGAGCGTTTCCAGTTGCGCTATATCGTTGAAGTGGAACCCGTGGGTGTGATTGGATACTTCGGGTGACACACCTCCCTTTACTTCTACGCACCAATCATGCCATCCGTGATACCCACATCTAAGAATCTCTGGCTTGTTTGTGCAGGCACGGGCTACACGCACAGCTGCAGTAGTGGCATCAGATCCCGTCTTGACCAATATTACATTCTCAGCGCAAGGAATGAGCTCAGTGAGCCTCTTCTCCAATTCGTTCTGAACCGGTTGAACAAGGCTAAAGCAGAATCCCTTCTGCATCTGCTCAATTACGGCTCGGTCGACCTCAGGTTCGACGTGTCCTAGGATTATCGGTCCAAACGAACAGAGCATGTCAATATACTCGTTTCCGTCTACGTCGAAGATATGTCCCCCTTTGCCATGCGAGATGAAGATTGGATATTCTCCTTCAACAAAATTGTACGGCCGTCTTATGCCCATTACTCCCCCTGGGCAGAGCTTCTTGGCGTCTTCGAACATTTGCATGGATTTGGTGACATTCAGTTTGTTCATTTGACTCAGCTCCCTTCCTTTAGGTCCGCTAGGTATGCGCCGTAAGTGCAAAGAGCTCTCATAGCATTTGCAACCCTTTCCGGTGAAGAGTATACGGGTATGCCAAACTTCTCGAAGTTCTGAATCCCTTGGGTGACGCGATTCTGAGCGAACATCCACATGACCATGCAAGGCTTGTTGGAGGCCTTCAAAGTGGCGCCCAGAACATCAGGCCACTTCTGCTGATCCAAGATGCCGTCACCGCATGTTAGTCCTTCAAGGATAGCTATGATGGCATCCAGTTTCTCATCCTTGCAGAAGATCTCTAATGCTCTGTTGTATCTCTCAAGCGGCGCATCTGCCGCGACGTCCGTTGGATTGCCAACCGAAGCATAGGTTGGCAGAATCTTTCGAAGCCCGTCTTTCGTGTTGGCAGCGATGTCAGGAAGGATGAGTCCACTAGTTTCACAAGAGTCACAAGTCAAGACTAACGGTCCCCCAGCATGCGAAATCACCCCGATATGGTTGGTTCTTGGAACTGACTGCATTGCCATAGCTCGGGCAGAATCAAACAACTCTTCTATTCCATTAACTCGAAAAACGCCAGATTGCTTGAAGGCCGTATCGTAGACCACATCGGAGCCTGCCAGAGAGCCAGTATGTGACACCACAGCCCGAGTCGCAGCAGTTGACCTCCCCGCCTTCAGAACAATTACTGGTTTCTTTTCGGTAACTGACTTCGCTGCGTGCATGAACTTCCTTCCGTCCTTGACTCCTTCAATGTACATTGTTATGACCCTGGTTCGGGGATCATCAGCAAGATACAACATCATCTCCGCAAAATCGACATCGCACATGTTGCCGATGCTGACGAACTTGCTGAAACCAATCCCCTGTTCCTGCGCCCACGCCACAACAGCTTCAGCCAACGCACCGCTCTGAGACACAAAGCCAACAGGCCCTACGCGTTCTATGATTGAACCAGGCATTGCGTTGAGGGTTACATCGGGGTCCGTATTTATGATACCAAAGCAGTTGGGGCCAATAATGCGAATTCCTGCAGCTTGAGCTTCCTTGACGAGTTCGCGCTCAAGGACCTTGCCGTCCTCGCCTATTTCAGAGAAACCGGCCGAGATGACTACAGCGCCCTTCACTTTCTTGAGTGAGCAGTCATGAATGGCCTGGGGCGTTATCCGAGCGGGAATTGCGATTAGGGCAAGATCGACGTTTCCAGGAACATCAAGCATTGATGGATAGGCCTTGAGCCCAAAAACCTCTGACGCCTTAGGATTTATCGGATAAATCTTTCCCCGATACCC
>Ga0187778_10002698_pt1 | contig 12045 bp, 8 predicted proteins | sample 1015_Q2_SP5_20_M_FD_132418 | JGI IMG/M metagenome (GOLD analysis project Ga0187778, IMG submission 132418) | Tropical peat soil microbial communities from peatlands in Department of Meta, Colombia - 1015_Q2_SP5_20_MG | ecosystem: Environmental > Terrestrial > Soil > Wetlands > Peat | place... | reverse complement strand
GGCACGAACGCGGAAAAGAACGCGCGCGTTTCCGCTTGCGTTTTGAACATCTTCCAGTTGCCGGCAATTACGCGGCGGCGCATTTGAACCTCCAAGAACGAGGAGAAGACAAAAAAAGATAACGCAGAGGCGCAGAGCGCGCAGAGGCTTCGTGGAGAAGAGACGGAATCATTTATTTGTTCGTGAGAGCTTCGACGCCAGGGAGCTTGCGGCCGCCAAGAAATTCGAGCGAGGCACCACCGCCAGTGGAAATGTGGGAGATCTTGTCGGCGACGCCGGCTTGATGAACGGCGGCAACGGAATCCCCGCCGCCAATGATGGAGGTTGCGCCCTTGCCGGTGGCGTCAGCCACGGCCTTTGCGATTTCGAGAGTGCCTTTGGCAAACGCGGGCATTTCAAAGACGCCCATGGGGCCGTTCCAAACGATGGTCTTGGCGCCGGCAATTTTTTGCTTGTACGTTTCGATCGTTTTAGGACCGATGTCGAGTCCCATCCATCCGTCGGGAGTTTCATGGATCGAGACAGTCCGCGTCGCCGTGTCGGCTTTGAATTCGGCGCCAACAATCTGGTCGACCGGAAGGAGCAGCGGGAATTTTTTCTGTTGGGCTTCGTTGCGAAGGCGGCGAGCCAAATCGAGCTTGTCATCTTCGACGAGAGACTTCCCAATGGGATGGCCGTCAGCTTTGAGGAAAGTGTAGGCCATGCCTCCACCGATAAGCATGGCGTCGGCAATCTTCATTAAGTTTTCGACGACTTCGATTTTGTCGCTGACTTTTGCGCCGCCGAGAATCGCAACAAAAGGCCGCGTCGGATTGCTGACGGCTTTCCCTAGATAGGCCAACTCTTTTTCCATGAGCAGGCCTGCAGCGGATTTCTGGACGAAACGCGTGATGCCGACAACGGAAGCGTGGGCGCGATGTGCGGAACCAAACGCGTCGCAAACGAACAATCCATCGCAGAGGGCCGCGAGTTGCTTGGAAAATGTCTCGTCGTTCTTTTCTTCTTCGGGATGAAAACGGACATTTTCGAGGACCAACACTTCGCCGTCGCGCAACGCCTTGCTTTGGCCTTCAGCGCCAGGACCAATGCAGTCAAGCGCGAACGCCACCAGCTTGCCGAGTAGTTCTTCCAGCTTTTTGGCGGCGGGCTTGAGCGAGTACTTGGGATCGGGACCGCCTTTGGGGCGGCCCAGGTGCGAAGCAAGAACGAGGCGGCCGCCTTTTTCGATGGCCAGGCGGAGGGTCGGCAGAGTTTCGCGGATGCGCGTGTCATCGGTGACTACGCCGTCCTTCAAAGGAACGTTGAAGTCGACGCGAATAAACACACGCTTGGATTTGAGATCGAGATCGTTGATAGTGAGTTTGCTCATTTTTAGAGTTCTCTGTTGTCAGTTTTCAGTTCAAAAGAAGCTTCCCGCAACTTTTTAGTCAACTGCGCTCGGTATGCGGTCACTGAGAAACGCTACTCTTATTTCTTCCTCTCTGACTGAGAACTGAATGCTGACAATTTAGGTCAGAATTTGGAAGCCAGGAGCTTGATGAGGTCGCGGCAGCGGCAGGAGTAGCCCCACTCGTTGTCGTACCAGGCCAAAACTTTGACGCAGCGGTCGCCCACAACTTTGGTATAGCCGGCGTCCACAATCGACGAATTGGAATTGCCTTTGAAGTCCGCGGAGACGAGCTCTTCTTCCGTGTAGCCGAGAATGCCCTTCATCGGGCCGCTAGCGGCGGCTTTCAGAGCGGCGTTCACGGATTGCACTGTCGCGGGCTTGTCGACGAAGACGGTCAGGTCGACAACGCTGACATTGGGCGTCGGCACGCGCATAGCGTAGCCGTCGAGCTTGCCCTTCAATTCGGGAATGACGAGATGCAACGCTTTGGCAGCTCCGGTGGAGCTAGGAATCATGTTGATGGCAGCGGCGCGGGCGCGACGAAGATCCTTGTGGGGCAGGTCGAGCAGGCGCTGATCGTTGGTATACGAGTGGATGGTGGTCATGGTGCCACTCTGAATGCCGAAGGTGTCTTGCAGGACTTTGGCGACGGGAGCGAGGCAGTTGGTGGTGCAGGAAGCGTTAGAAATGATGTGGTGCTTGGCGGGGTCGTAGGTTTTGTCGTTCACGCCGAGCACGAAAGTGGCATCGGGGCCGTCGGCAGGAGCGGAGATGATCACTTTCTTCACCGGTGGGCGGAGATGCTTCTTCGCATCGGGGCCCTTGGTGAAGAGTCCGGTGGATTCGACGACGATTTCCGCGCCAACCGAAGCCCAATCCAGGTCGGCGGGATCCTTCACCTTGAATACCTTGAAGCTGCGACCCTCGACAGAGATGGAATCGTCGGTGTGGGTGACGTTGTGCGGCAAGTTGCCGAGAACGGAGTCGTATTTCAAAAGGTGCGCGAGAGTCTTTGCGTCGGTGATGTCGTTGACGGCGACGAACTGGATGTCCTTGTCGTCGATGGCCGTGCGCACGATGTTACGACCGATACGGCCGAAGCCGTTGATACCGACTTTGATGGGCATACTTTCCTCCGGTGGAGATTCGTTGACCGCCTTGCGGTAACTTTGGACTTGTAGCGGCTCGAAGGAGCGAAAACCAGCCGCGGGTGGAACATAAAATGGTATGGGGAGAGAGTAGGAAAGTCAACGCGAGCTGGCTGGCAAACGTGAGTGGTGATTGGTGACAGGTGACTCGCAAAGAGCCGCACTTGTGGGGGGAGGAGGAGATTTGAAGCCAAGGCACACTTGGAAGAGAATGCGTTCCAAAATAGGAAGAATCCGGATACACCCCGGCAGTTTTCGTAAGAGCGGCAACAAGGGACTTAGAGGATACGCAAAATGAAAGAGCGCGCAACACGCTGAAAACAAAAAGCAAAAATTTTGAAGTTGGAAAGAACAAAACAGAGAAAGGTCGCTGCGAGTTAAAGTAATACTTCAAGAGGAAGGCGGAAATCGCAGGTGACACCCGGCAGTTTTTGTAAGTGCAGATGATAAAGGACTTGTGCGCGTCACGGTTTGTAACTGCACATTTTAAAGAGGTTACGGTGACGGGATTTTCGTCACGGTGACGGATGGAAGAAGGTTTGAATGTTGGAAGGTGCGAAGGTTGAAGGTTAGCGACAAATACAAAGTAAGGATAACGCGGGCTTCGCCGCTCGCGGTGAAGGGACGCAGAGTGCCCTGAGAGACGGGGAGAAGAAGGAAAGAGACTGATGGTACAGGGTTTAGCGGGCGGATCGGAATGGCAAACTCGAACCACATAATGTGATAGCACGAAAAGTAAACTTTGTAAAGTTCACTTTTGGGGTACCAGGACTGAAAAGTGCGCAAAGCAGCCCCTGAATCGCCGAATGGCGAAGCGTGCACAGACTTAGTCTGTGTCACTGGAAGGACGAAGAACCGGGCTGAAGCCCGCCCTCTACGGGAAACCAGCGATCGCAGTTCCCGGCAGGAGGCGAAGCAGCACAGGAATATAATGGCGCGGGATGAAGGACTGGTCACCAGCTTCGGCGCTGCGCTGGCTGTTTGACTCCGGACAGGGCCGGGCGAACGGGCTGCTTCCCCGCTGGATATTTTTGCGGGCGCTGGGGCTGATTTTTTATTCCGCTTTCTTCTCGCTCGTTTTTCAAATCAAAGGACTCCTCGGGCCGCGCGGGATTTTGCCCGCTGGCCAATACCTGGAAGCAATGGCGGAGCGCTTCGGCCACACGGGGTATTGGTATGCGCCGACGCTGCTGTGGTTTTCGAGCAGCACGCACATGCTGACGGGGATTTGCTGGGTAGGGATGATCGCGTCGGTGCTGCTGGTGTTGAATTTCTGGCCGCGGGGAATGTTGGCGATTTGCCTGGTGTGTTTCCTTTCGTTCGTGGGCGCGGCGCAGGATTTTTCCGCATATCAATCGGATGGAATGCTGCTAGAGGCGGGGTTCATTGCGCTGTTCTTTGCGCCGCGAGGCTGGCGGCCAGGATGGGGTGAAGCAAGCCTGCCGTCGCGGGCGAGTTGGTTCCTGCTGGTGTGGGAGTGCTTCCGGATTTATTTCGAGTCGGGCGTGGCGAAGATACTGGGAGGCGATCCGGAATGGCGGAACTTCACGGCAATGGACGAGTATTACCAAAACGGGCCACTGCCGACATGGATTGGCTGGTACATGCAGCATTGGCCGCACTGGTTCCACGTGGCGACAGCTTTTGGGACGCTGGCGCTGGAATTGGCGCTGGCATGGATGATGTTCTTGCCGCGGCGGTTTCGGATCGCGTGCTTTTGCATCGTGACGCCGTGGCAGATCGGAATCATTTTGTCTGCGAATTATACGTTCTTGAATTATTTGGTGCTGGTGCTGGGATTCTTGCTGCTGGACGACAGAGTTCTTCAACGCTTCTTACCCGCGAGATGGAAGAAAAGCGGCAGCAGCGCTGCCGCACTCCAAGAAAATCACGGAACCAAGCCGGTGTTGGAGGAGGATCCGAAAAGGAGCTGGCGAGAGGTGGTGCGTGCGCAATGGGAGGTTGCGAGTCTCGCGGTGGCAGCCGTGATGCTCACGTGGATTTTCTATGCGACAACGGCAGAGATGGTGTGGATGGTGAAGCCAGTGAATCTGCCGACGACGCCGGTTACTGTGCTGGAGCCGTTCCGCATCGCGAATCGCTATGGCTTGTTTGCGGTGATGACGCGCGGGCGGTATGAGATTGAGTTTCAAGGCTCGGACGATGGGCAAACCTGGTATGTGTATCCGTTCCGGTTTAAACCACAGGATCCGGCGAAGGCGCCGGGGATTTACGCGCCGTATCAGCCGCGGTTCGATTGGAACTTGTGGTTTGCATCGCTGAGCACCTGGCGCCAGGAGCCGATTGTGCCGCGAACGGAGCAGGCCTTGTTGCGCGGGGATGCGGATGTACTGCTATTGTTTGCGGGGAATCCGTTTCCGAAAGCGCCGCCGAAGCAGGTGCGCGCAGTGCTTTGGCAATATTGGTTTACGACGCCAGAGGAGAGACAGGCACAGAAGCTGTGGTGGCGGCGGGAGCAGTTAGGATTGTATGCGCCGGTGTTGGAGCGGAAAGAGGACGGGAGAATTGTAGTGTTGGAGTGGCCAGGGATGGTGGAACCACGTGAGTAGGCTTAGTTAGATCGAGAAGCCGCAAGGATCGCTTCGGCTATGGAGTCACCTTCACCGTAATTTCGTTTGATTTCATGTAACGTGACATCTCGTAATCCCAGACGCGAAATTGGACCGTGTAGTTTGCTGGCCGACTGAGGTCATATAGTCTGCTTGCGTTCACAGAATCCGTTATCACTGCACCAGAATTCAGCTTAATCAATTTGAACGACGAGCCTGAGACCCCAAACCCTTTGATATGAGCGTAAAAGCTCGACTTGAGGGGAGTCGCTCTATTTTCATCGTGTATGTCAACTTCATAAACCCATCCGCCTTGATCATCTGAGCTTGCTCTAGCGACTTTGACAACGTGGTCGGATCGGCTCTCAATCGTAGCGACCACCCAAATCGGTTCCCCACTTTTGGTCGTGGTTTCCTTCGCCTTAATCGTTAACGATAACGAAGGCGCCAGACTTTGAGCTTGCCTTGTTTCTGGGCTAGTAACAATGCAGGCGTTGATATACCGGCGATTGCGACGAGGATGCCAAGCCGCCAGCCATCCTGAAGTGATTTGCGCAATCTTCTCACCTCCTGCCGCTTCCGAGTCGCGGTTGCCTCAGGGAATGCATGCAGGGGCCCTGTCCGTGGATAAGAAATCTGCGCTCTGCAGCGCAGATGCGAGCTTCTTGCTCCTCTTCAGGAAACTTGCTCAGATGGGCGAGGAGAATTTTTGCCAACTGGTCAGCCACGCGGTCTGCGGTCAATTTCTTTTTTGGCACGGTGAAGCGCCCTTGTTTTGACTGGCTACTGGGGGAATTGCTTGATGCTGGTGACGTGGTCGCCCAGGAAGCGAATGAAGATGGTTTTCGAGGGCGGCTGGCCGTAAATCCAATCCTCAATCTCGTTGCCTTCAGAATCGCGCTCGCGCACTTTGTGATCCGGCTTGCCCATGGCGGCGACGAGTTCTTCGCGGTCCATGCCAAGGAGAGGTTTGCGCTCCTGGATGGCTTTCTTCATTTCCGGAGGCAAAGTGTCAATCCACTGGACGGCGGCGGAGCGCTCTTTGGCAAAGTTCAGGAAGGGGGAAAGAAGCTGTTTGAGATCGTCCGGAGTCATGTCCGGAATAGACTTGTTCCATTCGAGAAAAAGGGTGCTACCCAAGCCGGGCTGGAAACCCGGAGGCCCCGTTTCCTGGGTCGAAGTGGAGGTGGCGGTCGGCATGGGAGGGCCAGCAATGCCGATTTGCAAATGGTCGCGCCAGTGATGCTTGCCGCGGCCGCCGCCGTTCAAATCAACGATGATTTGGCGGTCCTTGAACTCGAGTTTGGTGATTTGGACGTTGTCACCGGGATTGACGGCAGCGCCGTGAGTAGCCACGGCGCGGTCGAGAGTTTCGGGACTCAGCGGTTTGCCGATGTAGACGAGAAAGCCTTCCTTGCCAGCAGGCAAGGCTTTGATGGCCTTGGCAAATTCACCGGAAACAAAACGAATCAGCACAAGCTTGGAGCTTTCCTGCAAGGGACCGGTTTTAGCGGGGCTGGTGGAAGGAGTTTGGGTTTGGCCGTCATTGGAGGGGCCGCCATTGGGAAAAAGAGGAATCTGAGAGTCGGATGGGAAGGTTACTGGCACCTTTTCAGGCGAACGAAGGCTGTTGATCCGCGGAACGTCCGCGTCAGCCAAAAGAAAGAAAGCCAGAGGTAGGGCCAGCCAGTTCGACATATAAGGGCAGGCCGTCCCACGAACCCGCCATACCCTATTCTATGATGCCGCGAGGCTGCTGAACAGGTGCCCCTCTTTGTTTTGTCTGCCCCGGGCCTGGGTGCACGTTGGAGCGGGTGCGGCTGTCGGTGTGGAGGTTCACAGTCGACAGTTGACAGTTCACAGTTAAAAATGAGCAGAGACAGATAGGACCAAGGTGAAATTATAAAAGTGCCAAAAAGTATCGCGCGCCGAGAGAAAAAGGTGCAACACACCTACCGGGAAATGACCTGAACGCCCTGGCGGTCAACGGTCACAGGCAGGACCTTGGCGCCAGCATCTTCGATAGCCTTTTCAACGCGTTCGCGAACTTCTGGCTCGATCAGCAGGACGACGCATCCGCCGCCTCCCGCACCGCAGACTTTGCCTGCGAGAGCGCCATTTCGGCGGGCGTTTTCAATGACGCGATCAATCAGTTTAGTAGAAATGGTGGGCAGATTGCGTTTGCGAAAAGACCATTCCTCGCGCATGAGGCGGCCCGCTTCGCTCCAATCTGGTTTCTCGAAGGCCAGGCGCATCTTCTGAGCAACAACGGAGATCCGTTCGAGACTCGTTTGCACGGAACGCTTGCCGCCGATTTGCGCTTTGAAGACTTCCCAGTTGTTGATGCCATGCTGGCGGGGCTTGCCGGTGTAGCAAACCACCACGCGGCGCTCGAGCTCGTCGAGGTTGACGCGAAGTTCGACGCGATGCTCGCCGCCGGGCGGGAGCTCGATGGCAGCGGCTCCCCCGAATGCCGGAGGGTAGTGGTCCTGCGTGCCGGTGGGGACGTTAATGACGATGGCTTCGGCGTCGCGGCTGATGTGGATCCAATCCACTTTGCTCTTCCCTGCCCCGGTGAAGCGATCGAGGACGGCACAAATGGCAACGGCCATGGCACTGGAGCCACCGATGCCGGCGCCAGCGGGAGCCTCCGAATCGGTAAGCAGCGTGAAGCCGCCCTGGGGCTGAAAAAATTTGACAATTTCGGCGAGGAGCGGGAGGCGGTAGCGCTTGGCCTTCACAAGAGCGGCGAAAGAAGGAAAGCTTTCTTCGCGCTGAATGTCGCGGGAGACGAGGCGGATTCGCTCATCGCCGACCTGATGGGTTTCGATGCGGCTGGAAGCATAGAGGGAAATGGCAGCGTTGAGAGTAACGGACCCAGGATGAAAGAGGTAGAGCGGCCAGATATCGAGCGTGCTTCCGGCAAAATCAACGCGGGTCGGAGCCTTGGATTCGATAATCATGAGTGGAAGTCAGCTCGATTCTGAAGGATTTTCGTTCGAGCAAGTTTGACGGAAAGGAATGGCAAGCTCAAGAAAAGAGAACAAGCCATGTCAACGGAGAAGCAATGCTACTGGTATAGCGTCTGTGAGCAAAACGGACGTCAGTCGCTCCCGGCAGAAGCAGTGCGGTTACGAGGGATCAGCTGAGGACCGTCTTTTTTTTCCATGGCGAGAGCGGGATTGGGTTCGAAGCAGCGGCGGCAGCGGGCTTCATAAGCGCCCATGGCACCCACTACGATGAGCTCGTCGCTTTCGACGAGACGCTGAGTGTGCACGGCGGGATTGCCGCAGCGGACACAAATGGCAAGAAGCTTCGTAATTTCCTCCGCGATGGCGAGGAGACGGGGCATCGGTTCGAAAGGGCGGCCGCGATAGTCGGTGTCGAGGCCGGCGACGATGACGCGCTTGCCGAGATTGGCAAGCTTGGTGCAGATGTCGACGACTTCGTCGCCAAGAAATTGCGCTTCGTCGATGCCAACGACTTCCGTGCGAGGGGACAATTTGTCCATGATCTCGGCGGCTTTGCTGACATTGTCCGAAGGAATGCCGAGGCCGGAATGGGAAACGATTTCGTTCGCGGCATAGCGCTCGTCGATGGCGGGCTTGAAGATTTGCACGCGCTGCCGCGCTATCTGAGCGCGGCGCAGGCGGCGGATCAGCTCCTCGCTCTTGCCAGAAAACATCGGGCCGACGATGACTTCAATCCAGCCCATGTTGCCTTTGACGATGTCCACGGTCGCTCCTTAAATCAGTTTTCAGTAATTAGTTCTAAGTACTAACTTTCTAGAATTCCGACTTTTGGCAAAATCCTTAAGTCTAGTTCTTGCGAAACAGGGCCACAGTAGAATTTTTGCAAGCGTGCGGAGAAAGACTTAGTCATGTGATGCTGCCGCACCGGCAATTGTGTTGCCGTACATCTTTGCATTATAGAACGGGGCGAAGGCAGCGATCATGGCAACGATTTAGGGAGGCTGAGGAAAACGCGGGAGAATGGAGCGGCCTATCGGAATCGAACCGACACCTGAACCTTGGCAAGTCTGAAGCCAATGGAAAATCAGGAACTTACGAGGCACTTTCAGGAGCATTGAGTAGCGTTTAGAGCAGGTGGAAACCCTTAATGTTCCTCAGGTTGTTCCCACGAAACTAAGAGTATAGAAGCGGTTCAGATGTACCACGCGGAACGCGGGTTGGCAGCCCTTAGCACGAATAACAGGCTAGATAGAACAAGAGTAGTGAGCCCGACACTGGGGAATTAGCGCAGCCGAGATTGCACGCAAGCCCACAAAGGCGGGGAATTAGCGCCATGAGGATGTGAATAGAACTCGTCTGCCGGATAGACCAACTTCCTCAGCCTATTATCTTAGAACTCCAAGTGCAGCCGGAAGGATGGCACCAGCACAGGAGCCCGATCGCGGTTGTAGCCCGGATTGTTGATGTGTTGCAGCCCGGGCGCAACGTAAATCCCGCGCAAGACGTGTGCTGTGTAAAACGTCGATGTCCTTCGTCATTTTGGCTCGTTAGCCGAGCCGCAACTGAAGAGCAAGCCCGCCTTTGACAATCCATGCGTCCCGCTGCTTATTTGCCACACGCGCCAAGAAACGGTCAAAGGCGACCACCTTTTGAAGGCGCGCCAGCGCTGCTCCGCCGGAGAGGCTTTGTTGCCGCAGACGCTCCTCCAGAGCGTGCCGAATACCTCGAGCGTGTCATGGATGTAGAGGATGCCCTTTGCGAACTTGTCTTGGCTAGCCCCTTCCTCCCTAAACAGAAAGAAAGTGTCCCCTATGTGTCCGTTACGATGTGCTACCTATGTCTCAGGCCGCCCATGCGTTCAAGGAAGTACGAATCAATGTGGTTTCGCGTCCAATTGGCGGCGAACCTCTGCGAGATTTTCGCGCGCCAGCGTATGATTTGGGTCAAGTGCCAGCGCTCTCTCTAAGTGCGTCCGCGCTTCTGATAAGTTGCCCAATTCCGCAAGAGCGCCGCCGAGATTAGCCTCGGCGTTCGCGTCCTGCGGGTTCAAGCCCAGCGCCGCCCTGAATTCTTCCGCCGCGCGCGCAAAGTTTCCGCTCATGGCCAGGGCCATTCCCAGGTTATAGTGAGCATCGAAATACTCAGGCCTCACCCGCAATGCCGCCTCTAAATAGCGGACGGCTATGTCTAATCGCCCAGCCGCCAAGTTCGCTGCACCAAACGCATTGTTGACCGCCACGTCTTCAGGCCGAAGCCGCAGCGCTTCTTCGTAATGTTTGAGTGCTTCGCCGAGTTCCCCTCGTATCTGCAGCATGGCCGCCAGGTTGTAGTGAGCTTCGAAATCCTCCGGATTCTTCTCCACATTGTGTCTCGCCATCGCTTCCTGCAAAACTCTTCTCGGGTCGTCTGCGCTGTTTCGGTCGCTTTCGGGCAGCACCTGCAGCCAAAGATGTGCCATCTCGTCTTTCGAGGAATTCCCTCCCACGATTCTTTGGGGCGGATCATTCGGGTTCAACGCGTTATCTTCGGAATTGTCGTACACGTAGCGCATGGAGACCACGGTTCCTTCAGGCAGCTGAACTGGTTCCGCATAGCGGTACACCGCCTGCCAGTTCAAGTTCCAGTTCGGGATGTGGATCAGCGACTTTCGCGCACCATCCGGGAATTTGGCGTACGCCGCCAAATCTTTTCCTACGTAGTGCGCGTGAGGATAAATCGCCAGGAGTTTCACGTCCTCGGGCAAAGTGAATTCGTCTTCGACAATAAAATTCTTCGCGCCTGCTGGAATGTCCAGTTTTCGGTCGTTCTCTAGTTGCAGGAGCATCGGAAGCCGCGTCGCCGGATGGTCGGTGAAATAAAGTCCCAAGGTTGGCTGAATCCATTCCGGTTTTCCCGAGGGCTGCAGGTGAATATTCAGGACGAGGTCAGTTTCCGGATCAAGCCGCAAGGCCATCCCCTCGGGCTCGCTGTAGGGCACCGTCCCGGGCTTCCAGAAAAGGAAGTGGCTGTCCGGGTCAAACGCTTCCGATTCAATCTTGATCTCCATGCCGGCAAAGCCCGCTCCGGGCGACGATTCCTGCAGCCGCGCCGATTGCATGCGGTCCACCAGCACATTAGCGTGGTGGACGAGCCGCTTGTCCCCTGGTCGGATTTCCAGGGCGCGCAGCCAGCGCGTCTCCTTGATCGGTGTCCGAAAGATAAAATTCCAATATTGATCGTTCCCCGTGGCAGGCAATTGATACGGCTTTTCGGCAGTCACGATCAGATCCGGCTTTCCCAGTTGCCAGCCCTCGACGAATTCCGGCTTGGGCGTCAAGTTGACGGGATCGCCTTCGAGGCTACCCTGCTCCACCCACTTGGCGATCAATGCAATTTGTTCGTTCGAAAGCCGCATTTCGTCGGCAAACTGGAAAGGACCGGGTTCGGGCAGCCACGGCGGCATGATCCTGGATTGTGTGATGGCCGCGATCTGGCGCGCGTGGGATTTCACGTCCTTGTAACTCAGCAGGGGAAATGGCGCCGCCTCGCCTGGACGGTGGCAAGTTGCGCAGGAGTGATACACAATCGGCGCGATGTCGCGGTTAAAAGTTACCTGCGCCGCGGAACTCCCATGAGTTGCAGGCTTAGCCATTTGCGGCACACTCTTCGGTGCGAGAAACCCGATGGCACTCCACAGACCGGCTACCGCCACAAAAAGTAATGTGGGAAATTTCATTTCAGATCTGCTATGAAGCAACCGATTCCTGCGGCGGTATCAACGGGAGGGCGCTTGCCCGCGTGTGCCGCTTCGATGGCGTCCGCCAATTCATGCGTCGTGGCCGCGCGCCTAGCTTTGGCGAACTCCACATAAAGATTATTAATGCGGCCGTGATAGACGAGTTTCCGCTGCGCGTCGAAGACTGCCGCCTCGGGGGTCACCTTGACCGCGCTCTTCTTCACCAGCGCGTGTTCGGGGTCGCGCAGAG
>Ga0187778_10002696_pt1 | contig 12053 bp, 15 predicted proteins | sample 1015_Q2_SP5_20_M_FD_132418 | JGI IMG/M metagenome (GOLD analysis project Ga0187778, IMG submission 132418) | Tropical peat soil microbial communities from peatlands in Department of Meta, Colombia - 1015_Q2_SP5_20_MG | ecosystem: Environmental > Terrestrial > Soil > Wetlands > Peat | place... | reverse complement strand
TGGAATTTACCAATCAGACGCTGCGGGAAGTGGTTCATTTGAGCATCGGCGGTTCCGCAGTCCGGGTCCGCATCTCGAACCTCTTCGGCAAGCAGGGTCTCGAAATCGGGACAGCCCACCTCGCGCTGCGATCGAGCGATTCGGGCATTCACCCCTCTTCTGACCGCGTGTTGACCTTCGGCGGGGCACCCAGAGTTACCATTCCGCCCAATGCCGTTGTTCTCAGCGATCCCGTGAACCTCTCTGTTCCGGCAGAAAGCGATGTCGCCATCAGCATTTTTGTGCCGCACGCAGCCACCGCTGCTGGCATTCACTACTTCGCCTTTCAAACGTCGTACGTCGGGGCAGGGGATCAAACTGCATCTCCGGTCATCGCCAATCCTCGTGCTATCAGTTCGTGGATCTTCCTCGCGGGCGTGGACGTAAGCGCCCCGCCTTCGGCCGCAGCCATCGCAGCGTTCGGCGATTCGCGGATCGACGGCGATGGGTCTACCCCGAACACCAACCGCCGCTGGCCCAACCTTCTCGCCCACCGCCTGGCGCAGAAGGGCCTGCCGCTGGGCGTGCTCAACGCGGGCATCGTCGGCAATCGCATTCTTCACGACGCCCCCCAGGATGCGATCGAGCTCGGCGTGAGCGGCCTGTCGCGCTTCGATCGCGACGCTCTCGATCAGCCCGGCATCAAGTACGTCATTGTTCTTGAGGGGATTGTAGACATCGGACTCCCGGGAACGTCGGTCTCGCCTGACTCCGAGGCGGTGAGCGTCGATGATCTGGTGATGAGCATGAAGCAGTTCGCCCAGCGAGCCAATGAACGCGGCATGAAGATCTTTGTGACTACCCAAACTGCCTTTAGTGGTGGCACCGTCGTTCCCGGCATTTTCAGCCCCGAAAAGGAAGTGAAGCGGAAAGTTCTCAATCAGTGGATTCGGTCGAGTCGCGAATTCGACGGCATCATCGACTTCGACAAGGTCGTCCTCGACCCCACCAGCCCAGAGAAGCTCCGACCTGAGTTCGACAGCGGCGATCACATCCACCCCAATGACGCCGGCTACCAGGCCATGAGTGATGCAATCGATCTCGCTCTTTTCCAATGAGTTCGCGAAGAAGCTCTGAGGACAAGGAGAGGACAGGATGACAGGAGATTCTGTTGTTGCATCTGAAAGATCTGGCGCTCTATCAGCGATTGCGGTTGGCGGACTGGTCGCCGGGGCTTTAGACCTTACCCAAGCCTGCATCCTGTTCGGATGGGACATCCCGCTCGCAATCGCCGCCGGCCTTCTGGGGCCGCAGGCTTTCCAGGGAGGTGCCGGCACCATGTTCTGGGTGTAGCTCTTCACTTCTTTATTGCCTGCTCGGCAGCGGCTATCTACTACGCGGCCAGTCGGAAATTGGTCTACCTGAGAGAGTCTCCGCTGGTGTGCGGCTTGTTTTTTGGCGGCTCCGTGCAGGAGGTCATGAACCTCGCTGTTTTGCCGCTCTCCGCTCTCCACGCGTGGGGCCCTTACACGCACCACGAACTGGTTCTGGGACTGCTCGTGCACATGGTCAGTATCGGCTTGCCCATTTCGTATAGCGTCCGACGCCTTGCCAGATAAGCCGGGCTTTCGCCCGCAAGGCAAAATACCGATATCCGCGCTCGGCCCGCGCAATTGCCTCTCGTCGAAGAAAGCAAGAACTTTGCAATGCTCGCGAGAGAAAGCGGCGCAATGCGCGCGGATGGACCATGTCGCCGCCTTCGCGCTTTCCTGAGACCTTTCGCCTTAGTGAAGAAGCTGTTAGGATAAATCAGATCGAGTGGGGACGTAGTTCAGTTGGTTGGAACGCTGCCCTGTCACGGCAGAGGCCGCGGGTTCGAGTCCCGTCGTCCCCGCCATTCATTCTGAAGCAGTTAGTGAATGGTGCATCCATTTCAGCTTACCCACAATTTCACCCACAGCCCTCACTGGACGCTCCCAGATTCAAATCCTACGGCGTTCAGGAACTTCTCCTGAGCCGCGATCATCTCATCGAGGTCTTCGTCAGCGTAAAGGTCAAGGGTGGTTTGAATCCGCGAGTGACCCAAGATTCCTTGTACGGTCTTCGGGTTTTCCTTCGCCTTGTTGACCAGCCAATTCGACAGGCTGTGCCGAAGGTTGTGCAGACCCCAGCGATGTCCGTCTGGGATCACGACACCGGCCTTCTTCGCCGCTGGTCGTAAGTGCACGCGGCAGAACACAGAGGCGCAGATTGGAATCCTGCCTCTTTTCTGGAAGGACGGAAAAACGAAGTCCGTGGGCTTGCCGTAAGGCGTTTCCTTGTGCCACTCGCGCAAGTAGTGAGCTAGGACCCTGCCCATCGGAACATCCCGCTCCGAAGATGGTGTCTTGGTGTCGCCGTCCACTCCCGATTTGAGTTCATTATCGTGGATGAAGCTCAGGACGTGAGCATTGCTCAACTCCGATTCTTGGCTGCTGTGGGAAAGGATAGCCCCAACAGTCTCTTCTTCGCTGGTGACTTGGGGCAGCGGATATTCCAGCAACCATTCTCGTGGAAGACGCTTGGCGTCGATGTGCGGGGACGAGCCACGACGCTGAGGATCAACTACCGAACTTCGCACCAGATTAGGATGAAGGCCGACAGGCTCTTGGGACCAGAGATGGCGGACGTGGACGGAATCGTCGAGGAGCGAAAATCCACAATTTCTGTCTTCAACGGACCGCCGCCGACAATTCAAATTTTCGATTCCATTGACGCCGAGTCGAAGAGCGTAGCCGACTGGATAAAGACAAGAGTGCAGGAAGGCTTGCTGCCGCACGAAATCGCTATCTTCGTCCGTTCGTCTTCGGAACTGGATCGAGCGCGAGCGGCTGCCGAACTGGCTGCCGTTCCATTCAAGATTCTCGACAATAGGGTCGAGACTGTGCACGGTAAGGCGTCGATAGCCACTATGCATCTCGCCAAGGGTCTCGAATTTCGTGCTGTAGCTGTGATGGCTTGCGACGATGAAATTATTCCGCTGCAACAGCGGATTGAGACTGTAGCTGATGACTCAGACTTGGAAGAGGTCTACAACACGGAAAGGCAGCTTCTCTATGTTGCCTGCACCCGTGCCCGAGATCATCTGCTCGTGACGAGTGTGGCCCCAGCTTCAGAGTTTTTGGATGATTTCGAGAAATGATCACCCTCATTGCGGCAGCACCGCTGTCTACACCGACCGCACAAAGATCGGTGTCATCTGGGATTTGAGCGTGAAAAAGATCGATGGCAAGACTTGCGAATTCACAAACTATGTTCGCAGTTCCACCACGCCGGAATTCTTGGATTTCCTGGGCAAACAGGGCGTTCCATTGGACGTCTTCAGCAGTAGCCGCAAACCCTATTCGGTCGCTCACAACCAGCAAGAGACGCCGCTGTTCGCGAAGAGTATTGAGCGTCTCGCATTGGGGCAAAAGTAGCTGCTGGAAGGGCATTTGGCCAAACCATTCTTAGGAACAACCATGAAACGGATTGCATGGCTGCTCGTTGGGGTTGTAACCGTGGTCGCCGTGATTGCTCTCACTAGACCCACATCTGGACGGGCCGATGAACCTGCCGGACCAGCCTTCCTTACAGAAGTGCCGCGGGGCTATCGTGACTTGGCTTTGATATCGGTAAGCCGGCTAACCGCGGGGAACGGTGCTAGCCAACTGCGCGCCGAGCTAGGAAACGCGATCGCCATCAAGGCTTATCGCGAGCGGAACGTTCCATTTCCTGACGGTGCCGTGATCGCTGCGCTCCATTGGAAAGAGGCCTCGTCAGAGGAGAACAACAAAGTCCTCGCTATAGGTTTTCCTGGCGCCGGTATTCAATCCTTCGTTCCCAGCGCTGCCCTGAACATGCAATTCATGGTTAAAGACTCAGTGAAGTACGCCGCCACGGGCGGATGGGGCTTTGGCGACTTCACCAATGGCAAACCCGGTAACGAAGCTCTGATGAAGACTTGCTTTGCTTGCCACCAGCCCGTCAAGGATCGGGATTTCGTCTTCACCCGTTATTCACCCCGGTTCGACAGTACGCCAGAGGAAGGAACGAAATAATGACTGCACGCAAAACCATCGCAACGACGGCCCTGTGGCAGGCCCTGATTGGCAATGGTGTGTTCATTGCAGTCCTTGCTGTGCTCTCGTCGACGACTGCCGCGCAAGCGAACACCGCGGCGGACACTTCGCCGCTTGGGAACAGCCTCAATTGTTCAGCGAAGAACTCCGTGCTGCGTTCAAATCGCTGCGTTGATCTCAACTCGCTCGATTTCTTGGGAAAGGAAATTGATGAGACGAATCATGGTCGGGCTGATTGCATTCATTACGGTTGCGGGAATTGTCGCTTCATTGGGCCCGGCATCTAGGGCCCGCGATGAAACGCCGGTATTCCTTCTCCAAATCCCTCCTGGCTACCGCGATTGGAGGGTAATCTCGGTGGCCCACGAAGAAGGCAACCTCAATAGTCTAGGTGCGATCTTGGGTAACGATGTGGCGATGCAGGCGTATCGCGACAAGAAGCTTCCTTTTCCGGACGGCACAATCATCGCCGCTTTGCACTTCCGTCACGCTCCCTCGGAAGAAAACAATAAGGTTTTTGGTCGTGACCAATCCTTTGTTCCGGGCGCTCCCACAAATATCCAATTCATGCTCAAGGACTCAGCCAAATACGCCGCTACCGGTGGCTGGGGATTCGGTCACTTCAATGCAGGCGATGGCACACCCGGAGACGAGGCGTTTATGAAGACCTGCTTTCCTTGTCATGCGAAGGCCCAAACGAGTGACTTTGTCTTTACACGTTATGCGCCTTAAGTGCTGAGAGCGACAGCAGAAGGTGAACACTCCAAAACCACTGAAGAAGGAGGAGATCATGACTCAAACCCATACTGACAAAAATGCAATTCGTCCGTTTCAGGTGAATGTTCCAGAGGCGGAGCTTAGTGAATTGCGCAGGCGCATCAACACCACAAAGTGGCCTGATCGCGAGACAGTGCCAGACGCAACCCAAGGAGTGCAGCTCGCGACGATGCAAGCGCTCGCGAGCTATTGGGCGAAGGAATACGATTGGCGGAAAGTCGAGGCGCGCTTGAACGCCTTACCCCAGTTCATCACCGAGATCGATGGGCTGGACATTCATTTCATTCACGTTCGTTCCGAGCACGAGAGCGCTCTGCCGCTTATCGTGACGCACGGATGGCCCGGGTCGATCATCGAACAGATGAAGATCATCGATCCGCTCACCAATCCTACGGCCCATGGCGGAAGCGCATCAGACGCGTTCGATGTGGTGATCCCATCGCTGCCAGGCTACGGATACTCAGGCAAACCGACCACGACCGGTTGGGGTCCGGATCGCATTGCGCGCGCATGGGTCACGTTGATGAAACGCCTCGGGTATACGAAATTTGTAGCGCAGGGCGGCGACTGGGGGGCAGTGATCACTGATCTGCTGGGGGTGCTAGCGCCTCCGGAGTTGCTAGGCATTCACACCAACATGCCTGGCATCTTTCCCGCCGAGATTGATGCGGCGGCTTTTTCCGGCGCGCCCGCTCCGTCGGGCCTCGCAGACGATGAGAGGGTCGCCTACCAGCGTCTGCAGTTCGTCTATCAAAAAGGAATCGCCTACGGGTACCAAATGGGATTGCGGCCGCAGACCTTATACGGAATCGCCGACTCACCTGTCGGTTTGGCGGCGTACTTCCTCGATCACGACGCGCGCAGCTACGAACTGATTGCGCGCGTTTTTCAAGGACAAGCCGAGGGCCTCACGCGCGATGACATCCTGGACAATATCACCATCACTTGGTTGACGAACACGGCCCTCTCTGGCGCCCGTCTCTATTGGGAGTATTGGGGGAAAGGGTATTTCAATGCCAAAGGCGTTTCCATTCCGGTTGCCGTGAGCGTCTTCCCTGACGAGCTGTATCCGGCCCCACGGAGCTGGAGCGAGAAAGCGTATCCAAAACTCATTCATTACAACCGGCTTCCCAAAGGCGGGCACTTTGCAGCCTGGGAACAGCCGCAATTCCTGTCCGAAGAGATCCGCTCAGGTTTCAAATCACTGCGATCAGCAGTGGCAAGGTCGGATGCGGACATGGCGGTTGCGAGCTAGAGGTTCGTAGGCAGGAGAGCTTTGACGATCGAGCCTCTCGTTTTGCAGAAGAGATTGCAAATTCCTGGCCGGAGAAACTATGAGCATCGCAAGAGTCATTGCTCCAATCCAACCCGAACCGGAACTCCTCGGGCAAACCGTTGTCGTGATCGGAGGGAGTGCCGGCATTGGCTTCGAAACCGCGCTGCGGGCGCGTGCGGAGGGAGCCAATGTGATCCTCACTGGGAGGAATGCGCAGCGCCTTCAGCGCGCTGCGTCCGAGCTTGACGCGCAGAGAACTGCCGCGTTCGATGCCACAGACTTCAAGCTCCTGGAAGGATTTTTCGATGACCTGAATGGGCCGGTGAATCACGTCCTTGTAACTGGCCCGGGACCCTACTACGCGGCATTGTCGGATTTTGATTTCGATGAGGCACGTCGCGACATCGAGGCCCATCTGCTGCTGCCGATGCAGATTGCTCGGATCGCACGAAAGAAGGTCAGCCCTGGCGGAACCCTCCTCTTCATGGGTGGCACCGGCGGCCGTCGCGTGGGGAAAGGAATGGTGCTCATTTCGGCTCTCACCGCCGCGCTTCCGGCATTGACGAAGAACCTCGCGCTGGAAATAGCACCGGTGCGAGTCAACCTCATCGCCGCCGGATTCGTCGACACACCCTTGTCCGCGCAATTACTCGGCGACGAACTTGACAACCGTCGCAACCAGCTTCGCAACACGCTACCCATCGGCCGCGTTGTAGGTCCAGCCGATGTGGCCGCGCTCGCTGTACACATTATGACCAACACGGCGCTTACGGGCGCGACGTATGACATCGACGGCGGGCAGCAACTTGTCGCCGCTTAGGGGAAAGACCAGTAGGAGCTTTATTCGAATGACTAGTCGAAACAGACGCGAAATTTCAGTAAGTCTCGCGGAGCGAAAAGGGCACGATGTCCACGATCCATATGCACCAGACAACTACCTTAACGCCTGAGCAGTACATCGCCGGGCTCACCGACTTTGGGCCAGGCCGCGCGAAGCTTTTTGGCAACAGCACGGATGAGTACATGAAAGTGCATAGCCGCGGGCCCACGCAGGCCGACGTAACGGAGGGTTCGAGCGGCATTTGGGAACGACTGCGCTACGACTGGTCTGATCCGAACCACGTCGTCCTAAAGACGACTGACTCCAACACCTGGGGAGGGGCTTCCGGACACACCTACACCTTCACGCGCCGTCCCGACGGCTTCACCGACATTGACCTCGTCACAGTACGCGATGGCAAGAACCTCAAGGGATGGCTGGTTGGCCTGTTGGTTGGGACGATCGGAAAGGGAGTTCTGGAGAAGGCGTTCAAGAACTCGGTCAAGGCCATCGAAGCGCGGAACGCCACGGCGCGAGAGGTGGGTGCAGCGTAGGCCCAGTCCGAGTACCGTCGGGTTTACTCTCCAACAAATCGCTGCCGTCGTCCCCAAGGCGCATCACAAGCGGTGCGGCTTAGTTGAATCATTAGGAGGGAAAATGGCTACTTTGACACATCAAATCGATAGTAGTGACACCGGTGCTACCAACATCGCAAAAATTGACCAGAAGATCGAGGTCACCATCTTCGCCGTGGCGGATGTTGATCGCGCGAAGGAGTTTTACCTGAAACTGGGATGGCGGCTTGACGCTGATTTCAACTTTCCCAGTTTCCGCGTCGTCCAGGTCACCCCGCAAGGCTCGACGTGCTCGTTGCAATTCGGCAAGAACCTGACCTCAGCCGCACCCGGTTCGGGCAAAGGATACATCGTCGTGTCCGATATCGTTGCCGCCCGCAATGCGCTGAGTGCAGCGGGTGTTCAGGTGAGCGATTTCTTTCACCTTGGTGAGAACGGTCCGGCGCCTGGGCTGGATCCGGAGCGTCACACCTATCGCTCGCGTGCTGAGTTTAAAGATCCCGATGGTAACAGCTGGGTGCTGCAGGAGATTACCAGCCGACTGCCCGGGCGGGTCGAGCCAGGCCCGACCTCATTCGCATCGGCAAGCGATCTTGAGGCCGCACTGAAGCGTGCGGCCCTCGCACATGGTCAGCATGAGGCTCGGACCGGAGGACAACGGGACGAGACCTGGCCTGCATGGTATGCGGAGTACATGGTGCGTGAGCAATCAGGGGCAGAACTACCCACGTAATAGAACACGTAGATGCGATGTTCGTCGAAGGAGTTCGCACATGCGGTCTGACATCGTCCCCGGCGGCAGATTTCCCGACTACGAGCTGCCAGATCACACGAGCACTTCGCGCAAGCTCAGTGACCTGCAGGGCGATGACCCGCTAATCCTCACGCTCGCGCGCGGCCATTACTGCCCCAAGGAGCACCAGCAACATCTGGAGCTTGCCGCGTTCTACCCGAAAATCGCGGTTGCTTACACGCAGGTCGTCACGATTGCCACCGACGAGCACCATACGCTCCAGGAATTCCGTGCGTCCGTTGGTGCCCAGTGGACTTTTCTCTCCGACCCCGACCGGAAGGTTCAGAAGGACCTCGACATCCAGGAGTACACGGACCCCGAGCACAATCCGATGATTCCGCACACGCTCGTGCTGAAACCGGGCCTGTTGATTCACAGCATTTACAACGGATATTGGTTCTGGGGTCGGCCATCCGTCTTCGACCTCTGGCACGACCTGCGTGCTGTGACGCGCGAGATTCGTCCTGACTGGGATCTGAGCATCCCCGGACTTCGCGAGGCTTGGAACGCGGGAGACTTCTCGCGCTTCCATGGATGGAACAAAAGGGCCGATGCGAAGATGGCGCTGCTGGCAAGGGCCGAGGAGTGACGTTCGATATTCAAATGCAATGCGAGAAGGAATCAATCTTAACCGCCGCCATTTCCTGGGCGCAGCCGCAATGACGATTGCAGCTGCGCAATTTGGCACGACCGCTTACGCAAAAGACCGGTCCGAATTGTCTTCTCTCGCCCGCGCCACGGCTTGGCTCAATTCGCAACCGCTGACCGACGAGGGGCTGCAGGGGAAAGTCGTCCTGATCGAATTCTGGACCTACAGCTGCATCAACTGGCGGCGTCAACTTCCTTATGTCCGCGCGTGGGCAGAAAAATATGAGAAGCAGGGTCTGGTTGTGGTCGGGGTGCATTCGCCGGAGTTCTCCTTTGAGAAAGACATAGACAACATTCGCTGGGCGGCAAAGGACATGCGTATCGATTATCCAATTGCCGTTGATAGCGATCACGCGATATGGCAACGATTTCACAACGAATATTGGCCGGCGCTGTACTTTGTCGACGCAAAAGGGAAGATTCGACATCAGCAATTTGGAGAGGGCCAATACGACCAGTCAGAAAGAGTAATTCAGAAATTACTGTCGGAAACTGGCGTTGCTGGTGCTGGCAGCGATTTGGTCACGCTTAACCCTGGCGGCGCCGAAGCGCAAGCCGATTGGAAACATTTGCAGTCCGGTGAGAACTACGTCGGATACGACCGAACGGAGAATTTTGCATCGAATGCCACTCCCGACAAACCTCGCATCTATTCTGCTCCCAAACATCTAAGTCTCAATTCCTGGGCTCTTTCAGGTGATTGGACGATGGGACGAGAAGCACTCCTCTTGAACCAATCCGGTGGTCGCATCGCTTACCAGTTCCATGCCCGCGATCTTCATCTCGTCATGGGCCCGGCATCTCGAGGCTCCTTGGCACGTTTTCGCGTGTACATCGATGGACGCCTGCCCGGAGAGGCTCACGGAGTCGATGTGGATGGCGATGGAAACGGCACAGTTAGAGAACCGCGGATGTATCAACTGATCCGGCAACGTCCCCCGATCTCTGATCGTCAGTTCGAAATAGAGTTTCTCGATTCAGGAGCTGAGGCGTTCTCGTTCACATTCGGCTGATCGATACAAAAAGGGAACATCGAAAAAAGGACGAGCGCCGGGCGTTTTCGGATGCGATTTATCAGGAGGACATACACCTGGCCGAACGGGAGCTGTCTTCATTGATGACTGCAGTGCAGGAATTGTATGGTCCGGAGGGAGCTCATGGACAGTCCACCTCGATCGGAAGTGCGAGATGGGCGCGCGATTACCATCGCGGCTTCGGCTCGATTAGCACGACGAGTCAGAGGTCTCCCTCATCGTTCGACAGTTCTTACAAATTCTCAGGAGGATCTATGGCAACGTTAAGAGTCGCACCGAAACCAGCAGTAGCAACCATGAAAGCCGCTCAGATCTCCAAACCTGGAGCGGCCTTCGAGATTGTCGAGCGCGAGATTCCCGAACCCGAGGCAGGGCAGGTGCGCATCAAAGTTCAGGCGTGTGGCATCTGCCACAGTGATGTGCTCGTCGCAGAGGGCGTATTGCCTTGGATTCAATATCCACGCGTTCCCGGTCACGAAGTTGCCGGGATCATCGACGAAGTTGGACCTGGCGTCACAGTGTGGAAGATGGGGCAGCGAGTCGGAGTCGGCTGGCATGGCGGGCACGACGGCACATGTCGCGAATGCCGCCGCGGAGACTTTCGCAATTGCCGCAACGTGAAGATAACCGGCATGAGCTATGACGGCGGATACCAGCAATACATGGTAGCGCCTGTAGAAGCGCTGGTGCCGATCCCAGAGGGCCTGAGTGATGTGGAAGCTGCGCCCCTGCTTGATGCCGGAATCACAACGTACAACGCTCTCCGCAACAGCGGCGCGATGCCCGGCGATCTTGTTGCCGTTCAGGGCATCGGCGGACTTGGTCACCTGGGCATCCAGTTCGCTAACAAATTTGGCCACTACGTCGCGGCCATCGGGCGTGGTTCCGAAGACGCGGCGCTGGCCAAGAAGCTGGGAGCACACGTCTACATTGACAGCCAGGCAACGAATGCGGCCCAGGAGTTACAAAAACTCGGGGGAGCGCGGGTCATCCTGGCCACGGCCCCCAGTTCCAAAGCCATGTCTGCGTTGATTGACGGCCTCGGACCGAACGGCAAACTGGTGGTGATCGGTGCGGCACCCGATCCCATTGAGGTCACGCCGGCCCAGCTGATTTTTGGCAGCAAAACGATCCAAGGATGGGAGGCGGGAACGCCTGCTGCTTCGGAAGACACTCTGAATTTCTGCGTACGTACCGGCGTGCGCCCCATGATTGAAACCTATCCGCTCGAAAGGGTGGCGGAAGCCTACTCACGGATGCTGAGTGGTAAGGCCGAGTTCCGGGTCGTCCTAACGATGTGAGTCAATGAACCGAGAACAGTGTCCGCAATGCAAGTAGTGATCAATGGCGGAGCTGACCACGCCATCGACTTGGTCAGCTTGAGCCTTTTGCTGGACGGGCGCGCGGAGAAGAACCGAATCCATGCCTGCATATTTCTTCGTAGATATTCGAGAAATCAAAGACGCCCAAAAAATGGATGAATACAGATCCCGTGTGGCCCCTACGGTGGAGAAGTTCGGAGGTCGCTATCTTGTTCGCGGCGGACCATTCGAGGTTGTCGAAGGAACGTATCAGCCGGTGCGACTGGCGATGCTTGAATTTCCAAGCATGGATCAGGCTCGGTGCTGGTATGACTCGGAAGAATATCGCGAGTTAAAGCAGTTGCGCCTGGCGGCGACCGTCTCGAATGGATTCTTCATGACGGGAGCATAGTGAGGCCGAAGTGACGGATGGCTCTGACGTCAGATCTTCTGGGCGGCCGATTCACAGGGTGCACGGCGGCGAGGCCCGAACAATGATGCTGTTGGCCAGAGCGAGTTGGTGGAGTCGACCGGACAAAAACCCGTAGGCTTGAGACTTTTCCGGCCTCCATTTCTTAGCGTTTCTTTCCGCGTCCTGCCACTGCTTCTTTTTCGCACTCTTCGAGCGCCTTACGGCTCGTGATGCTCTGCTGTCGTGCCGCGAGAAGCTCGCGCGCCTCTTGCACGAAACCCAGAAAGCGATGTGCCAATTCCCGAATACGATCGGCCTGACGGCGCTGAATTGCGTCC
>Ga0187778_10002695_pt1 | contig 12056 bp, 8 predicted proteins | sample 1015_Q2_SP5_20_M_FD_132418 | JGI IMG/M metagenome (GOLD analysis project Ga0187778, IMG submission 132418) | Tropical peat soil microbial communities from peatlands in Department of Meta, Colombia - 1015_Q2_SP5_20_MG | ecosystem: Environmental > Terrestrial > Soil > Wetlands > Peat | place... | reverse complement strand
CTGATCGGAAACGAAAAGGGCGTCACCATCTTCCGCCAGGAAGACGTTGAAGTGCCCAAGAGCTGGTCGCAGACGGCGACCAACATCGTCGCCAGCAAGTATTTCCATGGCAAGCCGGGAACCGCCGAGCGCGAAGGCTCGGTGCGGCAATTGATCAGCCGTGTGGCGAACACGGTTGTGCGCTGGGCCGAGCAGGGCGGATATTTTGCGGATGCCGCGTCGCGCGATGCCTTCCGCGACGAACTAACGCATCTGCTAGTCGAACAAAAAATGGCGTTCAACTCGCCAGTGTGGTTCAACGTCGGCGTCCAGCCCAAACCGCAGTGCTCGGCGTGCTTCATCAACTCGGTGCAGGACAACATGGGTTCCATCATGGACCTGGCAAAAACCGAGGGCATGCTGTTCAAGTGGGGTTCCGGCACAGGAACGAATTTTTCGACCTTGCGTGGTAGCAAGGAAACGCTGAGCGGCGGCGGCATCGCTTCCGGCCCCGTGAGTTTCATGAAGGGCTTCGACGCTTTCGCTGGCGTGATCAAGAGCGGTGGAAAGACACGCCGCGCCGCGAAGATGGTCATCCTGAACATCGATCATCCGGACATCCTGGAATTCATCGAGTGCAAGATGAAGGAAGAGCGCAAGGCCCACGTGCTGATCGAGCAGGGTTACGACAGCTCGATTGATGGCGACGCGTACAGCTCGATTTTCTTCCAGAATGCCAATCACTCGGTGCGCGTGACCGACGAATTCATGCGCGCGGTGGTCGATGACAAGGATTGGTGGACGAAGAACGTCGCGGACGGCCAGCCCGTGGACAAGCTCCGCGCTCGCGACCTGATGATGAAGATTTCGGACTCGACCTGGCACTGCGGCGACCCTGGAATGCAATACGACACCACCGTGAACCGCTGGCACACCTGCAAAAACACTGCGCGCATCAACGCCAGCAATCCGTGCTCGGAGTACATGTTCCTGGACGACACGGCGTGCAACCTGGCCTCGCTGAATTTGATGAAGTATGTCACGACCAGCGGGCAGTTCGATGTGGCGGCGTTCAAGCACGCGGTCGATGTGACCATCACGGCTCAGGAAATTCTCGTCGACAACGCAAGTTACCCCACGTCCAAAATCGCCGAAAACTCGCACAATTTCCGCCCGCTCGGTCTCGGTTACGCCAATCTTGGCGCTCTGCTCATGTCCATGGCGCTGCCCTATGATTCGGAAGAAGGGCGCGACATGGCTGGAGCCGTCACCGCGCTGATGTGCGGCGAAGCGTACGCGCAGTCGTCGCGAATTGCGGAACGCATGGGAGCATTCCCCGGCTACGAAGTGAACCACGACCCGATGCTCGACGTGATCCGCATGCACCGCGAGGCGATGCGCGGAATCAAGCCGGAACATGTCCAGCCGGATCTGTTCATGGCCGCGCAGGAATCGTGGGATACCTCGCTGAGCCAGGGCGAGAAGTTCGGCTTCAAGAACTCGCAGGTCACCGTGCTGGCGCCAACCGGCACCATCGGCTTCATGATGGATTGCGACACCACCGGCATCGAGCCCGATCTGGCGCTGGTGAAGTACAAGAAATTGGTTGGCGGCGGGCTGATCAAGATCGTCAACAACACCGTGCCGCAAGCCTTGATGAAGCTGGGCTATACGCCGGAGCAATCGAGCGAAATCGTTTCGCACATCGACAAGAACGGAAAGATTGAAGGGGCGCCGTATCTCAAGGCGGAGCATTTGCCGATCTTCGATTGCTCGCTCGCTCCGCAAGGCGGGGGGCGCTCGATTAGCTGGACCGGACACGTCAAGATGATGGCTGCGGCGCAGCCATTCCTCTCGGGCGCGATCTCCAAGACCATCAACATGCCCGAAGAATCCACCGTCGAAGACATCACGAACGCGTATATTGAGTCGTGGAAGCTGGGGCTGAAGGCCGTGGCCATCTACCGCGACAACTCCAAGCGCTCGCAGCCCCTCAGCGCGGCCAAGGACACCACGAAAAAGGAAGAGACCAAAGCGGAAGCGGCGCCAGCGATGGAACCGGTCCAGCGCGAACTGTTCGCCCGGGCGCAGCGCGAAAAAATGCCTGTCGAGCGCGCCTCGGTCACCCACAAATTCAGCGTCGGCGGCCACGAAGGCTACATCACCGTGGGCATGTACGAAGACGGCCGGCCCGGCGAAGTGTTCATCAAAATGGCCAAGGAAGGCTCGACACTTTCCGGCGTAATGGACGGGTTGGCGCTGACCATTTCGCTTGGCTTGCAGTACGGCGTGCCGTTGAAGGTGTTCGTCGACAAGCTGTTGAACACGCGCTTCGAACCTTCGGGCATCACCGCGAATCCCAACATCCGCTTCGTCTCCTCGGTTCTCGATTACATCGCGCGCTGGCTCGGCGGCCGGTTCATTTCCTCGGACTACTTGAAATTGAACGGCGGGACGCATACGGAAAATGCCGGCGCGGCGGTTCCAGCCCCGGCGATTCTTTCGGCGCTGGCCACGATTCCCGTTTCCGCGCCAAAACTCACCAACGCGCACGAAGGCGCGCCCACCTGCAGCGAGTGCGGCATGTTGATGGTTCCCAACGGCGCCTGCTACAAATGCGAAAACTGCGGCAGCACCAGCGGCTGCAGCTAAGACGCAAAGGACCGGTGAAACCAGAGACCCGATGAGTGCACATACGTCCGGTTCAGGTGTAGCGGCCCGGCTTGCCCCGGTAAAACCCGCCACACGAGGTTTTCTCCGCATCGTCCGCCACGGCGGCGGTCCGCAAGCTATTTACGTTGTGACTTATCATCGTCTGGAGCAAGCGCTAGAGGGCGAAAACCGCCCTCTTTCCTCCGAAGCCGGAACGCGTTCGCATCCCAGGCCGGTGCTTGCCGAGGGCGCGCAAGCGCTGATCGAATTACTCGAGCGCATCGGAGTCGATTTCCGCCTCAGCGAAGTGCGCGGAGCACTCGAAGACATCCTCCGCTTCGGCTCCGCAAACATCCCCGATTTGTGGCTCACCGACGAAGAGATGATTGAAAAAGGTCTCGTCGAGTAACCGCCCCCAATTTGCTGCGAGATATCTCCAAATCGTTATAGTGTAGAGCTCTAAGCAGAGACCGTTGCTGGTGGCCGGGCACGGAAACGGCGCCAGAGTACTCGAGCAGGGTAAAGCAGAATCGTGCCCCAGAAGAGAAGTGGCAGTCCGTATTCAAAAAAGACTCCTACCACCAGCGCCACGGATTGAAAAATCCCGCCTAGGCCGTCGACAAATGAATTCCGCACATGAAGCGCGGCTTCCGCGAAGTGCGCTTCAAACGGGGCGCGAAAATCTTCGACTAGAGCGACGTGAATGCGGGCCTGAACCACGGTGGAGAGGAGAGCGGTGTGGAGGCGCTCGGACTCCGCCACGGCTTCGTTGGCCTGGGCAATGTCCTTTTCGAGAGCGACGGCGTCGCGCAGCTCGCCTCTGCGCTCACGTTGGAGTTTTTGGAGGCGCGAGAGATTTGTTTGGGCAGAAGCAAGGCGCCGAGCCGCCATTGCCAGCTTGACTGCGGAATCCTCGCCAGCCTCCGAAATGGCTTCGATCCGGCCGAGGGCTTTCAGGTCCGAAAGAGAGGAATCAAATTCCGCCGAGGGCACGGTGACCATAGCGGCTAGCGCGCGGCCAGCGCCTGAGCGGCTCTCCGTCCGAAGATCTTCGAGATAGCCGTGGTGGGCAGAAACGACTTTCTGAAGATTGGCGACCGAGTCATCGAAAGCGGAAGAGCGCATGCGAAGGTCAGCGCTCCGCGAGATTTCAGATCCACCAATTGGTCCGAGAACAGCGCGGCCTGCGGGCATCTCCGATGATTGCCACATGCTTCGAGTGTCCCAGGACGCTACGGAGGAAAGCCCCGTGGCGCGGTTCTGCTCGATGCTGCGAAACATCTCCACGACAGTGATGCGAAGGGCTAAGACGAAGAGAAGGATGAAGGCAACAAGGCCACCGATTGCGCGGAGAATGCGTTTTTGCCAGGACGGGCGCTCGGGAGTTTCGGACATGGTACACCTCGGTGATTTCCCGGGGACGAGAGGAGCGGCCTGCACTGAAGCCACCACGGAAATAGAGGCCGCCGGAGCCGAAAAGTTCCCGGAGACGAATAGGAAACACAGCGCCCGGAAAGCGGAGAAGGGCGGTAGCCTAGAGAGACAGGGAGAATTAAACGAGGAGAACGAGGATGAAGCACTACTGGATTGTCTTGGGTCTGCTTCCGCTTTTCGCGGCGCAAGAGCCGGCACACAAGCCGTCCGACAAGATCGAGAAGGATGAGCTAGCGCTCTACCTAGCGAAGGAGAACGACTGCGAGCCAAGCCAGATTTACTTCTCGAGCGTGGAGCAATTCGATTTTCTGGGAAAGGGCTACGATCAGGCGGTGGTGGTGGCAGGAACTTGCATGACAGGGACGGCGGGACCGGACGTGCATTCCGTATTTACGCGGGACGACAAAGGAGAACTGAAGGAGCTCAAGATTGAGGAGGTGAAACTGGAGCATCGCGTGTTATTCGGAAACTCTAATTCGGGTTTTCGAATCCAAAACGGGTTGCTGGTCGAAGTGTTCGGCGACACCTCCGAGCGCGAAGACCCGCTAGTGATCAAGTACAAATGGGACGCCGCCAAGGAGCAATTCAGCGCTGTCTCGGTCGAGGCCGCCAAACCGTACAAGACCAGCTACGACTGCGAAAAAGCCGAAAAGGCGCAGGACGAGACCGCACAGGCCATTTGCTATGTCGAGTCCCTGGCGGACCTCGACGTGGAGCTTGCCGCGGTATACAAAGCATACCTGGAAGGGCTAGCCCCGAATGCACGCAAGGCGGCAGTTGAAGAGCAGCGGAACTGGATCACCAAACGAAACAAGGACTGTGGGATTTATAAATGGTGGGTCGGCTGTCTCGAGGAAAAGTACAAGGCGCGCATCGCAGAGTTGAAGAAACAAACCGAAGAGCGAAAAGGGCCCGCTTCACCCAAGCCGGGCGTTTAGCCCCTGAAGACGCTTGCGTCTGCGGTATTAGACTGTTTTGGGTTTGCTTTACTTCTGCCCAGCAGCGTTTGCCCCCCTCAGCGCACTCTACCCCTGTCTTTTCTTCAGCTTACACACCCTTTCGAACGATCCCTGAACTTGTTGCATAGAAATAACTTACTTTTCTATTGACAGATTACCTAATCTGTGTTAGCGTTGGTTGTGAATTCTCGACTCCATCCTTGCCAATCCACACCTTCGAATCCAAGGTCCCTACCGTCCGGGCTTGCCGCTCTTCACCTCTGCCCTGCCTCTTTTCGCACTTATCTCCTTTCCTTTCACACTCTTGCGAACTCTTTTGCCTCTTTCAAAAACGCAACCCATTTGTTTTCAAGCAAATGCGCACTCTTTCACAAAAACACCCGCGGTGGGGGTAGGGTGGGTCGCTCCTAAACTAGCGCGGCCGGGGGCGCAGCGGGCGCGCCGTCAGTGGCCGCGGCCGCATACGAAGCCGCGGGCCCAGAGGCGGGGGAACATTGCGCAGGAAATCGCCGCAGCACGGGCAGCGGCCATCGCCGCCCAGAGGGATCGTGACATCGGCGCGCAGCCAGTGGCCGCGGGCTTCGCACAGCGGATTGATGCATTGCACCGTGAGGCCGGGCAAATATTGCATTTCATCTCCCTCAGAGGCCGCAAAGCTCAAGGCGAAAGTTCGCGAGCGTCAATCAACCGCGCGCAAACCAACCGACGGAGCTTCCCTGGCGGCCTTCGCCCGCACGCGTTGAGGCACGACGCCGGGGACGCGCGGGGACAGCGCACAAGATGCCCGGGATTGTGGCGCGATCGAGCTGTGGTGTCAAGAGAAAAGGCTACAAGGTATTGTGGTAAGGTTGCACAGGGCAGTTTAGGGGGGACCTGCGGGGGCTCGCTGCGTCCAACAGCCAGCCATTCCAGCTTGGAGACAACTCCGATGACGCTTTCCTCAACAAAAGGGGCCAGCCTCGCGATCTTCTGTTTGTTTTACTTGTTTTGCGGCGCTGCGCGCATCGCTAGTGCCGATACGCTAAAGGAGGCCCTGGCGTCGAAAAACCTGCCCACCGTCGGAGCGAAACTTGCCAATCTGGAGAAAAACATCACCAGTGGCGCGGAGCTCGATGATGCGGATCAATATGTAATCGCGTACTACCTGGATGACGGAACGGGAGAATTGAATCCACCGCTCTTCATTGACCGCTACGACCGGAAAAGCCGCGAATGGAAAAGCGGGTCGCTGCCTGAGGCCAAAGGCAAATCGACCGACATCGATGACCTCTGTTATGGATCTGTTCTAAACGTCCAAGCTGCGAGCGGCCGGCTATTACTCGACACGCATATCAATCCTTCGGCGGGATGCCTGCTGGTCATTTCACCGGACTTCAAGCTGGAAGCGAGCCTTTCTGGATGGCTGGTAGGGCGATTGGGAAATGATTTGCTGCTTTACGAGCGGAGCCAGGTTCATTTTGCGCCGGTGCATCCAGCCGAAATCGCGGTATACGATCTGCGGACGAAACGAGACGCGACAATCTTTCCGCCGAAAGAACCAACTCCCGTGCGGCAAGCGCGAGTGGCGCAGTTGGGCGAGTTTTATAAGCCAAACGAAGCGTGGTGCCACAAGAACGACGATCCGTGCGACCCGGAATCCTTCGACAGCGATTTGCAGGGTCCTGTGGTAACGAACGACGCGGATGCAGCGGTGGCGTTTCTGATTTCCTACGAACAAATCCAACTCGCGCAAGGCGACGTGCAAAAGCCTTCCGGCCCCAAGGACATTCTCTACGTTTATCGCCGCGTGGATAATGAGTCGAAGATGCAGACGCGAGAGATGACCGTGGCGGATGCCAAAACGCGCTTTGGGGACGTGCCGTTGCGGCAACTGCTGCAACCGGAAATCCTGCAGAAGATCTTCGAAGAAGCGCCCGCCGGGAAGCCTTGAAGGAGGAGAAAAAAGGAAGTACGAAGATTTTCGTTGACAATACGAAAATCTTCGTAGTAGGCTCTGGACATGAACAAGGAAGCTCCCCAGAAACCGACTGCTTCTGAACTCGAAATCCTTCGCGTCCTCTGGTCCCGCGGGCCATCCACGGTGCGCGAAGTCCACGAAGCGCTGAGCGAAAAGAAGGATCTCGGCTACACCACGGTCCTAAAACTCCTGCAGATTATGACCGCGAAGGGCACGGTGCGGCGAGACGAAGGCCAGCGCGCGCACGTCTATGAAGCATGCCAGCCAGCTACGGAAACGAAGCGCCAATTGGTGGGCGACGTGTTGCAACGCGTGTTCGAAGGCTCCGCGAGCGATTTGATGATTCATGCCCTGGAAGGCCGCAAAACCTCGAAAAAAGAGCTCGAGGAACTGCGTCGGCTTCTGGATGAGTACGAGAGGAGAGCGCGATGAGAATCCTTGCTAGCGGGATTTCACCCGAGCTGCTGCGCGCGCTGGGGTGGACGCTTCTTCACTTTGTCTGGCAGGGGGCGGCGCTTGCCGCGCTGTTTGCGCTGGCGAACGCGATATGCCGCCGCGCGACAACGCGCTACGCGTTAGCAGTGACGACGCTCGTCCTGATGATGGCGGCGCCAGTGCTCACCTTTATCGCCATTCGGCAACAAACGGTTCCGGCCGTTACCTTCGGGGCGCGCGGGGCTTCGGCCAGCGCGGTGAAACCGGTGCAAGGCGTATCCGTCTCGGCGCGCCTCAGCGCCCCGACGCCGGAAACCGTGGCCGGCCAGCCCGCCGGGCTGCTGTGGTTCGTGGAGGCGTGGTTCCTCGGAGTGGTGCTGCTGAGCCTCCGCACCGCGGGCGGTCTGTTCGTGATCGAGAGGACGCGGCGCAAGGAAATCAAGCCGGTGGCGCAGGCGCTTTATGAAAAGTGCGCGGTGCTGCAACGCAAGATGGGAATCGACCGGGTGATCCAATATTGCGAATGCCTGCGGCTCGATGCTCCAGCGGTTTTGGGATGGTTCCGTCCGGTGGTGCTGCTGCCGGCGCGGGCGCTCACCGGCTTGACGGAAGCGCAAATTGAAGCGGTGATCGCGCACGAACTGGCGCACATTCGCAGGCTGGATTGCTTTGTGAACCTGTTTCAGATTGGCGTGGAGACGCTGCTCTTTTATCACCCCGCGGTGTGGTGGGTCAGTCAGCGGATTCGGAGCGAGCGGGAAAACTGCTGCGACGACGAAGCCATCGCGGTTTGTGGCGATGCCGTGAGTTATGCGCGGGCGCTGACGCTGATGGAGGAGTGGAGGACAACTCCTTCGTTGATGATGGCGGCGAATCGCAGCCCGCTTTCACAACGCGTCTTGCGCCTGCTGGGATTGGATGGCGTTGCGGGAAGAGCCCGCGCGGCAGGCTTGGCGGCCGGCATTGTTTGCCTGGCGGGAGCGCTGCTCGCGGGCAATGCGTTCTTGGGCGTGGCGCACGCGGCGCTGGGTTTCGGAACGCCAGCGCGTCAGGACCAGGGCGCCAGCAGCGTGATTGTCGTGCGGCCTACGGCAACGGCGGACGGGGCGAAGCATTTGCGCGCTTCGGAGCAAGCCGGCAAAGACAAAGATAAAGACAAGAACAAGGATAAGGACGAGCAAAAGGCCGCCGAGACCGGAGAGAAGAAGGAATCGTACCTGGACGCGATGGAAGCAGCCGGGTTCAAAAATCTGACTGCCGACGAACTGATTGCTATGAAGGTTCAGGGCATCACGCCCGCGTACGTGAGAGAAATCCGCGAACAAGGCTTTCAGCCGAACGCAGACGAACTCATCGGGATGAAAGTGCAGGGCATCACGCCGGAATATATTCGAGAGATGCGCACCATCGATGCCCACCTGAGCGTCGACCAGTTGATCGGCATGAAAGTGCAGGGCATCACTCCGCAATACGCGCAAGAAATGCGGGGACTTGGGTTGGAAACCAGCCCCGACAGCCTTATTGGGATGAAAGTGCAGGGCATCACGCCCGAGTATGTGAAGGGGGTCCAGGCTCTCGGATTCAAACCCAGCGGAGATGACCTCATTGGCATGAAAGTGCAAGGCATCACGCCCGAGTATGTCAAGGGGATGCAGGGTCTGGGATTGAAGCCAAGCATCGATGATCTCATCGGCATGAAGGTGCAGGGGATTACTCCCGAGTATGTGAAAGCAATGCAAGCCGAGGGATTCAAGGATATCGACTGCGACGAACTGATCGGCGCCAAGGTCCAGGGCATCACGCCGGAATATGTCGAAAAAGCGCGCAAGCACGGCTTCCAAAACCTGACGCTGGACAAACTGATTGCGCTGAAAAACGCGAATGTACTCTGAGATTTCCCGAAAAATGAAGAGGAGTAAGGTCATGAAACTGCATCGAGTGACGGGACTAATTCTTGCGGTTGCAGGAATCACGCTGGGCCTGGCGACAGTGCTGCGCGGGCAAACAGGGCAGACGCAGAGCGGCCAATGGACTGTCCGGAGATCCGACGAACCCGGGAAAGTTGAGTTTTCCCTGATCGACTCGCACAAAGGGCACTATTCGCACTCGAGTTCGGATTGGGAAGTGAAAGAGCTTACCGGTCTGGACCTTTCAAAGCCCGGAAAGCAGGAAGTGAATTTCTCGATCACGCGCGATGCTGGCCGCTTTGAATGCGAAGGCTACGTGAAGGACGGTGAAGGGGCAGGGCTCTTTCGTTTCACACCGGATCCGAAATACACGCAGGAGATGAAATCACTCGGCTTTAGCGGCATCGACGAAGACCGGCAATGGGCCATGGCGCTTCATGACGTGAGCCTGAAATTCGCCAAGGAAATCAAGGCCCGGAATTTGACGAACTTGGACACGGACAAGCTGATTGCCTTCAAAATTCATGGCGTGACGCCGGAATTCATTGACGCCATCCGCGCCGCAGGGGTAAACGTCTCCGACAGCGACAAATTCATCGCGTTTCGCATCCATGGAGTCTCTCCGCAGTTTGTTTCGGACCTTCGCGCGGCCGGACTTTCCATAACTGACAGCGACAAGTTAATCGCCTTTCGCATTCACGGAGTTACGCCCGAAATGGTGAAGAGCGTGCGCCAAGCCGGCTACGAGGCGGACCCGGACAAACTAATTGCTATGCGGATTCACGGCGCGTCGCCCGAGTGGATCGAGCAACTGAAGAAGTGCGGGTACGACCACGTCGACATGGACAAGTTGATTGCCTTCCGGATTCACGGTGTTTCCCCGGATTTCATCACCGACCTGCAGAAGCTGGGATATTCTCACCCGGAGCCGGACCAGTTGATCGCCATGCGCATCCATGGAGTCACACCAGATTACATTTCGCATTTGCAGGCGCGCGGGATGAAGAATCTGACCATCGATCAGCTCGTCAACATGCGGATCCACGGGATCGACTGAAGAATCTGTGCCGCGGAAGTTCGTTCCCCCAAAAAGCTCTGAGTCGTTGAGCCTTAGTTCGAGCGCAATTGGCGTGCCCGGCCGACAAAAGCGACGGCAAGCAACGCCGTGCCAAGTGCAGCGTACACAAACGCGTCGTGAAGTGTCCGAGGACCGTTGGCGGCACCCGTGAAATCCAGGCCGGGTGTTTTGTTCATCGGCCCGACATACCAAAGCATCGTAAACAGGGCTTCGAAGAATTTGCCGGATCCCGAAAAAACTCCCAGGGACAGCGCCAGGGCGGGAATAAAGAGTGCGCCCGCCACGAGTGCCAGAAGGCCGTCGAATTGCCGCGCCATCAGAAGACGCGTCGCCGCACCGGAACCGGTGACCAAAGCGACGGTCACACCCGCCAGCCAGCAAGCCAAGACTTGCCGCGGCACAATGTTCGCGCACGAGAAAAGAATCGGCCGCATGGTAAAACGGGACTCACGCGAGCCCATGGCGGACCAGACCAAAATTGGCCAAATCCAGGCGGCGCCGAGAAGGGGCCCGCGAGAAACTTCGAGGGGAGAAAAGAACTGCGCGATGAGAAGGCCTGCGGCAACGGCGTACCACCACCAGCGCAGGCCTTGCAAAGCCAGTCGAAGCTCCGCGACGAGAATCCTTGCAAACGCGGAGCTGCGGGCTGTCAGAGAAAGCGGAGTGAGATGGGCCTGGATCGGCGGCTGCGCAGTAACTCCGACAGTTCCCAGATTGGCCGTGACTTGACGTTCGGGTTTCCGGCGTGTGCCGCGAATTGCCCGCTCCGAATCGAAACGGTCAAAAACCACTGACGCTATCAGGGCGAAACAAGCGGCGACGGCAAACCACATCAGCCGCAACGAAACGAGGTCCCAGGACCATGCGACTCCCGGCCACCGCAAATCGTGCGCGACCTTGATTTGGCCAAGATTGATTTGAAACGCCATCCCGCCGTGATAGCCCGGGATATAGCGTTGCGCCTCGCCGGCAAGTGAATTCATGACCGTGAATACGGCTAGAGGGTCCAGCCACTTCACGCCGGTGAGTGCGGGAAGGGCGATGGCGAAGCTCCAGACAAAAAACCAGATAACATTGCCAACTCCGCCTTTGAGGATAGGAACCATCTCGAAGAAAACCGCGATACCGGCGGTCAGCGCCATGGCAGGAAGAGAAATGAGAAGCGAGGGAGCGAGCAAGGCCCAGAGGTCGACTCGCGGGTCTTCTCTGATTAGGAATTGCATGACCACTGCGCCGAGAGCCAGCACTGCGACCATCAGCGCCAATACGGAAAAATTACTCAGGAACTTTCCGAATGCGTACGCGGTTTTCTTCAGCGGAGTTGCCGCCAATATCTGCCCGACACCAGTCGACCAGTCGCGTTGCACGGAATTCTTGACGATATAAAACCCGACCAGCGAGGCAAAGCAGGTGGTGGTGAGCGCGACGAGGGTGCCGATCCATCCTGACGTGTAGACGCCGCGGTATTCATCAAGCTGCATCGAGAGTTGTCCCGTGGCCGTTGCGTAGCCGAGATAAACGGCAAAGAGCAGCGTAAGGAGAAAGCCATAGCTGCGCACACGCTCGAGGAAATCGGCGCGAGCGATAGCTAGGGTTGGGCTGGCTTGGGTCACGCCCCCACCTCATTTGCCGCACCGCGCCGTCCGGCGAGAACG
>Ga0187778_10002693_pt1 | contig 12061 bp, 7 predicted proteins | sample 1015_Q2_SP5_20_M_FD_132418 | JGI IMG/M metagenome (GOLD analysis project Ga0187778, IMG submission 132418) | Tropical peat soil microbial communities from peatlands in Department of Meta, Colombia - 1015_Q2_SP5_20_MG | ecosystem: Environmental > Terrestrial > Soil > Wetlands > Peat | place... | reverse complement strand
GCTTTTTCGGAGCGCGGATCGACGTTCCGCCCTCTGCCATGCCGCACTTCGAGTCCTCGCAACCAGAAAAGTATGTCCTCGGCGATGTTCGTGGCGTGGTCAGCGATGCGTTCGAGATTACGGGAAGCCAGAATCCACTGGAGATTGGGAGGGGCCACTGCCGGATCGTCGCCGATGCCGGCGAGCAGCACTTCGAACACCCGGTCGCGGTATTGATCCACGACGTCGTCGCTTTCCAGCACCTGCGTGGCGAGATCGACGTTTTCGTAGATCAAAGCGCCGAGGCATTTCGAAACCATGGCGCGAACGGCGGCGGTCATCGGCTCCAGCTCTTCCGGAATGCGCACTTGGCCCATGGTCGCAAGCGAAACGGAGCGCTCCGCCAGGTTGACAGCCAGGTCGCCCATTCGTTCGAGGTCGTTATTGATCTTGAGCGCGGCGACCACTAGGCGGACGTCGGCGTCGAGCAAGTTCCCGTTCCCCAGCATGCGGATCGCGTGCTCGTCGATCACGATCTCCATTTCGTTGATGCGCGGCTCGGTAAGAAACACTTCGCTCGCGAGGCGCTCGTCCCTGCTCAAAAGCGCGCCGAGCGCACGGTTCACGGACGCTTCGACCGTGCGCGCCTGCGAGACCAGATAGTTCATCAGCACCGTCTGCAAAATCCCCTCGCCACCCGATTTCGCTACAGCCATTTGCGATCTCCCAAGGTCAACTGCCGTCCGAGTCTCTAATAGCCCGTTTGCAGGATTCGACACGCGTATTGCAAGCGTGTGACATGCACGGGTAGTGGTGTCATTTGGTTAACTTTGGTGGCGGCCTTGCGTAGGCCGGTCGCCATGCCTTCATTTAGTACTTTCCAATAGCGTCAAAATCCAACTCAACATACCACTCCTTCTTGGACTCGTCCCTGTTAAAGTGAATAAAACCAAGGTTGCTGAGGCGAATCAGTTCCCTGTTTAGGGTGCGCGGCGTCAAGTTTCGGTATTGCCACTTCACAGTATTTGAGGCCATCAATTCAGTGACAGAGATTCGCCTCGATGGATTGTCGGAAAATGGATCAGCTGGTTCGGTTTCAGCAAGGAGGAAATCAAGCAGACTATACTCGCGCTGATTTATTCGCTTCCGACGCGTTCCCACGCGCGTATTGAATGCCCGAACTAGCATGGCTCTATAGACTACGCGGTTCAGCTTAGCTTTGATGAAGTTGTTGATTCCCTTCAACTCTGAGCTGAAACCTTCGATTCCGAAGCTAATGAACGGGGAAACATCGAAGGGCTGAATGGCGCGGCATTCCTGCAGCAATGTCTTGTATTGCCGCTCGTTCCGATAGAAGTAATTTGAAAGACCGTAGAACCCATGTACGTTGTAGTTCCCCTGATGCAATATTCCAGCTTCCAAAAGGCGAGATACTCGACCATTCCCATCGCCGAATGGGTGGATTGTCACCAAGAAGAAGTGGGCTAGCAAAGCCCTAACAACGGGATGCTGTTCTGCCACTCTCTTTGAATTCATGAAACCAACGAACTCTTCCATGCAAGCAAAGGCTTGAGAAGGAATTCGGCTGTAAATACCTAAAAGTCGAAGGCAAACTTGGAGCGTGCTCAGGAGTTTGTGTTCACGACTTGAAATTGACCCTAAAGCCTTTGGCTTAGACCTCGGGTAAGGCACACCTACTACCAAACAGTCCTCACACTTTCGGCAAATGACACCAGCACCACATGCACGTAAAACCTTCGCGACATCGCAAGAAGGTCAGGTGATGAGAGCGACGGAGAAGGAAAATTTCGAACCGTGCCCGACTTCGCTTTCGACGCACAGGCGCCCGCCGTGGGCCTCGACGATATGCTTGGCAATGGAGAGGCCGAGCCCGGTGCCGCCGGCCTCGCGCGAACGGCCCGCGTCGACACGATAGAAGCGTTCGAAAATCCGTTCCTGCTCCGCGAGCGGAATCCCGATGCCGGTGTCTTCGACCGTGACCACGGCTTCGCGGGCGCCGGATGTCGCGCTGACCTTGATGTGGCCGCCCGCGGGCGTGTACTGCACTGCGTTGTCGAGCAGGTTCTGCAACACATCCCGCAACAAGGTGGCGTCTCCGCGGACCGCGGGTAAGCCGGGTGGAACGTCCGTTTCGAGCGCGATCTGCTTTCGGCTGGCTTTCAGTAGCGTAGTCTCAGTGCAGCGTTCGACGATCTCGAACAAATGGACCGGGCCAAATTCCAGCTCGAGTTTTCCGGCTTCGATGCGCGCGAGCTTCAACAGGTCGTTTGTCAGCGTCGCGAGACGCGCAGCATGATCGCGAATGATTTCGAGAAAACGCCGGTTGTGCTGAGGGTCTTCGAGAGCGCCGGCCAGGAGCGTTTCCGCGAATCCCTGAATTGCGGTCAGGGGCGTTTTGAATTCGTGCGAAACATTGGCGACGAAATCCTGCCGCACTCTTTCGAGCCGTCGCAATTCGGTGACCTCATGCAAAACAACGACGGCGCCCGACGGCCTTTCAGGATTCGCCGGTGAGGCATTTTCGAGCGCCTGGACCGGCGTGGCGGTGATGGAAAACGTGCGCTGCTGGACAATGCCCACCGCCATGTCGGTGCGAAGCCCTTCTTCCCCGTGCAGGGCGCGGCGGATCAAGCTGAGGAGGTCGGAATTGCGAACGACCTCGATCAGCGGACGGCCTTCGATCAGCGCGGGATCCAAATTCAAAATCTCTGAAAAGGCGCGATTGGAGAAGACGACCCGCTCATTCGCGTCGATGACGGCAACGCCTTCCACCATGCTTCGCAAAATAGCGCTCGACTGATTGCGTTCGCCGCTCAACGACCGGATCGTGGCGTCCATGCGCGCGGCTGTATCGTTGAGCGCGTGCGCCAGCTCGGCGAGCTCGTCACGCGGTCCCTCGGCCGGCAAAGGCCGGAAATCGCCTTCCGCGATTCGGCGCGAAAACGCCGTCAGCCGCTCGATGCGCGCTGCGAGCCTCTGGAAATAGAGAAGCGAAATGATCCCACCGAGAACCAGGATGAGAAGTGACGCCCCGAAAATTTTTCTCCGAAGTTCTGAGACCGAGGCATCCACTTCCGCCAGTGGGAGCGCCATGCGCAAGATGAGGGGAGTACCGGCGCGCGATCGGGACCGCACCGCGTAGTAGACGAAATCGCTTCCGAGCGCCGAGCTATAGCGCACTGAATGGCCCGCGCCCGACGTGAGCGCTCGCTGGACTTCCGGCTGCGAGAGATGACTCTCGGGAGTCCCGGATTCCGGGGCCGAATCGGCCAGCAGATTTCCCGCGCCGTCAATTACCGTGACTCGCGCGCCACTTTGCGCCATCCAGCGCGCCCAGGACTCAAGCTCACTCGGATTGTCAAAATCAGGCGGGCGGGCTTGCGCGACACTCAGAAGCGATGCAAGACGGCCCTCGGCGGAGTGGATGTGATCCCGGCGCAGAACATAGGAGGAGTACAGGCCTACGGCGAGGAGCACGATCAACAGCAGGCCAAGATAGGTGAGACCGAGCTTCCAGAAAAGCTTAGCTCGCACGGGTTTCGAAAAGGTAGCCAGCCCCCCGAATCGTCTTCATATACGCTGGATGCTGCGGATCGGATTCGATTTTTTCCCGCAGCCGGCGCACGTAGACGTCCACGCTGCGCGGCGTGACGAACCGTTCCGTGCCCCACACGCCGTCGAGCAGCTGATCGCGCGAGAACACGCGATTCGGCCGCGCGGCCAGGAAGTATAACAGGCGGAACTCGAGCGTGCTCATCGGAACGGGCTTGCCGGCGCGAGTGACTCGGTAGGCGGCCGGGTCGATGCGCAGCCCGCCGATTTCGATCAACTTCTCGGATGGCGTCCCCGGTTCGGTGCGGCGCAATAGTGCCTTTACGCGAGCGGCGAGTTCGCGCGGGCTGAACGGTTTGGTCACGTAATCGTCGGCGCCCAGTTCAAGCCCCACGATTTTGTCCGCCTCTTCGCCCTTCGCGGTCAAGATCAGTATGGGCAGGCGATTCAGGCTGACGTCCTTGCGGACTTCCTTGCAGATCTCGAGCCCTGAAAGTTTCGGCAACATCAAATCCAATACCAGCAAATCGGGGGGCGTCTTGCGGATTTGCGCGAGGCCGGTGGCACCGTCCCCGGTCGCGGCCACTTGGAAACCATCCTTCTCCAAGTTGTACTTCACCAGCTCGACGATGTCTTTGTCGTCTTCGATTACGAGAACGCGCTTCATCGATGCTTTGTTGTTGAAGGTTCACTTTCAACATACGGGAAATCGTGTCCTGGAAGCAAGGGAGTGAAAGCGGTAACTAGCGCTTTTAACCCGGCATTAACATCGTCCCATACCGGACCGAGCGGTCCACCCTGAAACAGCGTCGCCGAGCTAGACAACGTGTTCCCTAGCGGAACATCTATAAACCGCTGGAGCGCTGAGACTTGTGGCGCCGCCAGCCGTCCCCGTTTGGGCGCGATTCTGCACAGCAACAGGCGCAAGAATCGATAGACGCCCACGCGTTTTCGGGTCGATTTGTGCTTTTGGGGGACGAAAAGCAAGTGCCGGGAACGACCAGGTGTGCAAGGCTCCTCCCGCCATGGGCGAGCCGCACGTGTGTGTGTCTCTCGATCCTCGCGTCGATTTCGGCTCCCGCGTGGCCTCAGCAAAAATCTGGCGATCTGACGAACGCGAGCCTCGAAGACCTCATGAACATCGAGGTGGTCTCGGTCACGAAAACCGAGCAGAAACTCTCGCGGACAGCCTCAGCGGTATTCGTCGTCACGCAAGAAGATATTCGCCGCTCAGGCGCGCTCAATATTCCTGATTTGCTGCGGATGGTGCCTGGAATCGATGTCGCTCAGATCGACGCCAACACCTGGGCGATCAGCGCGCGCGGATTCAACGCGCGGTTCGCTAACGAAATGTTCGTGATGGTGGATGGCCGGAGCGTTTACACGGATACGTTCGGCGGAGTGTTCTGGGACGTACTGAATCTGCCGCTCGACGACATCGAGCGCATCGAGGTGATTCGCGGACCCGGTGGCTCGGTCTGGGGGGCAAACGCCGTCAACGGCGTGGTCAACATCGTCACCAAGAAAGCGTCCGAAACGCGTGGCGTGCTCCTTACATCAGGCGGAGGAAATGTTCAGCAGGGGTTCGGGACGGTTCAATACGGCGGCAATCTGGGCGATTCGACACAGTTCCGTGCGTACACAAGTTACTTCAACAGCAATCACTTTCCTGGAATTTCGGACGTTGATGGCGGCGACGGATGGCATTCCCTCCAAGGCGGCTTTCGAACCGATTCTTCGGTCACTTCCAAGGACAATCTCGCATTCCAAGGAGTCATCTATGTCAACCGCGAAGGCCAGCCTAGCTACACTCTTCCCTCCGTCACAACTCCTACGACGATTCCGATTGAGCTCAGAGTAAATCTCGACGGCGGTTTCGTTGAGGGCACGTGGAACCGCCAGTACTCGCCTCATTCCGACACGACCCTGCAGTTCTCCTACGATCAGTACGAGCGCAACGACCAATTGCGAGACGCGCGCCGAACGTTCGATCTCACGTTTCAACACCATCTTCGTATAGCGGACAGGCACGACCTTGTGTGGGGACTCGAGTTTCGCGATTCGAGTTCGAGCACCGACGGCAACCTATTCATTTCGCTGGTTCCGCCAGTCCGACACACGCAGCTCTACGGCATGTTTGCGCAGGACGATATCTCGATGCTGGACGACCAACTGCACGTAATGCTCGGTACCAAGCTTGAAGACAACTACTACACCGGCTTCAACCTGATGCCCAGCGCTCGCGCCGCTTGGATGCCTACACGGAACCAAACACTCTGGGCCGCCGTGTCCGACGCGGTCCGGTCGCCGGCGGACCTGGATACCGGCATCCGTGCCGGCATATCCACGTTTCGTGAGCCGGATGGGACGCCGGCCGTTGTAACGCTCACGGGAAATCCAAAGCTCGATGATGAAGCGCTGATCGCTTATGAGCTTGGCTACCGACGATTGATTTCAGACCGGCTTTCCCTGGACTTCGCAGCCTATTACAACAACTACCGCCATCAGGAGACTTTCGAGCCTGCTGCTCCATTCCTCGTTGACACGCCTGCTCCGAGCCACTTCGTTGTACCCATCCTCTTCGCGAATTTGATGCATGGCGAGACACATGGCCTCGAGGCCGCCGCCAACTGGAAAGTGACGAATCGCTGGAGCCTGAGCTCAGGATACGCCTTCGAAGAGATCCACATGCGCCTGGCGCCGGGAAGTCATGACACGACTTCTGTGAGTGCCGCGCAAGGGAGCAGTCCAGACCACTCCACTCAGCTTCGTTCGCATTTGATTCTGCCGCATGGTCTTAGCTGGGACTCGTCCGCGTATTTCGTCGACCGGCTAACCGATCCGATCGTGCCCGCGTACACCAGAGTGGATTCCGGCTTGGCGTGGCACTTCGCGGAAGGCGCTCGCCTGAGTGTTTTCGGTCAAAACCTGGTCCGGGATCACCACATGGAATTTGTGGACACCAACAGAAGCATACAGACAACGCTGACCAAGCGCGGAGTGTACGCCGAACTGAGCTGGCAGTTTTGATGTGGATCGAAAGCCCTTGATCGCTCTCGGCACAACCCGACACCACTCCCGGATCGCGGCTCGCGCATCGCAAAATGTGGTTCTGGCCGCCGTTCTGATTGTCGTCGCGCCGTTTACGCGCGCGCAGGATTCGCCGCCGAGTGAGTATCAACTCAAAGCGGCTTTCCTCTTCAGCTTCGCGAAATTCGTCGATTGGCCGCCTCGCAGTTTTGCGTCGCAGCAGTCCCCGTTTGCGATCTGCATTCTGGGAGCGGATCCCTTCGGAACTGCAATCGACGACACTCTGCGAGGCAAAACCATCGGAGAGCATCCGGTGGTGATTGAGCGCGTCAAAGAGCCCTCAAACGTGCGCCACTGCCAGATCCTTTTCATCAGCTCCGCGGAAAAGCACCGTCTTGCGGAAATCTTGATGGCACTGCAGGGCGCAAACATCTTGATCGTAGGAGAAAGCGAGCACTTCGCCGATTCCGGCGGCACGATTGAGCTCATGCTCGAGCAAAACCACATCCGCTTCGCGATCAATACCGATGCGGCTGAAAGCTCCGGCCTGCGCATCAGCTCCAAACTGCTAGCGCTGGCGAAAGTCGTCCACAACCCGGCCGAGACTGGAAAGAATTGACGTGAACTCACGACCGCGCCGCTCGATTCGAAGAAAATTGACGCTTATCGTTCTCGTCACCTGCGGCGCATCCATTTTCCTCGCGTGTGCCGCAATCGCGGCCTACGACATCGCGACCTTCCGCCGTGAGCTCCACAGTGAATTGTCCACCGTCGCTCGAATGACCGGTTCCAATCTGACTGCGGCACTTGCGTTCGGCGATTCGAAGGCTGCGGGCGAAACGCTCGGCTCGCTTGCGAAGCAGCCGCACATCGTAGTGGCCTGCGTCTACTTGCCCAATGGAAGTATCTTTGCGAAATATGAGCATGGCAGCGTTGGTACCGATTGTTCTCCCTCCTCGCCGACCCTGAAACAAACCTTGTTTGCGTCTGGCTACGTTTCCGACACCGAGCCAATCGAATTGAATGGCGAACGCGTCGGCACGATCATTGTAAAGTCCGATCTCGAAGCGCTTCACGCGCGTACAGCGCGTTTCGTGGGAATCATCGATGTCGTCAGCCTTCTCTCGCTGGCAACCGCCTATCTGCTGGCTTCGCGCCTGCAGCGCCTGATCTCCGTACCGGTCGGTGACCTCGCTAAGACCGCCGCTGCTGTCTCGGCACGGAAGGATTACTCACTGCGGGCGACGAAAACAACGGACGACGAAATTGGGTCTCTCGTCGACGGCTTCAACGAAATGCTCGGCCGGATTCAGCAGCACGAGGCAGCCCTGCGTGCGGCACGCGACGAACTTGAAGTCCGCGTCAACGAGCGAACCAGCGAACTACGTAGGGAAATTGCGGAGCGCAAACAGGCAGAAGGCGCATTGCGGGAGAGCGAGGAACGTTTCCGTTTGGCCATGGAAGAAGGGCCGCTCGGCATCGATCTGATCCGAAAGGATTTTCGTTTCATAAAAGTAAATCGGGCATTGTGCGAGACGCTCAGGTATTCAGAAGAAGAGTTCTCCAGTCTCACGATGCTGGCAGTGGTGCATCCCGACGAAGTCGAAAAGATCATTCAGAAGGCCGAAAAGCATTTCAGCGATGAGGCCACGATTCACAAAGACATCCTGGAAGCCCGGTTTATCACCAAGAGCGGCGAAATCCTCTGGATCGGCTTGAGCGTCAGCCCCGTGCGCGACTCCAACGGCCGTTTGCTCTACGGGCTGGCAATCATGGAGAACATTACCGAACGGAAGGCCGCCGAAAAGACTCTCCTGCGCGCGAAAGAAACTGCCGAAGCTGCCAGCCGCGCCAAGAGCGAATTCCTCGCCAACATGAGCCACGAGATCCGCACGCCCATGAACGGAATCATCGGAATGACCGAGCTGACTCTCGATACGACTCTTACTTCCGAGCAGCGCGAATACCTTGACATGGTGAAGGCCTCGGCACATTCCCTGATGACCGTCATCAACGATGTCCTGGACTTCTCAAAAATAGAGGCGGGCAAGCTCGAAGTGGAGATGGCTGATTTCCACCTCCAGCAGGGCCTGGGAGAAACGCTAAAAGCCATGGCCTTCCGCGCTCACCAAAAGGGATTGGAACTGGCGTGGCGAGTGGGCCCCGATATTCCCCAGACTCTCCGCGGCGACATTGGCCGTTTGCGTCAGGTGCTTGTCAATCTCGTCGGCAATTCCGTGAAATTCACCGAACGCGGTGAGATTGTGGTCAGCGTCGAGAAGGAGGCCGAAGATGCCAGCGGAATCACGCTTCATTTCCAGGTTCGCGATACAGGTATCGGCATACCGAAAGATAAGCAGCAGATCATCTTCGACTCCTTCACACAGGTTGACAGTTCCGCGACGCGAAAATATGGCGGTACGGGCCTCGGTCTGGCAATCACGTCGCGACTGGTCCAGTTGATGGGGGGCCGCATTGGGGTCGAAAGCGAAGAAGGCCGCGGCAGCACATTTCATTTCACGGCCAGGCTCGGACTGGCCGAGCAGCCGGACCAGCCGGCCGTGGTATCCGATCAGAGCCTCGTCGCCCATCTGCCGGTCCTCGTCGTCGACGACAACGAAACCAATCGGCGCATCCTTCTCGAGCAGCTCTCGCGATGGGGAATGCGCCCGGAAGCAGCCGATGGCGGGACTGCGGCCTTTGCCGCGCTGCTCGCCGCCCATTTGGAGAACCGGCCATTCCGGCTCGTGATCACCGACATGCGCATGCCCGGAATGGACGGATGCGCGCTCGCCGAGCGAATTCGCGCCACAACTGCCATCGCCGATACTCCCATTCTCATGCTCAGTTCCGCGGGATTGCCCGGCGAAGCGACCCGGTGCGCCGAAGTTTCCGTCTCGGCCTATCTGAACAAGCCCGTGCAGCCCTCTGAACTTCTGGACGCGATCATGAACGCTCTATTCACTCCGGGCACAGAGAAAGAAATTCCTGCTCCGGACGCTGACGCCGCCGTCGCCGGCGCCGAAGGTCAGAGGGTCCTTCTCGTGGAGGACAATGCGGTCAATCGAAGGCTGGCGACGGTTCTTCTCCAAAAGCACGCGTACAAGGTCATTGCCGCTGAAAACGGCCAAGAGGCCCTCGACATTCTCGAGCGCGAACGCATCCACACGATCTTGATGGACGTGCAGATGCCCGTAATGGACGGCTTCGAAGCGATTCGCGCAATTCGCGCCCGTGAGCAAACTACCGGCGCCCACATGCCCATCGTAGCCTTGACTGCTCACGCGATGAAGGGCGATCGCGAGCGGTGCCTGGCAGCGGGCGCCGACGAGTACGTCGCTAAGCCGATTCGCATTGCCGAATTGCTCGAAGCGATGAATCGAGCGGCGGCCGCGAGGATCGCGCCGCCGGCGCAATCGCGCGCAGAATTGTTGCCCGCGCTCGATTTCGAGGCTGCTCTCGCACGCGTCGACGGCGATCGCTTGCTTCTCGAAGAACTCTGCCGGCTGTTCGGCGAAGAGTGCACGCGCAATCTGTCCTCTCTTGAAGGGGCGCACGAAGCCTGCGACGCCCAGACGGTCGCAGCTCTGGCGCACGCGATCAAGGGAGCCGCGGCCAGCGTCGGTGCGTATCGGCTTTCGCGTGCCGCCTTCGAACTGGAAAGGTCCGCGAACGCACGAGATGCGGCAAATTGCGGACGGCTCGTGAATCAATTGCGGGCGGAGTTCAGTCGTCTCAAGCCTGAACTTGAGGCACTCTCTCGAAAGGTGACGCGTTGACCCGCTCGCGAGGTCGGCGAAGGCCATGACGGAACCAAACAATGCGCGAAACAAAATTCTGGTTGCCGAGGACGACCCCGTATCCCGTCGCATCCTGCAGGCGTTTCTCGCGAAGTGGGGTTATGACGTGATATCGGTGGTCGACGGCACCGAGGCTGCCAAGATTCTCGCTGGCGACGACGCGCCACGCCTCGCGATCCTGGATTGGATGATGCCCGGCATCGAGGGCCCGCAAGTCTGCAGGCGCGTGCGGGAGAGAACCGACCGACCCTACACCTACATTCTGCTGCTCACAGCGCGTATGCAGAAGGCGGACATTTTCGAGGGACTCGAGTCCGGCGCGGATGATTACCTGACGAAGCCGTTCGACGCACAGGAACTTCGCGCGCGCCTTCACGTCGGCCAGCGAATCCTCGATCTGCAATCCAGCCTAATCGACGCGCGAGAGGCGCTGCGATTCCAGGCGACGCACGATCCGCTGACCGGCATCTGGAACCACGGTGAGGTCGTGGACGCCATCCAGCGCGAATCCGCGCGCCAAACGCGCGAACGCGGCTCCTTCGGCATCATCCTGTTGGACCTCGACCACTTCAAGCGCGTCAACGACACCTACGGCCATCTCGCCGGCGACGCGGTGTTGAGAGAAACCGCCCGCCGCATCGTCCATTCCGTCCGCCCCTACGACACGGTCGGCCGGTATGGCGGCGAGGAATTTCTCATTGTCGCGCCAACATGCGACTTTGAAAGCGTTATGGCACTCGCTGAAAGAATCCGGCACGCAATCGGTTCGACGCCCCTCAGAAGCGATGCAGGACCGATCCATATCACCGCAAGCTGCGGCGTCTGCCTCGGCGGTTTTGATAAGCCGAGTGAGTCGCACCATCTCGTTCAGAAGGCTGACGAGGCGCTCTATCGCGCTAAACGGAACGGGCGCAACCGGTCGGAGTTGGCCGACGCTTCTGAACTCCCGCAAACGAATCTGCCGCCCAGGTTTCGCGAAAGACTAAAGTCGCGATCTCGGTAAAGTCCGCGGAGTCCGCACCTAAATCCGGACGACAAGGGCGCGCCATACGCAGGCGTATGGAAGGCCCGCGGCTTCACTTCCTAATTTTCGATGTAAATCGTTCGCGCGCAGAACATTTTGGTGTAGAGTGTGAGGCGTATGTTGAGGTAGCGACCTTGTCCACCACCACTGAGAAGGGTCAGGGAGCGACTCCCGCCAAATCCGCAGCCGCCGCCAGCGAAACGCGCCGGGACAGTCTGACGATTATCGACAACCGTAACGGCCGCCAATACGAAATTCCCATCAGGAACGACACGATTCGCGCGATGGATCTGCGTCCAATCAAGATTCATGATTCCGATTTCGGAATGATGAATTACGATCCGGCGTTTTCAAACACGGCGTCCTGCATCAGCAAGATCACCTTCATCGACGGCGACAAGGGAATCCTTCGCTACCGCGGCTACTCGATCGAGGAGCTCTCGGAGAAGAGCACGTATCCGGAAACGGCCTACCTGATCCTCCATGGCGAGCTGCCCACGCAGTCGCAGCTCAAGGAATGGACCTACCACATCACGCACCACACCTTCATTCACGAGAGCATCAAGAAATTTCTCGATGGTTTTCATTACGACGCTCATCCGATGGGTATGTTGATTTCCACGGTCGCGGCGCTTTCGACCTTTTATCCCGACGC
>Ga0187778_10002691_pt1 | contig 12067 bp, 9 predicted proteins | sample 1015_Q2_SP5_20_M_FD_132418 | JGI IMG/M metagenome (GOLD analysis project Ga0187778, IMG submission 132418) | Tropical peat soil microbial communities from peatlands in Department of Meta, Colombia - 1015_Q2_SP5_20_MG | ecosystem: Environmental > Terrestrial > Soil > Wetlands > Peat | place... | reverse complement strand
GAGCCGGCAGCGCATCGTATTCGGTCTGGAGCCGCTTTTCCCTCGAAGCTTGCGTGGTAATTGGCCTGCCCGCAACGCAGTTTTTTCGCTCCACAGCTCTGTGGGCCCCACGCTTCGGCGGGGAACTCTTCGGGAGGACTCCTTGGCCTCGCGCAATCCCGAAGCGTCTCGTCGGAGATGTTCGTAATTTGTAAGCCCCGGTCGATTTGCGGCATGACGCAGGTCCGCTGTCTTGCCACCGGCGGCCCAAAGAGATCTCGTCACGTGCCGCTGGTCAAGTCGCGGTACCGTGCCCTCCCTTGCCATGCAAAACATGTGCGGGCGCAGAGGCTATTGGCGGGCATTTTGACCGCATCAGTTTGTATACCCCGGTCGTCGTTGCAGATATTCTTTCGGCCTTGGTTCGGGCGAACTCTTCTGCGCCCGAACTCCGTGGCTTTTGAGGGAGCGCGTTCGCAACTATGAATCGAAATTACCTCGCTGGATTACTGGTGGCCGGCTTTGCCGGCGGAATCGTGGGCGCAATTGTTGCTGGTCAGGTCGCAACCGGGCTTGTATCGCCTGCGACTGCGGCCACGTCGGCGCAGGAGGTTGTATCCGCAAACCGCATCCGCCTGCTCGACGCCGCTGGCAAGACGCGCGCGGAACTGGCCATGTCCGGAGACGGGGGGCCTGCCCTTTTTTTCTACGACACCCATGGGCGAAACCGCCTTGTGCTCGGCCTGTATTCGGTCACCGAGAGCGAGTACCCGTTCGTGGTGTTAAACGACACGCATCAGCTTGCAGCGGGGATCTTCCGTTTGTTTGGCAGCCAGGAGACCCCCGTGGTGGTGCTCAAAAATAAGGGTGCCGATCGCTCGATCTTTGGCCTGAATCCCTCGAGCACGGACGCCTTTTTGGTCAATTACACGGCTAACGCAAACAAGACCGCGATTTTCGGAGACTTCTGAAATCCCCGTGACGAAACGGCTTTTCTGGTTGGGCGTTGCACTGCTCGCCGCCGTGGCCGGCGCGGCGGCCTGGCAGCAGGCGCGTGCGCCCAAGCGCCCCGAGTACCTGCTGATCAACGAGACGGGGCAGCACGATTTCGATCTGGCGCTACGCATGAGCCTGAAGCTTGCCGAGGCCAAGTCGGGAATCGAAAACGGGCTCGTGCTGCTCGCTTCATTGCCCGCGGACAAAAGCATCGAGGAAGTAGCCGCCGACACGCTCTCGCAGCAGCGCATTGGCGCGCGAACCAATGGGCGCGGCATTGTCTACGTTTATTCGGTCCGGGAGAACCTCCTGAAAATCGAGGTTTCCTATGCGCTCGAAGGCGACATCCCCGATGTGTTTTGCCGACGCCTCGAGGAGGCAGCCAAGACCTACATGCTCTCCGAGGTCCCACAGGACTTTCTCTCCGAACTCATCATCACCACCAACTTGCGCGGCATGCGCTCCAGAGCCGAGGCCGATACCCTGACGCAGCCGCAGTGGCTCAATAGCGAGTTCTTATCGGGCGGTGGCGGCGCGCTGGCACAGGGCTACCGACACACGCTCGAGGACTATCTGGGTTCGATCCGGCGTCTGCCGCAGGCCGATCTGCGCCAGTACGAGGCCTCGAGCGACCCGCAAGAGTCGGTTCGACGCTATCTGGCCTCCCTTGCGGCCGGAATCGGCGATCCGCGACTTCCACTTTTGACGCAGGGCAGCGCAATTTTTCGCGTGGTCGTTCCTCGCAACGAAGCACAGCAAAAGCGTGTCTACGAATATTTCACCTCCGCCGGCGCGTATCGACTGATTTTCGCGGGCGATCTGGGTCTTGCCGTGCCGGGCCCGGACAAATCGAATCTTCCGATCGTGCTGCGCCATGGCTCCGATGGGCTGTGGTACGTCGATGAGCCCAAGTCCTGGACGTATTTCCACCGCTTCGAAGACAACGTGAATTTCTTTGTCAAATATGCGGACAACCCGTTTCTTGCGCGACTGCAGGCTGAGGGCGTGCCAAACATGGCCGCCGCAATCTACGGCGCGCACGTGGGAGCGGGCAGTGCACGTGGCTACCCGTTTTCGCTGGCGCAAGCTGTGCGCGCAGGCGAAGAACGGATTCGCGCGGCACCCCGGGTTGCAGCCAACTATGCGCAGCTCGCGGATCTGTATCTGTTCGAGATGAATTGGCTTACGCCCGCCCTAGAGCTCTACGAAAAGGCGGCTGCGCTGGAGCCCGGGGAACTCAGCTATCGCTGGCGCCTCATGGACTTGTACCTCAATACCTCGCGCGCCGACAAGATGCTTGCGCAATTGGGCTACCTCTCCGGGCACTTGCCTGGCGATAAACGCACCCGGGACTGGTATCGGGCGTACAAGGCGGCATACGACTTTCGCGACGGATAGTCGCGCTCGAGCGCTCGACGGGGCTGCAAACGCACGCCCTCAGACTGCCGCGCGAGGGGCTTCGGCTTTTGCGCGCGCGCGGGGGCGAAACCGCAGCGCATGTGCGCGAGGCCGCCACCGTGCGCAGATTCCCCACGATAAAATGCCTGCGGGCGGGAGAGCTCGCACTTCGAATAAGGGGCCCAATCCGTCTTTGTGTTATTTGAATCGCTGGGGAATAGCGTACGGTCCCGAGATCACGGATCGTGGCGGGAGCGACGGGGGCCTGGTTTTTCGTGCGTTGCGTGCACCGGGCACTGCTGTCGCGGTTTTGCGCGCTTTGCGCGAGTCTGAATGGGAGAGGACGTAACACGGCGGCGCATTTCTGTTTGGCTGCGGTCGTGCAGCAAGGAATTGTGCTGTTTGGGAGTTTTTTCTTTGGCATGCAGTAATCGACATACACATCAAACATCCATAAGGGAAATTTTCTATGCGAACCGCAATGCAATCGATGTTCCTCGCCGCTGGGCTTGTCGGATCGGCTCTTTGCTGGGCCCAGGCGCCCGCCGGGGCCCCGGCCAACGCCACTGGCATTTGCAATGACGGCACGTACACCACAGCCGCCAGCAAAAAAGGGGCCTGCTCGAAACACCAAGGCGTGAAGGACTGGTATGGAGCGGCCGCCGCGGCAGGCGCTGCCCAACCGGCACCGAGCAAGGCGCCGTCCGCCGCGCCTGCGGCTGCCCCAGCCGCGGCCGCGCCGGCTGCAGCCCCTGCTCCGGCCGCGACAGCGGCCGCGCCTGCGGCCAAGACGCCATCAGCACCACCCGCAGCCGCCGCACCGGGCGGCGGCCCGGGACTGGTGTGGGTCAATACAAAGTCCAAGGTCTACCACTGCCAGGGCGATAAGTGGTACGGCAAGACCAAGGAAGGGGAGTACATGAGCGAGGCCGATGCCAAGGCCAAGGGCAATCATCCGGACCACGGCAAGGCCTGCAAGTCGTAAAAGTCGGTGTTATCGCGTGGGCAGGCCGCCTGGACCTGCCCCGCGCAAAGGATCCGGCAGCGCCGGCGAATCGTTGCCGGATTTTGGCGCTTGCGCCGCAAGTCAACCTGCAGGGAGCGAAGCGATGGGTTTTTTGGACGGGTTATTGGGCGGGGCCGTCGGGGTGGAAATTGCGACGGCGGTCAACAGCCTCATCGAGAAGCATGGCGGCTTGCAGGGCATCGTGAGCCAGTTGGAAAACCAGGGACTTGGGGCAACCGTACAGTCCTGGGTGGGCACGGGCGCCAATCAGCCCATCTCCGCTGCGCAGGTGCATCAGGCCTTCGGAGCCGAGATGATCCAGGAACTTGCCGCAAAGGCGGGCCTCTCTCCTCAGGAGCTTGCGAGCAAGCTCTCGACCGCCTTGCCTGAGGTCATTGACAAACTCACGCCCAACGGCAAAGTTCCGCGCTGATGGCTCAATGCCAGCGCGAAGGACGGGCGCGGCTCCTGCGACTTGCGTGCTGGCAAACTGTTCGATTGGCGCCCAGCCGAGGTGGCGGCGCACGCCTCCATTTGCGCCAAAGAACGCGAACCCAAGGAACATCGATCCGACATTCCGGCTTTAGCGAGGCATTCGGAGCACGAAAGCCAAGCCCGAAATCACTTGCAGCGTGTGCGTCATTCCGAGTTCAAGCAGTTTTGTTTTCTCTGGTCGAATTAGTTTTGCTTGGACAAAAAGCGAATCCGCGGCGCGGCATAGCAGCTCTCCGCAACCGGTCGTTCGTAGAACGCTGGTCGCTTATCCAAATCCGACCTTTTGCCGCGATAGCGGCGTGAGTCGCCTAGAAAAATGAAGCAAACCCCCGGGGGCTCACTTGGGAGCAGTCCCCGGGGTGTGCCAGCGCCACTATTTGCGCGCCACCATGGTCGGCACCGGGCTTGGTTCGGGCAGCGTCACAACCTGGATTTCTTCAGACGTGACCCCGCGAAACACAAACATGCCAGTGGAGACGCATTCGCTGTTCCAACTGCCCTTGTATGGCACGGAATAGCGCACGAGCAGCCAGTTTCCTTCGAGCTCAAACCTGGCGTCGGTGATGCGCTCGCCACAGGCGCACGGTTCGTGCACGATCACGTTCTCCATGTCTCCGTTGTGCACCTGGATGACATCGGGATAGATCGGGTACCCGGGAACGGCGATGGCGGGAGTGGCCAGAAAGCCCATGTGCAGGGAGTGCTCCTCGGCAGGTGCCGCCAATGCCACAACCGGTACCGGTTCAGGCAGCGCTACGAGCTGGATGTCGGCCGCTGGAAGTCCGTGGAACGTGTACATGCCCGTCGACACGCAGTTGCTGTCCCAACTGCCCGCGTAAGGAGCGGAATACCGCAGCAGCAACCACCCGCCTTCGAGTTCGAAGGTGGCATCCCTGAGGCGCTCGCCGCAGGCGACCGGCTGGTGCACGATCACATTGGTCACGTCGTTATTGCGGACCTGCACAACATGTGGGTAGGACGCATACTGACGGGGCAAGGCAATCGCCGGAGTGGCCAGAAAGCCCATCCCCAAGCCGTTCTTTTCGGGCGCTGTGGCCACAGGCGCCACCGCCGCCGGTTCGGGTAGCGCTACGACCTGAACGTCGGCTGGAAGTCCGTGGAAGACAAACATGCCAGTGGAAACGCACTCACTGTTCCAAGCGCTCTTGTAGGGCGCGGAATACCGGAGCAGAAGCCATTTGCCTTCGAGCTCGTAGGCAGCGTCTGTCAGGCGCTCGCCGCATGCAGCGGGCTGGTGCACGATCACGTTCGTCACATCCCTATTGCGCACTTGTACGACGTGGGGGTAGGACGCATACCCCGATGCGGCGATCGCTGGGCTCGCCAGAAAGTTCATCGTCGAATTGGGCGTATCGGCCGCCCCGGCCAACGCAGGAACAGCCACTGCAGTCAAGCACAAGGCCGGCAAGGTCGATTTCTCGAATAATCGTTTCATGGCTCGATCTCCTGTTTGTCAGCGGATCAGCGAACTCTCCAGCTACCCAATCTCGACTCGCAACTTCATCTCGTCTTCGTCAGACCTGCCAGGCGTGTGCAGGAGCGTCCTCCTTTTTGTGGGCTGCGTCGCCGCTCGATGCGGCCGACATGGTTCGGTTCCAGATTGGGCAAAGTCCTTTGCCACCTCCTTTCTCCTCCTCCCCCTTTAAAGACATATCGCGAAAAGTTGAAAAGAAACCGACACTTTCCGCGCACGTACCGGGCTCGCTCGCAGCATTGCGGTGCAAGACTTCGATAGCACCTTCCCACACGAAAATTCGGTTCACACTTGCGGTCTTGGCCGCGGCATACCTTGAGAATGCGCGGCTGGTGTGATCGCGGCCGGCGCCGCCGATGCGCAAGATGGGCAATGTGCGAGGTGGCCCGAGAATTTGCTTGCTGCGAAAATTGATTGCGTAGCCGAATCCATCGGTGGCGCTTACGCTTCGATCGGCGCCTGGCATGAGGTTTGCTGAAGCAACGCGCTGCCGCGCACGTCGTGGGTCGGCGCCAGAGTTCGGGCGGTTTTGCCGCTTAGCCGAGAGGCCGATTCTCTGGCTCGTTAGAAATACGACTTCGGAATCCCAGCCGGCGCCGAGTCGGATGGTCCCAAGCTCCAACCGCGCGTTCGCGGGATTTCCCATTGCGACGCCTTGTCAGTCGTACATCAGCCCCAGCGAATCACTGGCATTTCTCATTTCTCAATGAGCGTATTAATTCTCAACTCTATTGAGTTACCGGCTACTTACGATTAAGCTTTTCTCAGCTTCGGCCGAGAGAGAGGAAGGGTCTCTGTTGAGACGGGCCCGGCGAACTTACAAGGTACTTACACGGCTGCCTTTCTCATTTTTCTTCGGTGGCAATAGGAGAGCTCTACCGTAGGAGTCCAGCGGCCGCTGGAGTCCGAGAGTAGGCGTTAGAACTATTTTTCCGTTTCCCCGTTGAGGGAATAGGGGCAGTCGTTGAAGAGCGCAGGCAAGAAAACACGCTCCGCCGCTATGCGGCCGCTGCTGCCGGCGAAGCTCACGCGGCCGCAGGCGCACGCGACCGTCGTGCGCGAGCGAATTTTCCAGCGTCTGGAAGCGCCGGGTTTGCACTGGACCTGGATTGCGGCGCCTGCCGGAGCCGGCAAAACGACGCTGGCTTCGAGCTGGGTCGAAGAGCGGGGCTTGGCGTACGTATGGGTTTCGCTCGACGCCGGCGATGCCGACCCGGCGACCTTTTTTCATTACTTGAACTTGGCCGCAGCGCAACGCGCCGGGCCAAAGGATGTGGCTCCGCCGCCGCTCACGCCCGAGTTTCTCCCTGGTCTTGCGGTTTATGCGCGGCGCTTTTTTGAGCACCTGGTTGGCTTATACCCCGAGCCCTTCGCGATGGTGCTCGACAACTGCCACGAGGTGCCCCTGGAGGCAGCGTTTTCGGGTGTAATTTTGCCGGCGCTCATCGAGTCGATTCCCGAGCATGGTCACCTGCTGTGTCTGAGCCGCGGCAGCTTGCCGCCCGCGCTGGTTCGCTGGAGCATCGATCCGCGGTTTCAGCTGCTCGGGTGGGAAGATGTGAGCTTTACCGACGAGGAAGCCCGGGAGCTTGCCGCGCTGGTTGCGCCGGACTTCGCGACCGACGTGCGTGCGTGCAATCAGCAAGTAAACGGCTGGGTTACGGGATTAAAGCTTTTGCTGCGCGCCGATCCCGAGCAAATCGCCCGGCTTCAGGGCCAGGCGTTTACGGCGCCGCAGTCCTTGTTTGATTATTTTGCCGAGGAAGTGCTGCGGTACGCACCACGCGAGTGCAAGGAGTTCTTGTTGCACAGCAGCGTGCTTGCGGAGATGGACGGGCCTACGGCCGCCGTCGTTAGCGGGCGCGAGGACGCGGCAGCGGCGCTCGCGCACCTGTATGAGGAGCGACTGTTTATCCAACGGCGCTTGTTGCCAACCGGGCCGTCGTATCGGTTTCACCGGTTGTTTCGCGAGTTCTTGTTGGCCCGACTGGTGCAGGAGCGAGGAGCGGAGGCCGTCGCGCAGCTCAAGGGGCGCGCGGCGCTGGCGCTGGAGCAGCGCGGGCAGCTCGAGGCGGCCACGCTGCTTGCGCTTGACTGTAGGGATACGGCGCTGCTCTCGCGCCTGATTCTTGCGCAGGCTCCGCTGCTTGCCAGGGACGGGCGGCTACCAACGCTCGCACGGTGGCTCGACGCTGTGCCCGAATCGGCTCGCCGCGAGCAGGGCTGGCTGTCGTATTGGTCGGGCGTGGCGCGCTCGGTGAGCGATGAGGCCTTGGGCCGGGCGCATTTGGAGCAGGCCTATGAGCGGTTCCTTGTCTGCGGCGATCGTCAAGGCAAGTGGCTCGCAGCCGCCGGAATTATTGCGAATTTGTTCCAGTCTTGGGGTACAGCGACCCCGGAGCAGCGCAAATGGATCGGCGTGTTTGAGGCGCTGCGCGCGGAAAACGGCGGAGTCATTCCCGAGGACCTTGAACTTCCAATCTTCGGCCTGCTTTGCAACATGGTCGGGCATTGCCCGGAACTTGCCCTTTCTTCCCACCTTGTGCAACGCGCGCGCATGCTGGCGCCTCGCGTGGAGGATGCCGACCAGCGCCGCGCTATTGGCGCCGTCGCGGTCGGGTACCTGCAGTGGCGCGGTGACGAGGCGGCAGTCCGCGCGCTGATCGCCGAATTGGATCGCGGTCGAGGAGATCAAGCCCGAGCCACGCTGGCGTCCTGCGTTTTTGACGTGTGGCACGCAATTCTGCTATGGGGCCGAAGCGAACACGAAAGCTGCTTCGAGCTCCTGCGCTCAGGGCGCGAGCGCTACCGCAACGCCGGCCTGGGGTTCTTCGAATGGGGCTACGCTGTTCACGAAGCCTTCTGCGCGCTTAGCGCCGGTGACACCGAGCTAGCGGGCCGGTTCATGCAAGAAGGCAACAAATTGACGGGTGGTGCTGCCGGCGCGCGCCAGTTCTTCCTATCTGTAAAAGCCTTGCAGCTTGCTCTTGCCGGCCAGGTCGCAGAAGCTGCAGCGCTGGCGCGCGAAGTACTCGCATCGGGCAATTGGGAGGGTATGCCCTCCCACGCCGCCTGCGATTACACATGCCTTGCTATGGCCTTTCTTGAAGCGGGCGCCCTCGAAGAAGCCTCTAGATGCGCTGACCATGCGCTGGAGCAGGCAGGGCATTTGCCCAGCGACCGTTGGACGTTCGATTCGCAGATGGTGCGTGCGGGCATTGAACTGGAGGGCGGCTCGGAGGAGCGCGCGCTGGAGCGATTGCGAGAAGTGTTGCCGTTGGCGGCACGGCGCGACTTCCGGGGCGGTGTCGGGCTGTTTCAGAGGATGCGAACGGCGCGTTTGCTGGCTCTTGCGCTAGGCGCGGGCATCGAGCCCGCGTACGTGCGGCAGTTGATCTGGACGCGCAAGCTTGCGCCGCCGCCGCAATTGCCGCCCGGGATCGACTGGCCGGTGCGGCTGCGAATCCAGGTGCTGGGTCGCTTTGCGCTTTCGATCGATGGCCAGGCGCCAAAGCAGCCACGGGGCTCGGCGCACAAGCCGCTGGAAGTGCTCAAGGCTTTGATCGGCTTGGGGCCCCTCGAAGTAAGTCTTGGAGCGCTCGAGGCCGCTATCTGGCCGGACCTGGAGGGCGACGCCGCGCGCAATGCATGTCACGTTGCGATGCATCGACTGCGCAAGGTGCTGGACGACGATTCGGCCATCGAGATCGATCAAGGCGTTGCGTCACTGAACATGACCGATGCCTGGGTCGATGTAGAAGAGTTCCGTGCCCTGGTGCTGCGGATGCGCAGCGCCTTGGGCAACGGGGCCTGTTCCCGGTCGCAGGCCGAGCAAATGGCCAGGGAGCTGATGGCCGCGTATCCGGGGCATTTTCTCCCCGGCGACGAGCAGCCGTGGGCGGTGGGCGTGCGCGAGCAGCTCCGCAGCCGGTTCGTTCAGGTGGCAGCAGAGCTCTCGCAGGTGCTGGAGCGGGATGGTGCACTGGAGGCCGCAGTGGAGTTAAACCGGCACGGCATCGCGTTGGATCCGCACGCCGAGTCGTTTCACAATGGATTGATGCGTGCACTGATCCGTCTTGGGCGAAAGTGCGAGGCGCAGGATGCCTTCGAGCGATGTCGCGAGCTGTTGCGGACCGGGCTCGGGATGCAACCATCACTGGAGACACGAAAACTCCAGTCCCGCATCAACAGTCTCTGACCCGAACGGCCGGGGACTGCGGCTTTCACCAAAGCCGTGCCTTACCACGAACGGCTCAAGCCGATCGATAGCGCGACATAGCCGTCGCGCTCCTGGGCGTTCTCGCCGAATGGCAGCTGGGGGTTTGTGTAGGACACTTTTTTCGTGAAGAGGTACTCGATGCCCGAGTCGAACGACCAGGTTTGCGCAAACTTCCTGGAAAATCCGAAAGTCAGATGTGTCTCGCCAATGGCCGCAAGTAATGGATTGAGCGTCTGCGGAGGAATCGGATTCTTGCCGTAATTCAGACCGCCGCGCACCACAGTCCTCTCATCGAGCACGCGTTCGGCACCGATCGCAAACACGTTCTGGTTTTGCCAATCCAGGCTTGCTGTATTGCTCAAGGATCGTGGCGCCAGCGGATTGCTGGGTCCCGTAGCGATGAGCGTCGAGCTCTTCAGGGCGTCAGACCAGTTGAGCCAACTCCACTTGAATGCGAGCAACCAGCGGGAAGCGGGTCGATAGGAGGCACCGAGCGCGACTTCCAGGGGTAGCGCCAGTCCGTCGATGCGCACGTTCGAATAGTGAACGGTTCCCAGTCCCACAGCATTCATGTCGATGTCCATGTTGCCGTTTTTCTGCGGCAGCGTCACCCGGTTGGAAAACGCGGCCCCGAACGTCAGATCCTCTGCGGGCCGCCACATTGCACCAAGACGCACACCCGCATTCACACCGCTTATCTCGCCCAGGTCGTAGCCGAAAAATGATGCGCTCGGGTTGGCGGAATTAAACGCCGACGTGACCGGAAAGAAGCGCTGCGTGGTCTTCGCATACAATCCCTCAATGCTGGCCCCGACCGAGATCGCCTCGTTGATCTGATAGCCGGCCCCCGCCGTTAGACTCAGAATACCGAATAGGGACGACATATCGTCGCGGGTCCCAAAGGCGGTGCTGACATTCTTGTACACGTCGCCGGCACCGCCTTGCACAAACAGTCCGATTCCGGCGACCCAGCCCGAGTCTCCAAGGCGCTCGGCAAACGCCGCGTTTGCCGTCGGAATGTACTTCTTCGAGACGCTCACATCGTTTCCATATTGATCCTGGTGCACAACGTCGAGCGCGCGCGCCGTCGACGCGTAGAGTTCAAGCGACCGATGCGCAATCTGCGTAAGCCCCGCGGGATTCGTACTCACGGCGCAGGCATCGCGCGCCACGGCGACGTCGGCGCCGGCCATCTGCTCCGATTCAGAGCCGGTGCCGATAAAAAGCAAACCATTGGTGGCATGCGCGATGCCCGCACCACAGAGCAATGCTGTGGCAAGAAAACGCAGCAGTCTGCCCAGCCGTGTATTCATATTGTCTTCACCGGCACCAGGATGCGACTTCGCGTCAGACATGGTGGACTCGTCGGAGCCCATTCGTTTGACGAGGATCAATTTCGCCGAACCGCACTCGGGCACGACACGAAACCGCGATCGCGTGTATCGGCGCGCTCGAGGCGCCCGAGTGTCATCCGGAGCGCGAAGTCCACAGGGGTGCCGCGCGGTCGGTGATTACGAGCGCATCCGGCTTAACTGGAACGACTCACGTGTAGGGCGCTGACGAAAAGACGGGCGGGATCGCACGATTGATAGACCTCGGACATCAAAGCTGAGTCTTTAACGATGAAAAGCCCTCGGCGACTAATGGTTACTGACAGAGGGCTGAACCGGGAGCCGACGCGCCGGATTCCTCGATCGCCCATTGAAGCGTTTGCACGCAAAGTGCAGCGACAGCCTCTGACGTCTTTGTGGCCGCGGCGAACGCCCGGGCAATGTCAAAAGCAACCCGTCAGAGAGCGCTCCCGGAGCTGGCGCCTCGGTTTTGCACGACCTCAAGAGATGTCAGCGGATTCAAAGGCTGTTCGCGCTCCAGCGACTCCCGATTGGCGCGTTCCGACCCAACCTCCGACCGACCGCCCGCCGCGTTGCGGCAGTCGGATCCGCCATTGGCGGCCCGTCGACGATCGGGCGAGCGATGATTTTGTGCGCGGCACCAACGTTTCGGTACCTTGGGACTCCCGGCGACGGGTTTCCGGGTGGGGGCCGCCGGCACCAAAAGGCCAAGGCGCCTCTCGCGCGCGCACATTGGGCGCACAAGCCGCAGCGCCGTATCGCGTCGGACGCAAGTCGTATTTCTGCTGAAAAGCCCGCGCCCGAAACTTTCCGGTGGACTAGGCTTTGATTGCGGCGCCCCGCGTGCCACGAGCGGGACCGAAAAGCAAGAGGGCAAAAGCTCGAATTAAGCGGTTATCTGCCCGTGCTTGTGTCCCGTGGCGCGCGCTTGCACTGTGCTAGATATCAAGGAACGGTACTTAGGAAACATCGAGAGGGATACCTTGTTCGAATCCGTTGGCAGGGTAATTGCCACGTACCTTTCCAAGCCAATCGGTAAACCCGGCGGCAACAGTACGGACGCAAAACTGGTTGCCGAAACTGTGGCTCCGGGCGATGTGTTGCTCATCGAGGGCAATACGCGCATG
>Ga0187778_10002689_pt1 | contig 12074 bp, 10 predicted proteins | sample 1015_Q2_SP5_20_M_FD_132418 | JGI IMG/M metagenome (GOLD analysis project Ga0187778, IMG submission 132418) | Tropical peat soil microbial communities from peatlands in Department of Meta, Colombia - 1015_Q2_SP5_20_MG | ecosystem: Environmental > Terrestrial > Soil > Wetlands > Peat | place... | reverse complement strand
GGCCGCGACCATTGTGAGCAGGCCAACTACGATTGCGTTCTTATACCCAATCCAATCGATAATTCTTGATGCGGGAATGGAGAAAATAAAATATGCCGAGAAGAATGCCGTTTGTATGAGCATGCTGGCAGCAAGCCTGATGTTGAAAACATGCTGCGCATACGGAATCAGAACGTCATTGAGCGAGGTGAGCGAACCCCACATGAAGAACAATGTGGTGACGACCGCAAGAGCGCTGCCGTATCCTGCAGAGGGCGCCTGAACTGCTTTGCCGGATTGCCCGTTAGCAATAGCCATTTAAGTGCCCAAGATAGCGATGCGAACAGTACAAAACCTAAAGACATGCTAACCTCCAAGCATACTCTCAAGGAATAATGCTTAAGATGCCTAATTCCGCAAAGGAAGAGGTTATGAATCATGCGTAGCTGGAGAGAAGCTAGTCTTGGTTGCTGTGTTGTTAGCTTCTTCATTCTCTGCGGCATCCACGCACGCCCAGCGGTGTTCTTTTTTCATGCGGGTGAGGAGATTCACGTGAGCAAGATGGCAGGCTTTGGAACGACGAAAGAAGGTCAGAGTGTGGATCTCTATACCATCACAAATTCACATGGTTTGAAGATCCAGGCCATGAATTATGGCGGAATTATCGTCTCGCTTTACGTCCCGGACAAACACGGAAAGCTCGATGACGTGGCTTTAGGCTTCGACAATTTCGAAGGATATCTCAATAATAAGCCGCATTTTGGCGGAATTATCGGCAGATGCGCGAATCGCATTGCAAACGCCAAATTTACGCTTGACGGAAAAGAGTATCAGCTCGCCAGGAATGCTGATCCCAATTCTCTTCACGGTGGGTGGAAAGGTTTCGACGCAGTCTTGTGGCAGGCTGCGCCCTTTCAGAAAGAAGCCGGGGCGGGTATCATTTTCACCTACTCAAGCAAGGATGGCGAAGAAGGATATCCCGGAAACTTGAATGTCAAAGTTACTTACACTCTGACCGAGAAAAACGAACTGGACATTTCGTACGAAGCCACTACCGACAAGCCCACGCCGGTGAACCTTACCCAACATAGCTATTTCAATCTGGCGGGAGAAGGGAATGGGAATATTCTTGGGCACGAACTGATGCTCAACGCCGATCAATTCACTCCTATGGACAAAAATTTTATTCCCACTGGGGAAATCCGTTCGGTGAAAGGGACACCGCTGGACTTCACCAAGCCGCATGCCGTTGGCGCACGCATCAACGAGAATTACGAACAATTACTTCTGGCGCATGGATACGATCAGAATTTCCTCGTGAATGGAAAGACGGGAGAGCTGAGACTGGCGGTGCGGGTGCACGAACCAACCAGCGGACGCGCGCTGGAGGTTTATACGACTGAACCCGGTGTGCAATTTTATTCGGGGAATTTCCTGGACGGCACCCTCGTCGGCAAACATGGCCATGCCTATCAACGCCGCGATGGGTTGGCTCTTGAGACGCAACATTTCCCCGACTCACCCAATCATCCCCAATTCCCATCGACGATCTTGCGGCCTGGCCATACGTTGCAGTCGCGCACGATTTACAAGTTCTACGTCGAGTAACAAGCGCAACGTCGCCGCTCGGACCGACTCCTGCCAAAAAACCGTTAGGATCGAACCGCAACACGACAACTGAATCGAAAAGGCTTGTTATCCTATAAGTTTGAAAGCGCCAACAGTTCCTGCTGACCAGCCCACGAACGATTCTGAGAGTAAAAGATCCGGCTTGCCTGCGACGCTGCGCGCGTTACGCCATCGCAACTTCCAGCTTTTTTTCAGTGGCCAGTTGATCTCATTGATTGGCACCTGGATGCAGAGTGTGGCTCAGGCTTGGCTGGTGTATCGGCTGACGGGGTCCTCTCTGCTTCTGGGGGCCGTCGGATTCGCCAGCCAGTTTCCCGTGTTTGTGGTGGCGCCGCTCGGTGGCATTGTTGCGGACCGTCACAATCGGCAAAGAGTGGTGATTACCACGCAGACAGCTTCCATGATTCTTGCCTTCATTCTGTCCGCACTGGTGCTGAGCAAAACGGTGCAGGTCTGGCACATCTTCGTGCTGGCCGCGTTGTTGGGCATAGTGAATGCCTTCGACATCCCGGGCCGGCAGTCCTTTATTGTTGACATGGTGGGCAAAGAAGATCTGATGAATGCAATTGCGCTCAATTCGTCCATGTTCAATGGCGCACGCGTTATCGGTCCGGCAATCGCCGGAGTTTTAGTAGCAAGAATCGGGGAAGGATGGTGCTTCTTCGCGAATGGGGTGAGCTACATCGCGGTGATCATCGGGCTTTTTCTGATGCAGGTGAGTCCGCCGGTCTATCGCTCCGGGGAAGCGTCACCTATGGCGCATATTATCGAAGGCTTTCGTTTTGTGCGGCAAACTGCGCCCATCCGCGCCATCCTTCTGTTGCTCGGACTGGTCAGCTTCGTGGCGATGCCCTACACGGTGCTCATGCCGATCTTTGCCGACCGCATTCTGCATGGCGGTGCTCGTGCGTTGGGGTTGTTGATGGGTGCGACCGGTGTGGGAGCGCTGCTGGGCGCGCTCACGCTGGCGGCGAAGACTGGGGTTCGCGGCCTTGGCCGATGGGTGGCGTTGGCCTGCGCCGGTTTCGGGGTGAGTTTGATTCTGTTTGCCTTCTCGCGCAATCTGCGGCTGTCCGTTCTACTGCTGCTGCCCGTCGGATTCTGCATGATGCTGCAAATGTCCTCGTCGAATACGCTGATCCAGGTCATGGTGCCGGACCATTTGCGCGGGCGCGTGATGGCGGTGTACTCGATGATGTTCATGGGCATGGCCCCGTTTGGAGCATTTTTTGCTGGAGCTTTGGCGGAACGGCTGGGTGCGCCGATCACGGTAGCCATGGGGGCGGTGGCTACGATTGGAGGAGCTGCATTGTTCTGGCTGCGTCTGCCCGGCTTCAGGGTGGAAGCCCGCCGTCTAATTGTGGCCCAAGCGGTAGCGGGCGGGGAACCAGCAGAGGAAATCACGGCGCGGGTGGTGGAAGATCATCAGTAAAGGCGCATTGCTTTCTGCCCTGCAAGCCGATATCGGAAACTAGAAGGCCGACCCGGAGCCGAGCAGGCTGTAAAGAAGAATGACAAGTACGGTGGTGGTGAAGATGACATACATGCGATCGTGCTCAGCGGCGAATCCCCAAATCGCGAACACCACTCGTGCGACGGGCGTCAGGATGAGCAGGACGAGTCCCAACTGAATGATGCCCCGGCCATGCAAGCTGAAGACGCTGTGCAGGATGCCGCTCCAGGTTCGTAGTTCCGGCGGTTCGCCATGAAAGACGTGGTAATCGACATGAGAGTTTCCGTGGCGGATCAAGTAGAGCACCGCGCCAATGAAGACGACCAGGGCGGAAACCGTAACGCCAGTGCGAAGCAGGTTGCCGACCATCTGCTCGATGTTTTGATCCGACCAGTTGCGAGGCATATCAAATTGTTCCGGTAACGCCTTGGTAGATCATCTGAACACCGAGAAACGCGATGACGACCGCGAACAGCACTCGCAGGACTCGGGTTTCTGCCTTCATTAAGATGTGAGCGCCAAGCAGCGAACCAGCCAACACAGCAAGCATTACCGGCATGGCGAGCCCAGGATCAATATAACCGCGGCTGAGGTAAATTCCAGCGCTGGCAGCGGCGGTGACACCAATCATAAAATTGCTTGTGGTGGTGGAAACTTTGAAGGGAATCTTCATTGCCTGGTCCATGGCGAGGACTTTCACCGCACCCGAGCCGATACCAAGAAGCCCGGAAAGTGCGCCGGCGCCGAACATCAGACTGAATCCTGCCGGCACCGCCTGAACATTGTATGGGCGCATACCTCCTTCCTCGGAAGGGAAGCTGCCGTTCATCTTAAGTTTGGTAGCGAGAGGATCCGGAGGAAGATTGCGTTGCGCACGCGGCCGCGGCTTGCGCGAGAGATAGGCGGAATAGAGCAGCATGACGCCGAAGATGATGGCGAGAACCCGGGTGGGGACAACTGTGGCCAGAAAAGCTCCGCAGAGTGCGCCGAGCGTGGTGGCTATTTCCAGAAACATACCTATGCGGATGTTAGAGAATCCTTCTTTTACGTAAGCGGCAGCCGCGCCGGAGGAAGTGGCAATCACGGAAACCAGTGAAGCTCCGATGGCGTAGCGGATATCGACTTTGAAAAAAATCGTGAGGAGCGGGACGAGCACCACACCGCCGCCGAGGCCCGTGAGCGCTCCCAGCAAGCCAGCGACAAATGATCCCAGGGCGACCAGGACCGTAAATTCCAGAACGTTCATGCCAGAAGGATGAGTTTGCCACAACTTCGCTAATGAACAGAATTAGAGCCGTTGGCGTGGAAGATGCTTCGTGGAAGGCCGAGTTACTTTTTGTGGGCTGTTTTGGCTCGGGCTACTCGCTGCGATAGCAGTTTCTTGGCTTTTTCCAATTCACCTTGCCGGGACGCGCTCAGTCCTTTTCCTGCTCGATTGATGAAGTAGGTCAGCATGCGCATGCCAGATCCCGGGCCCTTGGGAGAGACTCTCTTAGAAGCAAGAGTTCGCGCGATGGTGCTTGCATCTTTGGTGAACAGTCCCGGAGGTGGGTAGGTGGAGACGGTTTTTACGCTCGCGGGATCCAGCGTTTTGATTTTGGCCGTGGCATAGATCAATCCTGATGCATAGATGCTTCGTCGCCAGGCTTTCGCGGCGAAAGCCAGTGCTTCCTCATGATGACGGCGAAGGGGGATACAGATGCGGCGATGTTCGCAGGAGCTTAGCGTCTCTTTTTGCGGGCGGCGGAGTTGGCCAGGCGATTGGCTTCGGCATTAAGTTCACGTCTAACGTGCGAGATGGAAAACTGGAGCGACCTTGCCAGTTTACGGCAGGTCCAGTTCAACGAGTACAGGCGTGGACTGCGACAGGCATATACGCCGGTCATTTGCTTCACCACGACTTCAGAATCGGAATAAACATGAAGTGCGCGAGCCTTGAGCAGAAGGGCGCATTGCAGAGCTTCGAGAAGGGCCAAATACTCAGCGACATTGTTATCCTGCCAGCCGATCCACTTGGCAATTTTGACTTTGCCGCTGCGCACCCCGCTGATTACCACGCCAATACCCGATGGCCCAGGATTCCCCAGCGAACCACCATCGATATAGGCAACGAGAGCTGACATTCGCAGCTGGAACTCTGTTTCCACCAAAGATGCTTCACCAGACCTTCGTCGTCAAGAGGCTAAGATGATTCCTTGTGAATTTCGGTCGATATTTTGCTTGTGCAAATACGTGTGGAAAACCCGTAAGACTTCGAGAAACATTATGTAAGGCCTTGCTTTGCTTCGGCAATTAAATTCACAGAATGCACAGGAGCAAATTCTGTGCTGCACTAAAAACGGGCATTGACATTTTGTCTCCCAGCATTTACTTTTTCGCGCGTCGACGGCTGAAAGGGTTGGCTCAAATAAAATTAGCCAGTCCGAAGTAGGCTGGGTGATCCGTCGGCCGAGGCAACTCGGTGGGCGACCTGACCCGAAAAAACCGGCTGCTCTGCGAGGGGTTGCCGGGGTCAGAACTGCGAAAGCAGTGATTACATCAGGGGCCGTGATGGTGCATGACTCCACGCTGTTGGCTCTCTCGCAAGAGCTGGCGGCTAGAGCATAACCAAGATCACGGCCTTTCCCTTTTGCATACGCGAGCGAAACCCCACCCAAAGTTGCACAGCAGTGCCCAAGAATCACTTTTCATTTTTGATGGTGTGCTAACCGATGTGGGTGAGAGCCTCGTCCACTGCGCCCGGCTCTGGCTTGCACTCGTGCCTCTCGAAATCAGCCTGAAGCTGTTGCTTGGCTTGCTCGCTGTCAAGCAGGAATTCCTGCCGCGTACGGAACGTCAGGCGGCAAACGTCGCAGTAGGCGACACTCGGCGTGGTTCCAATAAATCTCACGATTTGAAGATTTCGTTCTGCCATGGTCTGCATTGTACAGAATTTGCGGACCACCTATACTCGCCACAGCAGGTCGGGCGTTCACAAACCACGCAGAGAGCTGGCGATGGTTTCCTCAGTATCGCCAAAGGCCTTTCGCAGAATCTCTTCGCTGTGTTCGAGAACGGTTGTCGGTTCCACGTTTCTCACCTCTGAAGCGATCGGCTCGACATCTGGAATACAACCGGGATTTGCGATACTCGGATTAGCGGCCATACCTTGACTCCTTTTGCTTGTTCGGCTGGGATGGTTGTCAACTCGCCAGTGAGAAGTCTGGCGGTCAAGTCTCCACGAACCATTACAGGTGCGTTCTCTGTAGGGTCGAGTGCGCATAAATCACATCGATGTCCTTTACGGTGCGGCCTTTAACTCTGCAATCTGGCTGTCAGTTCGCTGCGAAATCTCTTTTTCCGCACGCGAAGGGAATAGCTGCCTACCGGCGCCGTTACCGGCTGTCCAGATTGCTGAGAGAAAATAGACGCTGCCGTAACGATGAAAAACCAGCTTCGAAATGCTCTCCGGCAGCGTGCCTTGGACAGGGTGTGTCGCGAAAATTAGCCCATGTTGGTTGGAGTAGATCCGAAGGCTGGTTTCGTTCAGTTCGGTGACAATGTAACTCCCGGCTGGCAGCACCTGGCCGGCTACCGCGAACGAGAAGGGCACTTCTACGGTCATCTCCTTCGATCTACTCTGCCCCAGGCACGGCAAGACCGTGAGCACAAGCGTTAATAAAAGCAACCTTGTAATGCTGCAGCAATCCCTCCTGCTTACTGGAAGCATGTTCATACCCTCCCCGGCTATTCGCTTGCAGACTTAAGGATGGTGGGCATGCACGCGGCCTGTTCCCACCTGCCGCAGGCGGGTAGTCCTGCGCAATCCCCCCGGTCACGTCGGACTAGCTTGGCCTCGCGCATGCGCCATCCTTACCATGAAGCGGCTCTGTAAAACGCCGCTACTGTCCTATACGAGGGCAAACCGTGCAATAGATTGGCAGTGAAACGTTGGTGAGTCGGAGGTGAGTTGTTAAGGCAATACAAACACAAGACTTGCGACGGTTTTACTTCAAGAACAAACTCGTAATGGTAAAATTTGCGCGCAAAGGCTTTCCTTGGTGCGGGGGTATGCATGCCGACTCCGCAGTCCTTCCGATTCGGCCCGTTTGAGCTCAAGCCAGCGGCGCGTGAACTTTTCAAGGACGGGATCAGGCTCAAACTGCGGGGCCAGCCATACTTGATTCTTGAGCTTTTGCTGAGCCGTGCGGGAGAAGTGGTAACGCGAAACGAGATCCGAGAGAAGCTCTGGTCGGCCGATACTTTTGTTGATTTCGAGCACGGGCTTAACACCTCGGTTAAGAAGCTTCGGCAAGTGCTCTGTGATTCCGTTGAGGAGCCACGCTACATTGAGACAGTCCCACGGCTAGGGTACCGTCTCATTGCGCCGGTAGAAGCTGTTGCGCAACAACAGCCTAAAGCTTCGTCCGAACCGGCGGAGACCAGCAGCGAACAGATAGCCTCGACGTCTGGTGGAATTGAGACTCCATCCCCAGAATCGTCACCTTCACGTTTGAAATTCTGGGTACTTGGCTCGGCAGCTGCAGCCGCCGTTGCTATAGCCATGGTCCTGGTATTCCTGGGACCGAGTACGCGATTTTTTGGGTCACCCAAGGCTGGGGTGTCTGGCGGCAACCGCGGGGGCCAATTCCGCTCGATCGCCGTCCTACCGCTGGAAAATCTCTCCAGCGACCCCGCTCAGGAATATTTCGTTGACGGCATGACGGCCGAGCTTATTTCCGATCTGGCACAAATTGGCTCGTTGCGCATCATTTCCCGCACCTCGGCAATGCACTTCAAAGGAAGTCATGAACCGTTGCGACAGATTGCGCGCGAGCTGAATGTGGATGCCGTAGTTGAGGGATCTGTGTTGCGAGCGGGGGACCGCGTCCGCATCACCGCGGAGCTTACCGATGCGCGCTCCGATCGGAACCTGTGGTCGAAGAGCTACGAGCGTGATCAACACGATGTTCTGGCCTTGCAGCGAGAGGTCTCCCTGGCCATCGCCCAGCAAGTTAAAGCTACCTTAACCGCGCAGGAACGCACGGCGTTAAGTGCAGCTCGGCCTGTCGACGTTAAAGCGTATGAGGCTTATCTGCAAGGCCGCTTCTACCTCAACCAAAGGACACCAGAGGCACTGAGCAGAGGCCTCGATTACTTCCAGCAGGCGATCGCGAAGGATCCCGAATACGCCCTCGCTTATGCAGGCCTAGCTGATGGATACGGGTTACTGGCCAGCTACGGCGTGCGGACTGCGACCGAGGTGATGCCAAGAGCCAAGGCAGCTGCTCTGAAGGCACTGCAACTGGATGAGACTTTGGCCGAGGCGCACACGTCGCTGGCAGTGATTCAATGGAGCTACGATTGGGACCTGGTTACGGCGGAGAAATCCTATAAGAGAGCGCTGGAATTGGCTCCCGGTTATGCGACCGCGCATCATTGGTATGCACTGTACTTGGCATCTCTGGGACGCAGTCAAGAGGCTTTGACCCAGATGGCGCAAGCCCAGAGCGTAGATCCTCTCTCGCCCATCATCGGCGCCAACCTCGCCTGGTGCTATTACCTGGGACATCAATACAGACAGGCAGTCGATCAGGCCAGAAGAACGCTGCAGCAGTACCCAAACTTCTCTCCCGCGCATGAGGTGCTGGGACAAGCTTATGCCGAAAGCGGTATGTCTGGAGAGGCGATCTCGGAATTGCAGCAGGCTATTCGAAACACAGAGAACGACGCAGTATTGCAAGCCGAGCTTGCTTATGTTTACGCCCTGTCAGGTAAACGCCAGGAGGCGCTCGACATTGTCAAGAGATTGGATATGATCTCGCACCCGGGTTCTGTATCATCTTATGCAAGAGCCATTGTCTACGTGGGTCTCGATGACCATGCCGAAGCATTCCGATGGTTGGAGAGAAGCTGCGAGGAGCGCGACGTACACCTGGTGAATCTGCACGTGCATCCCATGTTTGACCGATTGCACTCAGACCCGCGTTTTCAGGAATTGCAGCGCCGGATCGGTCTAATTCCTTAGATAGCCACGCGGGCGGAGCCAAGCGCGAAAGCTCAGTGCCCGGCTGGCGCTTCCGGCCAAGGGGTCCAATCCACTCCTTGCGGTCGCGTTCCCACCCCAGCGGCGTAGAGCACAGATTCGGTTATCCCATCAATGCCCAAGTCCTTTTCGATCCGGGAATCGGCCAAGGCCATAGTGCAGAAGGGTGCCAACCCCAGCCAAGTGGCCACCAAGCAAAACGTTTGGCAGAAATGGCCTGTTTCCGCCAACACGACTCTGTAAGCGCGCGGCGATTGATACTTCCATTGGGTGCGTGGAAAAACTGCAGTCATGAACACAACCGCTCCTGCCGACCTGAACCACCATTGCCCCGTCAAGTAACTGACCAGTTGTTTACGCGTGGCACCGGTGTGGAGAAGTTCCAAGCGATGCGTATCGGGGGCATAGTGATACAGCCCTCGCGCCAGGCCAGCGACGCCAAGCGCCAGAACATACGCTTCGATGGGGTGAAGTGCCCCGCCCGACGGCGACGTCTTCAGGGCGACTGAACTTAATCCCGGTAAGTCGAGCCAGCGTTGCACGCCCCAGGTCAACCCCAGCACAGTACCTAATTGGGTCAGGTCGATAGGCTCATGGCAGAATTGCCGCCAGGTCCGGCGAGCAAGCAGTACTTGCGAAAATTCATTGTCGATGCTTGGAGCGGGCAGTTTTACTTGGCGAGAGCGAGGGTAACGCTTAATCGCCGCTGGAATTGGGTGGTTGCGTGCACGCCGACGGAACCACCGTACTGTCGCTTGAGCGTCGTGATCGTAAGGAACATCCTTCGTGGAAAAGTGAAACAGACCTGCCGACGGATTCCAATACGACCAATACTGCATGTTCCGGCTGATTGCATTCACGCGATCCGAGCGCTGCAGGAGTGACTCATCGACGAGAGCAGCTACCGCTCGGCGAATGGAAGATTGACTGAATTGGCGCATGCTGCGAAACAAGCTCTCGCAGGTTCGCCAGCGATGGAAGAACTGCAGGATTTGAAAGGTTACTGGTGCTGCTGAAATCTTGGCGCCCTCAGCGTAGTTTTCGAAAACCAGGTGGCCGCCTTTCCAATACATCACAAGGTGCGGCGAGCGCCGGTATAGCACTTTCTGCGGCTGCTTCATAAGGGCCCAGTTCGCCTAACGAAGAGCTTGCGCGGGTTAACCTACTTGGGTTTGATAACTACGTTGTAACCCTTGCACTTGAAGATTATGTTGTAACCCCGGCAAATATGGCTTACGTGCCGGATGACAAGATCCAACTCCTTAATTTTGGAATGGATCTCTTTTTTCTGAGCAGGCGACGATTTTCGGTTGAGTTTGCGGAGCTTGCTTTCGGCGTTCCTAATTGCAGTCACGACCGGCTTGAGGGACACTCTCGGACCCATAGCTGCCTCCTGTTTGCCTCGATGCTGTGGGGATGCTGTCCGTAGTTCACGCGATGCTGCGGTGGGCACCCCGTTAATCCGCCGGAGTCTAGTGTGCGCTTCCCCGGAAGTCAAGGGCTTCCCTGTCTATCGTGAGCTTACGCCCAGAAGGTGCGGTCTAGGGTCCGGTATTGGATGGCTTCGGCGATGTGTTTCGGCCGGATTTCGGCTTCCCCCTCGAGATCTGCAATGCTGCGGGCAACCTTCAGAATTCGATCGTGGGCACGCGCGGTGAGGCCCTGCTGCACCATGGCGCGCTCGAGCAGGCGCTCGCAATCGGCGGAGAGCTGGCAAAAAGCCCGGATATGACGGGGAGCCATCTGCGCATTGCAGTATAGTTTGTCGCGAGACGAGCCGGAGAATCTTCTCAGCTGGGCTTCACGGGCGCGAATGACCCTGCTGCGAATCGAGGCGGAGCCTTCGGGTTCGACGCCGGAGCGCATTTCTTTGTAGTTCACAGCCGGGACGTCGATATGGATGTCGATGCGGTCGAGCAGCGGGCCGGAGATTTTGGACATGTAGCGCTGAATCATGGGTGAGGTGCAGTGGCACTCGCGAGTGCGGTCGTTGAAGTAGCCGCACGGACAAGGATTCATTGCTGCCGCCAGCATGAAGCGGGCGGGGAAGGTCAGGGACATCGCGGCACGGGCAATGCAGACCGTCCCATCTTCCAGCGGCTGGCGCATGACCTCGAGCACGTTGCGCGGAAACTCGGGCAGCTCGTCGAGGAACAGCACACCGTTGTGAGCTAGAGAAACTTCGCCTGGACGCGGCACGGCACCTCCCCCAATCAGGCCGGCATCGGAAATGGTGTGGTGAGGAGAGCGGAACGGGCGCCTTCCAACAAGCCCTACGCCGGGATCGAGAACGCCCGCCACGCTGTGAATCTTGGTGGTTTCAAGAGCTTCTTCGAAAATAAGCGGAGGCAGAATCGTCGGCATGCGCTTGGCGAGCATGGTCTTGCCGGAACCCGGAGGGCCGATCATCAAGATATTGTGTCCGCCGGCGCAGGCGACTTCGAGAGCGCGTTTGGCCGTCTGCTGGCCGCGCACATCTTTGAAATCGACAACAAAATGAGAAGCCTCACTGAGCAGGGTCTCGCCATCTACTTTGAAAGGCACAATGCCGTTGCCTGTGTTGACGAAGCGGATGACATCCAGCAACGACTTTACCGGGTAAACTTCGACCCCTCCGACCATGGCAGCTTCTTTGGCGTTGAGCTCAGGCACGACCAGATGGGAAATCTTGCGGCCACGCGCCTCGATGGCAATGGGAAGTGCGCCACGCACGCCGCGAATGCCACCGTCCAGAGATAGTTCACCTACAAAAAGGCAATCCGGCACCTCCTTCTTGTTGAGTCCGCCGTAGGCTCCCAATATGCCAAGCGCCATGGGCAGATCGAAGCCGGAGCCCTCTTTGCGGATGTCGGCGGGCGCCAGATTGATGGTGATGTGTGTGGGAGGGATGTCATAACCGCAGTTCTTCAGGGCAGCACGGACCCGATCGCGGCTCTCGCGCACCGCGGCATCCGGCAAGCCCACGGTGTGGAAGTGGTCCTCCAATGT
>Ga0187778_10002687_pt1 | contig 12075 bp, 11 predicted proteins | sample 1015_Q2_SP5_20_M_FD_132418 | JGI IMG/M metagenome (GOLD analysis project Ga0187778, IMG submission 132418) | Tropical peat soil microbial communities from peatlands in Department of Meta, Colombia - 1015_Q2_SP5_20_MG | ecosystem: Environmental > Terrestrial > Soil > Wetlands > Peat | place... | reverse complement strand
GCGTCGTCTACGGCGACATCGGCACCAGCCCGCTCTACGCCTTCCGCGAAGCGGCGATAGCGGCAAGCGACAACCAGCCCGTCACTCGTGCGGTGGTTCTCGGTGTGCTTTCGCTCATCGTGTGGGCGCTCATCATTACTGTAACGCTCAAATACGTTCTGATCCTGCTGCGGGCAGACAACAATGGAGAGGGCGGCACGCTATCACTCACAGCCTTGGCAACGCGCGCGCTCGGCCGGCGCACAGCCTTCGTTTTCATTGTGGGCGTTATCGGTGCTTCGATGTTTCTCGGCGATTCAGTGATCACGCCGGCAATCTCAGTTTTGTCTGCGGTGGAGGGTCTCAAACTTGCGAGCCCCGCGTTCACCGAATTTGTCGTGCCGCTCACGGTCATCATTTTGATTGCATTGTTTGCTGCGCAAAGCCGTGGCACCGCCAAAGTGGCCGCTATGTTCGGGCCGGTCATGGTGGTTTGGTTTCTCTCGATTGCGATCGCTGGTGGGTTGCACATTCGTGACGATCCGACCGTACTTGCCGCCATAAATCCTTTTTACGGAATTGATTTTCTCATCCATCACGGTGCGATTGGCCTGGTCACGCTCGGTGCGGTGTTCCTGGTCGTCACCGGTGGCGAGGCACTGTACGCTGATCTTGGTCATTTCGGCCGCAAGCCGATTCAGGTTGCCTGGCTCGGTCTCGTTTTGCCGGCTCTGTTGATCAATTATTTTGGTCAGGGAGCCAAGGTATTGGCTGATCCCGCAGCGATCGAGAATCCGTTTTACCGCCTGGTGCCTGAGACATTTCTGTTGCCAATGATTGTTCTGGCGACCGCGGCGACGGTGATCGCGAGTCAGGCTGTGATTACCGGCGCCTATTCCCTGGTGCATCAAGCGATCCAGCTTGGTCTGCTCCCGCGGCTTGCAATCCTGCACACATCAGCCTCCCACGTTGGCCAAATCTATATTCCGCGGGTGACCATTGCGTTGATGATCGGAGTTCTATTGCTGGTCGGATTGTTCCGCACCTCGAGCGCGCTCGCTTCGGCTTACGGCATCGCGGTTGCGACCACCATGGTGGTAGACGGACTGTTGGCCTTCGTCGTGATCTGGAGGCTGTGGCAATGGCCTCTTTGGCAGACTTCGCTGCTGATCGCTCCGTTTGTCATCGTCGACGTGGTTTTCTTCTCTGCGAATTTCCTCAAGCTGTTCGAGGGTGCTTGGGCGCCCCTGCTTTTTGGTGCAAGTATGGTGCTGCTCATTCTCACCTGGCGCCGCGGCACCGGCATATTGATCAGCAAGACGCGACGCACCGAAGTTCCGCTCGACACTTTGTTCCGCAGCCTGGAGAAGAAGCCGCCGCATAGTGTGCCCGGCACAGCCGTATTTCTGACCAGCGATCCGGAATTTGCCCCAACCGCGCTATTGCACAATCTCAAACACAATAAGGTGCTGCACGAAAACAACGTGATCCTCACCATCGTCACGGCCGACACACCGCGCGTGCCGGAAGATGAGCGGGTGCGCATAACACCGATGTCGAAGCATTTCTCCAGGGTCTCGCTGAAATTCGGCTACATGGAACAGCCCAACGTACCAAAAGCCCTGGCGATCGCGCGCAAGCACGGATGGCAGTTCGATATCATGTCGACTTCGTTCTTCCTGTCGCGACGGGCGCTAAGGCCGTCGGCAAAATCAGGTATGCCATCCTGGCAGGATCACCTGTTCATTGCGCTGGCGAGGTCGGCGAGCGACGCGACAGACTTCTTCCAGATACCGACCGGACGGGTGGTGGAAGTCGGTACGCAGGTTACGGTCTAAAAGGACTGGTGTGACTAGCTCCCGTGCCAACCACTTGATTCGACGGGAAGAAACACCTCAATCGGGCTGCAGTTTTGCATGGCTTGTTTATCTGGATTGCGCAAATGCTTATGCTGAGCCTCCAAGGGCGGAGTTATAAGCCGCGGCCCACAGGTTTTTGCATCGCAATATTTTCCAGGTCATTCCATGTCCCACAGCGTTGCCGCGGCTCCTGGCGGCTCAGCCGCGGCTACTGATGGTCGTGACGCGCCGATCAAGGCCGGTTTCTGGCCGCTGACACTCGGCAGCATCGGCGTCGTTTACGGTGATATCGGCACCAGTCCTCTCTACGCACTGCGCGAGGCGGTCGTTGCAGCGACTGGATCGGGCGAGCCAGTAAGCGAGCCGATCGTGCTCGGGATACTTTCGCTGATCATCTGGGCGTTGTTTCTTGTCGTCACCGCAAAATACGTGCTGATCCTGCTTCGCGCCGACAACAAGGGCGAGGGCGGCACTCTTGCTTTGATGGCGCTTGCGTCACGCGCGCTCGTTCGTCGCGGCGGCGTCGTGATCCTGCTGGGGATTGTCAGCGGCGCGCTGTTCTACGGCGATGCCATCATTACGCCGGCACTGTCCGTGTTGTCGGCGATCGAAGGCATGAAAGTCGTGACGCCGGCCTTCGATGCCTATGTGGTCCCGCTGACAGTTATCATTCTCCTTCTCTTGTTCTCTGTGCAATCGCGCGGTACTGCGAATGTCGCCACATTTTTTGGGCCGATCATGCTGTTTTGGTTCACCGCCATCGCTGTCGCGGGCATCTGGCATGTAGGGCAAAATCTGATAGTGCTGCTCGCGTTCAATCCGTGGTACGGCGTGAATTTTTTCATTCACCACGGCATCGTGGCATTTTATACGCTGGGCGCTGTTTTCCTGGTGGTGACCGGCGCAGAAGCACTTTATGCCGATCTTGGTCACTTCGGTCGCGGCCCGATCAAGCTTGCGTGGCTGGTTGTCGTGCTGCCGGCGCTCACCGTCAACTACCTGGGGCAGGGCGCACTGGTGCTCGCCGATCCGAAGGCTGTCGAAAATCCTTTCTTCTTGCTCTACCCGGACTGGGCACTGGTTCCGATGGTATTGCTCGCGACCGTCGCGACAGTGATCGCGAGCCAAGCCGTGATCACCGGTGCGTATTCGCTGACAAGACAGGCGATCCAGCTTGGGCTGTTGCCGCGGCTTGAAATCCGCCACACCTCGGAAGCGTTGTTCGGTCAAATCTATATGCCGCGCGTCAATACGCTGCTTTTCATCGGTGTTCTGCTGTTGGTTGCGCTGTTTCGCTCATCGAGCGCACTCGCTTCTGCCTATGGCATTGCGGTCACCGGCACCATGGTCGTCACCGCGATGATGGCGCTTATCGTGATCTGGCGTGTCTGGCACTGGCCATTGATCGCAGCAGCCGCCCTGATGGTGCCATTTCTGTTTATCGATCTGACATTCCTTTCGGCCAATTTACTCAAAGTCTTTGAGGGTGGTTGGGTGCCGTTGGCACTTGGGGCGCTCGTGATGTCGGTGATGTACACGTGGCGACGAGGCAGCCGCCTGCTTTTCGAGAAAACCCGTCGATTGGAGACGCCGCTTGAAACGCTGGTGAGGAGCCTGGAAAAGAAGCCGCCGGCGCGGGTGCCTGGCACTGCGGTATTCCTTACCAGCGATCCGGTAAGCGCTCCCACCGCGCTTCTGCACAGTCTCAAGCATTACAAGGTTCTGCACGAGAAAAACGTTATCCTCACCATTGAAACAGCCGATACACCCCGGGTGGACCCCGCCGAGCGCGTGCGTATCGAGCCCGTCGGAAAAACGTTTTCACGAGTGACGTTGCGCTTCGGTTTCATGGAGACGCCAAATGTGCCGAAGGCGCTGGCGATTGCACGCAAGCTCGGCTGGCAATTCGACATAATGTCTACGTCGTTTTTCCTCTCCAGGCGATCTCTCAAGCCGGCTGCCCATTCAGGAATGCCGCGCTGGCAAGACCGGCTGTTTATCGGCCTGACCCGCGTTGCCAACGACGCAACTGACTACTTCCAGATTCCGACCGGGCGAGTGGTCGAAGTCGGAACGCAGGTGACTGTCTAGCGCCTACAAATGACTAATGCGCGGCGCCGTGAATTCCGTTAAAACCCCCTTCATTGGCGGACAATGGAGTTGCGGCAATGGCCGATGAAGTGCCGCGAGCGGACGAAGTAACGAACCTCACGCCGGAACAGGTCGCCACGGGCTTGCGCGAGGGTACCATGCTGCTGGTTGACGTGCGTGAACCAAATGAAACTTCGGTTGAAAGCTATCCCGACGCAGTAATTGTCCCGCTCTCGTCTTTCGATCCCACTGCGATTCCTGATCCGCAAGGCAAGCAGGTTGTTTTTGCCTGCCGTTCCGGACGGCGATCGATCACGGCCTCTGTTGCGGCCCAGGATGCCGGATATCCTTATAGCGCGCACCTGGCCGGTGGCATCATCGCCTGGAAGGCCGCAGGTCTTCCAACCGAAACCTGACTCGTTGTCGACCCGAGGCTTCCATGCGCCGTGTGCTTGTAATTGTCGCATTGGCTCTCTGCCCGTGCGTTAGCGTTTTCAATGCCGCCGCTGCGCAGAATGCGCGCCTGGTCAACGTGTATAACTGGTCCGATTACATCGAGCCAAAGGTCCTCGAAGATTTCACCAAAGAAACTGGCATCAAAGTCCAATACGATACCTTCGATGCGAATGAGACTCTTGAGACCAAACTGCTCGCCGGCAAGTCCGGTTACGATGTGGTGGTGCCCACGGCGTACTTTCTGGACCGGCAGATCAAAGTCGGCGTATTCCAGAAACTCGACAAACGTAAGCTTGGCAATCTCGGCAATGTATGGCCGGAAATCGCAAAACGGCTGGCCGTCTACGATCCGGACAACCAGTACGCGGTCAACTATATGTGGGGCACCACCGGGATCGGTTACAACGTTAAGGCGATGCGTGAGCGGTTAGGGCCCGACGCCAAGATCGACAGCTGGGATATCGTTTTCAGACCGGACAATCTGGCAAAGTTTAAGGACTGCGGCGTTCATATGCTGGATTCGGCTGACGACATTATGCCGGCAGCTTTGCACTATCTCGGCCTTGATCCGAATTCGAACGAACCGAAGGAGCTGGAAAAAGCAGCCGATCTTCTGATGAAAATCCGATCATCGGTTCGCAAATTCCATTCGTCCGAATATCTCAACGCGTTGGCAGCAGGGGAAATCTGTTTAGTGGTTGGTTGGTCGGGCGATATCAAGCAAGCGCAAAAGCGCGCCCTTGAAGCAAAGAATGGCGTCCAGATCGGGTATGCAATCCCGAAAGAAGGCGCACAAATGTTCTTCGACAATTTCGCCATTCCGAAGGATGCGGCTCACGTTGCCGAAGCGCACGCATTTATAGACTATCTTCTAAGGCCTGAAGTCGCGGCGAAAAACAGCAACCTAGTCGCCTATGCGAACGGCAATCTTGCAAGTCATCAATTTATCGACAAGTCGGTACTCGACGACAAGAGCATCTATCCGGATCCCGCAACTATGAGCCGACTCTATACAGTCAGCGCGCGCGATCAGAAATCTCAGCGCCTCCTGAACCGTTTGTGGACCAAAGTTAAGACCGGGCGTTGACCAATTTTTTGTCTTCGGGACGCCAGCGACGATGTAGCCAGAGCCATTGCTCCGGATGTTCGCGGATCCATCCTTCAATCACTGAGGTAATCACCTGCATGGTGCCGGGGATGTCGATTTTACCTTCGGCGTCGCGCGCGGGGACAATCGCCTCAGTCAAATCGATACGGAACCGGTGATCCGGCAAACGTACAATCCGGGTGCCGTGGATCGGGCAATCGAAATGACGGGCGAGGCGGGCGAGCAGCGGATTGGCCAAGGTGAGTTGACCAAAAAAGGTCACCGGGACGCCGCGCGCGTAGTATTGATCGACCAGCATGCCGACGTGAGCGCCACGCTCGAGTGCTGCGGCAATTTTCACCGGTGCCTCAAGGCCGGTCGAGATCAGCTCACCCATGCCACTGGCGCGCGTTTCGCGCAGCCAGCGATCAATGCCCGCAATATTTGGTCGTCGATAAAGGGCTGCGCTATCGAGTTTGTAAGCTGCAGCGCAAATAGCCGGGAGCTCCCAGTTGGCGAGATGGGCAGCAAAGATCAAGGCAGGCCTGCCGTCGTTGGCTAGTTTCAGAAATCGATCAATAGTTTCTTGCGTAAACTCGATACGTCTCTGTTGCGCGGGATAATTTGAGTCGAAGTCCCACAGTCGATCAAGCTGGGAAAACTCTGCTGCAACGCGGCCAAGATTGTCCCAACAGCCGCGAAGAATGGCATCAGTCTCGAGTTTCGATTTTTCCGGGAAAGCGTTGGCAAGATTGGTTCGCCCGATCCGGTTTTCCGGCAACAGTGGCCCGATCCTCCGGGTCAACCCGCCGGCAAAATCAGCGATCTTGTCCGGATCGACCAGGCGCATGCCCTTGAGCAGTCCGATCGCGATTGTTCCGACCAGCGCTTCGCTTGCACGTTTAAAGCCGCGGCGCAGGCGCCGGGTTATCCGCCTCATGGCCATGCCGCTAGAAGCTCACGATCACTTTGCCGAACACCTCGCGGTTTTCCAAACGCGCGAGGCCCCGCTCGAAATCGGCTAGTTTAACCTCGGTATCAATAACCGGCACGATGCCAGCCGCCATCTTCGAAAGGCTGTCCCGAATGTTGCGTAATGACGCGCCAAATGAGCCGAAAATCTTGTATTGTTGTTGAAACAGCTGCATCAGGTTGATGGTCACGGTTGGGCCGGCGGTCGAGCCGCAGGTGACGAGACGTCCTCCGCGCTTGAGGCAAAGAAGCGAGCCATTGAAATTCTCCCCGCCAACGTGCTCGAAGACAACGTCGACGCCTTTCTTTACGGTCAGTTTGCGCGTGACGCCTTCGAAGCGTTCGGTCTTGTAGTTGATCACATGGTCTGCGCCGAGCGCCTTTGCCTTTTCGGCCTTCGCGTCGTCGCCGACCGTCGTAATAACCATACATCCGAGCGCTTTAGCCATCTTGATGGCGACCGAACCAATACCCGAGCCGCCGGCGTGCACAAGGATCGTCTCGCCGGGTTTGAGTTTGGCGTTGTCAAAAAGCATGTGTTCCACGGTGGCAAACGCAATCGGAGCGCAAGCAGCGTCGCGTAGCGACACACCTTCCGGGACCGGGATCACAAGCCGCGCAGGCAGGTTGACAAGATCACGAGCAAAACCGTCGACGTGGAAGCCCATAATACCGCCTACGTTTTCGCACAAGTTGTCGCGGCCCTCACGACACGCGGGGCAGTGTCCGCAAGTCATAGCGCCATACATCACGACTTTATCCGCAGGCTTGAATCCGGTCACGCCCTTGCCGAGCGAAGCAATTTCGCCTGCAGCTTCGGCGCCCACGACCAGCGGTAGCTGCCGCTTGGTGAAAGCCATGCCGCGATAACCCCATAGGTCGAGGTGATTGAGCGCCACCGCTTTGATACGAATTTGCACCTCGCCTTCGCCGGGTGGTGGCGGTGCGGGTACGTCGGCAAGCTCCAGCTTGCGGTCGGCGATCAACCTCAATGCGCGCATTGCTGAACGGCTTGCACAGCCATCAGGCCGGCTCAAGCCCCATAACCAACGATACGTTCTGCCCGCCGAAGCCGAACGAATTCGAAATAGCATGGCGCATTTTCGCATCACGCGCCTGATTGGGCACAACGTCGAGCGGAATTGCAGGATCGGGAATTGTGTAATTTATGGTCGGCGGTATTCGCTGATGCTGGAGGGTAAGCAATGTGAACACAGCCTCTACCGCGCCGGCTGCCGAAAGCGTATGGCCGATCATTGATTTGTTGGAAGAGATAGGCAGGGTCTTCAGGCGCTCGCCGAAGACATTTGCGCAGCCGAAATATTCCATTTTGTCGTTTTCCGGTGTGCTCGTGCCATGCGCATTGATGTAGTCGATATCGCTCGGTGTTAGACCCGCGTCCATGATAGCATTCGCGATACAGCCGATGATCGGTTTGCCGTCGGGACTGGAGCGGGTTCGGTGAAAGGCGTCAGTCATCTCACCACAGCCCTCAATGACCCCCAGAATCTTGGCGCCACGCGCTTTGGCGGCGTCGTAACTTTCCAGAACCAGCGCGCCGGCGCCTTCCGCCATGACGAAACCGTCGCGATTCTTTGAGAAAGGCTTGGCTGCCGCCTGAGGAACATCGTTGCTCGTCGACAGCGCTGAAAGCAACGAAAAGCGAACGACCGCCTCCGGTGTAATAGAACCGTCAGTGCCAACGCAGAGCGCGGCATCGGTCTCGCCACGGCGGATTGCTTCGACCCCGAGCTGAATGGCGGTTGCGCCGGAGGCACATGCCGTTGAGAGCGATATTGGTGAACCTTGCGTGCCGAATTTCTCGGCAAGGTGGCCGGCGACGGAGCCGAGCTGGAAACGTTCATGATACTGGGGAAAATCCTCGGACACTCGCAAAAGATCGGCATAGGTGACTTTGTCATTGGCGCCGGCTTTGGCGCTGATCTCGAGCCGCTGCGGCCATTCCACTTCGATCGGGGGAACTGCGAGGAAGAGGGGACCCGGGAATTGACCGGGTGCACCGATCTTGGATTGTACCACTGCCTCGTCAGCCGCCATCTCCGCAATCGCCTCCGTCAGTTTTGCGGCGCAAGGTTGCGGCGGCAAAAAGTCTATCGTGCCAGCGATGCGGGTCTTCAGGGCATCGGTTGGAAAGCGCGTAATGGCTCTGATGCCGGATTCGCCGGCGGCCAGCTTTCGCCAGTTGTCGGCTTTTCCAGCGCCGAGCGATGTTACAACGCCGAGCCCGGTCACTACGACGATCGGCCGACCCTTACTGTCTCTGCCTGCTGTCATGTTCGCTTGCTCCTCAGCCGATGCGCTCGACGAGCGCAAGGCCTTCCCCCCGCCAGTGCCCGACGCCGGTCACCAGTATTTGCCTTAATTCCCCCTTCATCGGCCGCTCCAGACCGGTCGAGTCACTGGGCGGAAACAGTCTACCATGGCCAAGCGCTATCGTAGCGAGCGCGACGTTCATGGGAAATTGCGGCTCCAACCCATGTCCGAAATATGATCCGGTCGCGCGAATGGCAAGCTCGCCCTGCGCTTCCAGGAATTTGCGTTCCTCCGCCGTCGCAGGGTCGGCACCGGTAGCGCCGGACAAGACCGCAATTTGCCCTGCCTTGAGTTTGTCCTTCAGCTTTTCCCAAAGTCGCGAGAGAGTGGCCGTGATGGTACCCGGTTTGCGACTAGCCCGATCCGCAACCACGGCCACCAATTTTGCGAGCGGTTTTGCGCCGCGCGCCTCTGCGTGTTGGCGTGCCTCAATGACCAGGAAGGCGCCGAGGGACCCGAGTGCGAAACCCTTTCCGCCGCGCTCCCACACTGGGGAAAATTTGTTTTTCAAAACAAAGCTTGCGAAATCAAAAAGCAACAACATGTCGGGCCGCTCACTGTTAAACGAGCCGCCCACGAGTGCGATATCGCTTTGCCCGGCTCCAATACGTGCATGCGCTATCCGAACGGCATCGATACCGGCCATTTCTTCGCCCATGAAAGTACGCGACGAGCCAGTCACGCCATGGACAATCGATATATTGCCGGCAAGCAAATTGGATAGTTGAGCCAGAAACAGCGTCGGACGTAGATCGCTCATCAGGCGCTCATTGAGAAAAGCGGCCGGATTGGCGGCGCCTGGCATTCCGCTCAAAATGTTAGAATCTACGGCGACGTCGCGCTCGCCACCGCCAGCAGCAACGATCATATCCATCCGCGCCAGAATATCTGCTTGGCCTTTAACGCCTGCCGATTCGAGCGCAAGGCCGGCGGCGTAGGTTCCGATGCGCTGCCAGTTCTCCATCTGCCTCTGATCGCCCTTTTTCGGAATCTGGGCGTCAAAATTGATCGGCGCCAACGAGTGGACCACGAATGGCGCAAAGATCGTTGCATCGGCATTGGGTTCGGCCTGCATCAGTTTTTGCCAATGTGCTTCAGCGCCTTCTCCGAGACACGAAACGATTCCAACGCCTGTGATCCAGACCTCCCGTGCCCCCTCAACCATCTGTCAGGGCCCCGACTGGAAAGCCGATCTGCGCCGCGACCGCGCGCATGTGCAGTTTCATTTCATCGTTCGGAAAATCCGTGATGCGAAACGTCACCATGGCATCACAGATCGCTTTATCATCCAGCGTGATGCTGGCTTCAGTCACGCTAAAGCCGGATCCCTCGTGGACCAGCGTCGCGTTTACCGACAATGTCTGGCCCGGCTTTGCGAACATGCGGAACTTTGCGTCCTTGACTGCTGCAAGAAACGGCATCCGCTGCAAGCGGTTGGCAGCAAGGACAAGCCAGCCCGAAGCTTGCGCCATTGTTTCGAGAAGCAGCACCCCAGGCATCAATGGCAGCCCGGGAAAGTGCCCCTCAAAAATTGTACTTTTGGTGGGAATTGTTGCCTCAGCCCTGATTTTTTGTTCGGCGAGGTTTAATTCAACAATCCGGTCGATGAGCTGAAGGTACTCAAGACGCATGTGATCCCGCGCACTAAGCTCCCTTGGCGGCGACGAGCTCGTCGATACGGGCGCTTAGGTTTTTAAGCACAAAATATTGGTCGGTGGTGGCCTTCCCGTCATTGACCTCTTGTGTCCATTGCTCAAGGGGAAGCTTGATCCCGAAGGCCTTGTCGATGGCAAATGCGATATCGAGAAAATCCAGGCTATCGATGCCAAGATCATTAATCGCGTGGCTTTCCGGCTTGATGGAATCGCGGGGAATATCGCAAGTTTCCGCGATGATGTTGGCTATAGTGTCGAACGTCGAAGACATCTGTAACTCGCTGGTTGAGGTCCAGGACTGGCAAGTGGACGGCTAACGCGCCCAAGCCCCGCGCCATAGCCCCCAATCCGCAGTCCATCGCAAGCAATTGGCTGCCCGTATAGCGAAGCAATACGGCAAGTTCAATGGCGACGGGCACTTAGCGCATAAATCGCGCGTCAACTGGCTGGAATGGGACTACATAGGCGTTATGGACCTACCAGCGGTCTTTACTGGTCTCTATCGGCGTGCAATTGCGGCGTCCGGAAAGCGCACAATCCTGGTTCTTGCGCATCGCCGCCATAGTATCTGCCAGCCAGATCCCGACACCAATCAGTGCGACCACGGCAAAGAATGCCGCGAAGTTCACTATCATCCGATGGCGATAATCGTCGGCACCCTCGTCACGTTCATATTTTGTCAGATCCTCAACCGGAGATGGGGTCGGTGATCGCGCGCCGCCGCTGCCGCGGCGAAACTGAACGACGCGCGGTTCATTTTCGGACGGTGGTAGTTCCCGATCGGGCATGAGTCATTCTATCATGTCTTGGGAAGCTGGTTAGGACATACAGAATGACCCGTATCGCTCTCGTCGCTGTTGGCATTTTTGCCATCTGTACAGGACAAACGGCGCAAGCCGAGGACATTTTAGCTGGTAGTCTGAAAATATCTGCACCCTGGGTGCGTGCCACTCCGAGTGGTGCCTCCGTTGGTGGCGGGTACATGAGTATCACCAATACCGGAACGACATCTGATCGTTTGGTGGGTGGTTCATCCGAGCTTTCGGCCCGGTTTGAAATTCATACGATGAGCATGGATAACGGCGTGATGAAGATGCGGCCGGTTACCAGCGGCGTTGAAATCAAGCCGGGACAAACCGTGCAATTTAACCCCGGCGGCTATCACGTGATGTTTGTGGGATTGAAAAAGCCTTTTGAGCAGGGACAGCAGGTTCCGGCGCTCTTGCAATTCAAGAATGCCGGCAAGGTCGCTGTGAAATTCACAGTCGAGTCTATTGGTGCTCACTCGGGCGGCCATTCCGAAATGCCTGGGGGCGGACAGATGCGGCACGGTCGTTGATCTACAGCGCCGCTTCTTGAGGCTTTGCGAGCAAGCGCGGACTGCGTCGCCTAAATATTTCGCGAGAGGAAACAATTTCGGTGCTTCTGCGTTTCCCAACACCGGGGGAAACAATGGAGGCTGAGATGAGACTGGTGGTGCTGGGTACGGCCCTTGGTATGGCGCTTGTCTGCGGAAGTTATGGTCCGGGACCGCGGTGACGCCGTGGTTCGTGAGCATATCGATCATGGGCATCACTATGGCTGGTACAGGCATCATGCCGAATGCCGCACGGTTAAGGTTCGTACGCGTTTGCCAAATGGT
>Ga0187778_10002686_pt1 | contig 12079 bp, 11 predicted proteins | sample 1015_Q2_SP5_20_M_FD_132418 | JGI IMG/M metagenome (GOLD analysis project Ga0187778, IMG submission 132418) | Tropical peat soil microbial communities from peatlands in Department of Meta, Colombia - 1015_Q2_SP5_20_MG | ecosystem: Environmental > Terrestrial > Soil > Wetlands > Peat | place... | reverse complement strand
TCACGGCGAACTGGAATCTCATTTCGCGGACGATTCTTCCCGTCATTCATCAGAGTGACGTGATAGACGCGAGCAGCCAAACCGGGCTGGGCGATACAGTACAGAGTTTCTTTCTGTCTCCGAACAAGACCAAGCCCTTCATCTGGGGAGTAGGACCTGTTTTCCTGATACCGACTGCCACCGACCACTTGCTGGGGTCCCAGAAGTTTGGCATTGGCCCAACGGGGGTCATTCTGAAGCAGGAGGGGCATTGGACGTATGGACTCCTCTTCAATCATGTCTGGTCCATTGCTGGCGCGCATAATAGGGCTGACGTCAGTTCAACGTTTCTGCAGCCGTTTTCCTCCTACACGACCAAGAGCGCGTGGACCTTCGGACTGAACACCGAATCGAGCTACGACTGGACCGCAGAGCAGTGGAGTGCGCCGTTACATTTGACCGCCACTAAAGTCCTCAAGCTCGGCAAACTGCCGGTGAGCGCGGGTGGCGGACTTCGTTGCTGGGCGGCAAGTCCCACCGGCGGACCGCAAGGATGTGGGCTCCGATTGATCGTGACCGCTTTGTTTCCCAAAGGGTAGTACCAGGCCCGTCTCAAAACTTCTCTCGAGGGGGAAATGAAAGAATGAAGAACCTTCGTTTTGCTTGTGTCGGCATCGTAGTCTTGACCGGGATCAGCGCTGCTTTCGCGCAGACCTCCCGCTACGACGAACTGGCAAACCTGCCGTTCTCGGAGAATCGTCCGACCGACCAGACCGCCCAAACCCTCCGCGATGAATTGTTCTTCCAGCGAGCCACGCAAACCTACTTATGGGCGATGCCGCTCCTCAATACCCTCGGGATGAAGCTGGGCTCAGAGAAGGTCTTCGGTGCTGGTTACAACGTGCTGCCGATCTGGAAGAAGCGGCTGGATGCGAAGACGCTGGTAACAACGCCCAACTCCGACGTCATCTATGCCATGAGCTACGTCGATCTCGGCAAGGATGGACCGCTCGTGTTTGAAGCTCCGCCGCAGTTGCAGGGAATCTTGCTGGATTTCTGGCAGCACCCGATTCCAGTCGATGGCGGCAAATTCTTCGGCGATGTTGGCCTGCCAGGCCCAGATGGCGGCAAGGGTGGCAAATTTCTGTTGTTGCCGCCAGGGTACAAAGGAGTTGTGCCGCAGGGCTATTACGTCTACCGTTCGGAAACGAACAATGTGTTTGTTTTTCTTCGTGCTTTTTATCAGGATCCGAAGAATCTTGAACCGCCCGTCAGGCTTATCGAACAAGCCCGGATTTATCCGCTGAGCGGGAAAGCCACCGCTAAGGCAATGACATTTCCGGACGCATCCGGGGTTGCCGCCAATATGCTTCCGATCAGCGACGGTTCCGCTTTCGATGATCTGAAAGCGTTTTTCGATAGCGAGCCCACTTCGATCGCTTCCCCGGACTGGCTCGGCATGCTCGCAACGCTCGGGATCGTGAAGGGCCAGCCCTTCAATCCAGACACAAAGACACGCACGCTCCTCGATCAAGCTGCGAAGACCGGCTACAAGATGAGCCGCGTCATCGGGTTCCAGCAAACGGTCAGCGGGCGTTCGTACTTGATGTATACCGACCGTCATTGGCTCAATCCAATGGCAGACGGAACTCCCGACAATCCCGCGGGAGCATTCGCGAGTCTCGGTTTCCTAAGGAAAGACGGCGGCTATATCGATCTTGATGCGCGCATCTGGTTTGTCACGGACTACTATTCGATCAGCCCGGGGATGATTTCGCAGATCGCGGGAAAGGGTGCCAAATATGGTATCGCCTTCACCGACCGCGAGGGCAATCCACTTACCGGCGACAACAATTACAAAGTCACTCTACCGCCCAACGTTCCAGCCGCCAATTTTTGGTCGCTCACTCTCTATGAAGCTGAGAACGCTTCCGGCCTCGCCAACGGCCAGCCATTTCCATCGCTCGGATCGCGCGATAAACCCGTACAGAATGCCGATGGCAGCACCGACATCTATTTCGGCGCTCAAGCGCCTGCCGGAAAGGAAGCGAACTGGCTGGCGACCCCTCCGGGCCGAGGCTATTTTGTGATCCTGCGTTTATATGGCCCGACGCAAGCGGCAATTGATAAATCGTGGAAGCCCGGCGACATCGAGAAATTGCAATAAAGGAGAAACACATGAGCAGGTGCAATTTATGCCGTGCAGCATTCTGCGCTATTTTGTGCGTGCTGTTCACCGCGTGCAGTGCAAACCAGCCTACTTCTGAGTCATCGAGCACGGCTCCTGCCGCTTCAAATGTTCCCACCACCGTTCCCGGTCCAGTTCCCGGAACTCGCATGACTGAGGAATACGTGCGTCAGGTTGGCAGGACCGCGTTGTTTTGGGCCTGGCCGATGGTGAATGTCTATAATCGGCTGCTTGCATTTGACCAACTGCCCGAGCCCGGCTTGATCGGGGGCATTGTTCCCGCAGCTCCCCCGAATCGGCTCAGTATGCTCACAGACTACGTTGTGCCTGAGGAACGCGTAGTCGCCTGTCCGAATCAAGATGTCGTTTACGGCTTTTCAATTCTGGATCTGGGACGTGAGCCCGTGGTAATTCAGGTTCCCGATTTCGGCGACAGGTTCTGGGTTTATCAAGTTGTCGACCAACGCACCGATAGCTTCGCGGACATGGGGAAGATGTACGGAACCAAGCCAGGCTTGTATCTGCTCGTCGGACCAAGCTGGAAGGGACAGACGCCACAAGGAATACAGCACGTCTTCCGGTCTTCCACGAATTTGGGCATCGTGATTCCACGTGTTTTCAAAGATTCCACGGCGGACGATACGAAGGCAGTTCAACCATTGATTAATCAAGTGGATCTTTATCCGCTGTCGAAGTCCGATGGAAAAATGCAGACGAAAGATTGGTCGGCCTCTCCCAAGTTCCCCTCCAGTTCGAAGGGACACGAAGAAACCAAGTGGGTTGACCCAGAGAAATTTGTAGAGCAGCTTCCGAAAGTGATGGACGGACTGCCTCCTCTTCCCGGCGAAGAGGCCCTCTATGCCAACATTCGCGCAGTGTGGGCAGCGGCAAACGCTGATCCCAAGCTCAAGCAGGCTCTGCAAGAAGGGGTGACTGGCTCCGACAAGGAACTCGTGACCCCGTTGTTCGAGTTCCGCAACTACGGCCTGCCTCTCCCTGCCAATTGGACAACGCAAAGCAACGGGGCCAAGTTCGGGACCGACTATTTCACGCGCACGGCGGTTGCAAAATCGAACATCTTTGTAAACAAGCCTGAAGAAACGAAGTACTTCTATCAGGACCTCGATGCCTCCGGCGGACGTTTGAACGGCAACCATCAATACACTGTGACCTTCGCGAAAGATGCATTGCCTCCGGTGAAGGGCTTTTGGTCGCTCACTCTCTACAATAAGTTTCACTTTTTCGAGCCCAACACACTAAAACGATATTCATTGGGCACAAAGAACAAGGATTTGCAATTCGGCCCGGATGGCTCGCTTATCCTCTACGTGTCTGCAACTGCACCCGAAGCCAGCAAGATGTCAAACTGGCTGCCCGCGCCCAAGGACGACTTCTCGCTCTATGTACGATCTTATTGGCCGGACGTCGCCATCACGGATGGCAAGTGGACACCTCCGGCTGTTGTGAAGGTGAAATAAACACACCACCAGCCGACGAGTCGGCGAAGAGAGGGAGTCATGCCGGAGACGAATAGGGTTGTACAGATCGGAACCCGATTTATACGCTGGGGCTTAGGGCTGCTGGTTTTTGGGATTTTCATCGGATTTGGGATCATTGGCCATTACCTCATCGGCGCGAATCACGATACCGGAGAAATGTTTATGAAGAATGTCACCCTCTGGTTCGCGTGTCCGTGGACGCTGTCGGTGTACGCAGTTCAGGCAGGGTCGCTGGGGATGATCGTGATCGGGATCATGTACCTGGTGCTAGGGCGATCGTTTCCGAGCACTGAACAGACTGGACCAGCCAGCTTATGGCTGTGCGTGGCAGGCTTGATAGCCGTGTTCCTCACCGGTTACGTTGGCTACTTCGTAGTCGACAGGATCTGGCCAGCCTATTACTACACACCTGTGGCCGCCGGGAAGAATACGTGGTTGATCGCGCAAGCATTGTCGATCGCGTTGTATTGGCTCGGTCTTCTAAGAGTCTCGCAAAACGTCTGGAAGATCACCAGATAGCGATGACATTAGGATGATTGTCGTAAACAGGCGTTAACACCGACTACGGAACCGCGCTTCAATCTCCTCGCCAGCACCGAACGCGCAAGAACACTGAGAGACCCGGACGCGGGATAGAGCCGCTCCGCCCGCCCATCCGCACGCGATCCCAAGCCCCCCAATGTGTTTACTCATCGGTAACGAGGGCAGTTTCGGATTCACTTATCTCCTATCCCGTCAAGCGCCGGAGGAGAGGAGGGAAAGCGAGGTCTCCAGAGCGCCCTCGAACAAAAGGCGAAAGTAGTGTGGGAGTGCCAGGGTGGATAGGAGTGGGGTGCTAGTTTCCGAGTAGTCGCCGACAAACCGGGAATCATGAAAGCGGAGTCTTGTTTCCCAGTACTTTTTGGACTGGTAACTCTGCCAGTTCCTCGGGCTTTCGGGAAAATCTAAGCTTCAGTTGAAAATCTGATGCCTCTAGACTAGGGGAGACCATCCGACTTGGCCCTGGCTGGAACACGGGCCGATCGGTCGCGTTAGGACTGGGGAGACGAGGGTTCGGGGGCAGCATGAGACGAGGAAGTTGCAGACTGGGTGTTCTGACGGCACCGTTGTTTGTGCTCTTACTCCAAGTTTCAGGTCAAGGCACGGGACCGACGCTGCAGGACACGATGAATTTCATCGCAAATGCCTTGAACAGCCGTGGAACTATTTCATGGACTGAGACGATCCCTGATGTGTTTGGAGCTTCCTACCCAATGAACAGTAGTCTGACCGATGTAAATGCGAATCCGTCAGAATGTTCGCTGAAGTGGACAAGTGTCTACACTTCATCCGATGACAAGATGGTCGAAACCTACTTGGTGTATCTCGGAACGGTTTCCAACGTAGGTGTGGAGCCGTATTCACAGTATAGGAAATCCGACATTCAGTTTAAATTCGAGGTTTCGCCTGAGACTTACGTAGTTGTGATGAAGACCGACGCTCCACTCCCGGGAAATAGGGAGTCGTATCACAAGAGCAAGTTGAAATCGAAGAAAAAGTTATCGAACGAGGCGAGGCTTCTATTTTCAGATGCCCAGACGGCCAACACAGTCAGCGATCGCATCCGCCATGCCGCTAAGATTTGCCGGGCGACGCGATCAGGCCCATGACGGTTGCCGCCGTGTAGAACAAGAAGTTTCCAGCGTCGTCTGTTCCGATCAGGTCTCCTTCGAACGCGACAAACGGGAAGATCCTCTGCAATGCGCTTCTCTTCAACTTTGGCGTCGTTCATTCTTATGGGAGTCGGATCATTACATTTCCTGATGGCGCAGGATCTGGCACCGCGCGCCTATGTCATCACGCCTGTACACAGCAACGCGGTTACTTTGACGTGGGCCTTTTACGACGGAGGCGTGAACTTCAGTGGCAGCATACCCGTGACCGCGACCGGCACGTACAACGTACCGATTCTTACCTATTACCATTCCTTGAGCTTCTTCGGACGCTCAGCTAACATCACCGCCTCGCTGCCATATGGGATAGGGAACTTTGAGGCGGCGGCTCTGGGAAAACAAAGGTCAGCCTACCGCTCGGGTTTGCTCGATCTTGGCGTCCGCTTCTCCGTGAACCTCAGGGGCGGGCCGTCGATATCGGCGGAACAATTCCCGAAGTGGAAGCAAAAGACCATTCTCGGTGCGAGCCTCAGAGTGATTACGCCGACCGGGCAATACGGTCCCACACAGGTGATCAATTGGGGTATTAACAGATGGGCTTTTAAACCGGAGCTCGGATACTCGGGACGCTGGGGTCACTGGGTGCTCGATGGCTATGGCGGGGCTTGGTTCTACACTGAAAACTCAGCGGAATTCCACCTCCCACAGCCGGCGCCACAAACGGAGGAGCCCATCGGCTCGTTCGAGGGTCATCTGAGTCGGGACTTCGGGCGCGGAACATGGGTATCACTGGACGGCAATTTCTGGTGGGGTGGCGTGACGACCTTAAATGGCATACGCAACCCGGAGACCCGCCAAACCAGCTCGCGCCTCGGAGGCACGGCTGCGTTTCGCGTTTCCAGACACCAGTCCATAAAGGTCAGCTACAGTGATGGCACCTACATCCGTTTCGGTGGCAACTGGCAGAACGTTGCCGTCGCCTGGCAGTATTCCTGGGTAGGTAGGCCATTTTGAATACATCACGCGTGCGACTGCCCCGGACAGTGTGCATTTTCAATTCTTCATGCTCTTGTTTTGCAGATCATGGATAGCCATCGTCAGCTTTCGGATCGTGTGAGGCTTGATGGTATTCTTTCCGTTCTTAAAGGCTCGGATCGCACACTCGGCAACTCTCGACTGGCGACAGAGAAGCTTGGTGGAAAACTGTTTCGCTTGTACTCGAATTCCTTCCAGATATTTCGCATCGACTACTCTTTCGTATTCGCGGAAAGTTTCATCTCTCGGGTCCAGTGCTCCCGCTTCAGCCATCATCGAGAGATCGAGGCCGCGCGCCCAGCGTTGGGATGCCTCTTTGCCGATGTAGTGAATCTCACCGGCGACGATGTGCCTGCGCACAAGTAGGCCGATTGTCTTGCTCGTGCATGGGTTGCCGTTGGGAGTGCAAAACTTGCTTTCGGCTCTGGACAAAATCTGGTTGATTTCGTCCTCCATCGTCTTGAGAGATAGCCAGTGCGGAGGCTTACCCAAGGTGGATGAGCTCTTATCGTAAATGTAGAAGGTTGCGCGACTGACAATATTGACAATTGGACGTCCGTGCAAGTCATTCAGTTCCTCCGCATGTGGCATGATGAAATACCCAGTCCAGAGCATGCCTGGCTCTTTCTTAGGGAATGGAATGGTGGCGACCGTGAATGGACGGAGAACATCCTTGAAACGGCCAAGACGGCTCAAGACTTGAGGCGTCGTAATTGGTACGGCCATGACCGCTGGCTGCTTCAACCAGGAGGGCGGCTCATGCGGAAGACCCAGCTCTCGCGAGAGGATAAGATGCCACGCCTCAAATATCCAGGGTGGCAGGTCTTCTTTCCATTTCCGTCCTGTCCTTCGCTGCCACTCTGCGACACTGTAGGGCGCCTGTAAGAATCCGAGGCCATGGCCGGACGGTTTACGGACCAGTAGCCTATTCCCGTCCAGGTTAAACAGACAGTACAACTTCGCTGAGACACAGTACGCATACAGTTGGTGGCGGTTGCCATCCGAGGCGAAGTTTTCCGCTTCCAACTTAAGAAATGGGACACTGAGAGCATCGTGCCACGGATTCAGGGCTTGAAACTGCTCACGGATACGATCCACTTCAGCCCAGGACAGTGCACGGATGGCAGCATGTCCGCTTGGCAGTCGGTAGTCCTCGAGCCTATGTGGGCCCCCTGCGCACCGAACCAGCCCGCCATCTTTGGTTGAAACGATCATCGCGCTGTCAGTGTCCATCGCTGCGATCTGACCTCCCATGTCCCGCACCGCGCGCTCCAACATGGCGCACAGCAAGTGCGACCCGCCCGTCACGAGGGAAGCGATCACGGGGCAATAAAATTCGGCAGGCTGCTCCCAGACCTCAACAGGCGGAGTACTATAGGTCGCCTCACCGTAAAAAACGTGCAAGGCAGAGGGAGACTCTAAGTCCTTGACGTCCAGCTGGCAAAGTATGCCGAAGGCGGCACTGTTGGCTGCCACCTTCAATCCAGCTGCCAGGTGCGGTTCTTTAGTTTTGAGAGAATCGCGTAATTCAACCAACTTCACTGCCAGGTCGTCACGAAGAGGATCGACTTCGACCTGCCCGTAGAGCTTCACGGGCAGCAAGCCAGGTTGCACTCCGTGCGGCACAACCTCGATGGCTTTTAAGATCCTCATCGGCTTGCCTGTTATCAATTTTGCCGCGATTACGTCCAGGCCGGTCATCCAGAAGGGTTGTTTTGAAGTGAGAAAATTCCATCCCAATGTTGGGTCAGAACCCTGGCTAAACTTGGCGCGCATGGGTACAACATCTTCCAGGGCCTCCACGAGCGCGTACCAGCGAAGTTGTTTCCAGAATGCTGGGCGAAAACAATCATCAAGAGTCGCGTGTTCCACAATCTCACGTGCCCTGGAGGTGATGTCGAGAAACTCTAGACTCTCAGCGCACAGTATTTCCCGACAATCGAGCAGACTGCTGACCACAGGGAACTGCGCATGGAAATCGACATAGGTGACAGGTAAGAGCATCCGCCTGATCGTGCATTCGGCACGCCCCGCGGCTAACGCTTGCATGGCAATGCCGTTGATTCTGTCAGGAACGTCAAATTTTTCCTCAGGCGGCTTTACTCCCATAGCAGAAAAGGAAGCTTCAGCAAGTGTTGCCGGCGAGTAGGAGCGTTCTGGGACTAGACCAAGGCTGCCGTGGGTGGCAAATTTCTCGTTGAGACGATTGAGCAGCTCCAATTCGCCAGTCACATTCCTGAGCAGGTCCTCAATTGCCGGTTTGGTTACGCCCGACCTAATTTTGTGTGCCCTGCTCGCCGGAGCCCCGAAAATCTCACACGCCGACGCAAAAGTATACGCGTCGCCTGTGAGGACCGCAGTCAGCGTCTTCAGGTCGAGAACATGGACACTTGAGCTCTGTTGCTCTTCTTCTCGCTCCGCATCCTGTTCGTGAAACTTGTACCTAATCAGGCGATAAATGGCCTTTGTAGCGTCCAGACTCTCAATCGAAAGGCCGGGTTCGAAGCCGCTGGGGCGGATCTTGCCCGTCTTCTTGTCCTTGAACAAGCGGAAATAGAAGGAGAACGCCCGCCGTCGCTTCAGGGATTTGTTCCACTTGACCGCAATCCGGCTGATCTGGCGCGGTGCATCGTAGGCAACGATGCGTGCTCCTGCTTTCAGGTATTTCAAGAAAACCTTGCGGCGGAACTCTTTTACAGTTCCGAGCTCAAAAGTGCTGCCCGCCACAAAGCGCTTGAATACCCGCGCTTCCTCTGGATGGCCATCCCTGTGGAACAGGCCTATGTCCTTTGCGATCCACTGGGCGTCTTTCAGTTCGGCGCAGACGTACGCACCGAATAGCAAGTCCTGTTTTTCATCAGCCGTGGTTGCGCAGTGAAAAATGAGCGCCTGGTCCGGCTGTTTTGTGTTTCGATCGCTCCGGCGTTGCTCTTGAAAGCCGACCGGGATCGTGTGTGCGCGAAAGTAGAGATCAAGCTTGTCGGCCACGTGGATTACGTGCTCTTTTCCGTGGCGATCTAACGCGAACTGACCGTGAGGTCTCACAATAAGCCCTTAGCTTCTCCGCGCAGAATTCCAATCCCTCAGAAAGCTTGTCCACAGCCCATGCGATGGTGTGCCCGGTAACCGCGAGCGAACGGAGGGCCATCTCCACGGATTTGATCAGATGGGATTGTTTCTCCATTTCCGCGCCAGCGGCCAAACGCTCTTCCGTGAGCCAAGCGTGATGCAGCTGGCATTCGCCTACTGTCAGGTGAGGAATATGGTTGTGCCCACCGATATGATCGGCTTCAAAGCAGAAGGGACAGACCTTCCTTGGCGGACGGACCTGATGTCGGGAGTGGCGAAGAACAGTCTTGGCCGTTCGCCCGATCATCGAGCTCCGCCGGTGCTGGCGTACAAATTCTCCAGCTTCAGTTCGCCAGCGTTTGCCATTTCGAGGATGGCGGACGCATCGGCGAAAAGCTCTTGGCGAGCAACACGCACCCCGCGCCACTTGGCCTCGAAGGCATCAGCGCTCAGTTTGCCGCGCAGGAGGTTGTCGCGATCGTGGTAGAAGTCGGACAGCTTCGTGGCGTCCCGCGAACTATGGGTACGGACGGGCAGGTCGCCGAAAGACGTCGGGAACATCAGTTCACGCACGAGCTTGTCCGCCTTGGTTGCACGCACACGCTTACCAACAGCTCCACCGAGAAGATTCCGACCTAAGTACGTGTGGGCCGTGCGCGTATCGAGTTGATACTTCCGCAGTAGTCCCCGGTATGAACCCTCGCCACGTCGTAGGTCGGAGAGCAGGTTGAGGGCGCGTTCGCGTGTGGCTTTTTCGCGCGGTGTCAGGCTTGAGTACCTTGGGGAGCGTGGTTTGACAATTCGGTCGTTGGCTTTCCGTCGCGCAGGCGCGCGCTTGCGTGCCTGTGCTTGGCGCCCCTTGCTTGGGGAATTGTGGCTTTTCATGCCCGTATTCTACGGGCAGTTTTTGGATGGGCCTGAAATTGAGTGCAAGAATCAAACTATTGATATTACGGATGTTACGCACTATTATGGCGAGTTGCTGGCAATCTACCGTATAATATGTACGTCCAATTAAGACTTTTACCGCATAAATGACGAGCAGCGACCGACTCGTAAACGGGCTCAAGAAACCACTTGACACATTTCTCGCAAAACGCGGAAGAGGCCGTCGCCCGCGTATGCGACCTTCAGAAATTGCGGGGCGGGCGGATAATTACCGGTGGATTTTCGGTCAGGTATGGGATCGGCTTTGGCCGCTTCTCTCAGGAGCCGAAACCGTGGAGGCCGTGATAAGCGCATTTCAGAACGGAGCCCACCCATATGCGCAGAACTTCGTACCTGGCCTGGCGTCACTGGCGCTCACGGTAATACGCGAGCCAAGATTCCCGAAGAGGCGGGAACCGCGGATCAACTTCTTGGCTGATTCATTGGCAGGGGTCAGTGCGGTTACTCCGCGCCGTTCTCGTGACATCTGCGCACAGTGGAGAACAAAGGAGAAGGATGCCCAGCAAGCCCATCGCATTCTCCGCTACGAGTTCTACGTTGAGTGTTCTTGCGGCTATAAGGGGCATTCTGTGAGTCACGCTTGCCCAAGCTGCGGAGCGAAGATCAAGTTTCCGGTTAACCTGGGTGGCAATTTTTTTTAACAAGCGGGCCTGGCGACTGTTCGAGCAGCCGTCAAGCCCTGACCACCAAAGGAGAGTAAGCTCCAATGGCAGCTGCCAAAACCGTACTCCAACTCCCGCAATCACACAATTCACTGGTACCCCGATACGGTGTTGTGACTCTTTTCGGTTACGGCATTCAAGTCCGCGTGGATCGGGGCCACCTGCTTCTGGACGACGGCATTGGCGCTGACCGCAGGCACTTCCGTCTGCCTCGCGTCGGACATGGGCTTCGCCGGTTGGTAGTGATCGGGGCCGATGGGCATGTCTCGCTCGCTGCCTTGCGCTGGTTGAGCGACCAGGGCGTGAGCCTTTTATTGCTCGAACGCGACGGCAAGGTCCTCGCGACTACCGGGCCGGCTCGGTCATCGGACGTACGGCTTAGACGGGCTCAAGCACTGGCCCAGTCATCGGGTGCAGCCTTGCGCATCGCCCGTGAGTTGGTGCAGCAGAAGATCGCCGGTCAAGCAAACGTTGCCCGCCGCAAACTCCTGGATACCACCACCGCCGACAGGATCGATCATTTTGGTTCCGATCTGCCTAGTGCTGACACCATCTCGACGATCCGCCTCATTGAGGCGCAAGCAGCCTCGACATATTGGTCCGCGTGGCGCGCGCTCCCGCTCACGTTCCCGAAAAGAGACTTGCTCAGAGTTCCCGAGCATTGGCGAACCTTTGGGACCAGGATTTCACCTCTCACCGGCTCACCGCGACTCGCAGTGACACCTGGCTGCGCCATGATGAACTACTTGCTAGCGCTGCTGGAGGCGGAGGCTAGCCTTGCCGCGCGCGCCTTGGGTTTGGACGCCGCGATGGGAGTGTTTCATGTCGATCAGCCCAACCGCGACAGTTTGGCTTGCGACCTGATGGAACCTGTTCGGCCAGTCGTGGACGCCTACTTACTGGATTGGATTACTACACAACCTCTTAAGCGGGAGTGGTTTTTCGAGCAGCGCAATGGGAACGCAAGATTGATGGCCTCGCTTACTGAGAGGCTGTCCGAGACCGCTCCGATGTGGGCACGAGCCGTCGCACCGGTTGCCGAGTGGG
>Ga0187778_10002685_pt1 | contig 12080 bp, 7 predicted proteins | sample 1015_Q2_SP5_20_M_FD_132418 | JGI IMG/M metagenome (GOLD analysis project Ga0187778, IMG submission 132418) | Tropical peat soil microbial communities from peatlands in Department of Meta, Colombia - 1015_Q2_SP5_20_MG | ecosystem: Environmental > Terrestrial > Soil > Wetlands > Peat | place... | reverse complement strand
TCTTCCTTGCCGTACTCGGCGATCGGAGTTGTCGCATTGCGTGCATCCTTTTGCACATCGTTGCGGAAGCGCTGGCGGTAAGCGTCCATCTCATCGTTGAACGCCTTCTGGCCTACGAATTCGCGCAGGGCCAGCGCCTCGAAATAGGAGGCAAAAGCCTCGTCAAACCAGCGCGTGCGTTGCACTTCGGATTTGGCCTTCGCGTTCCACGAGTGCCCTATTTCGTGATAGAGCTCGTACACGCGTTTTGGATCTTTGAAAGCACCCGCGGCCAGCAGAATATAGAAATCGGACGCCTGCGAGCCCCAACCTTCGGGCACTTCGATTACCGTGTATGCGGTTGCCTTCTTCGAGGGTCCAAATCGGCTCGCGTAAAACTCCGTCACGCGCTGCATCTCTTTGAGGAGATTGGAACCGCCACCTTCGTCTCCGGGGAGCACATAGACAACCAGATTGCCCGCATCGCTCTTCAGCACTTGGAACTTAGCCGCAGCGATGTCAATTCGCCACGTGGGGGCGTGGCTCGCAAACTCGAACGTTTGCGTTCCTTGACCTGCAAAGACGCCACGCGACACACCTCCGCACGCCACGATGGTGCCGCTCGGAACGGTAATCTGTAGGTCGTAGGTAAAGAGCGTATCGTATGCTGCGTTGAGACTCTGCGATGACGGCGACGCCAGCATCGGATAGGCCAACGCATCCGGCCGAAGCAGCGTATAGTCCTCACCGATATGGTCCTGCACGTAACGCATAATTTCGCGATAGCCGAAGATCGCCCCCCTGTAACTCAGCAGGATTTTCGCAGTTTTGCCTGGCGCTAGCGGTTTGCGGAATCTGACTGACACGGCGTTCACCTGCCAGTTTTTCTCGTCGGACATGGGAACCACTGCCTGGCTGAATGCCACCGGGGCGCCGTGTTCATCCTCCAAGCTGTTTACAGTCAGTAAGCGATAGAGAAGAAATGGAATCTCGCGCGAGGCAGTGGCGGTTGAATTAGAAATCGTGATTTGCGCTGCTGCCGTCAATTGCTCTTCTTCAGGGTTGATCCGCACCTGTAGCTCATAACGGATTACTTTGGGCAGGCTGGCGGCGGAGGAATTGCCGCAGGCCAACAAAATGGCACACCAGAGAAAGACCAGAGCGTTCCCCTTGCGGAGCGCAAGCTTCCGAGCCTGAAAACCCCAGCACCCCTCAACACAAGCAACTCGTGTTCCTCGCCGGCAGCGAGCAATAGCAATGGAGCCTTCGGTCACCTCTTTATGTGGAAACTTCAGGTGAATAAAAGCCCGCGACGGGGCTTTCTCAGCTTCGCGCACCGCACTTGTCCTCCTGCCAAGTCTCAAAGGAAAGCAGATTCGCGTCTGGCCAACGAGCGGCGCGCGTTTTTGAGCATGACTTGCCACATGCAAGAACCCCCTCCTCCTTCCCCCTCGGTCTGAATGCTAGGTCTGCCATCTAGTGAAGTCAACGAAGAGTGGAGGCTCGTTCCTTTCATGCAGTTCTGCACAACTGAGATCATCTTTCAGTGGCGTGGCTGGAATTGCGCGAAGTCCTGGTGAACGGGCTAACCTCCCATCGTAGGTATCAGTACCCCAGCTTTCGGAGTGGGCGGGTAGGATGAAAAACCTTTCGGATGTGCCGACTACCCGGGCAATGGCGACTCCCGTTGAGTCGGGAACTAACTCGAACGGTGATGATGAAGCGGCTATGCGGAGGCAGTGGGCTGAATGGACGGAGTTGTCTTACCGAGGAGCCATCCAAGAAGAGTACCGAAAGTCAAGTTGAATGCGAGCGTCTCCCAGAAGTGTGACCGCGCCACGCTCATGGGCATGAGTGGGTTGGGCAAAAACAAACCTGTGGTCCAAGCCGACAAGAAAAACGCAACCGCGGCGGCTCTTTCCCAGCGAGCAACACGAAGCATGCGGATCAGGGGGAAAACACACGCGATATAAACCACCGCGCGAAACATTCCCAGCAGATAGAGGGATGGCATCTTCACCCAATTGCTCTTGAGTGCGTCGTAGAAGCTCGAGAAGTTGGTTCCGCCGTAATACTGGCGGAGGTCAGGGTTTTGCCAGGCAATGTAGTAGCCGAAAAACATGTACAAGAAAAGGAAGGCGACGACGAGTAGCGCGATTCTCCAAGTGAAGGAAGAGGCTGTCAGCCGAGCAGTCGCGGGCGACGCGACCGCGGGCGGAGTGGCTCTCCACTTGCCCAAGATGAAAACGGCCAGGGGCGCGAATAATGCCATGGCAATCGCCCCTTGCAGGATGAGGGCTCGAATCATTCCCTGAGGAAACTTTGCCAAGAGGAAGAATATCGATTCGACCTGTGTGGCGATGGTAGAGATTCCATACGTCGCAACGAAAATTACGACGGCAAGCGTGACGCCGTGCCAGCTTGACCTGAGAATCAAATAAGAAACCACAATTCCCACGCACAGGCAAAAAGCGACAAAGGGCAGTAGAAACTGCATCTGGGTTGTCTGGACTGAAGGTACTTTCTGAGCGATTCTAGCCGTGCCCGCTAAGGCCCCTCCGATTACCAAGCAGACGGCCAAGAGCAGACAAACGGTCAAGATTTTGAGACCGATCTCGAACACCTTTCCTGTAGACATAACGCCCTCCTCAGGCAACGCAGCGATAGGAACTGAACGGGTGCTACGTCCCTTCTAATAAAGGGGATTCCTGACCTTGAGCCAGGATTTCGATCGAGCCTAAGTCATTCTTGCCGATTGTATAGCGTGAGGAGGCAGCATAGGCATATATGTTAAGTGGAATAGCTTTGGGCGTGGTTTGCCCGCCAGTGGTTTAGCCATTAAAGCATGTCGTGCGTCTCTATGGCCACTCCCGGAACGAAGGCCTGCGACGCCGTAGGCGGCGCGCTTAGGCCGGAGTGAAGGGAGTGGCCGGTTCGGGAGATTTAGACGAGTGTCCTGGCGGCAGCGGCATTCTTGTGAACGCCGCCTCCCCTGTCTGCATTACTTCCGATTTGCCCGTCATCGTCTCACATCGTCAAGCCTCGCAGCTTCCCAGAAGCCGACTTCACAGGACTAATCCGACATGACTTCCGAACGGACGACTCACGTTTGGTCTTGAGCCGCAGTCGCTCTCTCTCGACTAGGGAACATTCCATGCTGTCCCTTCGTACCTGGAAAAAGGCGAGTAGATCAAAAGGGGTTGGTGTCGATGCGAGGTCTTTCGCGAAAGGAGTTGGCCGTGATATTTGGGCCCCTATTAGCTTGCTTGTTCATTAGTTCAGCGCTGGCCCAAAGAACTCCGAAAGCAGAACTCCCGAGCCCTTTGCCGGACGACAGGTATAAGGCAGATATGCTGCTTGTGATCGCGCATCCCGACGACGAGCTTTTGGTAGCGAGCTATTTGGCAAGAGTGGTTTTGGACGAGCACAAGCGAATTGCAGTCGTCATTGCGACGCGGGGGAACGCCGGCGAAAACAAGATCGGTTATGAGCAGGCGGCCAGTTTGGCCGCAATTCGGGAGCTAGAGGCCCGTCGTGCGCTTGGAGTATTGAACATCTCCAATATCTGGTTTTTGAATGTTCCCGATACTCCCGCACCGAACGGTCACAATGTATTGCGATCGCTGGAGAATTGGAACCACGGTGCCGCGCTGGGCGACGTGGTGCGTATCATCCGTCTCACGCGTCCTGCCGTAGTTCTGACTTCTCTACCGGATGTCGTGGTAGGCGAAAACAACGAAGACCACCAGGCGGCGGGCGTCATAGCCACTGAAGCGTTTGACATCTCCGGCGACCCCACACAATTCCCCGAGCAGGTTGCGTTCCCTGAGGACCACAGAACTCTTGGCGTATTGGTGGAGGGTCTGCGGCCTTGGCAAGCACAAAAGTTGTATTACTTTTCCGACGCCGACCCCGATGCGCTCCTCAAAGGGAAAGGGCCGGAATATCCGATTGACGAGGTCTCGCCGTCGGGTCATCGGGAATATTTCCGCTATTGGTTGGCTATAGCGAGCATGTACCGCACCCAGTACGAGAATATTCCGGCTGTAGATGCGCCCCCGCCAGCAAATTTCCACCCATCGCCGCAGTATTTGGTCTTTGGCAAATCTCTTGTTGGCGGGTCGACGACGGGAGATGTATTTGGGGGTATTAGACCGGAACCGCCGCCCTACAAAAGCATTCCAGGCTACCGACCCACAACAGAAACTGGAATATCTATCGAGCTAGGCGGTCCCTGGCATTTCTACCAGGAATTCTGGCCTGCCCATGACCTCGAGCACCTCGCGAAACTCTTGCCTATCCCGGAAGTCAGAGTGGTTAGCGGGGGTGCGCTGTATGTGCCCATTCTCCTGCATAACAACACTAGCGGAGAAAGCCTAGCGAGTTTGCGGATCGACCTACCGGCGGGCTGGACCGAAAAGAAGGGGTCTGCACTTTACCCGATCTCCAGTCACGGCGTGTACCCGGTGGGAACAATTTTGCTCGCGCCATCCTTGAAGCATGGCGAAGACCAGGAGATCGGGTTCAGCGTTGAGTCGGAAGGCAAAGCGGTTCATTCGATAACACTAAGGGTCTACGTCAAAAGTTCCGAATAATCTACGGGATCATATTTGGACCATCTCAGTAAGGAGATTCAAGCCATGCTACGTGCAACCTCGCGGATACTTTGTGCAAGCTGTCTGCTCAGCGGATCTGTGCTGTTTGGACAAGACACAGGCAGCGGAGCAGCAGCTTTGCGGGGCGCTGCGCAGCCGCCATCAAGCCAGGACGTCATGGGCGCGTCTGCGTTCGAGGCGGAGTTGGACAGAAACGCGCCACAATGGCTGAAGCAATACGATGTCCCAAGTGTAGCTGTGGCGTACATCGAAGATGGGAAGGTCGCTTGGACTAAGATTTATGGCCAGCAAAGCCCGGGCGTACCAGCCACCAGCAAGACTCTATACAACGTTGCATCGCTTACTAAGCCTATCTCTGCGGAAGTAATATTGCGCCTAGCATCTGCGGGAAAACTGTCGCTAGACGAGCAGATCTCTAACGCCTGGGTCGACCCAGACGTGAAGGACAATCCTTGGAGCAAGTTACTTACGCCTCGTCTGTGCCTCTCTCACCAAACAGGGTTTCCTAATTGGCGAGATCAGGCGAACGGTGGACTCAAGTTTCAGTGGGAGCCAGGAACGAAAACTGGTTACTCCGGGGAAGGATATGATTACGTCGCACGGTTTACAGAAACAAAGATGGGCATACCTTTCGAAATCCTAGCTAAGGAATATGTTTTCGACCCATTCGGAATGAAAGACACCTCATACACCGCTCGTGAGTGGTACGCGGGACGTCTTGCGGTAGCGCAAGGCCCAAAGGGCGAGGTTGAACCCAAGACCCAATCCACTTGGACCGCCGCCGATCTGTTGCGCACAACCATTGGCGACTACCCGAAATTTGTCGTTCGCGTCATGCACAAGGATGGTCTCACCGACAAAATCGCAACCGAGCAAATGATAAGCACGCGCAATCTGGCTGGTCCCGAGCAACTCAAGAAGCTGTGCGCTGAAGCAAAAGTCAGTTCTTCTGCCGATTGCCAGGGGACTGCTGGCATGGGTCTGGGTTGGGGAATCCTAGTGCTTAATGGCAAGACAATTATCAATCACAGTGGCAGCGATTGGGGTGTACATACGCTCGTCTTCTTTTTGCCTGAACGCCAGTTTGGGATGGTGCTGTTCACGAATGGGCAAAATGGCAGCAAGGTCATTCGAGAAATCGTTTCTCTCGCCTATCACAATTCACTATTTCTTGCGACCCTATGAACGTCCCGACGGACATTCTTGAATTAAGAGGCACACTGGTTCGGATCGAGGTGTGCATACGCACGCCTTCCTTTTGCCTTGACGCCGGTTCGGAATGGTAGTTTTCACGAACGGAGATAGCGGAGGAAAGGTCATCTAAGAAATCCTTTTCTTTCGCGTATCACAATCACCTATTCGCTGCCACCCTCTAAGCACGTGGAAATGCCGTTCCGATTTGCCCTATCGCAATCGATCGATAATCAAAGCAGCGGCCCGGGTGAAGCACCCAGCGGACATAGGTAACGATAGACGCGTTCGTAGGAAGTCTGCGGAAGGGTCGCAGGCCAACCGGAAGTAACCGCCACAAAGCGCTGAACCACTCAAATCGAGCGCCATGTGGAAGCTATGCTGATCGTGGAACAACTGACTTTTCTGTTCCGCTTTACCTGCTCACCATGGTTCGCCCGATACTGCACCGATCTTCCCAGTTCAGTAGGTCGGCCTTTTTCTGCCGCGCATTTTCCCGGGCACGGCTTCAGGCTAATTCCTGCGTCCGGCAGCTTCGCGGCTTCTGCTTTCCTTGTTCCGCCCTCAACACCATTGGGTTCCCTACCATAAGGGAGCCGCTCGCTTTGGAAGCTGAAGCCCTCTCTTTTGGGTGCCCCAGAAAAATGGGGCAGAAAAAGGAGACATACATATTAAGTGGAATAGCCTTGGGGCGGGGTTTGCCGCCGACGTCTCGGTCATTGGGGCACGGTTGTGGTTGCTTGGCCACTCCCGGAACGGAGGCCTGCGACGCCGCAGGCGGCGCGTTCAGGCCGCAGTGGAGGGAGTGGCCAGCGGACTCAGTGTTTGGAATCTGCGCTCAGCTGCTTCTCAGCGCAACCATCGGGTCAATGCGCGAGGCCCGCCGAGCTGGAATGTATCCAGCAACCAATGCTGCGGAGCACAGAATCAGAATCGCGCCGGAGAAGACCGCAGGGTCCGTCGGCGTTGTGCCAAACAGCAGCGACTCGATCCACCTTGTGAAAGCGAAAGAGACAAGCGTTCCTAACGCTACCCCGGCGAGAGCTAGACGCAGAGTTTTTGTGAGAACCTCTCGCTGCACTAGCCCCTCGCTCGCTCCCAACGCCATACAGATACCGATCTCTCTCCTCCGCTGATCCACCGAATAAGAAATCAGGGCGTAGATTCCGAGCGCTGCGAGCAACAGCGCGAACCCCGCAAATCCGGTCAACAGGATTACTAGAAATCGCCGTGGGGACACTACTCTCTCAACCAGGCCCTTGAGCGTTTGAAACTCCGTGACCGGGAGATTCGGATCGATCGGCCGAAGAGCGGTTCGCATACCCGCCGCCAAACTATCTGGTGGAAGTGCGGTTCGCACCACAAGCCTCATAGCCGCGTAGTCCCCCGTTTGACGCATCGGCAGATACATTTCATTCCCACCGAGTCTCTCGGGACCTCCGTGATGGACGTCCGCAACCACACCGATCACTCGCCGCCCTCCGTCCTGGGTCACCATCTGTCCGATTGCTTCCTGCCCAGGCCACAGAGTGCGAGCCAGAGTCTCATTCACCATCACCACGGGCTCACTCGACGGTCCATCACTTTCGGTGAATTCCCTCCCTGACTTCAGCGGGATTCCCAGGGCCTCGAAGTACCCATCGCTCACGACGCGAATGAACGCCTCTGGAGGGTAATGAACCTTGTCGTAAGCACGCCCTTGGGCCGAAACCTCCCAGGACCTGTCCCCGGCGAGCGGCAGGACATCGGTTATCCCGGCTGCCGCGATGCCGGGGACTGACCGGGCATGACTCAGCACATCGTCGATGAAGGCGTTCTGTTGTGCGAGACTTGAGAGCTTAAAACTCGGGTCGACCCTCAGTGCGGCTGCCCGCTCCGGTTGAAATCCTAGATTCACGTCTAGGACGCGTAGAAAACTCTGAATGAGCAGAGCGGCGCCGACGAGCAGTACGCAGGCAAGCGCGAACTCGGAGACCACCAGCCCGTCGCGAAACCAGCCATGCCGTCTGCTGCCACTCGACCCGTGGCCCGAGTCTTGCAGCCCTTCGCGGATCTTCCACGCTGGGACCTGCAGCGCGGGCGCCAAGCCAAAAAGCACACCCGAGGCGACCGCCACCAGCAAGGTGAAGCCCAGTGTGCTCCCATCGACCCGAACACTTTCCAGCAGGGGAATGCTAAACGTATTGAAATGCGCCAGCCCGCGCGTACCAGCCAGGGTCAGAAGAAGACCCAGCAAGGCACCGCAACACGACAGCGTTATGCTCTCGGTTAGCACCTGCCGCAGCAAGCGAAAACGCCCGGCTCCTAACGCCGCCCGTATCGCCATTTCCTTCTGCCGCGTACCCATGCGTGCCATTTGCAAATGGGAAAGATTGGCACACACGATCAACATGACTACACCAACGGCGCATATCAGTACCACGAGAGCCGGACGCACTTGCCCGCTCACGTGATCTTCTAGCGGGGCCAGCCTCGGCCGGATCGGATTTCGCTCGGCATGTTGCCTCTCGAGTTCCTTCCCCAGGACGGAGAATTCAGCCTGTGCGGCCTGCACAGTAACACCGGGCTTCAGCCTTCCCACGATTGCCATCGTGTTCCCACGGGGTTTTGTATCGTCCGTGAGCGGCCAAGGAACAAATACACCGACGGAAATGGCAGGTGCGAAGACGCTCGCGAAGTTGAACGACGCGGGCAAGATGCCGATTACGGTAACCGGCTGACCATTCAGCGTCAGCGTCCGACCCACCAAGTTCGGGTCCGCGGTGAACCGCGTGCGCCAAAAGTTATAGCTCAACAGCATGGCGGGCGGAGCAGAATACCTCCCATGGCACTCTTCCTTCGTAAATGATCGTCCGATTGCAGGTTCTACTCCCAGCAATGTGAAGAAGTTCTCGCTGACTGGGACGCCGGTAATACGCTCCGGCTCGCCGGTTCCCGTCAGCTCCATGTTGCCCGAGGTGTAGGTCCCGGACCAGCCCGCTAGATCGGTGAAAGATTCATTCATTTTCCGTAGGTCCGAATAGTGTTCAGTTTGGGTGCTATAGTTTTCCCCATTGGAAATCCATACCAATCGCCCAGGGTCGCGGAACGGGAGTGGACGCAGGAGCATCGTATTAACCACGCTGAATATGGTCGAACTGGCGCCGATGCCGATGCCGGCGATGAGAATCGCAAACACGGTGGAACCCATATCGCGGCGCAGCGTGCGAAACGCATAGCGCAAGTCCTGCATCAAAGTTTCCAGTCCGGGCAAGCCTCTCGTTTCCCTGTGCTGCTCTCTCATCTGTTCCATTCCCCCAAATTGAATTAGAGCCTGACGGCGTGCTTCGTTTGGCGTCATGCCCCGACGGAGATTCTCTTCAGCAGCAAGTTCTATGTGGGTCGCCATTTCGACGTCGAACTCGCGGTCGATCGGCGAGCGTCGGAAGAAGCAACAGAGGCGCTGAAGGAAGGCTCGCATCAAAATCGCTCGTCATTTGCCATTTTTCGGACACGCCGAACAACTATGTCGCGACCACCAGCAGCCGCTGCGGAAGTACGAACGGCGTGTTGACTCTTCTGCTCCCACCTTGCACCGAGCTCCTCCGAAATGGCCTCAGCGTGGCGCTATGTTATTGACGAAACCAGCCCCACCTTGGTTAGATTGTCCCTCTCCAGCCCCGTCGTTCACGGCTCGGCTGACACTGCACATCTTCCCAGTTCAGTAGGCCAGCCTTTTTCTGCCGCTCATTTCTCTGGGCACGGCTTCAGGCTAATTCCTGCGTCCGGCAGCTTCGCGGCTTCTGCTTTCCCGGTTCCGCCCTTACTCCATTGGGTTCCCTCCCGTAAAGCAGCCACTTGCTTTGGAAGCAGAAGCCCTCGCTTTTGGGTGCCCCAGAAAAATGGGGCAGAAAAAGGAGACATTTTCATGTCCTACTTGAACTCGGTTTCTTTAATTGGGTTTGTTGGTGCTGACCCGGAACAGCGCCAAGCGCGGAACAACGGTGCGAAGTTCACCGTTCTTTCCGTCGCCACACAACGCTCCTGGAAAAACGCAGAAGACGAATGGGTCTCGAAAGTCGAGTGGCATCGCGTCGCGATATTTCGCCCTCGGCTGGCTGAGGCTGTTCTCAACAACATCAAGAAAGGTGCCCATGTGCTCGTTGAAGGCAGCCTCGTCAGCTCGACCTACGAGCAGCCGAACGGCAAGGGCAAGAAGGCGAAGACTGCCAAGATCACTTCGTGGTCGATTCGTGCCGACGTCGTGCGCAAGCTCGACCGCGTCGAGCCCGAACCACAAGCACCAGCGTCCAGTCCTGACTCTGCCGTTCTGCCGTCCGACGCGAGCGATCCGGCTCCGTTCTGACCGTTCAACTCAAAAGGGCCCTCTGACGATGTCGGAGGGCCTTTCGCTTTATGTTTTAGCGGGTCAGTCCGCCGCTTCGCTCGCAGTCGTGGCGCCGTCCCTCAGTTGAAGGGGCGTTGGCCCGGCCGGTGTCGGGATGCCGGCAAGGCGGTTCAGCAACGAATCGAGAGCAGAGGCACCGTCATCTACCGCTGCCGCCTCTGCGTCCGTCAGCGGAATTTCCTGCCGCATACGCAACAAGTTGTTCTTGCCTTCAAGCAGCGCCGAGGCGGTTGAGCCTTTAGGCATGTAGAACGAGCACTTCGCACATGCCATACGGTGCGGGCATTGGTCGAAAAAATCGTAAGTGCAGTAGCCGTGACCCAGATCGTAGAATTTCCATGCTTCCTGAGCGCCTACGCCTGCCCGAACCTTCTCCTGATCAATGAGAACTTCAATCGTTCGCAGATTTCGGCCGAAATACCCTGCATCCGAATATGATTTCATCAGCTTGGTGGGTGTGATCCTTGCATACCGCTGCGTGGACGACGGCAATCGGTGCCCAAGCCACTCTTGCAGTTCGTAAAGGCTCATGGGCTCCTTGGCATTGAACAACTGTGTGGCGATTGTTGATCGCGCTCGATGGCTCGTAATTTTGCCGCGAAGGTCGCTTTGCGGCACTCCGGCCTTCTTACAAAGTCTGGGGATCAGGTGGAGATTCAGGAAGTATGGCCCGAGATGCCTCATACGGTGCAAAAACAGAAAGTCAACCATCTCACCCGTTTTGCCGTCGCAGAGCTCTGTTTGAGCAGGGCGCACCTTCTCCCAGGCGTTGATCGCTTCCCCCACCAGCCTGTCCACCGGCTTAGTAAAAGCTGCGCTGGTTTTGTTCACGGGAACGTCCAGCAAGCATATCGAGGACTCATTTTCCTGCTGCCAGCGCACACAGCCGACTCGCAAGCGGCGGATTTCGTCTCCTCGCAGACCGGCGAACAGCCACACCACAGTAAGGGCACGCAACATTTCGATTGGGTAAAAGGTATAGGTCTTCCCATCCGGATTTCGCTTGCTAGCAAAATCCCCTGGGGTGATATTGAGTCCCGCCCACAGAAGTTTCGCCCACACGTCATCGGCGATGACTCTGGGTGCAGAACCACATACGAGTGCTTTAAGGGAGCGCGGCGGGGTCAGGCTGCGGTACGGATCGAACCGTGGAGGGATGACACCCCATTCTTGTAAATCCGCAAAGAACACGCGAACGGCGCTGTAACATTGCATTCTTCCGGCTGGTTTTAGTGGCCTTCCGTACTGTCTTTTGTGGAGCCCCAGCGTTCTCCAGTCCCCACACCGGATGTTGGTGATCATCGTAAGGCACTCGACCTCCAACTTGCGTTCCCAGTCCTCCGGTCCATTAATCCCCGGATGCGTCGCGCCCAGCCATCGAAAAAAGTAATCCTGATCTGCAATGAATTCGCATTGCCATCTGGCTCGCGCAAAGGCATATTGGAGTGTCCTCATCGCTTCCTTCCCGATTCCCCGCCGGGAAGTCAGACTCCGACAAAAAGACAAGAAATGTCCCCTTCGGAAAGGTCTTATGTATCCCGGGATCGAGTTGCGGCTGTATCGCTACGTGTCTATTCTGGCAGAGGAGCTGAATTTTTCCCGCGCCGCTTCGCGGCTGCATATTTCACAGCCCGCGCTCAGCACACAAATTCGCGAACTGGAGCGAGAAATCGATGTAAGGCTGTTTGAGCGGACAAAAGGCGGGCAACAAGTATTGCTGACGACCGCGGGCGAGGCATTTGCCGCGGAAGCTCGGCTTGCACTCGTACATGCCGATCGAGCAGTTCAGCATGCGCGACTTGCCCTTGGACAAGGTTCTGCAACCTGGAATCTTGGCTACTCGCCCTTGATCGATCTCCGCATTGTTGCCAAGGTGCAGCGGTACCTGGCGGATGTCCATCCTGCGG
>Ga0187778_10002684_pt1 | contig 12082 bp, 10 predicted proteins | sample 1015_Q2_SP5_20_M_FD_132418 | JGI IMG/M metagenome (GOLD analysis project Ga0187778, IMG submission 132418) | Tropical peat soil microbial communities from peatlands in Department of Meta, Colombia - 1015_Q2_SP5_20_MG | ecosystem: Environmental > Terrestrial > Soil > Wetlands > Peat | place... | reverse complement strand
CCGGCGAATCACTCTGGGTACGAACCGATATACCAGTTCTTTTTCCAGCAGCTCGCGGCTGATGTCCACGCCAGCGGCGCTGGCGGCGGCGATCCACAGTTCCGCGGTTTCTTCTTCGGTATTAAATTCGAAACCGTAGAGCAAGCTGAGTTTCTGCAGAGTTCGCAGGGTGATGCCTGCCAAAATGCTGAGGTCGGGCAGGATGGTCATAATTCCGCCCATGCCCAATCCCGCGCCCTCTGCGGCAGCTAATCTCATGCCACTGTGGATCACGCGATTGGCCAGATCGTCGAGATGACTCATCTCTACGGAATAGACACCCTGAAAACTGGTGATGGGCAAGCCGTACGCCATGCGCAATTGCAAAAGAAACTTCTGCGGATCTACTTTGACGGTCTCATAGGCATGTTGAAACGCGCGGATTAACGCGTTCTCGACTCTCCGTCTGACCCACGATTTCCCGATCCTCTCCGCCATAGATTCCAGCTTATCGCGTACTGAAGCCGCTGGAAAGGGATTGGAGTACCGGTTGCCAGTTGTCAGTGGTCAGTGGTCTGGTTGATATCGAATGTACGCATTGGCTGATTTCTGATTACTGACTGCTGGTCACTGTCGTGTGCTAGCATCAATTAACCTCTGATGCCACTTGGGAAGTTGCATGTCGTGCCGCTCGGCGGCCTGGGCGAGTTCGGAATGAACTGCATGGCCTTGCGCTGGGGCGAGGACATCATTGTCATCGACGCCGGCCTGATGTTCCCCGAAGCTGAGCTGCTGGGCGTGGATATCGTCGTCCCTGACATTTCTTATTTGACCGAGAACCGGCAGCGTGTGCGGGCCATCGTCCTCACGCATGGCCATGAAGACCACATCGGCGCTCTGCCGTGGATTCTTTCCGAGCTTAACGTGCCTGTCTGGGGCACAGAGTTTACGCTCGCCTACGTGGAAGACAAACTCGACGAACACGGACTTCTCGATAACAGCGATCTACGCGAAATCCGCCCAGGCGAGCGCTTCAAGATCGGCCCATTCACAATTCATCCCATTCCCGTGACCCATAGCCTGGTCGATTGTGTGGCGCTGGCCATTCACACGCCGCTGGGTGTGATTATGCACACCGGCGATTTCAAGGTTGATCCCACTCCCACCGACAATCGGCTGTTCGACTTGCATTCTTTCGCCGAGTACGGCAAGGACGGCGTGCTGGCGCTCTTTCAGGATTCCACCAACGTCGAGCGCAGAGGATATACACCCAGCGAGCGCGCCGTGCGCCGCAAGTTTGATGAGGTCTTTGCCCGCACCGAACGACGCCTTTTCATCTCTTGTTTTTCTTCTTCCATCCATCGAATCAAACTGGCTGTCGAATTGGCGTTTGAACATGGGCGGAAAGTGGCCTTCGTGGGCCGATCCATGGTGAGTTCTGCCGAAATAGCCGAGGATCTTGGCTATATCGAGGTTCCCGATGGTCTGCTGATTCATCCCGGCGAAATCAAGAATTTTGCGCCGGAACAAGTTTGCGTGCTGATCAGCGGCACGCAAGGCGAGCCGATGTCGGCGCTTTCCCGGGCGGCAGTGGACAATCACAAGCACGCCAAAATCGAAAAAGGCGATAGCGTGGTGTTGTCGTCGCGCATCATTCCGGGGAATGAGAAGGCAATTTACCGGATGATCGACCACCTGTTCCGTCGCCAGGCGCACGTGATTTATGAAGACGGGTCGTCGCCGCCAGTGCATGTCAGCGGACATGCCAGCCAGGAAGAACTGAAGCTGATTATTAATTTAGTCAAGCCGAAATATTTCGTTCCGATTCATGGCGAGTATCGCCAATTGAAGCTGCACGCAGAAATGGCGGCCGCCATGCGCGGTTCGGTCGGCAATATCATGCTGCTGGAGAGCGGAGACATCCTCGAATTCGATGAACTGGGTGCGCGAATTGCCGGACGCGTGAACGTGGGCCGCATCTGTATTGACTCTGGATCGCGAACGGATGTGGTCGAAGACCTGGTGATTAAAGATCGCCGGCATTTGAGCGAGGATGGTATTGTGCTGCCGATCATCGCTATTAATAAGCTGTCCGGGCGCGTGGAAACTCCGCCGGAAATTGTGACGCGCGGTTTTGAACCCGGGGAAGACGGGTTTATTGACGGCGCCCGGCAATTAGTGATGCAGACGCTCGAGGTTTCCAGCGAGGAAGAGAAAGCTGATTATGGCGTGATCAAAGAGAAGATTCGGGCCGATTTGAAGCGTTATATCTCCAAACAGATGCAGAAACGCCCGCTGATCATGCCGGTGATATTGGAAATCTAGTTTCTCCCGCCAGGTAAGCTTATGTCGACCATGCATGATCGCTCCAGCGCTGAGTCCAGCGCGCGGGATTATATCTCCCGCTACCTCGGGCCGGCGGTCACCCTAGTCGACCAGACGGTCTCCCTCTACGACCGAAGCCTAGATGCAATCGCAGAACACGCGCGACCTGGGGCAGCTGCCAAGGTCGGCGTTATACTGACGTCCCGACTTGCGAACGACATTCGGGTCTGCTCCCTTTCCGCTCAGCTCGGCTATGGCATCCAGGCGCTTGCTCTCGGCGCAACCATCTTTGAAATCGTCGGTGCCTTGTGCCACGTCGGCGATAGTGAGAGCAGGGCTATCGAGTGGGCTAAACATGCTGATGTTAGGCATACCTACCCTCGAAAGGTCGAGGAAGGAATCGAGGCAGCGCTGAGGTCCCTAGGTGTCTTCAGTCCGACTATGAAGGAGAACTGGCGTAGGGCCTATACCTTCATGTGCACCGCGAAACATGCAAATCCTCGGACCTCGATGCTTCATGGATTGCGCATCGACTTGTCCGGCTTCTCCTTCTTATGTGGGCCGGACCCTTCGGCTTACGGCGTAGCGATGTCAGCCGAGGCCCTGTACAATGCCATCTTTTTCGGAGTACCAGGAGTCCATGCGGCACTCGGTCATTGTTCCGAAGAGAGTCTTCGGGTTCCGCTTCGTGCCGAGGCCCTAAGACTCTCGGAGGCCCTGCACGGACTTGAGTCATGGTTCACCGAGTTAAGTAAAGCCGCCGAAGAGGAATCCGCTCACGGAGCGGTTACCGAAGGTCAGGTGTCCGCAATTGTCTCAGCGCTTGACTCGGAGGCGAAACGACTGAGACACGAGGCGGGGCGGTTGGAAGGTGAGACGGAGCGATTGCGGCTAGAGACGGAGCGCATGAGGCGGGCCGCTTCAGGTCCGCGCTGCGACGACTAGGTGAGGCCCCACGTGATCGGTTACCCATTCTACGCTCCCCGTGCTTCCGCGCGCGAACTCCGAATTATCGCGCAGTTCTACGTTAGCGGGTTCGTCCACCTCAACCCAGGAAATCGCGCAAAGTTCCGATCTGCGGTGTGGAGCACGCCACCGTACTCGATAGTAAGAGCCGCGATCTGGGCATCATTCGCCAGCGCTCCCGGGGCCTGGCCGTCGATCAATAGGCTCCTCAATAGCGGCCAATGGTGTTCGCCGGGCGCCAGGGGGTGAATATTCTGCTGCGTGAGCCATCCTTCCACGGTTTGACAGGCCTGCTCCAAAGTGAACCTCTCGCCTGGCAGCCGTTTGTTCGTCATGATTCGTAAGAACGCAGTGATTGCGTGCCATGGAATTCCAACTGCCTCCGTGCCGGAAAACGTGTCCTCCACCCAGGCGCGAGCTTTCGTATGATACACAGAGCCACTATCGTAGGCGTAGATCAGAAGATTTGCGTCGAAGACAATCAACGATGGTCCGGCCCTTCGAGGTACTCCAGCAAGTCCTCGACTTTGTCGTAATGCGGAAGGCCAAGGTTAATTGGTTTCACGCTGAATGGTTTCCGGGGTGACTGCTTCGTCGTCAACCCCAGACGCAGGAAATGATTCACCACCTGCTTGAAAGGCTTTCCGGAGCGCCGCAGCTCGCTCTCCAGCAGCTTGGCGACGTCGTCATCGAGAGTTAAAGTGGTTCGCACATCATGATGCTATAGCATTGGACATCATGATGTCAATCAGGGTATTGCTGGTACTCAGGGCCGTCTGCATTTACAATCTATTCAATGGCTTAACGGACCCCCTATTCAATAACTGGAATACAGCACATGGTCACTCTCAACGACATCCGTGAAGCTCAAGCCCGCCTGCAAGGGGTGGCGGTTCGCACGCCGCTCGTCCCCTTCGACATCCACGAAAATGAGGATAGACGCAAACTCTTCCTGAAGCTGGAAAACCTGCAGCCCATCGGAGCATTCAAAGTCCGGGGAGCGTACAACAAGATAGCCTCATTTACTCCAGAGGAACGAGGCCGTGGAGTCATCACGTACTCCAGCGGCAATCATGGCCAGGGAGTCGCCTATGCAGCCAGAGCGATGGGCGCTAAAGCTGTCATTGTCATGCCCAGGACTGCGCCGGCGATCAAGCGTGAGGCCGTCGCGGCTCTGGGAGCCGAGGTCGTACTGGTAGGACCTTCCAGCCTTGAACGCCAACATAGAGCGGAGGAGTTGGCCCGAGAACATGGTTATGTGATCGTGCCTCCCTTTAACGACGAACAAATCATCGCGGGCCAGGGCACCATGGGACTGGAGATTCTGGAAGACCTTCCCGAGGTTGAAACCATCCTTGTGCCGGTTGGCGGCGGAGGCATGATCAGCGGAATTGCTACTGCCATCAAGCTCAGCAAGCCGTCGGTGAACGTGATCGGGGTTGAGCCGGAACTGGCGGCTGACGCGCAGGCCAGCCTGCATGATGGCCATATTGTCGAATCTCCGGCCGAACAAGTCTCGCTCACGATCGCCGATGGACTGCGCACCCAAAGCATCGGGCCGGTCAACTTCGAACATATTCGCAGATATGTGGACAACATCGTAACCGTCGGCGAAGCAGAAATCCGCGATGCTGTGCGCCTCCTGGCATCGAATCCGAAGACCCTGGCGGAACCGAGCGGAGCCGTTGCGGTAGCTGCCTTCTTGTTTCACAAGGATCAGCTGCCCCAAACTGCGCTCAACGTAGCAGTGATCAGCGGCGGTAACATTGAACCTCGAATGCTGCAGGAGATCCAAAGCGAGAAATTGCAGGCAACATCTGCCTTTCAGCCGGCACCGAACCTGTAGAGGTCCAGTTTGCGATATGCTCCCTTGCCCCATGCCTCAGCCGCTAAAAGCCGTAGCTGGCATGGCCTTGCTTCTTGCCGCAATTTCTTGCTCAGCCGACATTCAGCGCGGCGCCATGATGCGCGTGGCCAGCATCTACATCGCGCCCGATACCTCTTCAGCCAAGCTGGGTGATGTAGACCGCGGACGAGAAGTCGTTGTGCTGGAAACCAGCCACGAGTGGCTCAAGGTCGAAGCCAACGTCACAGAAGAGAGAACAATCACGGGATGGATTCTCAGCAAAGGGGTAGTCCAGACTTCCACGCAGAATGGGGACAGGATTTTGTTCGGCGAAGCGGTGGATTCGGAAGACCAGGCCAGCCAACGCCACGGGCGGCGCGGCGCCGCACAGGATGCGATGCGGCTTTATTACCGAGTGTATGATCTGTTTCCTAAATCTCCCATTGCGGGCGAAGCCCTGTATCGCGCTGCCGATATCCGCTGGCAAATTGAGAAGGCGGATGTCACCTCGCGTCCGTCGGCCCATGAAAGAGAAGCTTACCTACGCGAAGGCATGAATGAAGATTTCATGCGGCAAGTAGAAAAAAAGTTTCCCGGAACAAAGTGGGCGGATTTGGCTGCGTTCCACCTCATTGAGAATAAGCTCTGCGGCGATTGGCAGGGCTCCTCGAAATGTCCCGAGAAAGAAGCTGAAATTTACGAGAAATATACCAATGACCATCCGCAATCTCCGGCTCTGGCCGAGGCGCTTTATGATGCCGCGTGGCGGTTCTCTGCCCTTATCGAGATTTACAAAACCGAGGAACAGCCCAAAAAATCGGAGCAGTCCAAAGCGCGAGCAATCGCGGCCGCGCAAAAAGTGGCGAGCCAATTTCCGCAAAGTGATTGGGGGGCTCGCGCGGAACGCTTGCTTTATCTCATCCAGCAAGGCGTGCCGACGTATGGCAATGCCCAGGAGTGAAGGTGCTGGTGTGGAGCGGGACACCCTAACGCTGCTTCTGACTTGGCGGACAACAGTGTCCGCCCCGCATTATCTTCTGCGATACTTACATTTCCCAGGAGGAATGATTGCCCATCTATCAAGCTGTAGTTCTGGCCATCGTGCAAGGGCTGGCGGAATTCATTCCAGTTTCCAGCTCTGGACATTTGATTATCGTGCGACGGTTGCTCGGGTGGAACGAGCTTTCGCCAGCCCACGAACTCACTTTCGATGTGGCGTTGCACTTTGGCACCCTTCTCTCGTTGCTCGTCTATTTCCGCCGCACGTGGATTCAAATCATCCGAGCGGCATTCGGAGGAGAAGTCGTACGGTTCTCCGAGTCAACCGGCTCAGATCGGAACTTGACGCCGGACGAGCAGCGAGAAGAGCGTCTCCTGTTGTGGTTCATGGCTATCGCAACCATCCCTGGCGCGATTGCGGGGAAACTGCTGGAACATTCCGCAGAAGATTATTTTCGCGAGCACATCTACCTGATCGCGGGTGCGTTGATCGTGGTGGCGCTATTCATGTGGTGGGGAGAAAAAATCAGCCGAATGACAAAGCCACTGACGGGGATAAGTCTGGTCGATGCCATCATTGTCGGCTGCGCTCAGGCTACGGCGCTGGTTCCAGGCGTCTCGCGTTCAGGAGCGACCATTACCACGGGTTTATTCCGCAACATGACGCGCGAGGCGGCGGTGCGATTCAGCTTCCTGCTCTCGACCCCGATCATCGCGGGAGCCGCTCTGCTGAAGGCGCACGAACTCCGGAAGGAGGGCCTTCCGCATGAAATGCACGCGCCATTTATTGTGGGCGTGACTATTTCAGCGCTGGTTGGATACATTGCGATCGCCTGGCTGATTCGATATCTGCAGTCGAATAGCTTGAGAGCTTTCATTATTTACAGGATCGTGGCGGGCATTATCGTCATCGGCGTGGCGCTGATGTGGCATTTGCAGTAGAAGGCCTTCGGCGGACGGTTCCAAGCGAAGCCCGCGGACGAGACCGGCTGGGGATCTGTTGAACGGTTGATCGCAAGGAGCCGGCAAAACACCCCGGCCTCCGCAAAAGACGCGGTAGGCCGGGCCACCCGCCCCCGTGCCCCTCCAGGTGTACGGATTTTCCCACCTTCTATATCGGAAGCATGGCACCGGGTCTTGGAAGGCGAGGTCGCATGGCCCCGTTCTATCCCAACGTGGTTTTCCATTCCCGCTATGATGCGGATCACAGTAAGCACACCTGCCGTTCTCGGATTGCTCAACGGCTTTACTAGACCCTTTCACTTTGTACTAATCCCACTAATGTTTCCAAATTTGTATCCTGCTGGGATGAATCCTTCGAATTTCAGCCTGATTATGCCGTTCTCGAAGCATAGAGATCAGTGGCTAAACACGAAGGCCTTTGACACGCACACGGATCAATCGTACTCGCTCACCCTGCTCGACCCGGATGGCCGCACAACGAGAATCGAGGTTAAATGTTACAGAAACATTATCGGCGCATATCGAGAACACCCGGAAGCGAAGTTCGTTGATCATGATGGAAACCCCTGTGACCAGTTGACTCGGGGATTGCTCAGAAGAAGTCACGTGATCGCGAATCGGCATCGATACATCGGGAAAGAAACATCCCGGCACTGGGAACAAGGTGACGACATTAGTATTGTGGATTTCTGTTGCGCCGAATACAGCGATGGGAAGATGGTTGGCGATGCGGAGACCAGGCGACGAATCAAGGAAATCGGAATTCGCAAGATCGCGCGCCAAACTGGGATTGACCGCGAAACCGTGGCATTGATCGCAAACGGCGAACCGGTGAAGCCAAATACACTCGCAAAGGTGGCTAAATCCATTGCAATGCGCCGGAAATAGCCCTAACTGAATGGCATACCCAGGCGGTGCCATCCCTTTCACCTGAGCGTGCCATTCGCAATTTGAGCGGATAGGGCTAAACTTCTGAGCATCCGGAACATTGTCTTTGCCCAACGAGCCAACTACTCGGTTATGCGATACGTTTAGGCGACGCAACCTGTCAGTGACTTCGGGGTTCAATAGGTAAGGCGGAAGCTCTTTTGACTACATCGACAATCAGGATTCTCGTAGTTGATGATTACCAGGGTTGGCGTGACTTTGTCTCTTCCACCCTCCAAAAACAACCGGACTATCAGGTCATCGGCGAAGTATCGGACGGATTAGAAGCGGTTCAAAAAGCCCAAGAACTGCAACCGGACCTGATCCTGTTGGACATCGGACTTCCCTTACTGAATGGAATCGAGGCAGCTCGGCGCATCCGTGAGGTTTCCCCAGCGTCCAAAATCCTCTTCGTGAGCGAAAACCGCTCTCCGGATTTGGTAGAAGAAGGTTTGAGTACGGGCGCATTGGGCTACGTCGTCAAGTCGGATGCCGGAAGTGAGCTACTAACCGCCATAGAAGCAGTTCTTCAAGGAAAGCGGTTTATCAGCGCGAGTCTTGCTGGTTCACAGAAAACTATTCATCACGAAGTCGAATTCTACGCCGACGATGCAGGGTTCGTGGATGGCTTTGCCCGCTTTATTGAAGCGGCCTTAAAGGAAGGAAATGCGGTCATTGTTGTTGCGACTGACTCACACCAAGCCAGTCTTCGCCAGCGGTTGGTAGCAGATGGATTGAACGTGGCTGCGGAGACCGAACAAGGGAGTTACATTCCGGTGAACGTCGCAGACACACTATCAAGCTTTATGGTCGATGATTCGCCTGACCCGGTTCTGTTCAGAAAATTGGCTAGAGATCTCATCACGGAAGCAGCCAAAGGCGCAAAAGGAGAACATCCTCGCGTTGCAGTCTGTGGAGAAGGCGTTCACATTCTATTGGCAGCGGGTAACTTTGAGGCAACGATTGCGCTCGAACGCATGTGGAATGAGATTGCAAGCTGTTATGAGTTAGATATTCTGTGCGGATATTTCCAGAGTGCGTTTTCACGTGAGGGATGCATCTCTACGCTCGAACGAGTCTGCGCGGAACACTCAGCCGCACATGGACGAGAACTGCGTTACTAGGTTAAACAGCCTCCCGCTTGGCAGCGTACTCTGAATCAATCGGCACGCGAACCTGGATGGTGGTTCCACCCATCGGCTTTGACTGAATTGCAATCGTTCCATTCACCAGTCGAACCCGCTCCTGCATGCTCGTTAGACCCAGACCTAGGCCTTGCATTACTGCTTCCGTGTCGAACCCCTTTCCTGAGTCACTAATTATGAGATGAATTTCACCCGAGTCTCCGCGCAGTTGCACATCAATGTACCTTACCGCACTGTGCTTGGCGGCATTGTTCAGGGCTTCCTGCAAAACTCGAAAAAGACACGTCGAGATTTCCTGTGGCAAGGAGCTTGGGACATCATGACTCTCGAAGTCGATCTCCATTCTGTGCCGTTCGCCAAACTCTTTGCACCAACTTCTCATGCCTCCCACCAGGCCTAAGTATTCCAGTTTCGAGGAATGCAACTCATGCGATAAAGCTTGAACGTCGTTCGAGATTTCAGTCGTCTGTTTTCGGAGTTGTTGCACATGCCTCTGAAGCTCTGACGGAGTGTCTTGCAATCGTTCGAGGTCGATTGCCAACATAGCAAGGCGTTGGGCGATATCGTCGTGAAGCTCTCTGCCGATCCGGGCGCGTTCTTGCTCCTGTGTTTCGATCAGCCTACGGTTCATTCCCAAGAGAACTTGTTCCGTGTGCTTGAGCTCCGTGATGTCACGGGCAATTCCTGAAAGACCCAGTATCGTGCCACTCGAATCCTTAATTGGGAAGGTGCTCAAGGATATGTTGATCCTTTTCCCTGTCTTTGTAAGACGAACGGTTTCGTAGTGTTCGATGCGCTCTCCCGCTCTCAGCCTTTGCAGAATCTTTTCCTGCTCATCTCCTAGCTCAGGAGGAACAAGCATGCTAATCGGCTTTCCAATCGCTTCCGTCACTGTGTACTCGTAAATCCGCTGCGCACCTGCGTTCCAACTGAGGATCGTTCCGTCGAGATTCTTGGAAATAATGGCGTCGTCGGAGGATTCCACAATGGCAGCGTGCCTGAACCGGGTTTCCTCTGCCAGTTTGCGATCTGTGAGATCAACCCCAACCCCGATGTAACCTGCAAAGGAGCCATCCTGATTAAATCTTGGCACTGCAACGTCGAGAATCCACCGATACTCTCCGTCGTGACGGCGCAGCCGATACTCAACGCTATATTTCTCTTGCCGATCAAAAGACTGCGTATAGGTGTCCAGACACTTCTGGACATCATCCGGATGAACACCTTCCCCCCAGCCGGTTCTGAGCTCTTCTTCCATAGATCGTCCAGTGAAATCCAGCCAGGGTTGGTTGAGATACGTGCAGGTCTTGTCCGTACCCGACATCCAGATAAACACAGGCGCGGTGTTTGCGAGCAACCGAAAACGTTGTTCGCTTTCCCGAACTTGCTGTTCGGCCGCTTTATGTTCCTCAACGAGAGCAGCCAAAACCATGAAAGAAGCTGACGCGAAAAGCAAGAAAAGCTGCAACGAGAGCACATTGTTGACGGGTATACTGCCCGTGAAAGGGCCGCGCCCGTGGGTAACTCCCCAAATCGAGAGGAAAGCGATCAGAATCATCGCATTGCTGATTCCGACGATTCCGAAACGCAAAGCGCACCACAGCAGAAAGGGAACCAACGAATAGAGGAGTGCTGGATAGCTCCCCCCGCCTGACACCACGAACGCGACGTATGCAAAGGCCCCCAATCCGACGAACATCACGGTTGCTTCGACATAGTAGGCCGATGATTTCTGCGCCCACGCGAGTGCAATGTCCACCCAGCTCAAAAGGGCTGGCGTCAGAGTTAGTAGAGCTAACGCCTCGGTGAGAAAACCAACCTTCCAAGCAGCCCGGTAACCTCCCCCGAAGGCGCTGGCGGCAACCGAGGCCACGGCAATCGGGGCGAGGATCACAGCAAAAAGTGAATACTTCGCCAGCGACTTGACACTATTGAGGCGGGGTACACCACCGAATGCGTAGCTCACGCCCAGAGCCACCACCAGAATTTCCATGGCATCGGCGAGAAAGAACATAATGATGGAACGGACCGCGAGACCTTCCTGTACGTCAGAAAGTGCGAATCCCAAAAGTCCCGCTGTCAAAAGAGCTGGCCAAATGTGGCGAGGTGTTAACAACAGCACTGCCACGAGAAATGCACAACCCGGCCACACGGGCCAGATCATCTCGGGCCGCAACACGAAAGCGTACCCGAGCCTCGCGGCCAGATAGGAGAAGATGGCCACGAAGCAGACCATGATGGCGACCTGAAAGGGCGAATCCGGGTGAAATGGCGTTGGAGACGAGTTAGTGTACGGATTCGTCATCGCAATGCCTTTAGGGCGTTCGTTCCGCGTCAGCCTAATACTTGGTCGTCCACCGTGTCAACGTTGCGGTAAATTTTGTCAACTGTTACGGGTCCCGGAGGGATCACCAAGCTAGGAGCCGCATGAATACTAGCGATTTATAATTTTTGGCAAAAGTGAAACGGTAGGATTCATCCCCAACCCTTAACACCCCTTCATCACATTGACGGGTTAGGCTACAGTGGGCTCCAAAGTTGCACCCCCTCCGGAACCCTAGTTTACCTAGTCGCACGACCCTTGTTTTTTCCAATGGACTGATTTCTGGGTTTTAGGATGGCCCGCCAGGGCCAGAGGAGGAGACGTGCGAAAGAGTCCGCAAAAGGGGACAGGATTCTAACTGCAACTCAACAGTTGATCAGTTTTAGTTTTAAGAGGGACCAGGTTCAGTTGCGAGGAGACATTAGTCCACAGAGCCGAGATAGGTCGCTGCCGATCCTATCTTGTTCCTACACGCTATTCGTTGCGAGTTCTGTGAGCCGATCCCGAGGCCGAATGCGGAAAAAAGTGGGGGACGTCAACACGAGAGGTGTCACTAATAGTACGCCTGTGCTGTCACCCAACCAATAAACTAGCCAAGCAGAGCCAAAT
>Ga0187778_10002683_pt1 | contig 12089 bp, 9 predicted proteins | sample 1015_Q2_SP5_20_M_FD_132418 | JGI IMG/M metagenome (GOLD analysis project Ga0187778, IMG submission 132418) | Tropical peat soil microbial communities from peatlands in Department of Meta, Colombia - 1015_Q2_SP5_20_MG | ecosystem: Environmental > Terrestrial > Soil > Wetlands > Peat | place... | reverse complement strand
ATCGTAGCCATCTGGATCGCTTTGATCGGGTCGACACCTTCTTCAATTGCTCGCCGTACAACATGATCGACGTGGCCTTCATCGAGTATCGAACGGGGGTCTCGATCGTCCGTGACAAGGCAGATATGTCTCGAGTTCACTTTCTGTTCCGTAATAACGCGTATCGTATCAGCAACGTCACGCCAAGCAGAGCTTTCCCTCAGCATCACATACATTCCTAACCTAAGTTTCTGTAGGGCTTGAATCTTCCTTGTTGACTCATGACATGAAGTTATGCCAGCCGCAACGTATGCGGCAAGGTCTCGGTCCAGTAGATCGACTGCGTGCCCCTCTGCTACGCGTCCAGCTTTCAGAGTTGCGGCAAGTTCGCCGTGAACTTGTGGATCACTTGAGATTACTCCTGGATAGTTCATCATCTCGCCGAGAGCGACTACCCCGTCCCATTTTAACGCCTCTTCGACTTCAGGAGGACCAATATTGCCACCCGTTGTTTCGAAACCGGGAGCGGCAGGAACACATGATGGGAAAGTTATCAAGATTTTCAATGGTAAATCTTTCGATTCGTTGAGGAAAAATCGCACACCACTAAGGCCGAGTACGTTTGCAATCTCATGAGGGTCCACGAAGACAGTTGTCGTTCCATGTGGGAGAACTGCTCTCGCGAATTCGGTGGCCGTAACCATCGCGCTCTCTATATGCATGTGGCCGTCAATGAATCCGGGGACAAGATATCTGCCAGCCGCGTTCATTACTCGTGTAGTTGGACCGATAGTATGCTCGGCTTGTCCAACAAAAGCGATTCGATCTTTTTTTATAGCTACATCTTGACCTTCGATGATCTCTTCTGAGTTGACGTTGACCAATGAAGCGTTTTTGACGACGAGGTCTGCTTTCAGTTTGCCCATCGCGGTGTCAACGAGTGTGCGAGTCATTTCGTGAAGACGTGTTCTACCTTCGAGCTCGAACAAGCTAAATCTAATCGTAGCTAGATGATTAAGAGACTTAAGAGGAATTTTATCGTCGAACAACAGCAGCTGAGGTAGCAACGACAAAGAGGTTAGCTACACTGTTTCTTTGTTGTACAGTACTCCCAAAGTTAATGGTTGGAGTGTTTTTCGGAATGGCCATTAGCATAACTAGGGTGAGGACGTACGGGACCATCGAGAGGAAATAATAACGTATAGTGAGCCTAATACGTGAAAGAAACCTCCTAGGGATATGCTGCTCCGAAAAGGATTGTTCTGAAGACAACGCGGGCTGGTTTCTACTTGGCGAAATAGGCTACGGCTACTCAACAACAGGGAACGGCAATAATCAGCGCGACTGCTAAGATGCGCTTTGCACGGTGGTAGCGCATCAAGGGCATCATCTTTCAAGTGTAAACAGGGAGTATTATAAAACAGGCAGGACGCAGTCTGAGTGTGGTTGCGCCGTGAGTTCTATACTGATCACCGGCGGGACTCTTGTTACTATGGATACACGGAGGCGCGTGATTACTGACGGAAGTGTCCTTGTTGAAGATTCCAGAATCACGAGGGTAGGCAAATCATCCGAGGTGAGACCCGGATCGAGTCCAGAATTTGAAATCGACGCGAAAGGAATGCTGATCTTGCCAGGCCTTGTCGACATTCACGTGCACCTTGCACAGGCCATGCTCCGTGGATGCGCAGACGATACCTCACTTATTGAATGGCTTCAGAAATATGTTTGGCCACTTCAAGGAAATTACGATGCCCAAGATGGTAAGGCAAGCGCTGAGCTCTGCATACTTGAGATGTTAAAATCCGGGACCACCACTTTTCTCGAAAGCCTTCTTCACACCCGCTACGGATTCGATGGGATAGCGAGCAGCGTGGAAGCTTCTGGCATGCGAGGGATACTTTCCAAGACTGTAATGGGTATTCCCGCCTACGGAACAGCAGGGGGGATCATGCATCCTGGAATGGTCGAAGATGGTGAGACCTGCTTGCGTGAAGTTGAAGAGTACTTCAATCGTTGGAACGGGAAAGCGAACGGTCGAATAGGAGTCTGGTACGGCGCAAGATCTTTGGGAGGATGCACACCCGACCTGTATCGGCAAATAGCAGCAGGCGCCAAGACTTTGAAGACAGGAGTTACAATGCACCTAAACGAAGTTCGCCAAGACGCCGAATATACGAAAAGAGAATTCGGTAAGCTGCCTGCCGAGTTCATGGATGATGTAGGCCTCGTTAGTTCCAACGTCGTGTATGCCCATGGAGTGTGGCTCACTGAATCCGAATGGAGTCTGCTCGGCAGGAAAGGAGCGTCTGTAGCTCATTGTCCGTCCTCTAACATGAAATTGGCTTCTGGAACAGCCAAGATACCCGAGATGATTAGAAATAGTGTCAATGTCGGACTCGGCTGTGATGGAGGCCCCAGTAATAATTCGTACGATATGATCCGAGAGATGAAATTTGCTTCGCTATTACAGAAAGCGAGACTACTCAACCCGCTCGCTATGGACGCGGAGACAGTTCTGGAACTCGCAACAATTAATGGAGCCAGAGCACTGGGACTGGATAAGGAAATCGGCTCCTTAGAAATCAACAAAAAGGCAGATCTAATACTCATATCATTTAGGAGGCCGCATCTCGTTCCGGCACACAATCCAGTCTCCCACTTGGTCTACGCCGCATCAGGATCAGATGTTGACACGGTGATTATCGATGGTCATGTCATCATGAAAAATCGTAGAGTTCTGACTCTTGATGAAGAGAGAATTATTCAAGCGGCAGAACAGCGTGGGGCTAGACTCTTGGAAAGAGCCGGGATAATAATCAAGCCAAAATGGGGGTATGTCTGAGCCTTGCGCGAATATTCTACAGAAAGAATCTAGGTCACCCTTAGACGCTGGGGGGCGATCCGAAGTTGCCTAGAAACATGAGATGATATTAACGAAGAACTACGAACGTCTCTTTCTTCCCATTGTAAGCGAGAGAACAGCCATTTTCGTATACATTCCATTTTCAGCTTGAGGGTAGATAACAGAGTGAGGGCCATCAAGCACCTCATCTGTCGCTTCTTCACCTCGCAGAACTGGAAGCACGTGAGTCACTATCGCTTTCCTATCCATTTTGTCGAGCAGATCCTGTGTAAGAGTCCAGTTCCGATATCTCTCATGAATCTCCAATTCACGCTCTTTACCAAATCGATTCGCGCCTATAGAAAGCAGCTCGTTAGTTGCCCAATTTCTCGGAAAGACCGCGTTAGCTCCCTCAAGTGCAGATCCAAGATCATTTGTCACTTCGAACTCTCCTCCCTGGGCAGTCGCGTTTGATCTCGAAGCTTCGATAATTTTAGAGTCTATTTCAAAGCCCGGCGGGTGAGCCAAAACCACATCCATCCCAAAACGAGACATTATCAGCGCTTCTTCATGAATGCTGCAGCGACCGCGAAAGCTCTTCGCATAACCCCACATGATGACATACTTCTTGCCTTTCACCCTGCCCAGCGCTTCTTCAGTAGTCATTAAATCGGCCAGCCCTTGAGTCGGATGATAAGTGCAACAAGCCATATTGATAACCGGGATCTGGGCATGCTTTGCATACTCACGGATGGTCGATACGCCAACTCCGGAGACGTAGTCGATTGCAGAGTCTAGAATTCTAACTCCTAACCCATGACCATACTTCTCATACATCCTCGCGACGTCTCTAACTGCCTCCCCTGAACCCAGTCGAGTAGTGGAAACGTCGATATACTGACCGTGTCCTCCGAGATACGTCATACCTGCTTCGAATGCTGCTCGAGTTCTTGTCGATGGGGCATAGAATAACATGAAGAATGTCTTGCCGTTGAGTACATGCGGAACTTTGCTACGATGATACTGCTTCCTCAGTTGCCTAGCAGTCTTTAAGGTCCTTATGAGCTCATCGATAGACCAGTCCTGCGTGGTTATTAGATCGCGGCCTGCCAGTTCCGTGTTCAAATTATTCAACTCCCCAGTTCTACAGAATGAGGAACGTTTCAGATAGAGCTTGCTGCATTCGAGAACGAACATCAGAATTCTTAAGAAGAGCTTGAGAAACGAGTAGCTTCCTTCCGTAAGTGATAGCGTTGTCTGATCGATTGATAGTCATAGCGCTTGGCGGTAACGCAGTATTGAAGCGTGGACAAAAGGGGACTATGGAAGAACAATATAACAACGTAAAGGAGACCGTCTCAAAAGTCGCTGACTTGATTCAGAAAGACTACAAAATCGTCTTAACGCACGGGAACGGACCTCAAGTAGGCGCCACTCTTCTAAGGCATGAGGCCGCCAAGTCGATCGTACCGCCATTTCCCCTGGATGCCTGTGGAGCAGAGACACAAGGTTTCATCGGGTACATGATTCAACAGGCCCTCAGGAACGAACTCAAGACACGAGGAGTTGACAAATTCGTAGTCACGGTGATTACTCGCGTGATTGTTGACAAGCATGACTCAGCTTTTCAGAACCCAACTAAACCGATCGGCCCATTCTATTCTGAAGATGAAGCGTCCAGACTGAAGGAGCAGAGGCCAGATCTCACCATTAGGGAAGATGCGGGGCGTGGGTACAGACGAGTCGTGCCTTCGCCAGATCCTAAAATTATTGCTGAAAGGACAGCAATTCGAGCACTCATAGATGCTGGGTTCGTTGTTGTTGCTTGCGGAGGTGGAGGAATACCGATCATCGAAGATGAGGGCCAAGCGGTGGGCGTTGAAGCCGTAATCGATAAAGACCTGGCCGCTCAACGGCTCGCCACATTAATCGGGGCACACACCCTGATTGTGCTAACCGACGTCGAAGCAGCATACTTGAATTACGGAACTCAGAAACAAGAAGAAATCAGAGAAATAACTTCAGGAAAACTGAAGAACTACCTGAAAGAAGGACAATTCAAGGAGGGTAGTATGGCTCCCAAAGTTGAAGCCGCCATTCGTTTCGTCGAAAGCGGTGGAGAACGCGCAGTTATTGCTGATCTCGGTAGTCTAGTTGAAGCTCTCGAAGGAAAAGCAGGAACACAAGTCATCGTGCCAAAAGCTTAATTCCAATCGTAGCCACCTCTCCCAAGGTTGGTAATCACAAATGCCCACGTTCGTTGGTGCTTGGAAAGGCAAAGATTTTCTTGACACGAATGATTTCTCACAAGAAGAGATCACGAGAGTTCTGAATTCAGCTGACGCGTTGCGGAAGATTTTCAGATCACGCAAGAAACATCAATATCTTCCCGGTCAAACGCTGTTCATGCTGTTCTACAATCGCTCTCTCAGAACTAGAAACTCTTTCGAGGGCGGAATGTATCAATTAGGAGGACACGCACATTTTCTAAGTCCCCAAGACGTCTACACGCCTGCTCTTCCAGAAGACATGGTGGCATATCAGACTGAAGCAATCTCAGATGTAGCTAGAGTTCTAAGCCGATACGGTGACGGAATAGCGATCAGAATATACGGCGATGCCGCGAAATGGATTATTGGGCGAGGTCATAAGGTCGTTCAAGAGTTCGCGAAACATGCATCGATTCCCGTTTTGAATATGGAGGATGACATGTACCACCCATTTCAAGCATTGGCCGATGCTCAAGCCATGAGGAGTTCCATCCCCAAACTTCGCGGCAAGAAACTTGTAGTTTCATATGCATACTCGGGAGGGCTGAAACCGTTAGCCGTGCCACAGAGTGAAGTTCTCATAGGAACTCAGCTGGGAATGGAAGTTGTACTAGCTCACCCGCCAGGATTTGAGCTAGAGGACGTAATATTGAATGCTGCAAAAGCGAACGCGGACAGATATGGCGGAGATTTCAAAGTCGTAAACGACATGAAGGAAGCATTCGAGGGAGCCGAAGTAGTATATCCCAAGGCATGGTCGCCAAAGAACTTCTTCTCACCTCATAGGGCAGAATTAGACAAACAGGGCGCGATGTCATACCAAGACAAGTACAAGAATTGGATATGCACTCAAGAAATGATGGATCTCACGAACAGAGCGAAGTACATGCACTGCGGACCAGCCGATAGAGGTCAAGAGGTCACGGACGACGTAATAGACAACGAGAACTACTCGCTTTATTTCGAGCAAGCAGAAGATCGACTTCACGTCCAAAAGGCTGTCATGGCGATGGTGATGGGAGGGCACCCCTCTCGTCGCCGGAAATGAAACCAAAACACGACGTCAAGAAGGACAAGGCCCCAATTCTCGCTAATTGGGGGAGGCGTTCTATCGCTTGGTTTGTAGACTACTTCATTATCATTCTATTGTTCGGTTACTTTCAGCTTGAATCGATAGAAACTAGAATACTGCCCGGAGTTCTCTTACCGAAAGCTCCAGGAACTGATATTTCGATATGGTCACCGTTATCGATTCTGATATTCTTTCTATACTTCACATTCTCAGAGTGGTACTTTGGAAGGTCAATCGGACAATTACTATTGAATATTCGAATTGTAGACCTTCAAGGCGCAGCTGTGAGCCTCGGTGCATCAGCGATTCAGAGTGTTGGTAAATCAAGCCCGCTGTTGCTATTGTTTGACTGCGTACTTGGCCAATCAGATCGATCGAGTCGCGAACGGCGACAAAGATTGTTCAACAGAATATCCAATACTATTGTCATATTCATAGGGGAACCAACCAGAACAATCCAACAACAAGGTTACCTGAAAGAGCCCTGAGCTAAACAAGAGAGTTTCAAATCAAAATAACAAGGGTTTTCCTTATACCAACAGTCTACGGGTAACCGTGAAGAAATAGAATGCCTGACTACGACATCGCCATCATCGGCTCAGGTCCGGCAGGATTGACGGCTGCAATATACGCCGCCCGAGCACTTGTTAGAACCCTAGTAATTGCTGGCAGAGTTTCTGGTGGACAATTAATGCTTACGAGTGGTGTTGAGAACTTCCCAGGTTTTTCCACTGGAATCCAAGGGCCGGAACTCATGGCGGAAATGCGGAAGCAAGCCGAACATTTTGGAACGGAAATTGTTGATGAAGACGTAGAATCTATAGATCTAAAGCAGAACCCGAAGCGAATCGTCTTCGGCAACCGATCAGTTACCACAGGTGCAGTGATTATATCAACTGGGTCGTCCGCAAAATGGTTAGGCATGCCATCGGAGGCAAAGTTGCGAGGGCGCGGCGTTTCGAGTTGTGCGACATGTGATGGCTACTTCTTTAGAAACAAATCTGTCGCGGTGGTTGGGGGAGGTGATACCGCTCTTGAGGAAGCCCTTTTCCTGACAAAGTATGCGACTGAAGTTGTAATTATCCATAGACGCGACAAGCTTCGAGCAAGTAAAATCATGCAAAAGCGGGCAATGTCCAATCCTAAGATTCGATTTCTCTGGGATTCTGTTGTTGATGACGTCCTGGGACAAAACAAGGTGGAAAGCCTCAAAGTCCGGAACTTAAAAACAGGAGAAGTTTCGATGTTGCCCTGCGATGGGATATTTGTCGCAATAGGGTTCCAGCCAAATACGAAGATTTTCAGTGGACAGATAGAACTTGACGAAAAGGGGTACGTAGTAATTCGAAATAGTACGGAGACAAGCGCGGAAGGCGTGTTTGTTGCGGGCGACGTCCACGATTACAAGTATAGGCAAGCCATAACCGCTGCAGGGGAAGGTTGTAAAGCTGCTATTGACGCACTGGCTTACTTGGATGAGCAAAAGGAAATTGCCGTAGCGGCCAGAGAGTAATTGGTCATCGGTCGAATCTTATAGCCCCAATCCTTTGAAGAGAAATTTCTTCTGACAGATAGGGCAGTATGGAGTTTCTCGAGGAATAATCTGACCACAATAAACGCATCGAATATGAGTGGACGCAATCTGCATTTGTCATCCTTGTGAGGATTCTATTGATCTGATTTTGATATTTCTCCTTCATTTCAGGCAACATTTGCTATGTCTATGTCCTGATTATACAAACTTTCATCAAGGTAGTAATCCTACCTCCATTTCCTGGTAGTTCGGTTGGCAAATGAGTTGTATAAGTAGATCCTCGGCTCGACAGCCCGAAATATGTAACATGACTCGACGCCTCATTCAGAGTACGATAGAAGATAGTTTGCATGACTGACCTGTCATCCTCAGAGTCAAGTTGTCTGAAGGAGGTGGCCGATCGATCATGGTGCGAATTGTCTGTGTAATAGGAATGACAACATCACGGTGGACGCAAAGTGTCTTTTACCTAATGTGACTTGATAGCAACTGGTACGTGAAGCTTACGCTGCCACATCGAATGACGTACGATCTCATGCCTGCTCTGACACCATTGATAATGTATATTGTAGTGTCTGGATTCGCAGCTGTTTTCCTTTATGGGGTCTACCGACGCTTTAGATTGTATTTCCGAGGAGTTACTAGATTTCAACTAGACCGATTAGGGGAGCGGATCACGAATGCATTCGTGAATGCATTTGCTCAACGCAAAGTTGTGAAGAAACCATTCCCAGGTTTAATGCATCTCTTCATTTACGTGGGTTTCGTCGTTCTCCTAATCGGCACTACACTCGTCTTCCTAGACTATGACATCTGGAAAACGTTTTTCCATCAACAAATTCTTATAGGAAATTTTTACTTGTTATATGAAACCTCTCTCGATGCTTTTGGACTCGTTGCTATCGCAGGACTACTGATAGCGATTTTTCGGCGCGCGATAATACGACCACCAAACCTGCCCGGTTCTCGAGATGACGTGTTCATTTATTCAACACTGATCGTCATATTGATCACAGGCTACATCATGGAAGGTATTCGCCTTGCCGTAGATAATCCACCCTGGGGTGCATGGTCTTTCGTGGGCTACCAAGTATCCCTTCTTCTCTTAGTCTTTAGTGACAAGGAACTCGTTAGTATCTACCCGACGCTTTGGTGGTTCCACGCTCTACTAGCCTTCACAGCATTTGCAACTATTCCATATACAAAATTATTCCATCTCATCACATCACCGTTCAATGCACTCTTAGCCGATCAAAAACCCGTTGGGCAACTGAACTCGCCGTTCGACCTCCGAGGGCTCTTAGCGTCAGGTAACTTCGATGTTAAGATCGGCGCAAGCGCCATCAGTGATTTCTCCTGGCGAGAGAGACTCTCTTTCGACTCATGCACCTCGTGTGGTCGGTGCAGCAATGCTTGTCCTGCAACGGCAGCAGAAACTCCGCTGTCTCCCATGCACTTGATACTCAAACTCCGAAATGCGATGTTAACAGAACGATCTGACCCGATAATCGGGTCCGTCATTGACCAAGAGGAATTATGGGCCTGCACAACATGCAGAGCTTGTGTCCAGGAGTGCCCTGTATTGATCGATCACATCGACTCGATAGTAGATATGCGACGTCATCTCGTAGGAGATGGAAAGTTGGATCGTGCCAAGAGGGATTTGCTCAACAATCTAGGCAACTCCGCAAATCCATATGGTCTTCCAACGAGCGACCGCTTGAACTGGGCACAGGGACTTGATGTCAAGACCGTAAAAGACCAACCGGAATTTGACGTACTCTATTGGGTAGGCTGTTCCGGATCATACGACCCTAGGAATCAATCCGTATCCAGGGCAATGATCAAGATTCTGAATGCCGCAAAAGTTCGATTCTCCGTTCTTGGGAATGAAGAAAAATGTAATTGTGAAGTTGCGAGACGTATGGGTGAGGAGGGACGGTTCCAGCAGTCTGCCCTTGATCTGATTCAAGTTCTTGAAAAATATGAGGTTAAGACAATCATCACCCAATGTCCGCACTGCTTCAACACCTTCAAAAACGAATATCCTGAATTCGGCGCGTCTTTCCAAGTAATTCACCATACGCAATTCATCGCCGAACTAATCAAAGCTGGTAGGCTCAAACTGAGAAAAGGAAGCGAAGACATTATCACCTTTCATGACCCATGTTATCTCGGAAGATACAATTCGATCTACAACACGCCCAGGTCAATTCTCTCATCACTGGGACCAGTAACCATCCGAGAAATGCATCGCCACCGAGAGAGTAGTTTTTGCTGCGGAGCAGGCGGGGCGAACTTCTGGTACAAGGTCAACCAAAAGAAACGAATCAATCAGATACGCTTCGAAGAGGCAAAAGAAACAAAATCAAGCATACTTGCCACAGCATGCCCATTCTGCACCTCAATGTTTGAGGATGCCGCTGCATCTGTTGGATCGACAACCTCACCAAGAGTGAAGGACATTGCTGAACTCGTGGCGGCTCGAATCGATTCTTCACAATTTTATTAGTTTGAATAATATCTCTCGAGACGTTGGACTTTGTGAGGGAACATGGTCAAGATCATCGTGCTCGTGAAACAGGTCTTACAGACTGCGGAACTCAAAATCGACAAAGCGAGCAAAGGAATAGTGACTCAGGGCGTCCCTCGAGTTATCAGTGAGACAGACAAGAACGCAATCGAAGAAGCGGTCCGAATCAAGGAGAAACACGGAGGAAAAATCACAGCGATAAGTATGGGCTCTCCTGAAGCAAAGGAAGCCCTTAGAGAAGCATTAGCAATGGGTGTTGACGAAGCAATTCTCGTGACTGACCCCCGATTCGAAGGTTCAGATTCACACGCAGTTGCAAGCGTACTCGCTGCCGCCGTTACGAAAATACTTGATTATGACCTGATTATCTGCGGAGCTTATTCCGAAGACATGTTCGCGTTTCAAGTCGGCCCAAGATTAGCCGAACTCTGTAACCTTCCACAATTCACCTATGCAACGAAAATCACCTTAGAGGGAGGCAAGATCATCGTTGAGAGAGACTTAGAGAATGAGCGTCAAATCGTCGAAGGAAAAACTCCCTGCTTAGTAACGGTCGTGAGAGAAATCAACGAGCCTAGGCTACCCACGCTAATGGCAATAATGGCCTCATCGAAAAAACCCACCTCATTATGGTCAGGAGATGACCTAAGCCTAACGGAAGAAGAACTAGGATACAACGGTTCACTGGATGAACTTCTAAGGAGCACCGTAAGCTCAGGAGAGAGAAAACGCAACATCTTACAGGGAGATCCCAAAGACGCCGTGCTCAAACTGACTAAAACGCTTCAACAAGAAGGAGTTCTGAAGGGCTGACATATGGCGCAAGAAAAACGCGACGTCTGGGTTTTCTCAGAGCAACCGCAGCACGCATTCGAACTACTTGGAAAAGGAAAGGCACTATCTGCGGAACTAGGGTCAGAGCTTGTTACTCTAGCAAGCACACAGTCCAGCGCGGACGAATACATCAGACATGGTGCCGACAAAGTCCTCCTAGTAAACAACCCGCTACTAGAGGAGTTTCATGTAGACACATACACTGACGCCTTGTCAGAGCTTGCGAATGAGCACAAACCCGAGGTAATCCTGATCGGGTCAACGAGGAATGGCTTAGAGCTAGCGCCCCGTCTCGCAGAACGGTTGAAAACTGGCTGTGTAACCGAAGCTACGAAAATCGAGTTAGATGCTGACAAGAAATTCCTTCTCATGGATAGAGTAGCAATGGGAGGGAACATTATGGAAACTCACATCTCACGATCAAAACCACAAATCGCGACAGTACCCAAGGGCCTATTTTCTCAAAACCCTCCAGATCCATCACGAAAAGGGCAGGTTATCGTCACACAACCGAAGATCAAGCCTCCGGCAACAAAACTCCTCGAAAAGAAGCCGAAAGAGGTAAAGGGTGTCAAACTGTCTGACGCTTCCATCATCGTTTCGTTCGGTCGAGGAGTTCGGAAGAAGGAGGATCTGGTCCTCATAGAAGACTTTGCGAAAGCCATAGGCGGCGCAATCGGATGTTCTCGCCCAATCGCTGAAGACCTTCGATGGCTACCTGAAGAACAATACATTGGTCTCTCAGGCCAAAAGGTCAATCCCAAATTGTATTTCGCTTGTGGAATCTCGGGCCAAATACAACATCTCACCGGGATAAGAAACAGCAAAGTGATAGTTTCGATTAATAATGATCCGAAAGCTCCAATCTTCGAATTCAGCGACTACGGAATCGTGGGCGACCTATACGTGATACTACCCATCCTAACCGACGCCGTCCGGCAACTAGCCAAGAGTTAATCCTTTCCAATTACGTACGACGGCAGCGAAAGAACAGAAGCTGATAGCAGCGTAATGAGGAGTCT
>Ga0187778_10002680_pt1 | contig 12096 bp, 15 predicted proteins | sample 1015_Q2_SP5_20_M_FD_132418 | JGI IMG/M metagenome (GOLD analysis project Ga0187778, IMG submission 132418) | Tropical peat soil microbial communities from peatlands in Department of Meta, Colombia - 1015_Q2_SP5_20_MG | ecosystem: Environmental > Terrestrial > Soil > Wetlands > Peat | place... | reverse complement strand
ATCGTCAATTTTGCGCAGGGCGCGTTCGTGATGCTCGGCGGGATGGTGACGTTCGTGTTGCTGAACACGCTCGGGCTACCGCTTGTAGCGGCCGGCGCACTTGCGGTCATTGCGGTCGCGGGACTGGGCGTGGTCATCGAACGGCTTGTGGTGCGCCCGCTTTGGGACCGCAACGCCACCATGTTTGTGATGATCCTGGCCACGCTGGCTGCGCAGATCATGATTGAACGTACTACCCAGATCCTTGTTGGCGACCAACCGAAAAGCATCCCCTTATTCACGGATTTGCCGCCGATCCGTGTCGCTGGCATTTCGATCAGTTACCAGACAATATGGATCATTGCCGTCTCGTTGCTTTTGATCGGATTGCTGGCGCTCTTCTTTCAGAAAACCCTTGTAGGGCGCGCGATGCGAGCCTGCTCGATCAACCGAGAAGCCGCGGCATTGCAGGGTATCCCGGTCTCACGCATGTTGGCGCTGTCCTTTGCGCTCAGCGCCGCCCTCGGGGCGATTGGTGGTATCCTGCTCACGCCCACCCAATTCACTGCATACAACGTTGGCACTCCGTTCGCGATCTCCGGCTTCATCGCGGCAATCGTAGGTGGCTTCGGCAGGCCTTTTGGCGCATTCCTCGGTGGCATCGCCCTCGGACTGGCGCAAGCGCTCGCGGTGTTCGCGCTCGGCTCGGGCCTTAAGAACGTTGCTGCACTGTCGGTGTTGCTGGTGTTTCTGTTCTTCCGGCCATCCGGGATTTTGGGCGCGGCAAAATAAGCGGCAAAGGCACTGACGTGATGAGATGCAGCAGATGACATCAGCGAACAAAGAGCCAGCTGCGTTTCGGCGCCGCCTTGCCGCGAGCGAAAAGCTGAGTGGTACTTTCATCAAGACCCCCAGCGGCCATGCGACGGAAATCTTTGGCGACCTGGGTTACGATTTCGTCGTTATCGACGAGGAGCATGCGCCGTTCGATCGAACCGCTATCGATCAGGCATTAGTGTCTGCGCATGCTGCGCATATTGCTGCACTGGTGCGGGTCGCCTCCGCATCACCGGCTAATCTTCTTTCTGTGCTCGACAGCGGAGCTGTCGGCGTGCTCGTGCCACATGTCGCAAGTGCGGAGCGAGCAAGCGAGGTGGCGGCAGCGTGCCGCTATCGTAGCGGCAAGCGCGGCTTCTCCAATTCGCCGCGCGCCGGCCGTTATGGCGGGTTGTCGCTGCGCGAACACGTGGAGCTTGCGGACGCCACGACGACCGTGGTCGCTCAGATCGAAGATCCAGAAGCCTTGGACCAAATCGATGCGATTGCGCGGGTCGACGGAATCGATGCTCTGTTCATCGGGCGTGGCGATCTCGCTGTCGCGATGGGCACCGGCTCGCCGGAAGCGTCGGAAGTGCGTGCGGCGGCGGAGCGGATCTGCGCGGCGGCGCGACGGACGGGGAAACCTGTCATGGTTTTCGTCGGAGGTCACAAGGATGCCGTGGCGATGCGCGCGATCGGCGCCAGCGCATTCATCTTCTCGTCCGATCAAGGGCTGATGCGGCAAGCGGCAGCACGAACTCTGTCGGAATTTGAAACACTGGATTGACCGAGGCAGACGCCTTCCCGACAAACGGAGGACCCATGAGCGAAGCACTGCGTCAAGCGACACACGCACGACATTACGCCGAGGCGCCGCAGTGGACGGATTCCGACGGCTCCCGGCATTGGATTACCAGAGCAGCCAACTTCGTTACGGTTGTGACTCAAGCGACGAAAGGCGCGGTCCTCGATCGCGACAACCCGGATGAGTACATGGTGCTGCTTCCACCGGAAACGGACGCGGTATTCGAAGCTGAGGGTGAACGCATCGTCTCCAAAGGTGAAAGTCTTACCATCGTACCACCAGGCGAGAGCCGCGTTACCGCCTCGAATGGTGGGACCGTTATTCGGGTGTTCTCAAGCGAGGCGTCCGATGTAATGGCGGCCGCGAAAAACGCAGCGGTGTACTCCGACGGGGCTCCCGAAGTAACACCGATCACGCCATGGCCCGATCCGATCGGAGGCTTCCGGCTACGCCATTACGATCTAAGCAAAATTCAGAGCCCCGATCCGAGCCCGCTAAAGATGCGCGTGTTTCGCTCGACCAACCTCATGATCAATATCTTCATGCCGTGGACCAGCCGGCGTGACGAACGAAAGCTGAGCCCGCATTCGCACGAAGACTTCGAGCAGATATCGCTCGCGCTGAAAGGATCTTTCGTCCATCACTTGCGGTACCCCTGGTCGCCAGATAAGACCCGCTGGCGTGATGACGAGCATGAGCACTACGATAGCCCTTCGGTCTTAGTCATCCCGGCACGGGTAATTCACACGACCCAGGATGTGGGTGAAGGCTCGACGTGGCTCATAGATATTTTTGCGCCGCCGCGGATGGACTTTTCATCCAAGCCTGGATTCGTACTCAACGCGGCAGAGTATCCGATGCCTAGGACACAGTAGACACGCCACCTTTCGTGGTTTTGCATTGCCATTGAGGATGGGTTGCTCGTGCTCCTCACGGCCGAGCGTTAAAACGGACATTTACGACTGATGTCCGTTATGCCGCCAAGAACAGCAGCAGGACGCCAACCGACTTGCATTACCAAGGCAGCAAGGTGTCAGCGCACGGACATCCACCGTCTAATCGTCTCACCTTGTCATAGTTGGACTGAGCGCGCCGATCGGCCCGAGCCTCTCTCGCTACGCGACCTTCACATTCAGGTGCGGGAACATGGCTTGCAGCGCCTCGGCGTCCATCTCGGTCTTGAACTTGTGTCGATCTTTGAGCGCGACGGCCTTCTGCGCTGCCGGCCGTGCGCTTATTTCGTCGACCAGCCGCTTCAAATGCGGAAACTTCTCCCAGGCGCCGTCGCCAAGCACCATCGGAATGAGTCGCGACCTGAAGCGCCGCGATCGCACACCCGTCATCACGATCCGCCAAATCAAGGAGAACCGTGCGGTCGGCCTTGACGACTATCACGCTGTCATTGAAGCCACTGTTCAACGGACCCGACCTGTCATTCTGACGGCTCTTGCGGCGGTACTCGCATTCATTCCGCTCACACACTCGGTCTTTTGGGGCTCAATGGCGTACACCCTGATTGGCGGTACAGCAGCGGGCACGGTTTTGATCCTGTTCTTTTTGCCGGCGCTTTACGCCCTGTGGTTCCGAATCAAATCGCCGGCTGAACATGCCCGCGAACACAAGGCGGCGTCGTTCGGCATCAATTTCAGTTTCGCGCGAAGCTACGTAACACTTCCGCGGGCCGGGTCATGAGCCCAAATGCGGAGACAAACATGAGCGGATTATCGACTATGGACCAAGGTTGCGAGGTTCGCCGAAGTGCCGGAAGGCATATCCGCGAGACGGAACGACAGGCGTTAATCCGCGCACGTAACGGGCAAGGACTTTTCAGAGATCGGGTCAGCGAGATCGAAACGAAATGCCGCATTACGGGTGTTGAAAATCCCGTGCATTTAGTAGCGAGCCATTGCAAACCTTGGCGAGATTCAACTTATTGAAATCTAGGCCTTTGCCGATTCGGCGTGCCTGCTCCGCCAAAGCGTCGATATACATACGAGCTGTCGGTCGAACGATTTAATGCTTGTGTTGCATCGATCGCTTGAGCCAGCACCCCGAAAGCGGACATTATTCAGCACAGGCGGGAGTGCCGGCTTCGATCGGGACGGCTTGTCCACGTAGGACGCCGCAAGATGGTTGCACCAATCCAAATTGGCGCCGTAGCCGATAAGGCCGCCAGCCTCAACTTACTCGCGATAGCCGTACACGGTAGGCATTTGCGCGCTTAGTGGGCGGTCGCTGCCCGGACGACCAGTTCTTGTAATTTCCTCGGTTGATCAAGCGGCAAGAAGTGTCCGCCGTTGCTCACCGTCACCATCTCAACGCTCGGTATCAGACTGCGATCGTGCTCGCGCTCGCCAGCGCGTGCCCAGTCCTGGTCTCCCCAAATGAGTAGCACCGGCACGCGGATGTTTCGATAGATAGCAGTCGCTGTCTCCCAACTCGCAGAGTTACGGAGCAGGCTGATGAAGGCGCGGTAGTGTCCGCGGCGGTTGCCGACATCATACATCTCCCGGAGCAAGCTCGGTGGGATGCTGGCCGGATCTGCGACGCCACCATACAGAACGGCCTTCATAATGATGAAATTCCGCAGCCGCATCACCGTTTCGCCGATGAAGGGAATCTGAGCGGTTGCGACGATCATCCATCCGAGCGGCGAGCTGCGCGCCATGCCCCGGCCTTTGGCGTAGTCATACGGATTGATTGCTATGACGCGAGTCACACGGGCGTTGCCACGTCCTGCAATGATCAGAGAAATAGCGCCACCGATGGAGACGCCGCACAGCATGACAGCGCGCAAATCAAGAGCATCGAGAAAACCCTCGACCGCCCCGACAAAGAAATCCGCGTCATACCGGGCTTTTGGAATGTCCGAGTAGCCATGCCCGGGGTAATCGACTGCGTAAACAGTAAAGTCTCTTGCCAAGTCCAGCACGATCTTCTCGAACAGATCGAGTTGCGTGCGTAGGGTATGGAGAAGGACGACAGTTGGGCCTCGGCCCGTTCGAATGTAGCGCAGCCTATGGCCGTTCACGGTGAGGTAATCGATCGCAATGTCCGACGCCCACGATAATTGCTTGGGCGTCTCTGGGGCGCGCCGCAGCGCCTCCAGGATAAACGAAAGCAGCCATAGGCCGACGCCAACACAAATAAGGACCAGGACTACCAACCAGGCCGTATTCATTGACTTTGCTGCAAAAGGGGTATATGCCCCTATATAGCCAATGATCCTCATGGTGACAAGCAATTCCAATTCAGGGGTCAAGACTTGGTGTATGAACGGGCGTCAACCAACAAACACGAATTTGCCAGAGATTGCACGAATTGACCGTCACATATCCGGTCACTATTTGGAACTGGCGGCCATGGTATCGATAGAAGAGACGCAAGGCTGTCTGAATTTCCAATTGCGGCGAACGTCGCGGGTACTTGGTCGGTACTACGACAACGCGCTCCGGCCTCTCGGACTGCGGATCACCCAATTTAATCTTCTCGCGGTCCTCGCGCAGACGGGACCGATTCCAATAACGGCGCTTGCGGATTTAGTGGCCATGGAGCGCAGTGCGCTCGCTCGAAATCTAAAGCCGATGGAGCACCGAAAGCTTGTTACAGTCACTCCTGGTAAAGACAAGCGAACGCGAACCGTTGCGCTCGCGGTGGCTGGAACGCGCAAACTTGAGGAGGCTCTGCCGGAGTGGAATCAGGCGCAAAAGCAGCTGCTCAGAAAGATTGAACCCGATCGAGCCTCGGGCTTGGTGCAAGCGCTTGCGAAAATTCGTACCGCCCTCGGCAAGGTAAGCTAGAGTGATGGGCGGTGCCCTGCGTCTGCGCCGACGTCCGCTTTGGGTCTTGGCTGTGTAAAAACGCGGCGATGCGCAAGCGCGGTAGAACAAACGTTCGTCCAAATCACCGTTGAGTGTGCAAAAATTCGCGAGCGCGTCCGATTTCAATAGATCTGAAAAAAATTATTCTCGTCGCTTTTCAATTTTCTGCATTTTTACACAGCCTAGGTCATTAGGCGACTTCCAGCAATGGCGCAGTAATGTCCGTTATGCCGCCAACAACGGACGTGGGCCGCTGCCAAAATTACAGGTTGAGTTGTTAAGGTAGCAAGGTGGCACCTAACGGGGCCGCCAGCGCGCAACCGTCTTACCTTATCACCTTCTCGGCGTCAGAAGTCGCGTCGCTGTGTGAAGGAAGGTAGCGCCTGCAAGCGTCTCACGTTTATCACCTTGTAAGCGGCAGAAGCCGCGTCGCCCTGTGAAGGTGACAAAGGTAGCGCGGCAGCCGTCTTACCTTATCACCTTGCTATTTGGGGGTAGGAAGCGTACTCGGCGCAAGGCCATCTTTGGCGTCAGTTACAACTGACATTCTGGCTTCCCATTAGTTGCGTCACGGCTTCATTTACTCGGCGCTCCCGAGCTATCTCAACTGCTAACTTATCGTTTTTGAGGTCCGCTTTAAACCAACGTAACCCCGTCCAAAAAGTTCACTCCCACGGGGCATTGATAGCTAAGGTCATTCGGTCAGTTATTGAATCTGCGAGATCAGTTAGACCCGATGCTTTCTGCACCGCTTTCAATTTTTGGAATGCGCTAAAGCATCGTTCGTCTGCAGCTAACCATTTTTTCCATAGGGCGTCGTCGGCTCTTATGCCGGATAGGCTCATGTACCGACGCAAGTTGGCTGGCTCTGCTCGGTAATTGTTAAAATATCTTCTCAACGCTTCTTCGATAACCGACAAATCTGCTTCTGCTTTTATTACTCGCGCAACAATACTATAGGGGACCAGAATTGCGTGTTCAAAACGTTGCTCAAACAACTCATTCAAAGACTCTTTGTTCGGGCCGTTATAACGATGCGTCATCTCCCATCGCAAGTCGTTGAGGGCCTCGTTCATTTCGAAGACTGGCGCCAAGACGAATTTCCGTAACACTGCGCGATATGCCTCGTCTTTAGCGAGTTGTTGGTGGCGGCGTCGCCAAGCAATAACCATCAATGCCGCGATGACCAGCCAGATGATTATGCCAACCACAACCGCGGGGAGAATGCTTGCCAACCAGTTGGTGGCAACATCGATCAAAGTGGAGAGCCACGAGGGCATGGCCAATGTTTAGCGTTTTCGCCGCTCGACTCGGAACGGAGCCCTCTCACGCTCAAAATCATCAGACGCCGGGCCGCGCCTGAGGACATTGATCTTTGTCAAAAGGAGCGGTCCCAGGTAGGTAGCCTCCGCACTCGCGTTAGTGCCGTTATTTCGCTAAGTCCCGGTCGATGTCCGCTATTCCCCCGAAAGCGAACATACGCGCGTCTATTTAGTGCCTCGAAGCGGACGTCGCGGAAAAAGTAGAGGCCGCCCCCGGGGGAACGCCTGAGCGGCCTCTAGGCGGACAAGTTGACCAAAGGGAGTGAGAGAACTTGTCCGGTAAAATCAGCTAGTGTTGTTTTTATCGCTGAGGGCCTTAGAGGAACAAGAGGGCGCGCCCCCAAAGTTTGATCAGGATCAAACTTCATGACAGTTTGCTGCAAAATGACGCAGGCTTGTAGGATGAGAGAAGATGGCGAAGTCGCCAACGTCGATAGGCGGGCGCGGGCCGACAATCAGCGCCCTTGACCCTTGGGCACCCTCAGCCGGCCGAACGCACCAACTTCTGACGGATGATGAACGCGCTCGGCTCGCGGTCATGTCGTCCATCGTGCGGTTCAAGAAGAGGGAGACTATTTATCTGGAAGGTGCCCCTGCCGAAGCGATTTTCAACATCAACACGGGAGTTATCAAAGTATATAAAGTAGCACCTGATGGCAGAGAACATATCACCGCGTTCTTGTTTGCGGGCGACCTTTTCGGCTTGTCCACAGAAGGAACTTATGCGAACTCAGCCAAGGCGATAACGGACGTGATCGCTTACCGTCTTCCGGTCACCATGCTGCGCAGCCACCTTGCCAAGGATACCGAGTTTGATTTTCACCTTATTTGCAAGCTGTGTCAGGACCTGCGGCAAGCGCAACGCCATGCTTTTTTGCTAAGCGAGAAAAGAGCCGTCACTAAGCTCGCCATGTTCTTGCAACTCATCGAACAACTCCAAATTGCCAGAGGCCAACAAATAGCAGAAATCCATCTGCCGATGGACCGTTCGGACATCGGTGAGTACATCGGTACGACGCTTGAGGCTGTGAGCAGAGCGTTTCGAGCTTTGACCACGCGCCGCGTCATTACACTCCGTGATCGAGAGCACGTAAGGATCGTTGACCGCGATGCCTTCGACAAGATAGCGGGGTAATCCGGCAGCAGGGCCACCGCATTGCCGAGTCGGAGTTAAGCTCCACAACACCATCTTGCCCCAGAACAGTTCACCGTCCGCGTTCGTGAAACTCGGCGAGCCAAAGATGCCGAGGCGCTCCGCCTCTGTCGTTTGCGTGCGCAATGCGGCTTTGTTCGTCTCCGTTCGCGCGGCTTCTAACATGGGCGCCGATTCGATGTGGAGCTGTGAGAGAATATCGGCGATTACGGTCGGCTCATCGATCGGCCGACCTTCCCCGAACTCAGCCCGGAAAACGCCCCGGCAAAACTCCTCGCCCCATGAGCCGCTCAATCCAATCAACGCAACGCGCGCAGCCAGTAAGCTGTTTTGCGGAAAAGGCTCAGGTCGTCGAAACGGCAGATCGAGATCAAAGCAAATCAGCTCAGGTCCCGCCACATATAGCGGCCCTTCGCGGGATAAAGATTGAACGGAGAGGTAGGCCAACCCTGGATCTTGAAGATGGGCCCGAGCAGAAACGGGCGAAAACGCACCATAACGCCCGCCTGTTGTGCAAGCGGCGCGATCCGCATCGCCGCCGGGTAGGAATAGGTGGAGGCGAAATCGAACCAGAAGTCGAGAACATTGACTTTATTATGCGCTTTCCCTGACGCACACGCCACGCCGAAAGCGAATAGCAATGAGGTCTGTCATGCCAGAGCGCCGTACTCGATGTCCACTCTCATGGGGCCTATGATTTGATCAGAACGTACCTATGAGTCAGGTCGCCATTCTCCTCGCGCTCGCATCGGCGTTCGGTGTTGGCTTGGGCTTCGTCCTCACGCAATTCGCCTTGCGATGGATGCCGCCTTGGCAGGGCGCAGCATTCAGCGTGCCCACATCGACACTATTGTTCTGGTGCATGGCGCCGTTTTTCGTTGACGTGACCAAGGTCGATTATACGGCCGTGGGCGTGTTCGCGTTTGCTGGTATCTTTTTTCCGGCGACGGTGACGCTGCTCAACTTCGAGTCCAACCGTTTGGTAGGCCCCAATATCGCCGGCGCGGTGAGTGGCCTGACCCCTCTGTTTGCCGTGATGTTGGCGATTCTCCTTCTCGGCGAGAGCCCTCGGCCGCTCCAACTCCTCGCCATCGCCGCGGTTATTGCTGGCGTGATGCTGATGTATTCGGGTCGGAGACAAATCCGATCGCACTGGTCAATCTGGATGCTTGTCTTGCCGCTGCTCGCGGCGGTGATCCGTGGCTGCGTCCAACCAGTCGTCAAGCTCGGTTTGGAACGGTGGCCTAATCCGATCGTCGCGGTTCTGATCGGCTATACAGTGTCTTCAGCCGTTCTCATCGGTAGCGCTCTCACGCGCGACCGCGCTTATATCCGCCGCTTTAATCCTCGCGGTGCTCTTTGGTTTGGCGGTATTGGGCTGTGTCACGGCTTGGCGGTTCTGTCCCTCTATGCGGCGCTTGTCTACGGGCCTCTGGCCTTGGTTTCGCCGCTTGCCGCTTGTTATCCGTTGGCCACTCTCCTCTTGAGTTTTGCCCTCCTCAAACACGAGCCAATTACGCCACAACTCGCAACTGCCGTGATCTTGACCGTTGGCGGCGTGGTTCTTCTCATCACGACGTGAGGAAGCCTAAAAACGAGCAGGCCGTCGGGAGACCTCGCGTCTGCGTACAGGTTGCGGAGGATATGCTGTGGTCTGGCGAAATTCGATCATTCGCTGCAGACGCACGCTCTTGCCCTGCCATCCACAATGCAGACGCTCGTGTCCTTGACCGAAACGTCCAGTCCAGCAAAAATAGTCCATGCTGCGCTTCTCCTTCTGATGCTTGAGGCCCGTAACCACGGTGACCTCGTTTCACCATCAACCTGAAGCGCAGCACCCAAAATCTTCTTCAGCTATCCACAAGCTGCCGGCCGATTACCCCATCTTTCGGGGGTAAAGCGGACATTCAGCCAATAATATGGGCGATCATCATTCTCGATCGAGCATTGATAGCTCGTCATCGGTGAACGCCGGCAAGCCTGTCGCAAGGCGCACTAATCGCTGCTTGCGTGCTTGGCGCTCGCGCTTGCGAGGTAGAACGGTGGATCGCAGAACGATGCTGGTTCCCGCGTTTTCAGGGGCTGGAAAAGCAAACCACCATTGTGTGACGCCCATCACTTCGCCGGACCAAGGCTGCCAGTAGGGTGACTTTGGTTTCATCACACTCCTTGGGGATCCGCCATGACCAAAGCCGTGAAAAATACTGGCACGTGCGTTGTTCGATGGTTCAAGGCGTTGCGGGAAAAGAATCGGCCTCCTTATCGCTGGTACGAACACAGCCTCTACGACGCTTAAGACCTGATCCGAGCTAATCCTTCAGCGTCCAAACGCTTGATTTGAATTAGCGGGCAATCGGGTTTCATCTCCTCTCTCAAACCCGGTCCGCCTGTGGCCCCGGTCGAGTGAACCTCCGACCGGGGCTCGACTCTTTGCTCTCTAATTCCTATTAAATCCCCATGTTGCGTATGCGTACCTGGGGTGTTTCCCATTTCATTGAACCGTGTCTGCCTTCTCCGGCCAAGGAGCCACCGGCAGGGCCGGATTGAATTCACGAGATCAAACATGACGGCTTCCGCATCATCGCGCGGCGATGGAGCGGGCGTGCGGCTTCGGCTGCCAAGCGCACAGTTCAGAGAACTAGATTTTCGGAATTCAAGGCCAACGTTTAATTTTGTCGTGGCCATTTGGGCGTGCGTTAGCGGTACTGGCCGTTTTCCATGGAGCAATGGTTTCGATTATGATCCCTATTCCGGCCAATACGCTTTCGATTTCACGCTGCACACGTCCGGTCTCGGACTTCAGGAATTCCTGTAGCTCTTCGAGCTCGGAGGTTAGTTTTTCGAGTTCGTCGATTGAATTTGATGTTAGCCGCGCGATGGAGGAGCGTATCCGTTCGGCATCGATTTCTACTTTAGTATCTGACTTCGCCGAGAGGGATTCCTCTGGTGCCGGAGAGTTCATCAGCTTCTCCTTAGCCTGATCCGTTTCAACGATACAGAGGCTGAGGTTAACGATCTGTTACCCCCATCGGAACTGCGAGATCGGCCCAAAATTATACATAGAAGGATGAGGCGCGGCCGGATCGTGGCGAACTTTGCGAAGTTGCCAGAGCTATTGCACAAGGCTTGATGCGCGCAACTTTGAAAACAAAAGGCCCCGCTAGTTGGGGCCAAGTACTGAGAGGCAACATGTCGTGCTGCCGCCCTCACGCGCGGTCAGCTAGCGGTGCTGGCCTAGAGTCCGGCGTAGTCACTCTTCCTTGCCCGGCAATTTGCGTTGCCCGGCTTCTATCCTTGTGGCCGTTACGAAAGAAAAAGGACTCCGACAGTGCCCACCGCTCGGAGTCCAGTTTAGGCCTAGTGACGCTCTATCGATTCAGGGAAGAAGATTGATCGATGAGCACCCCGCTCGATATCCGATTCCGCCAAGTGAGCCTATGGTTCGCCAGCAACAGTCATTCGTAAAATGGCGCCATAGCGAAAGATCATTGACGATACGCCGCTTTCCGTCGCGCCAGTTATCCACAGATACGACGGAAGTTTTGTATTTGTTGCGCTGAAAGCACAGACCTAGCACCCCAACCTACGTAAGCTAAAAACTGTCTGACCAGCAGTGGAATTCTGTTGGTTGAAGGAGTGTGCGATGAACATTCACGCTACGCCGCTTAATGAAGCATCCGAAGCGGCAGTTCCCTATGCGCCTCCTCGAAAAAGCACCACACGAACCGACGCCGTGGATGGCGTGGAAACTGCCGGGCAGACAATTGTTGGGTTATTGAACCAAGCCGTCGAAGCGGCTGATGCGAATATCAAGCACGCTCTCGACGTCGCCCAGAAGCTATCGCGTCAACTGCGGGTCGCCGAAGAGCGTATTATCGATCTTGAGGCTGATCTTAAATACTTTAAGGACCGAGCCGAGCGCGCCGAGAAGTGGTTGAATTTTATCTCGTCCGACATCGAACAGAAGTTTTTCGGTCGGCCGACTGCGGGTCCGACTAACAACTCATAACGATCTCCAGCTGTAGAAGCCTCAACTCTTGAATGATCGCGCAGGTCGAGACAGCAAAGCCGCCGGGCAAAGTAGCATAGCAAACCGGCGGCTTTGCCTTCGTCCCCATCCGTGCCGTGCCCCACACGCGGCATCGGCGGGTGTCGAACCGGTAGGCGAAGCAGGCTTGCGGAAAATGCTTCCCCTTT
>Ga0187778_10002679_pt1 | contig 12098 bp, 8 predicted proteins | sample 1015_Q2_SP5_20_M_FD_132418 | JGI IMG/M metagenome (GOLD analysis project Ga0187778, IMG submission 132418) | Tropical peat soil microbial communities from peatlands in Department of Meta, Colombia - 1015_Q2_SP5_20_MG | ecosystem: Environmental > Terrestrial > Soil > Wetlands > Peat | place... | reverse complement strand
GTGCTCGGTCAGCCGACCATCTATCCGGCACGCGGCGAGATGCAGGTCACCGTCACGGCGATGGAGGCGGCCGGGGATGGCCTCTGGCGGAAAGCGCTCGAGCAGGCGCGCGCGCGCCTCGCCGCCGATGGCCTGCTCGCCCCCGAGCGAAAGCGGCCGCTCCCGCGATTTCCGCGGCGCATCGCCGTGGTCACCAGCCCCGACGGCGCGGCGCTCCACGACATCGCCGTTGTTCTGCGGCGGCGCTGGCCGATGTCCGAGATCATTCTGGCGGCGGCGCGGGTGCAAGGGGATGGAGCGGTGGAGGAGCTCACGATGGCGATCGAGCGCGTGAGCCGGTGGGGAGAGGCCGATCTGGTGATCGTCGGCCGCGGCGGAGGGGCACGCGAGGATCTCTGGGCCTTCAACGACGAGCGCGTCGCGCGGGCGCTCGCGCACTGTCGGGTGCCGACGATCTCCGCGGTCGGACACGAGATCGATGTGACGCTCTGCGACCTCGTCGCCGACCACCGGGCTCCCACGCCGTCGGCGGCGGCGGAAGCGGCGGTGCCGGTCGTCGCGGAGGCCCGCGCGGCGCTCAACAGCTACGCGGCGTCGCTGCGCACCGCTCTCGAACGGCGGTCGGTGCGCGGACGAGAGCGGCTCCAGCGGGCGGCGCGCTCCCTTCGCACGACGGGCGCACGCGGCGTGGAGCGTCGGGAGGCGCATCTCCGCGCCGTGGCCGGTCGTCTCCACGCGCTCGGCCCCCTCGCGACCCTCGCCCGCGGCTATGCCCTGGCCCGCGATGAGCAGGGGCGCACCCTCGCCAGCGCGAGCGCCTTTCGGGCCGGCGGGCGCTTCGAGCTCCTCCTCCGCGACGGGAGCGTGAGCGCCACGGCCACCGACGTCCGCCCGGGCGAGACGCCGCCGCGAGGAGGTGCCTGACGAATGTCGTTCGAGAGTGATCTCGCGAGGCTCGATGCGATCCTGGCCGCCCTCGAGCGCCCCGACCTCGAGCTGAACGCGGCGCTCGCCCTCTTCGAGGAGGGGATCGAGCGACTACGGACCGCCATGCAGGCACTCGACGTCGCGGATGGGAGGATTCGCAAGCTCGTCGAGATGGCCGACGAGACCTTCGGACTTGCCGACACGTCTGGCTGAGGAGGCGGGGGACCTGGCGGCGATGCGGGCGCAGATCGACGCGGCGCTCGCGGTCGCGTGTGGATCACCCCTCGTCGCTGTGGGCGACCCGGTGGGGCCGGCGATTCGCTATAGCGTGCTCGGAGAGGGGAAGCGCTTGCGACCCATCCTGACGATCGCCGCCTACCACGCCGCCGGTGGGCGCGCCGACCCGACCGCATTGGCGGCGTCGCTCGAGATCGTCCACGCCTATTCGCTCGTGCACGACGACCTCCCCTGCATGGACGATGATGACATGCGCCGCGGCCGGCCGACGACGCATCGCGCGTTCGGCGAGGCCGTGGCCACGGTGGCCGGCGTGGCCATGGTGCCATTTGCCGTCCGCTGCGCGTGGGAGGCGGCCACCGCGCTCGGGTTGCCCGTCGCGACGCGCGGCGCCATCGTTCGGGAGTTGATGCGAGCATCGGGCGCCGGCGGCATGGTGGGGGGACAGCTGCGCGACCTCGGCGGCGAAGGCGCGGTCGGTTCGCTCGAGGAGCTCGAGCGCGTTCACCGCGGCAAGACCGGGGCGTTGATCGTCGCTGCGGTGCGCGTCGGCGCCCTGGCGGCGGGGGCGATGACGCCGGCCGTGCAGGCGCTCTCCGAGTACGCGGCCGCGGTCGGACTCGCCTTTCAGATCGCCGACGATGTGCTCGACGCGACATCAACCGCGGGGGCGCTCGGAAAGACGGCGGGCATCGATGCCGCGCGCGGAAAGCGCACGTATGTGGACTATCTCGGCGTGACGGGAGCCATGACGCGGGCGGGCGCGTTGAGAGAGGAGGCGTGTCGCGCGTTGCGGCGCGCCGGTCTGCTCACACCGATGCTCGAGCGGCTCGCCCGCTACGCGGTGGAACGCGCGAGTTGAGCGACGGCGCCGGCGCCTGACGGATAATCCCCGACTACTCGAACACGCACGCCATGGTATTGGAACGCGTCGATACTCCCGCTGACCTCAAATCGCTGACGCGAGACGAGCTGCGCACGCTCGCCGACGAAGTCCGCGCCGCGCTCATCGACTCCTGCTCCCGCACCGGGGGCCACATCGGCGCCGGACTCGGCGTCGTCGAGCTCACGGTGGCGCTCCATCACGTGTTCGATACGCCGCGTGATCGCCTGGTCTGGGACGTCGGGCACCAAGGCTATCCGCACAAGATGCTCACGGGGAGGAAGCATCTCTTCGAGACTCTCCGCCAGCAGGATGGGATCTCGGGCTTCCTCAAGCGATCGGAGAGCGAGTACGACGTCTTTGGCGCCGGACACGCCGGAACGGCGATCTCGGCCGCCCTCGGCGTCGCTGCCGCGCGCGACATCGCGCGCGGGGATTATCGCGTGGTCGCCGTCGTGGGCGACGGCGCGCCCACCTGCGGGCTAGCCTACGAGGGCCTGAACAATGCCGGCGCCTCCGACCGCGACATCCTCGTCGTCCTCAACGACAACGAGATGTCGATCGCTCCGAACGTCGGCGCCATCTCGCGCTATCTCGGCTCGATCCAGCGGAATCCGCTGTACAACCGGGTGAGAGCGGCGATCGGGCACGTCGTGGACGAGCTTCCCGGGCCGCTGGCCGCGCTCAGCGGGATCGTCAGGCGGTGGGAGGAGAGCATGAAGTCGCTGCTCACCCCGGGCGTGCTCTTCGAGGAGCTCGGCTTCCGCTACTTCGGCCCGATCGACGGCCACGACATCGACATGCTCGTCGACACGTTGGCGGCGGTCAAGTCGATGCGGACGCCGCGCCTCGTGCACGTCATTACCCAGAAGGGAAAGGGCTTTCCCGCCGGCGAGCATCACGAGAAGTGGCACGCCCTTCCTGCGGGGCACGACCCATCGACCGGGAAGCAGAGGGAGAAGTCGTCGGCCAATCCGGCCTACACGGCCGTCTTCGGCACGGCGCTCACCCAGCTCGCGGCGGAGCGCGCCGATTTCGTGGCCATCACGGCCGCCATGCCCGCCGGAACGGGCACGAGCATCTTCGCCAAGAGCTATCCCGATCGGGTCTTCGACGTCGGCATTGCCGAGGCGCACGCGGTGACCTTTGCCGCCGGCCTCGCCACACACGCCGTCCATCCGATCGTCGCCATCTACTCCACGTTCCTTCAGCGCGCGTACGACAGCGTCATCCACGACGTCGCGATCCAGGAGCTCCCGGTCACCTTCGCGATGGACCGGGCCGGCCTGGTCGGCGAGGATGGACCGACGCACATGGGTCTCTACGATATCGCGTATATGCTCGCCGTGCCCGGGATGACGGTCGCCGCGCCGAAGAACGGCGAGGAGCTCATCGGGCTGCTGCGGACGGCGCTGGATCATCGGGGCCCGTTCTGTTTGCGCTACCCGCGCGATTCCTCGCCGGACGCGCCGCCTGACGCACGGCAGATCGCCGCGGTGCCCTACGGAACGTGGGAGGTGCCGCGACAGGGACGTGACATCGCCATCCTCGCCGTCGGCACGATGGTACTCCCGTCGCTGGCGGCGGCCGAGGACCTGACCAGCGATGGGATCGATGCCACCGTCGTGAACTGCCGCTTCCTCAAGCCGTACGACGAGGTCACCCTCACCGCCGTGGTGTCGCAGCATCGTCACATCCTGGTTGTCGAGGAGGGGACGGTGGTGAACGGGTTCGGCGCGGCAGTCGCCGCCGCCATCGCCCGCATCGATCCGACGGTGCGCGTGGGGCTGCACGGCGTGCCCGATCAGCTCATCGAGCAGGCGCCGCGCCGCGTGCAGCTCCAGTGGTGCGGCCTCGACGCACCGGGAATCGTCAGGCGGGTGCGATCGCTCCTCGAGAGTGAGGCGGTTGCGGGGTGACGCGCGTCGGCGTCGTCGGGAACTGGCGCTACCCCGACCTCGAACGCGTGCTGAGGACGCTCACCCAACGGGCGCCCGGCCTCGGCATGACGCTCGTGTTCGAGGAGGACCTCCGCCAGCTGGCCCGGAGCGGCGAGCCGATGGACGATCCGGCCCGCATCGAAGCGCTCATCACGCTGGGCGGCGACGGCACGATGCTCCGTGGCGCGCGCCTGGTGGCCGGTCGGCAGATTCCGATTCTGGGTGTCAACCTGGGTCGGCTCGGCTTCCTTACTGCCTGCGCGGTCGAGGACCTCGAGAGGGCGCTCGAGCGCTTCGCCGCCGGCGATTTCACGGTGCAGAGCCGCATGGCGCTCGAGGCCCGCACGTCGCGCCAGGAGGAGACCCGGTGGCGCGCGCTCAACGACGTCGTGTTGCACAAGGGTGGCTTCGCCCGCGTCTTCGTGCTCAGAACTTTCGTCAACGGTGAGCTCATGAGCATGTACGCGGCCGACGGGCTGATCATCTCGAGCCCCACCGGTTCGACCGCGTACAGTCTGTCGGCGGGGGGGCCCGTCGTCGTGCCGACGGTCGAGTCGATCATCCTCACCCCGATCTCCCCGCACACGCTCGCCGTGCGCCCGGTCGTGCTTCCGCCGACCGCCGAGGTGTCGGTGCAGGTCGAGGAGGCGCCGGAGCAGCTGCTGGTGACGATCGATGGCCAGGTCGGCACGGACTTCGCCCTCGGCGACACGCTCATGGTGCGCCGCGCCGAGAAGCCGGTGCTCATGGTCACCTTCCGCGACGGGACATTCTTCGCTCGGATGAGACGGAAGCTCGGCTGGGGCGGATTGCGCGAGCGCGACGAGATCGATCGGTGCTGACGGAGCTCCGGATCCGGAACATCGCCATCATCGAGAGCCTCACGCTGTCGCTGGCACCGGGCTTCAACGTTCTGACCGGCGAGACGGGGGCGGGGAAGTCGATCATCGTCGGCGCGCTCGGCTTTCTCCTCGGCGAGCGAGGGAGCGCCGACCTCATTCGCACGAGCGCCGACCGGGCGACCGTGGAGGGTGTGTTCGACGCCGAGGGGAACGAAGCCCTCATTGCACAACTCGACGAGCGCGGCATCGACGTCGCCGAAAACCTCGTCGTCCTCAAGCGCGAGCTCTCCTCCAGCGGGCGGACCCGGGCGTGGATCAACGGCTCGGTCGTCACTGCCGGCATTCTCGCGGAAACCGGCCGGTCGTTGGTCAGTCTGCACGGCCAGCACGAGGCGCAGAGCCTTCTCGACCCCGAGTCGCAGCGGCTCATGCTCGACGCCTTCGCCGGCGCCGCCCCCCTGAGCCTCCAGGTGCGCGAGGCGGCGGTCGCCGCCGCCGACGCGCGCCGCGAGATCGACGCCCTCGCCGTCCGCCGCGCCGATGCCGAGCGCCGCGCCGACTACCTGCGCCATGTTGTCGGCGAAATCTCCGCGGCTAAGCTCGTGCCCGGAGAGGAGGCACGCCTGGAGGAGGAGGCACGGCGCCTCGAGAACGCGGTCGAGCTTCGCTCCCTCGCAGCCGGAATGCGGCGGCTGCTCGAGGGGTCGGACCAGTCGGTGTTGCATCAGCTGGCCCAGCTCCGGCGATCGCTCTCCTCCATCCAGCGCGTCGATCCTTCGCTCGCGCCATTGCAGGAGACCTTCGACGGCGCCTTTTACGCGCTCGAGGACCTCTCCCGCGCCGTGGGGGACTACGAGCGCCAGGTCGAGGACGACCCGGCCCGTCTCGCTCAGGTGGAGCAGCGCCGCGACCTCATCTATCGCCTGACGAAGAAATACGGGCCGACGATCGACGCCGTCGTGCAAACGGAGCGGCGTGCCTCCTCGGAGCTCGAGCTCCTCGACACCGCGCACCTCGACCTACGGCAGCTCGAGGAGAGGCGGGCCCGTGCCGACGCCGCACTCACGCAGGCCGCGGCGGAGCTCACCGCTCGACGGACCACCGCGGCCCGCACACTCGCGGCGGCCGTCGTCGAGCAGTTGCCTCCATTGGGGATGACCGACGGCCGATTCACGATCGCGCTCGAGCCACGGGCCGAGGTCGGGGAGACGGGCGCTGAGGACGTCACCTTCCAGGTCGCCCTGAACGTCGGACACGGCGCGCGCCCTCTCGCGCGAGTCGCTTCCGGCGGCGAGCTGTCCCGCGTCATGCTCGCGCTCAAGACGATACTCGCCAGGCTCGATCACGTCTCGACGCTCGTCTTCGACGAAGTGGACGCCGGAATCGGTGGTGTAGTGGGGCTTCAGGTGGGAGGGGCGCTACGCACGGTCGCCGCGCACCATCAGGTGCTGGCCATCTCGCACCTTCCGCAGATCGCCTCGCGCGCTCACCACCACATCGTCGTCAGCAAAGGATCGCGGAGCGGTATCACGAGCGCCGACACCCGTGTCGTCGAGGGAGAGGAGCGGGTCGCCGAGATTGCGCGCATGCTCGGCGGAGACGCCGAAAGTCGGGTGAGTCGCGAACACGCCGGCGAGATGCTCGCCGGCCGCGCCTGATTCAGCGGCGCGGCATCCCCACCGGGCATCCGCCGTGCCCGGGGACGCACTGCTGTCGCTTGAAGTCGCTCCCCCAGAGACGGATGTAGTAGCGCAGCTCGATCCGATCGCTCTGTCCCTTCGGCCGCCCGCCGGACGCGCTCACTGTCCACGAGTGTTGGTAGCTCAACTCGATCGGGAAGCGCCCGTATCCCTCGAGATAGGGACGCACGGTGGAGTACATGAAGCCGATCGAGACGTGCTGCTCGGTGAAGGCCGTGCCCGAGTCGCGCGTCGCGGCATCGAGCACCGCGTTGACCCCATTGATCACGGTGTCCTTCGTGCCCGTGTAGTGGTCGCCGGCCTTGTTGAGGTAGAGATACTGGACAGCAACCGAGAAGTATCGACCGAGGTCGGCCCGCGGCGTGAGCTCGACTTGCCAGAGGTCGCCAAGCTCTCGCCTCGCCATCACGGGCGCAGAGACGGCTGAGAAGGGAACGCCTGACGGCTGTACGCCAACCTGGCCGCTGTCGGCGAACCAGCGCGTGTATCGCACGATCGCGCTCGCCCAGAAGGTCTCGCCGACGCGAATGTCGCTTTGTGATCGGATCTCGACGGCGCTCTGACCCGTGCCGGTTCCGATGTCGAACGGATCCGTCGATCTCGCCGGCTGCCCGGTGCCGAGCCAGTACGACGCGCTGGCCGCGCTCCGCACATGGAATCCCGGCTGCTTCTCGAAGCGTGGGTTCGGATCTCCGACCCAGACGACTTTGGCCTGCAGCTCCACATCACCGAGCCCCTCATGCCCGCTGCTCACCACCGTGTCGGCTCCCCGGATGATGACGCTGTCGCCATTGCGGACTGCGGGATGAAGAGAGGACGATGTCGTGACGACCTGGTTGGCGACGTAGGGAACCGTGGTGGCGAGCGCGAACCGGCGGAGGATGCCGAGGTCGGCGTGCAAGGCGGTGGGCCGCACGAGCGCATTCCCCGAGTAGATCGTGTCCGCTCCTCCCGGTCGCGTCTGGTCGAATCGGTTCCAGTCGTTGGAGACGCCGATGCGGATGACGCCGGGCGGGGCGATCGTCGCATCTTCGCCGAGTCCGCGCACCGCTTGCGCGTCTGCACGCACGATGAGGAGGAGGGCAGTCGCGGTCGTGGCCGAGGCGAGTCGCCGCGTCGTGTGGAGTACGGCCAATGCGCGAAGCGGTGAGGGAAGGAGTTGCGGGACACGCCGGCGCCACGCGACCGGCGAGGAGAGTGGCATCGCGGTGGATCGCTTGTCAACGGAGCGAGCCACAGACATCGTCAGGGGAAGGGGGAGTGCCCGGTATTATATTGGTGGCGCTCTTTTCCTCTCCCCCGACAGCCTATCACGGAGGCATCGCATGACGCTACGGTTTGTGCGGATTTCACTCGCCGCGGCCTGCGCCACTCTCGTTGCTGCCGCGTGCGGCGGCACAAGCAGCAACAACGGACCCACCGGCCCGACGCCTGCGGAGTTGGCCGGCACATACAACCTAGTGTCATTCAACTGGTCGTTATGCCCCGGCACGCTGGGACCCACCACATCGCCCGCCGCAACCGGCACTCTCGTGCTCACGGCTGGCTCCAACGGAGCGCCCAACACCTACGATAGCCAGATCTCCATTCCGGACGGTCCGGCGGGGTGCGAGCCACCTCACGACCAGGGAACGTTCACGGTCACGGACACGGTGTGGAATCAGACATCCAGCACCCAGGGAGGGCTGCAGCTCCAAGGCACGGTGTCGCTGAGCGCGGGCGGCCAGCTGAAGCTGAACGTGATCCCTCCCGTCGTCGGCGCGGTCGCCACGGTATGGCAGCGCCAGTAGCGGGGCGCTCCGACGTACGCCAGCGGGAGCGGTGAGGAACCAAGCCGCTCTGCTGGTGGCGGCGCTGGCTCTGGCGTCGCCGGTCGCCGGGCGAGCCCAGGATTCTACCGGAGTCCTGGAAGGAGCGGTCACCGCGGCCGACACGCGGGCGGCGGTACCGCTCGCCACGGTTCTCATTCGCGAGACTCTCCTGTCGACCCAGACCGACAGCCGCGGCGCCTATCGCATCCGCGATATTCCGCCCGGCACCTACTCGGTGCGGGTCACCGTCCTCGGATTTCATCCCAGAACAGACACCGTCGTCATCACGGCCGGCGCCGCGACCAAGCACGACGTTGCTCTCGAGCGCGCGGTCGTCTCGCTCCCCGGGGTCGTCGTCACGGCCAACCGGACGGCTGGGCGCCCTGAGGACACGCCGGCGAGTGTCGCCGTGCTCCCCGCTCAAGAGATCACGCAGCGCGTGTCGAACGGAGTGGAGGATGCGCTCCCGTACGTCCCGGGAATCACCTTCAACAACAGCTCCTACAACAACAGCACTCTCGACATTCGGGGCTCGTCCGGCGTCTCGCGTGGCGTGGGCAGCCGCGTCCTCATGCTCCTGGACGGCCATCCCATGCTCACCGGCGATGGCGGCGAGATCGACTTCTACGCCTTGCCGCTCCTCGATGTCGACCAGGTCGAGGTCGTGAAGGGGGCGTATTCCGCGGTGTATGGAGGCAACGCGTTGGGCGGCGTGGTCAATGTCCTCACCAAGCCCATCGATGACTTCGCCCAAACGTTGATCCGCGCCTTCTTCGGCGCCTACGACACTCCGGAGCAGTATCGATTCACGCAAGATTTTCAGTCGTTCCAGGGAATCGACCTCCAACACTCGCAGCGATTCGGCGACGTCGGCACGCGGTTCGTCCTGGACCGCTGGGGCAACGACGGTTACGAGCAGAACGGCTGGTATCAGCGCTGGTTCGCACGCGCTCGCATAGACTTTCCCGAGCATAGCGACCACCCGGCCTCGGTGTTCGCGAACTGGTCCCTCTCGAACGAGGGCGACTTCTTCACCTGGGAATCCGATTCGCTGCCGTACAATGTTCCCTCCAGTCAGGTCGGGAATCGTGCCCGGTCCGAGCGCTGGAACCTCGGCGGCACCTTCACCCCGATCGCCACGTCCAGCCAGCGTCTCCAGGTCGCCCCGTACTACTACTGGAATTGGGATCAGAACTTCGCCAAGGACAGCGCGGGCAACGACACGGTCAACTATCACCGCGCGGGGCGTCTGGGCGCGGACGTGAACTACATCGTGAGTGACTGGCACGGCCAGTCGCTCACGATGGGCGGCGAGGCGGCGTGGACTCGGGTGCACTCGAATTTCATCGCCGTCGCCGACCTCTACGACTTCGCCGTCTACGGAGAAGACAACTTCGGGCCGGCCTCGAAGCGCTGGAATGGATCCGTCGGCATCCGGTTCGACTCCCATACGGCGCAAGGGACGGCGGACGAATTTTCGGTCAGCCCCAAGGTCGGACTGTCCTTCCGGGTCAGCCAGCGCGTCACGCTGCGCGGATCGATCGGCCATGGCTTCCGCGCGCCGAGCGCGATCGAGCAGTTCATCAACACCGAGCAATACGGCTACACGGTGAAGCCCAACCCCGACCTGCAGCCGGAGACGGCGTGGTCGGGTGAGATCGGCGCCACGTCGACGTTCGGGCGCCTCTGGGTGGACGGCGCCATCTTCACCAGCAATTATGACGGATTGATCGCCCCGGGCCCGGCTGGCGAATTCGCATTTCAGTTCGTGAACGTGACGCATGCGCGCGTCAGCGGCCTCGATTTCGCCACCAAGCTTGGGGTCCTGCCTGGGCGTGTGGACGTTGCCCTCACGTATATGCTGCTCGACGCGAAGGATCTGACCACCGGCGAATGGCTCCCTTATCGGTCGCGGAACAACCTGACGGGAACGCTCGATCTCTGGAGTGGACTGTTCGGCGTGGACGTCACCTACCGCAGCCGGGTCGAGACTGTGGTCGCCTTTCCGCTCGATCCGCGGACCGCCATCACGGTGCTCAATCTTCGAACGGGTTACAAGTTCAAGAACACGCTGCTCCAGGCGAAGCTGAGCAATGCCCTCCAGGCGCACTACGTGGATGTTCAGGAGCGGAGCGCAGGGGCGCCGCGAAGCTTCCTCCTCTCGGCAACGCAGAGCTTCTGACCTACTCGCCCGGCTGGCCCTCCACCGACATGGAGTAGCGGTTGTGAGCGCCCTCGGCATCCCCGCGCTACCCTGGCAGGTGACGGGCAACCATTGGCTGGCCCTCCCGTGCATCCACCCGGCCACCGGTGCCGTGCATGCACTCGGGGTCCTGCATCGCGGTGCGCGGGCGGCGATCGAGTTCGCGGGGTCGCCGAGCTTCGTCGAGGGGGATGGCCCACCGCTTCTCCGGCCCATCATCGAGTTGGACGGCGTAACACGAGACCTGGCGAAGGCGGGGTTGGCGTGGGAGCGCTCGTTAGGGTGGCTGCCGGCCTTTACCTGCTCCCTCGACCCGATCGTCGTCCGTGGAACCCTCTTCGCCCCCCACGGCCGCGACGTCGATTTCGCCGGCGCGATCTACGCCATTTCGCTGGAGAATCGTGGAACGAGCGAGGTCCGGGCCGCGGTGACGCTCGAGGGTGTGCTCGGGCATCGACAGATGCGCGTTCGCACCGCCCGCCCGCTGGGGGATCCGCCCTCGGTGACGATCGATGGCGACGCCCTCGTGCTCGAGGGCTCGGTCTCCCCGGGCCTCGCGGCGATCGCCGTCACCGCCGACCACGATGCGCCCGCGGTGACCGACACGACGAACCCGATCGCACCGGCGTTCTCCCTCCGCCGCGAGGTCACCCTGGCGGCGGGGGCGCAGGAGACTGCGGCCTTCTACATCGCGGCCGGACCGGAGCGCGACGGGGCCCTGGCCACCGCGGCCGCGCTCCGTCGACGCGGGTGGAGCGAGCTCCTGGCCGACACGCGCGACGCCCTGCGGGCCATGGAGCAGACCGTGGGGCACGATGGCATCGACCGATTGCTGAACCACAACCTCTGCTTCGCCTACTTCTTTGGCGTCGGACGCGCTCTCGACGACGCGCACTTCTATCTGATGCGCAGCCGATCGCCCTGGCACGGACAGGGAGTCACGGTGCGCGACTGGGACGCACTCTCCTGGACCCTCCCGGCGATCCAGCTGGCGGACTCCTCGCTCGCCCGCGAACTCCTACTCCGCGCGTGCGAGCTCCACGGCTATGCGCCGGGGAATGGGGTCCACTACTTCGACGGTACCCTCTTCTCGCCCGGGCTCACGGTAGAGGGGATCTCGTCCTTCGCCGTCGCCGCCGATCGCTACATCAGGGAGACCGGCGATGACCAGATCGTGGAGGAGCCGATTCTGGCCGAGACGCTCTACGCGTCGTGGGATGACCTCACGGCGCGCCGCGACGAGCACGTGCCGCTCTATCGGACGGACGTGATGCTCTCGGGGGCGGCGGCGCCGCTCCCCTTCACGCTGCACGGGAACGCGGTGGTCGCTCAGGCGCTGGATGTCTTCCGTCGGACACTCGATGAGGAGAGCGCCAAATCCGTCGAGGATCCGGACGCGGTGCGCGCGGCCCTGCGCCGGCATTTCGCCACCGAACGCGACGGCAAAGCAATCTTTGCCACGGCGATCGACTTGACGGGGCGTGTCGTCACCGCCGACGACGAGCTGGGCTCCGCATACTGGCTGCCGCTGTACGAGGCGGTGGAACGCCACGAC
>Ga0187778_10002677_pt1 | contig 12104 bp, 14 predicted proteins | sample 1015_Q2_SP5_20_M_FD_132418 | JGI IMG/M metagenome (GOLD analysis project Ga0187778, IMG submission 132418) | Tropical peat soil microbial communities from peatlands in Department of Meta, Colombia - 1015_Q2_SP5_20_MG | ecosystem: Environmental > Terrestrial > Soil > Wetlands > Peat | place... | reverse complement strand
GGAATGAAGGTCACTGGCCATCTCTGCTCGGTTGGTTACATCGAAGCGGCGGAAATGGGCATTGATGATCTGGAGCACGGTCCCTATGGCGCGCCCGACGGAGAACTTTATTCGAAAAAGAAGCCGGGCGTGTGCTTGGATGACTTCTCCGGCTACTTTGGCATGCTCGCGGAAATCATCAAAAATATCGACCCGGATGGTCCCGAACTGCGCAAAACCATCGACACGCTTGTCGCCCATCACGTGGCCGTCACGTCCACGCTGGCCGTATTCGAAGGCGCCGCCCGCCCGCCGATGAATTCGGGGATCATGAAGAGGTCTCACGAATTGATGAGCCCGCAGGCGTGGTCAAAAGTGATGACCTTGCGAGCCAATATGCTGGATCTCGATCCATTGATTCGGACGTGGCTTCAGAAGGAGATGAAATTCGAGCGCAACTTCGTCGCGGCCGGAGGAATGCTGCTGGCCGGCTGCGATCCGACAGGCACCGGGCAAACGCTGGCCGGCTTGGGCGATCAGCGACAAGTGGAACTTCTCGTCGAAGGGGGCTTCACGCCGGTCGAAGCGATTCACATCGCAACGCAAAATGGCGCGACGTTCCTCGGCGCCGCGGACCGAATTGGGAGCGTGGCACCAGGCAAGCAGGCGGATCTGGTGCTACTCGATGGCGACCTCGCGAAAGACATCACGGTAATCGAAAACCCGGAGATCGTTTTCAAGAGAGGCGTGGGCTACGACTCAAACACGATTTACGAAAGCCTCCACGGGCAGGTTGGACTGCAGTAACGGACGTTAAAACGGATTTGACAATGTATATACTCAGATGTATATATGTATGCGAGGAGAGGAAGTATGGCCACTGCTCGTGTATTTAGATCAGGAAACAGCCAAGCCGTGAGGCTCCCAAAAAAGTTTAGGGTCAAGAGCTCAGAAGTGGAAATCTTCCGACGCGGTGACGAAATTGTATTGCGAGAGAAAGCTGGCGGCATGGTTCGTGTTCTGGATTTACTGGCCGAGTTGCCAGAGGACATGTTCCCAAAGAAGCGCAGGGACCCAAGGCCGCAACATCGCAAAGGCTTGTAGGTACATACACGATGAGCACCCACTATATGCTCGACACCAATATGTGTATCTATCTGCGCCAGAACCGGCCACCCGGAGTAACCGCACGATTCCGCCAAATGCAGCACGGCGATGCCGTTTTATCCGTGATTACCTATGGAGAACTACTTTATGGCGCACAAAGGAGCCAGCAATACACGCGAGCTCTGGAATCTCTTGCGCGGCTTGTGTCTCTGTTGCCTGTGCTTCCCATGCCGGAGGAAGCGGCATCCGCCTACGGTGAAATTCGCGCGGCGCTAGAGGCTCGCGGTGAGATGATCGGCGGTAATGATCTTTGGATCGCAGCTCATGCCAAATCCGTAGGGCTCACTCTTGTCACTAACAATGTGCGCGAATTCAAGCGCGTGCCTGGTCTCAAGCTCCAGAACTGGGTAGGCCGTCAATCTTGATCCTAGAATACACGAAGTCATCGAACGAAGCTGGGCCTACCAGATAATCATTTCGGATGCCGACATTCGGTGAGAAGGGGGGATCCTGGCGGACACATTCGCGCGTTTGCACGTATAGGGCAAATAGGGACGGCGCAATCCTGAACGATGAAAAGTGCAACGGCGTCAGCTCAAACATGATATTTTCTAATGCCGTTTTAATACCGATTGGGGTATAAGAACGCTTAAAATCGCTTCGTGCTGCTTAGGACATGGGGCGTGATAAGTTGTTGGGAACATTGAAAACCAGCGATTTCAGGGGGCATTTGAGCGTACGGCGATAATCTTCGAATCCTTCCGCCAATTTCTCCTGTAAAACCTTTACGAAAATTACGCCGGGCTGTTCTAATACCAATTCCTCCGTTTGAAAGACCGGTGTTTCCCAACGAAACGGTATCTACCAAAGGGAGACATCAGCATGAGTCGCAAAGCAAAAGTCTCTCGGGCATAGATGGCACATTTTTTCGTCATTGCAGGAGCCTCCGAACGCTGCTCAGCAGCACGTGTGACGGATCGGTGATTGGTCGCATCTCTTCGATCTCAGACAGTGCCGCATCGATGGATGCGTAACCGCATCGCTGCATCCAAGCAGCACAGAGGATAGGAGCACGGCTCATTCCAGCAGCACAATGCAGAAGCACGCTTCCGGTCCGGATGCTGTCGGCGATCGCAGTCATGATCTCCTCGAACTTCTTGTTGGAGATCGGTGTGGCGTCGGCAACTGGAATGTGAACGTATTGAATGCCGTCACGCTGAGGCAGCACTTCTCCGTTGCAAAAACTAATCACAGTTTTGATGCCTGAGGGATTTGCCATTGCAAGACGCTCTGCGTCTTCCAAAGAACCCACACTCAGTCGGTGCCAAACCTTAGTGACCATGTGCCTCCTGTTGTCTTGGTTCTCCTTAAAGAATACATAAGAGAAAGGGAAAATCGCTATTTCCAGTGCATTGAAAATAGGGCATTTGCGCGGATTTAGCGAATTTCTGCCCGGGCTATGTATTCTTAAGGAGTGGGGGAAAACACATGCTCAAGAAGACTTACGTCAGGGACGAAAAGAATCGGCTTATCGAATCATTTACGACTGGATTTAAGGGCTCGTTCGAGACCCTAGTCCGAGACCGGCACTAATAGGGAGAACCAGCGAGAAGTTTAGAACAGCCCGAGACGGTAAAGGTAATCTTGTCTCGCTCAAAAGCGGCAATCTCGCACCGCTGCTTGGTCGAACAAGCGGTAGCGCCTTTCTACCTGCCGAAGCCTTATGACTGACTCCAACGGCTCGACGTTTAAGAAAACTGAGTTTTCATTCCGGCTGAATGGGGTATTCGTACCTCAGATCAACGTTTGGCGACACGAGTATACTGGCGAACTCTGTATCGCTGTCCGAGATGAGGAGATCGGCTGGTTCACGATCGACGATCGTCCCGACTTCATCTTGGAGTACCGCGATGAGACCTCTTGGCAGCTTCTTCCGCTGGCAATGCGTGAAGCGTCCAAAGACAAAGGCTGGAACTCGACAACGCCACAAAAGCTAATCGGAATCCTCTGGGTTACAGGTGTGTTGGAGTGACATCGGATACTGACAGAGGAAATCATGGACGGTCGCAAAATGAACCAGTTAGCTGACGGCGTGCACCTGCTTACTATGCCTGTTCGCATCGTGACAGAGTGGTTCCAAATTCTCCCCTTCATTGCCGTGCTGCCTATCGTCTTCATTGCCTCGGTTGTTAACTGGCTCGTGACAGGCGAACGGATCGTGAGCCCGTTCCTAACTTCGTGGTTTTCATCGTCACGGTCTTAATCACGCTCGCTGTGGTGCGGTGCAATTTTGTCTTCGGGCGGGGCTTTTGCCGCTGAGGACAGATGAAGAATAAGAAATACGGATTACCATGCGTGGGCGTGTTTTGGCTCGTCGGTCGCGCTCTCCTGATTGACAAGACCCCCTTGGCGGAAGCCGAGCGTTACGGCAACAACCTAACAAATCCAAGGAACCACACGGAAGTCTGGGAGCAGTGGCAGAAAAGTGGCAGAGTCAGCGGCGAACTTGAATACGATCACCAGCCTCGGGGGCGAGTAACTTTCGACACGATCAGTGAGAGATTTTGGATACTGGCCGACAAATGCATCTTGAAACGCAACCACGTGATTGCAAAAATTAGATCAGAGTTGAATCTGCCAAAGGGTACCCGGCTCACTTCGGACTCGCACTATCGCTGCTATAGGTGCCTTTACCGAACTGACGATCAAGAGTAGGGACGATTTTCCCACTCACATAGATGAGATGGACACAAAACACAAAGCCGTTTGGCATTTCCTCTTTCCAACAGTTCACGCGCAATCATTCCGGCTTCGATTTTAAGGGCTTTTCGAGCCTACGGGGTTAAACTTCGAGTCCTTCCGCCTCAGCCAATTTTTCCTAGCGGTTAACCTTCAGAACCACCGAAGCAGGCTACCCTTTGTATGCTGCCTGAGGAGAGCGGAAGGTGACGCGTGCATGCGCTGAAGTGGCAGGATTATCTTCCGTCTTCGGTGAAGGCAAGCAGAACGTTACCGGGCATTCCCGCATTAATCGAATAGCCGGACGTCACGAAGACCATGCCTCCGGCAACGACAGTGCCTGCGTAGTTGATCGAGCCGCCATGCGCTTCGACTTTATTTACCGCCTGAAAATCTTTTGCGGTGTCAAAATCCCAGATGACTTTGCCATCGATTACGTCGTAGGCCCGGATGTGTCCATCGAGGGAGCCCGCGAAGACAGCACCCTGAATAGCCGTGGCCGGAGCCGGTTGCGCAGCACTGCATCCGGCTCTCTCTAGGCAATCCGGCACGGGAGGCGTGGTGGACCAGATCTTCTCTCCGGTAGCGATATCCAGCGCGAACATGCCGCCACCCGTTTTTGGATCCAGCGTCCAGTCGGAGAGCGGGAAATAGACAGCAGTTTCATTCGCGGCGCCACCGAACTCGATGCCACCAAGTACTCCGCCCTTGCCGATGCGTGATTCCCAGATAATTTTGCCCTGGTCATCGGGATCCAGCGCATACGCCACGCCGGATTTCTGCCCAACGACCAGAAGACTTTTTCCATTCTGCAAAGTGCGCAGAATCGGCGAGGCGCCGATGTCGAAATCTCCGCCGGGATCTTTGGGACAGTTGGATTTGTCCGGCACGAAGCAGCCGATGTTGTAGCGATCGTCGGCGGTAAGCTGCTTCACCCAGCGGATTTTTCCGTCCCCAAGGTCCAGGGCCATGACTGCGTCACTGGTGGCACTGGCGGGATCGGAGTAGTTGTCCCCCGTGCCGATGTAGAGCGTGTGACGAGTGGGATCGATAGTCGGGGAATTCCAGACCGCAGCGCCAGAAGGCCCGAGCATCGTCGAGGCCTTCGCGGAGCCCGGCTGCGCGGGGGTGGTGATGGTGTACGTTCTCCACTGAAGCTTGCCTGTCTTGGCGTCCAACGCATTGACGCTTCCGCGGAAAGTGCAGCAGGGATACTTCGGATTTGCGGCGCCCAGTTCCTCCGCGGAAGAGACCGGGACATACAGGTGCCCGGCAAAAAGTTTCGGCGCCCCAGTAATCATGGCGAAAGGATGCTGTTCAAGCTCGGTCTTCCACACGAGCGCGCCGGTGGCCGTATCAATGGCATAAGCGCGCGCCTGCATGTCGCCGAAATAGGCCATGCTGCCGTCGGGACTGACGCTGATGGCGGTGCGCGCCGGAGCGGAAGGCAGAAACGTCCAGTGGATGCATCCGGAGCGCATATCGAGGGAATAGATTTTGCCGTCGCCTCCGGCAACGAAGATGCGGTTGCCGATGACGGTAGGCGGTCCACCGGCGCTGGTCGCGCCCTCATACGCGAAGGCCCATTTCAACCGTAGACCCGCGATCTGGGATTTGCCGAGACCAGCCAATGCTGCGGGTTGGAAGCGGCTGTTGAAGAGGTCAACGCCCCAGCCATTCCACAAGGGTGAATTTGTGTTGTTCTCCGCGCCCGTTCCACAAAGATTGGCAGGAACGTTCTGCTGTGTCGCAGGTCGGCCGAGATAGTTTGCAATGGCGAAGCGCTGCTGTTGGGTCATCACCGAGCCGACGGCGCGCATCTTGCCCTGTTCGAGCGCGTTGAGGATTGCAGTTTGCTGCATCTGCTTCAGGGTGGAAGGCCAAGGCGCCCTCATCGCATTGAACAACTCATGACAGGAGGCACAGCGCGAGTGGAAAAGAAAGGAACCGTCCGTATCGAACTGTGGCGCTTCTGTCATGCGATCGAAAGTGACCGGAATGGTCTTGTTGTTCTGTTTCCATTCGCCGGCCAGCGTCACGCGGTCGGCGCTGAGCTTGCCCTTAAACGAAATTTCAGGATCATGGAGCTCGAAAGCGACAGAATCCGCGTCGGCTTGCAACGAAGTGAGAGGAACTGCCAGCTTGCCGGTATCCGGACTGTCGAGTACCGCTTGACTACCATTGGCTCCGCCACCGATGTGCAAAACAATGCGATAGTCCGCACCGGCGATGTGGATTGTGCTTCGCCAGACTCCGCTGACAGAATCGTCCGCTGGCGCTGCCGCGAGTGACACGCAGACAAGGAGCATGACAACTGCCGGGCGCCACATATTCTTGTCTCCTGAAAGACGGCGTCTTTAAGGATTGCACGCTACGAAACCAGGGCCCTGGTGAAATGCGGACATCTTAGCCATCTCCCCAGGCGCGGTCAACGATGCCCCAAACGATGCCCCAAACTCATCCAGGCTAAATGTTCTGCGCCGGGTGCGGAGCTTCAGACTCCACCGGGCGCCACTTTTTCCAGATCCAGCGCCCCGGGAAGAGCAACAACAGGGTCCAGATGAGAATCGCCGGTCCATAGCTGACGGCAAAGAGCACCATAGCCGAAATGCTGCTGAGCGCATCCGAGAGGCCTGTCAACGCCGCTTTCCGGAATTGCGAACCAAAGCTTTCGACCTGGGGAGTGATCTCTTCACGGAGAGAGAACAAAACATTCGCGAAAATGACCCTGTTTTGCCAAGCCGTCCGCTGCGCCTCGAGCCGGGTGATCTCCGCACTTACGGCCGACAACTGGCTCTGAAGGTCGCTGGCCGTCCCAAACTTCGGCATCCTCTCCTGCAGCCGTTGGAGCGTGTTCCGGGCATTGGCTAGCCGCGCCTCGAGATCCGCTTCTTGTTGCGTGATCTCGTCTGCCATCTGTTCCTCGCGCTCCACGTTTCCCAAGGTTTTCAGATCCGTGACCGCCGCGTTGAATTCCGTCGAGGGAATGCGCAGTGTCGCTGTAAGCGTGCTTCCGCTGGGTTGGCCGACCATACGAAGCTTTGACGCATACCCGTGGTGTCGTTCGAGAATCTCCTCCAGGTTGGTGCGTGAACGGGTAAATTCTTTCGTCGTCACGGCCAGTTCTGCCGCGTGCGAGATGAGCGGCGCTTCGTAGCCCACTCCATCCACCACCGCGGCCGGCGACGAGCCTGGGACAGCAACCCCGCGGGGCGCAACCATCCGGGATGATTCATTCATCCGTTGCCACTCCGCCTTCAAATCAACGTCGGGAGTGCTCGGCGCATGATCCTTTTTTGAGATTGCGCTTTGGGTAGGCCCCGTGTCCGCTTCACTTGCACGCTTTGCTGCCCTCACAAGGATAAGCAACCCAAAAGACAGCGCCAGTACCGTTAACAGCCCGCGGCGCACCGGCGACAAGCGCCGGAAGCGCCCAATCAGGACATTCTCGTTCTCACTCATGGAGTAGCCTCCTATGCCTTCCTACTTGGAACGGAGGCCGAGGGCTTTCTTGCACGGAATTTGGGAGACGTTACAAACCGGTGGTTGGATTCGACTCGCGAAAGGTGCGCTCATTCGCCAATTGACCTTAACTGTTTGCGCCTTAGCCGGAATACTGCCCAGTGCGAAGCACAAAAGCAGACAAATTCTCAGAGTTTTCATGGATTCCAATGCTCCTCGGTGGAATGGGCCTGGGGCCTGGTTTCTCTGAAGATGAGTTATAGCTTGGGCGTCGCTATTGCACTCCTCCGGAACGGACCTGCAGTTCTGGCGGCAGGAAGGATATATGCCGTGGACGGAGGAGGCAAAATGTATTCCAACTTGGCTTCAAACGAGGTGGCCTCAGAGCGTTCTTCAACCTTTTTGCGTGGGATATCCTGCGGCGAGCCAGCCTTTCCAGCCGCCATCCATGGATTCAACATTGCTGTAACCCATTTTCTGCAGATTATCCGCTGCCAGAGCGGAACGGAAACCGCCGCCGCAATAGAGGACAAGTTTCACATCAGTCGCAGGAATCCGCTGTTCGACATCCCGTTCGATGATTCCCTTGCCCAAGTGAATCGCTCCGGGCAAATGACCGTTTGCCCATTCGCTTTCTTCGCGGACATCAACCAATACAAACTTTTCGCCGGAATCCATTCGCCGTTTGACGTCGGCAACGTTCGTTTCCTTCACACGCCTCTTTGCGTCATTGACCAGCGACAGAAACTTGGGCGCATGTTGCATTTGTCCTCCTCTTCTTTCGAAAACCCATCATAGCGCAGTGCATAAAAAAAAGACGCCCCGAAGGACTCGGGGCGCCAGCGATTCCCTTGAGGCCGAATTCCTGGTCAGGGCTTGGCAGCGTCCGCAGTGGACTTGTGCCCAAACGAGCGCACCAGATTCACCAGGTTCCAACGCACTTCTTCCTTTGTCCGGTCGCCCTCGCCACCCACCATCTTTCCGCGGCCGTTGGTGATGATGTAAAAAAGGTCGCCGTCCGTGTATTTGGAAATCGAGCTGGGATCGCCCCAGTTCTTCAAATCCAGCTTCATATCGACGCCAAGATCGCCCTTTCCATCGCCGTCTTTGCCATGGCACATCGCGCAATGGTAGCCGTACAACTTCCGTGCTTCGGCTAAGCCTTCAGGCGTAGATTTCACGGGATTTTTCTTCGCCGTCGCATCCGCTGGGATTGGCCCGGGGGCGGCTTCCGCTGCTTGCCCTTCCTTGGACTTGTCTTGATGAGCAAAACCGCTTCCTGCAGCAGCAAGCAGGACGGCGCAGGTGAAGAGGAGAATTCGTCGCATAAACACCCCCTAGTTGGTAGGAACTGTCCGTGAGCGACGCGGAGAGTATCTACCCGCATTTTACGCTCGCGCGCAAGCCAAAGATAGCCTCAGAAGCCTAGCAGGAACTGTTTCGTAAATGGTTTCTGCTGAATTAACGGCATTCACGCGGGTCCTGCGGGCTTCCGAGCGGACTCTGCCGAGTGCCTCTTGTTTACAAACTGCTCAGTCTTTGCTGACTGCCGTCGCGTGCTCTGCTGGCGGCACCCGGCACCCGCTCGCTCTCTCATTTCCGTGATTCCCGGTTGCGAACCTGTCAGATTCGCGAACACGCGTGCGCAAGCCGTCGAGCATCAAGGGGATGCTGTCCTGCGAGGCGCCGTGAAGAACGTAGATCATCAGCGCCGCTTCACCGGGCGCATTCACACTGGACGTAATCCCTATGCCAATTACCCCAGGTAGCTTCAGCAGATCCGGGCCATGTGCCTGCTGAACTGCTTTGGCGCGCTGCAATTCGCCTGACAACAGGGCCGAGACAACGGGAGGTTCACCAACCGACTGGAGCGATTGCGCCGTCTCCTGCTGGTTGAGCACCCCGCGGATAGGCCACTCTACTCCTTCCACCAGCCGCGTGGGCACGCCTTCCAAGCTGAGCGGCAGGCTTGCGCGCGACTCACCGGGAGCCACAAATAGAAGAACTGCGGCCTGGCCAGGATGGTCATAATCCTTGCCGATTCCCAGCGCAGCCACGGCAGGATTCGCTAATAGATCCGGGGCATGCAGGTCGCGTGCGCGCAAAGCATTTCGAATCGCGGTAGAGCCCACTGCGACCTGAACTTGCGGCTCTGTCACCCGCGATGCCGGAGGCAGCGTACAGCCGATAACCTGGTGCGCTGCTCCCCCCACAATGGTGGGCATAGTGTTGCCCGTTCCGGGAAACGCCGAAAGCACGTCGCTGATCGGATTGCCGACCGTATCCGTATCGGATCCGGCAAACAGAAGCGCAATGGGGTCTGCACTATCCTGCGTAACGATCAAGGAACCGGAGTCGCCGCTGCCGCTGAAGCTCCCTCCGTTAACCGAGATCAAGTCCGTGTAGTTGACCGTGAAGGCAGGCGTCGTATCTCCGCAATTGTTGTAGTAATCCACGCTGGCCATGACGTTCAAGGCGAGCACGGACGAGCAGGTAAGACCCGTGGTTCTGCCGCTCTTGGCCACCGACTGGCCAACACTGGGGCTGACCAGCGGCCCGGCATGCGGCGCTCCTGGATCGGGCACGCCGTTTGTTACCGTTGCGCCGAGCAGAAGGATGTTGCCGCCGGTATCGACTGTGCCGCTCACGGTCTGCGCCAGCGCCGCGTCAATCTTTGGTACCGGACCTGTCTCCAAATTGAAGAATTGAGAAAGGTGCGCGACCGTTTGCGTCCCGGCCGTCGAGCAATTCGTATCGACGAGTCCAGGTTGGCTGATCGGATCCCCGGCGATGCCTTTGTCGCTCTTCGCCAAAACGTGATTGTTGCTCAGGATGTACTGGGTGCCATTTAGCGTGATCAATGATCCCAAAGTCCCGCTGCAGCAATTGGGGCCATTTGTGTTGTTGATGTTTCCCCCGGACGTTCCCAGCTTCACCGGGCTATGTTGCGCGGCCTGCTCTTGCGTGAGCAGTGTAACGGCGGCAGATCCGCTTGCGGCCGCGCTGGCAGTCGATGTCGCTGTGACAGTAAGCGTCACCGTCGGAGTATTTGCAGGCACAAGCGACGGAGAAACAGAAGTTGGTGCGGTGAAAACGCCGCTCGCGGAAATCGTGCCGGTGGTGGCGCTCCCGCCGGCCACCCCGTTGACCGCCCAAGTAACTGCCGTGTTCGTCGTGCCCGTGACATTGGCGGAAAAATTCTGCGTCCCAAAAGGACTGACGGTAACGGTCGACGGAGTCACCGATACGCTCACGGCACCACCTGAGCCGGTGTTCCCCCCGCCACCGCTGTTACCGCCATTTCCGGTGTTATGTTTCAAGTCGTGCAGGCCACTACAACCTGCGAGGAAGATCCCCGCAAGACACAAGCCACATAACACGTTGATTCTGCGCATAACGCCCCCGTCCCACTTATTTCGATTTCAGGCTAGCACGCACATTCTCCATGGGAGGGATTTGGTCTTCTCTACAGTGACCTAAATGTTGCCTGTACAGTTGGACAGGCGTGAGGGCTCCCTCTATGGATGTCAGTGGCAGTCTCGAGGGATGCCTAAATATGTAATGCGGGATATTTAGTCCAGGTCGCGCCAGTTCGGTCCTGTCCCGATTTCGACCACGAGGGGAACAGTCAGTTTGTAAACACCTTCCATCTCTTCGCGGACTACCTTTTCGACGGCGTCTTTTTCCTTCACCGGCGCTTCGAACAACAGTTCGTCGTGTACTTGCAGGATCATGCGTGTCGCCAATTTCTTTTCTTTCAGCCGCCCGTCGATGGAGATCATCGCCAGTTTGATCAGGTCCGCGGCGGTTCCCTGCAGGGGGGAATTCAGAGCAGTGCGTTCCGCGAAATTTCTCAACTGCATTTGCGTGGCGTTGATTTCTGGGATGGGGCGAATTCTGCCGAACAGCGTCTTCGCCACGCCGCTCTTCCGGGTTTCCACTAACACGTTGTCCAGATATTCTTTGACGCCGCGGTAGCGCGTGAAATAGGCGTTGATGAATTGCGCAGCCTCTTTCTGCTCGATACCCAATTGCTTGGCCAGGCCGAAGGCCGATAGCCCGTAAATGATGCCGAAATTGATGGCCTTTGCCGCGCGGCGGTGATCCGCCGTCTGTGCCAGCGGGCCCACTCCAAAAACCTCTTGCGCAGTGCGGGCGTGAATGTCTTCGCCGTTTCGGAATGACTCCACCAGTACTGGATCGCGCGAAAAATGCGCCATGATGCGTAATTCTATCTGGGAATAATCGGCGGAAAGAAGAACTTTCCCTTTTTCCGCCACAAAAGCAGCTCGGATTTCGCGTCCCAATTCCGTTCGCACGGGGATGTTTTGCAGATTGGGGTCGCTGGAGCTGAGCCGGCCCGTTGCTGTGCCCGTCTGCGAAAAACTCGTATGCAAGCGGCCGGTCTCCGGGTGAATTAGCTTCGGCAGCGCATCCACGTAAGTTGATTTCAGCTTCGCGATTTCCCGGTACTCTATGATTTTCCCAGGCAGAGGGTGCTGGTCGGCCATCGCTTCCAGCACATCCGCGGCGGTCGAGCGCTCTTTCGCTTTCCCCCGCCTGCCCGGGGGCTGAAGATTCAGCTTGTCGAACAGAATCTCCGCCAGTTGCGTGGGAGAATTCACGTTGAATTCGGAGCCAGCCGCATCCCATATCTCTTTTTCCAGCCGCCGGACTTCCTTCTCCATTGACTCCGACATCTTTGCCAATGCTTCGGGATCGACGCGGATTCCGCTTCGCTCGATCTCCGCAAGCACTCCCGCCAGGGGAAGATCGATCTTTTCATAAACTCCCGCCAGACCTTGCTCTTCCACCTG
>Ga0187778_10002676_pt1 | contig 12105 bp, 12 predicted proteins | sample 1015_Q2_SP5_20_M_FD_132418 | JGI IMG/M metagenome (GOLD analysis project Ga0187778, IMG submission 132418) | Tropical peat soil microbial communities from peatlands in Department of Meta, Colombia - 1015_Q2_SP5_20_MG | ecosystem: Environmental > Terrestrial > Soil > Wetlands > Peat | place... | reverse complement strand
TGACTGCGTGGCGGGCAGGGCCCGTAAGTAAAACGCCTCGGCCGGTGCCGTTCGAGAGGTATGAAGGAATGCCCGTTCGTACTCGGGCGCTACTTATCCTCCAAAATCAATTCGACTTCTGTTTTGCGGGGCTCCGAACTCGCGCCCGAGGCGAACCCCGTTGCGTGCTTCGGACCGCGCGGAGTGACAATCAACGCGATTTGCTGCATCTCATACATCGACGGACGAGTCTTGTCGCGATAGACGGAGCACTCGCGAACCGGGAACGGGACGCGAAGCGCCGGATCCTGCGCAACACAGATCACCAGCATTTCGCTCTCACGGAAACCGCGCCGCACTTGTGCGTAGACACAGGTTTCGCAGAGCGGCTCGCCGTGCACCGGAGTACCGTTTTTTGCGCGTACGCTCATGAGCGTCCCCCTTTCTCAGAGGCGCAGAGACCGCCTTGGTTTGCGCGCTGACGGGCAATTACACGCGCGGATTTAAGTTAGAGAAAGTTTAGGCTAGTTGCCGAAAAGCGATTGAACTGCAAGCAGATGACTACTGTGCAGGACTGAAGCCCTTTCGGCCACAATCCCGGAGCAGCGCCACCGCCGCCTGCCTAAGCAACGAATTGTGTTTACGAAGTTCGTTCATGCCGAAAATTCTCCAGCATCGAGCATCTTGCGCGAAGGTACTGAATAACGCAATCGTAAATTTCCGAACGGCAGAAAATCACGGTCGAAAGGATTCGCGCCGCGCCTGAAATGCAAAAACGGCGGTCGAGCGCAATTTCTAGCAAGCGATTGCGGCGCTAGTCCTTGTCGGTTGAGGAGAACTGCGCCGCCAGTTCGCGGATGCGGCGGAGGTCGAGTTTGCCCGTGCCGAGGTGCGGCAATTCTTCGACGAAGAAGAACTGATTGGCGCGTGGAGTCCAGAGATTCGGCAATCCGGATTCGGGGAGTTTTTCGAGAACCACCTTCAGCTCTTCCTGCTGCAGGAGATGCAGCACGACGAGCCGCTCCCCTTTCTTTTCGTCGGGCACGCCGGTGACGACGAAAGTCTGCTCGGTGAGATTTGCGATTTCGTGCAGACGCTCCTCGATCTTCACGTGCGGGACCATCTCGCCGCCAATCTTGCTGAAGCGGCTCAGGCGGTCGGTAATGGTGAGAAAGCCGTCTTCGTCCTCCGCGGCGATGTCGCCGGTGACGTACCAGCCGTCGCCCAGCACTTCCTTCGTCTTTTCCGGCTTGCCCAGGTAGCCCTGCATTACGTTCGGGCCGCGCACGATCAGCAGGCCCGGCGTGCCGACTGAGACCGGCTCCTGCGTTTCGGGATCGACAATGCGCACGCTGATGCCCGGAAGCGGATGACCAATCGAGCCGCGCTTCGCGCCGATCTGGCGAAATCCGGGCGCGCGAAAATCCTTCGTGTTCACGGCGACGACGGGAGAACACTCCGTTGCGCCGTAACCTTCGAGCGGACGTATGCCGAAGCGATCCTCGAATGCAAGCGCGACGCGCTCGGGTAGTTTCTCTGCGCCGACCAGTACGAATTCGAGGCTGCCGAAATCCTCAGGCGAGCAGCGCCGCATGTAGGCCTGTAAGAACGTTGGCGTAGCCATCAGGAACGTGATGCGGTAATCGCGCACGAGTTCGCTGATCGCGGCCAGATCAAGCGGGCTCGGATGATAGACCACGCTGACGCCAAGCACCGGCGGCAGCCAGAGCGTGACCGTGAAGCCGAACGAGTGAAAGAACGGCAGGACACCGAGCAGACAATCGTGCCGGTCGAAACTGAAAGTTTGTCCCATCTGTTCGATGTTGGACGCGATGTTGTAGTGCGTGAGCATCACGCCTTTGGGATCGCCAGTACTGCCGCTCGAAAAAATCACGGTCGCAAGATCGTCGAGTGCGCGCGTCTTGCCTCCGCTCAGAACGCGCTCCAGCGTCGCGCCCGGCAAAAACCAGCAAAGCAACGCGACGATTCGTTCTCCAAGATTCGGTCCGGCGGCGACTTCCTCAAGCAGGATCGTTTTTCCCGGCACCTTAAGCGGAATTCGATCAAGCAGCGCCTTTGTGGTGATGACGGTTTGCAGATTGCATTGCGCCGCGCATGAGGCCAGAGCTTCGCTTGAAGCGGTATAGTTCAAGTTCACCGGAATTTTTCCGGAAAGCGTCGCCGCGTAATTCACGAGCGCTCCGGGCACCGATGGCGGCAGCAGAATGCCGACCATTTCTTGTTCTTGTCTCGCCCACGTGGCGCGGAGTCGTCGTGCAAGAAAAATCGAGCTCAGCAGCGCGCTGCCCCAATTCATCCGCGGCCGGCGCTTGTCTCCCATTGCGAAACGGAAAGGCCTGCGGTGCGCGATGCGAATGAAGGAACGGTGCAGGGTCCGCAGGCGGCTCTTGCGATGGCGGTACGCCTCGGTCTGAAGCTCTTGCACTGCGCGGCGAACTTCAAAGGGCGTCGCGGTCGGCGGCAGCGGCTTGCCAAAACTCACGGTGACCGGGTAGGGAATCGTGCGCGGCAGCTTCCAGAAGAAGCGACGGCGCTCGAAGCTGAAGATGCTGCCCCACACGCCGTCGAGATTGACGGGCACGATCGGCGCGTCGACGCCCTTCATGATGCGCTCCATGCCGCGACGGAAAGGAAGCAGTTGGCCGATGCGCGTGATTTGACCCTCGGCGAAGATGCAGACGACCTCGCCATTCTTGATCGCCTGGGTCGCGGCGCGCAGCGATTGGAGCATTTCGCGCGGGCGCTGCTCGGAGGAAATCGGAATCACGCCGATCATCTTGGCGAACGGCTTTACATAGGGCAGATCGTAAATGCCCTTGTACATGAGGAAGCGAATCGGCCGGTCGATCGAGGCGATCAGCAGGCAGGCGTCGACGAACGACATGTGATTGCAGACGAAGAGCGCGCCGCCGGATTCAGGAACGTTCTCGCGCCCTTCGACGCGAATCCGGTAGATCGTATGCGTCGCAAGCCACAGCACGAAGCGCAGCAAAGAATCTGGCAGCAAGTAGATCGAATAGGCGGTGGTGACGAGCGTGAGAATCGCGCCATCGAGGAACATGCCGCGCGGCGATTGATGGAATACGTCCGCGAAGAGGTAGTAGGCCGCCGATGAGAACGCAATGCCGATCCACGAGACAAGATTTGCTGCCGCAATGACGCCGCCCTTTCGTTCCGGTTTCGGACGATACTGGATCAACGCGCCCAGCGGCACGGAGATAAGCCCGCCGAAAAGTCCCAGAATCGAAATATGAATTCCGACGACCATGAGCGAAGGTGGAGGTAAATACAGCAAGCCACCGAACACGGTCATGCCGAGCGCGCCAAGGGGAATCAGCCCGTACTCGATCTTTCCGCCGGAAAGATAGCCCGCTGCGACGCTGCCGAGTCCGATACCAATCGCGATGGCGGCCTGCAAGTAGCTGGTGTGTCGCTCGTCGATTCGCAGGACATCGTGGCCGTAGATGACGATGACGGTCTGAAGCAACGCGGCAAGGAAGAAGAGATAGGTGTAACCGAGAACGGCCCAGCCGAGCACGCGATCGGCAACAATCGTTTTCATCTGCGTGACGAAATCACCGAGCGGATTCCAGCGAAATGTCTTGGCGGGGTCGGCGGCGGAGACCCGGGAAATGCCGAGGCTTGTGATCAAGCCGACGCAGGAACACGCGAGAAGAATGACTCCGGCAATCGCTTCGCGTCCCCGATACTGCTCGGCAAGAAATCCCGCAGCCGCTACGCCAGCGATCCCCGACAGAAAAGTCCCAAATTCGATGATGCCGTTGCCCCACGAGAGTTTCGGCTCCGGAAGCAATTCGGGCAGCAGGCCGTATTTCGAAGGACCGAACAGCGCACCTTCCGTACTCATCAAAAACACCCCGGTGCATTCCAGCGGCAGATTTCGCATCGCGAGACTGAAAATGAAAAACGCCATCGCGATCATTTCGAAAAGCTTGGTTCCGATCGTGACGCTGCGCTTGCTGTAGCGGTCGGCGAAGTTGCCGCCCGCCATCGAAAAAAGAATGAACGGGATCGCGAAAAGAGCGTTGATGATCGGGACAAGGCGGTCTCGCGCGGCGCTCGGAAGATTCATCCCGATGACGATGTAGATGACGAGAAATTTCAGCGCGTTGTCGTTGAAGCCCGTCTGAAACTGCGTGACGATGAGGCTCCAGAAGCCGCGCTTCCACTCGCGAGGCGGCTGTGCTGTGCGCGCGGTCGAGTTGGCTGGGCTTTCCGTCATGGCTAAACCTGCGTTCCTAACAGGCAACATTTTTGGCGATTAGACGCAGCGCCCGTCCTTTCTTTTGAATAAGTTACCGCTGTTTCTACCTGCGGAGTTTGGCGATTAGAAATCGCGTTGCGCCCGGGAAACTGACTGCTGTGCAGGTACGCGCAGAGCGACGGCGGGCTAGGCGTCGGGACGTGGATGTGGTCAACACGGATACCCCTGAGGCGGGCGCGAGCGAGCGGTTCGCTCATCATGTCTCCTTTCTGGCCGCGCAAAGGCGGCCACAACTCACCAACTTAATTTTAGATCGCGAATTGGAAAGTCAACCGGTGTATTCCCTGTGGACTATCGAAGGCCGCTCGAAGTGGCAAACGCCTCCGGGGTTGAAACCTCCTCGAGTTAATTGCAATTGTTCGGCGCGGCTGAAGCCGTGCCCTGACGAGGACCACATGGTGTCGCGCTTCTATGCGAGGACGCGGAGGGAGCGCTTCGTGACGGTGACGTGATCGCCAGAGGCCGGGACGGCCGAGGCAGGCAGCGGTGTTTCGCGTTTGGGATACTTCGTCGAAACGTAGTCGTTGACGAGCGCCTGGAAAGCGGCGGAGAGTTCTTCGTAGGTGCCTTCGAGAGTCGTGAACTTTTGGCCGTCGATGTAAACCGGGCAGCGCGGCGACTCGCCGGTGCCGGGAAGGCTGATGCCGATGTTGGCGGCCTTCGATTCGCCCGGACCATTGACGATGCAGCCCATCACAGCGAGTTTGAGATTCTCGACACCGTCGTAGTGCCTCTTCCATTCCGGCATCTTTTCGCGAATGTAGCTCTGAATGCTTTCGGCGAGTTCTTGAAACGTCGTGCTGGTGGTGCGTCCGCAGCCCGGGCAGGCCGTCACACTGGGCGCGAAAGTGCGAATGCCGAGCGCCTGGAGCAGCTCGCACGCGGCGTAGACTTCCTCGCGGCGATCGCCTCCCGGACGCGGCGTGAGCGAAACGCGAATCGTATCGCCGATGCCTTCGCTGAGCAGAATCCCCATCGAGGCCGAAGACCACACGAGGCCCTTCGCGCCCATTCCCGCCTCGGTGAGGCCGAGATGCAGCGGCTGATCGGTTTTCTTCGCAAGGTCACGGTAGATTTCCAGAAGATCGTTTGGACGCGAAACCTTGCAGGAAATGATGATCTGATCCTTGCGGAGGCCGGTCTCGAGCGCGAGCTCGGTGGATTGCAGGGCCGATAGGACCATGCACTTGTTGATGATTTCTTCGGACGTTTTGCCGAGATCCTTGTCGGTGTTTTCCTGCATCGTTTCCATGACAAGCTCTTGATTGAGCGAGCCGCCATTGACGCCGATGCGGACCGGCTTGCCATTGTCGCGCGCGACCTTGCAGATCGTGGCGAACTGCTCGTCGCGGCGCTGGCCGTGGCCGACATTGCCGGGATTGATGCGGTACTTATCGAGATCGCGCGCGCAATCGGGATACTTTGTCAGAAGCACGTGGCCGTTGTAGTGGAAATCGCCGATGATGGGAACATCGCAGCCGGCGTCGAGCAGGCGCTTCCTGATTTCAGGGACGGCCGCGGCAGCTTCCGGAACATTCACGGTGACGCGGACGAGCTCAGAGCCGGCCTGAGCGAGTTCGAGGCACTGTCGAGCGGTTGAGGCGGCATCGGCGGTATCGGTGTTGGTCATCGACTGCACGACGACTGGTGCGCCGCCGCCGACCTGGACTTTGCCGACGTTTACACCGACTGTCTTGTGTCGATTAGGCATCGGGCTACTTCACGTATTGTATAGCACCACGACTGGAGCGACACCACCCGAAGAAGAGCGCCGCGCAAAAGTTGAAGTCGATGGCCGGTGCGGAGCCAAGCATTGGTGCCGGGCGCAGCAGTGCTGCGCCCCTACTGGACGGAGGCAATATTAGGCTTCGGCGCGGTGGCCGTGGTTCGCGGTCTTGCCGTTACGCGGCGGTGGCACGATCGTCGCCATCTTGCGAATCATGGCCAGGACGAGGCGCTTGTCGTCGTCCGACAGGCTCGAGGAGTAGCGCTTGATATCGGCCAGGAAACGAATCTCTTCGTCAGAAAGCTCGCCAAGAATCTTGCGCGTTTCGCGGTCCTGCGGAGTGTCGGTGCCCGGGAAGAAGTCGGCCAAATTGATTTCCATCGCTTCGGCGATTTTCGCTAGGGTTTCGAGAGACGGCACTGTGTGGCCGTTCTCGACACGCGAGAGGTAGCAGCGAAGCAGGCCGGTGCGGCGCTCGATGTCGCCCTGCGAAAGACCGCGATCGCTGCGATAGGACCGAATCACTTCTCCGATATTCACTTTTGGTTTTTCTTTGGGCATGGCGTCCCTTCCCGCGAAGGTTACATTCCGTACAACAGGCGGTATCTTACGAGTCACCATCGAAAGGGCGCAAGGAGAAACCAGAGCGAATGTTCCTGACAGGAAACTTTTCTAATGATTCTAATCTTCTAGTTCGCAGGGCCGGGCAAGGGCGCCGAGACGTCGTTTTGCAGGCGGAATTCGAGCAGAGTCTCGCTGGGAACGCGCACCTGGTCGCCATGGGTGAATACCTGAACGGCGGTTCCTGTGCCAGCGCCAGCCAATGCGCCGATTGCGGCACCTTTTCCGCCGCCGGCGATGGCACCGATGATGGTGCCGATTACAGCGCCGCCTCCGATGCGCTGGGCGCTTTGCGTGCCGCGGCCTTTGCCGGCGACGTCGTAGTCGGTCGAGTTAAGCGGAACGATGTTTCCACCAACGCGGATTCCTGTGAGCTCGAGCGTCAGTTCGGCGCTGCCGGAGATTTTGCCGGCTTCTTTCGCTTGAGTGAGCCTGCCGTAAGCGTCCGCGCCTTCGGGCGCGACGACGGTGTTACCGACCACGAGAGGGCTTTCCAGGCTTGCCTTAAACGTGTCGCCGACCTCGTTCACTGAGGAATCGACGCTGTCAATCGTGCGGACAAAGACCGACGTCCCGGCTGGGATCGTGATGTATTGGCCTGCAGGCGGAGGAGCAGCAGCAGCGACAGCCGCTGGCGGATTCGGCTGGGGTGGCACGGCTGGCGCAGCGGGAGCGACCCGTGGCCTCGGCGCATCGGGTAGTACGGACGGCGAAGGCGGGGGCGGAGGAACTGCGGCGGCCTGCGGCGGAGGCACAGCGTTCGATGCATCGCCCGAATCGCTGAAGCCGATGTTGAGAACGTCTTTCGTGGCGAAGACTTGCTCCTGGCCGTTGACGCGGAAGCGAATGTTCATCGACGAGCCGCCAATGAACTTGCCTTGAATGATTTCGCCGGTCTTGAGCTCGAGCGTGTCCGCAGCAGCCGTTGGGGCGAGCGCAAGCGTGCCGAGGGAAATGGAGATGAGGGTCAAACTGGATGCGATCGCTCTTTTTGCTGCGCCTGCGGTGCGCATTTTCATCGTGACCTCGCTCGTTCGATCGGGTGCTCTCCGATTGGATGCGCTAGAGACGGAGAGAGTTTGCAGAGTGATCATACTGCAAAACGAAGCCTCGCGATTCCTGAGCTCGGCCCAGGCTGGCTGCAAACGTCCAATAGGAGAGAGCGGTGAGCTTGGAATTAGTGCACGGACTGCGGAACCGGAGCGGGATTCGGAGGAGCGATTAATTTACCTGAGCGCTTATTGGCATAGAGGGCTTCGTCGGCGCGCTTCATGAGTTCCTCGGCGGATTCGCCGGGGCGATAGTCGGTCCACCCGCGCGAAAAGCGGCATGGAATCTTGGTGCCCCCGTATTCGACCTCCAGCCCCTCGATGCGGCCCAGAACACGGCCAACTTCTTCGGTGCGGCATTCGGGGAGAAGCGCCATGAATTCGTCGCCGCCGAGGCGGACGGCCAGGTCGGAGCCGCGGATTGCGCGCTGGAGGCGTTCGGCGAAGCTCTTCAGCATTAAGTCGCCACCTGCGTGACCCAGCTTGTCGTTGATCTGTTTCAGCCCGTCGAGGTCAATCAGAAGAATCGTGAGCGGGCGCTGGTAGCGCGTGGCGCGGCTGATTTCTTCCGTTAGCCGCTGTTCGCCCGAGCGGCGATTGTAGAGCCCGGTCAAAGGATCCAGCGCCGCGAGCTTATAGACCTCGTTGGTCAAGTCCTGAACCTTTGCCAGCGAGTGGATTTGATCCGCTAATTGGCCTCGCATACGGAGAATCGTGTGCTGCTGGTAGACCAGATAGACGCTGAATACGAGCACGATGCCCACAAGCGACCGAACTGCCTGGTTCAAATAAAACGAGTACGTGCCTTCCTCCCGGCTGAGTAGGGCCGGAAAGGCGAAAGAGGCGACCGCGATCGTCAGCAAAAGCAGGACGAGCACAGTCGACGACCAGAGCCACCATTGGCGCCGGTCCAGCTTGCGCAGGTCTTCGCGGAAAGCTTCCGGCCGCGCCGCTGCGTTTTCCCGAGACGGAGAGGGAGTATTCTCGACCATATGTTTAGTGCACGCCCCAGCTAAGCTAATTTAGTAGCGCGAATCCGCCAGAATCTCCATAGGTAGTTTCCGCAGAGTTTCCATCGTCGCTAGGTGAAGCTTCCAAGCACCTCAGATCCGATGTCCCCTGGGCCGCAATCGAGAGAGCTAGTCACTATGTAGTTAACATGCCGAGCCTGCTTTGCGGCGTGAGCGTTTGGGCTTAATCGCAGGTCGTAGGCACACGCGTTTGTAAGTTCACGCAATCGGGGAAGTTTAACTTCACTCTGCTTAGGAGAGGATCATGAGATCTGTGCTTAGAAGGCTGTTGCCTGCGGCAATGCTCGCGATCACAGTAGGTGGGTTTGTTGCAGCCGGGTCGGCGATGGATCTGCCGTTCCCGCCGCCGGATGGAACAAAGCCGCCACTGGTGGCCGACCTGCCGTTCCCGCCGCCGGATGGCACCAACCCACCACTTGTGAGCTTGGTCTAACCGACCACGAGGTCCGGCGGGTGCGGCTGGGCTAGACGTTGTCCGAAGTGGGCGAGTGTGTCGGCTTGGCGACCCGGCGAGTTTGGGGTGCCCGTGCTGCACGACGGTGGGCTCGGTGTAATGCATAAGAAGCCCGGAAGGATGAAGTGGCACGTCGCTTCTGGGCTTCGTGATATTATTTTGGCCTCTAGCGGCAGAGGCTAATCAGATGTGGCGTTGGGTCATCGAGGGCGCCGGAATCGCAGTACAGCTGTCCCTATTGGTTCGAGGCCTGCAGAATCATCAGTTCCGCCGGTATTATTTCTTCTATACATATATTGCCTCTGTTATACTCGCCTCCGCTGTGCTGATGACAGTTGCATTACGGATGCCGCAGGAGTACTACAAGTGGTATTGGCCGTTACAACTGGCGACGCTTGTAACCGGCTACGGTATCTTGCTGGAAATCTTGAATCATGTGTTGGCGCCGTATCCTGGGGCGGATAGATTTGCCAGGATCAGCGGTCTGGTTGCTTTCGGAGTGATCTTCTGTTTCGCGGTTATTGCACCGATCGTCTTCCCTCGACTTTCTACAGGAACTGTCATTGAGTTTGAGCGAGATCTGCGCTCGGTCCAAGCCCTGTTCATTTTCGGTCTACTGGCGCTCATTTTTTACTATGGAATACCGATAGGTCGAAACATGAAGGGCATGGTGCTTGGGTACGGAGTGTATATTGTTAGCAGCCTCGTTAGCCTAGCTGTTCGCGCGTACGCTGGTCACTCGTTCGCTACAATTTGGCGAGTCGCTCAACCCCTGTCCTATGATGCTTCATTGGTAATCTGGCTGGTAGCACTATGGTCCTATTGTCCAAATCCGGTTCCCGACCCTAGCATTCATTTGGAAGAAGATTACGAGGCTTTAGCCAGCAGGACGAAAATCGTGATAGGGATGATCCGCACGTACATAGGAAAGGCTGCGCGGGCGTGATTCAACTGATTTTCTTTCTATCAATTGGGGTGCTGCTGTTTGCGTCACTTTTCTTTCTGGCGCGGCGTAATCCGCGGCCGGAAGGCAGCTCAGGTGCGCTGATCGAAGCGCGGCAAGCGCTAACCGCGCTGCAGGGCGGTTTGCTACCAATCGAGTTCGTGCACCGGGTGTTCGCGCCGGACGACTGGGAGTACGTTAGATCCGAGGCCCCTGCTGGCGTGCGGTCGCTCTTCTTGGAAGAGCGAAAGAAGATTGCCCTCCTGTGGGTAGATCAGGTGCGGAGGCAGATCCGGAGCTTGAGGCATTTTCATCGCGGTTCGGCGCGATCTTACGCGCGTCTGAATCCAAGGCTGGAAATGGAGCTGGCTCTATCATTTGCGGGCCTAGCCATCGCCTGCCGCCTCCTTCAGGCGGTGGTCTATGTGGGCGGACCGTTTGCAGCGCCGCGGCTGGTCAATGCCATGGCTGGCGCAGCGTCGCACGCGTGCAAGATTTCCGAGCAGTCCCTGGCGTTCCTCAATGCGGCTCAATTGGGAGTGTTAAACGGGCCGTCTACGGGCAGGGCTGCGGTATAAGTAACGGAACATGAATATGGCGACCCGACGGGTGGATGTGGAGCATGCGGTGGAAGACATACGTCACCGCACACTTTCCGAAATTCCGCGATCGCTTGACCGCTTGATCTACCTGGCTTCCATGCGGGATTACAACACCGGCCTGTACTACCACGATGGCTTGGCTTCGCGGTTTACGCAGGAGGTGGCATGCCAGGCGCTGGCGGACTGCCATCGTGAGGCGTTTAACCAGCTCGTTTCGTGCTCCTTGCGCGAGCTGGTTGGGCAAATGGAAGAGTACATTCGCTCGACGCACACGAGCCCACGCAACTTCGTGACAGCGTGGAGGAAACTGGAGCCTTACAGGGTAGCGGTACCGGTCGAGACCGACCCCGTCGTTGCGCACTTCCTATTTTCGAGCTTCAAGATCGCCTTGGCAGTCTTGGAGGCTCGCCTTCGCTCCGCTCAATCGGAACCAGTCGCATAGCGACTCCGGTTACCTGCCCGACGATTTCCGCCTCCGATGGATATGAGAACTGCCTCGTAGCGCAGCCGGAGAGCGGGTGAGGCAAAAGCGTTAACTGCGAGCCCCGCAGCTCACACCACGTGCACGCGTAACCATCCCTTAATTCAACAAAGTAGATCGGGCGATCGTATTCGGTCCGCCATTCCGTGGCCTGCATTCGGATCGAATGACTCTCGATTTGGACGAAAGATCCGGGCCGCAGCAGCGGATACATCGAGTAATCCTGTGTCCCGATGTAGCCGTATTGGCAATGCCGAACGTCAAGCTTCTGAATTAACGCGATCGGAACCTCTCCCCATATTTCGACCATGCGGGAAATGAGGCTCGTCGACTCGACATTGAAGCTCTTGTCGAAGCGCACCGGGAATGAAACCGGCTTTTCAGGGTCGGGCGTTTCGAAGGTCGTCAGGTGCGTGTGCTGGAGCGGCAGGGCCAACTGATAACGCGACGTAGCGTTCAGGTCTATGCCGAATACCGAGAGCAAGTCGTTGAATTTGGTCCTGTAGATAACGCTGAGACTGTAAAGCTTGTAGATGCTGGGGATGGAATTCTTGTTCTCGAGTTGGGTCAGCCAGGCGTTGGAGATATAAAACTCTTCGTTTTGGCGGTCTTCCGCGATCGTGCGGCTGAACTCCTCGACTTCACGCGTCGTCACACCAAGACGATTGCGAAGCTCCCTGAGCTGCTCCCCTGGACGCATGTTAGCCCCGTCCTACTGCCCCACGTTGGTACACACTACCGGGACAACCACGATCTAACGACGATAAAGCTTTCTTTGTGCGGAATCAACTGATTTGGGGCAGGTTGTGGTGAACGCGGACCTTCATGGGTCGCCGGATGATTCCTCTAGCGAACGGCGCCGACCTTGCGGGGACAACATGCGCCAGCGTGGTTTTAGTACCACTATGCTTAT
>Ga0187778_10002675_pt1 | contig 12106 bp, 12 predicted proteins | sample 1015_Q2_SP5_20_M_FD_132418 | JGI IMG/M metagenome (GOLD analysis project Ga0187778, IMG submission 132418) | Tropical peat soil microbial communities from peatlands in Department of Meta, Colombia - 1015_Q2_SP5_20_MG | ecosystem: Environmental > Terrestrial > Soil > Wetlands > Peat | place... | reverse complement strand
TGGAGGAGGCCATCGGCGGTGTCCGCAGAGAGGGCGACAGCTTGGGGGGCGTGGTGGAGGTGCGGACGGAGGGCCTCCCCGTAGGGCTGGGAGAGCCGTTCTTCGACTCCATCGAGAGCTCGGTCGCCCATCTGGCATTCTCCGTTCCAGCGGTGAAGGCAGTCGAATTTGGCGCTGGATTCCGCGGTGCTCGGATGCGGGGCAGCGAACACAACGACCCATTCGTTTGGGTGGACGGGGCGGTCCGGACCGAGTCGAACAATGCGGGTGGCGTACTCGGGGGCCTCTCGACGGGAATGCCGCTCGTCTACCGTGTCGCCGTCAAGCCTACGTCCTCGATCGCGCGTCCTCAGCGAACGGTCAACCTCGCGGAAAAGTCGTCGACGACGATCGTGGTGACCGGTCGGCATGACCCATGCATCGTCCCGCGCGCGGTCGTCGTGCTCGAGGCGGTGACGGCAATCGCCCTCGCCGACCTCGGGCTTCGCGGAGGGTTCCTGCCGTGATCGAGACACGGCTTCCCTGTGCCGTCCTCGGGGCGAGCGGGTACATCGGGCAGCACTTCGCGCGGCTGCTCGCGGACCACCCGTCGTTCGAGCCTACGACCCTCGTCGCAACCGAGCGCTCGGAAGGAAGAACCCTCGGGGAGGTCTGGCAGCTCGAGGAGCCTCCGCCCGCCTCTCTTGAAGGAACTCGCCTGGTCTCAAGGTCAGCATCGCAGCTGGCCCGCGAGGGCGTGCGGCTGGCGTTCTCCGCGCTCCCATCGGGAACCGCTCGAGGGCTCGAATCGGAATTGGTTCGCCGGGGAGTATCCGTCTTCTCGAACGCGGCCGACCATCGAATGGACCGACGCGTCCCGCTTCTCGTGCCGGAGGTGAACGCCGACCACCTCCGCTTGGTCGGAACCGGGCGTCGCGCTCGGGCGATCCTCGTGACGAACCCGAACTGCTCTACGACCGGCCTGGTCCTTGCTCTTGCACCGATCTGGTCCATGATCGCCGCCCGATCGGTTCACGTCGCCACCTACCAGTCCCTCTCGGGTGCGGGATACCCCGGCGTGCCGTCCCTGGCGATCACCGACAACGTAGTACCGTTCATTCGAGACGAGGAAGAGAAGATTCGCGCGGAGTCGGTTCGCATTCTCGGCAGGTTGGAGTCGGGAGCCATCGTCCCTTCCTCCGTTCCGGTTCTCGCCCATTGTGTCCGCGTCGCAACACGAGAAGGCCACCTCGAAGCGGTGACCGTGGAGGCGGACCGGCCGGTCGACGTAAACCGCGTGGTCTCGGCATGGCAGGAATTTGACCCGCTCGGCAGGCTCGCGCTCCCAACGGCGCCGTCTCCTCCAGTGCTCGTTCGGTCGGAACCCGACCGTCCCCAACCGCTGCGCGACCGATGGGCCGGCCACCCGACCCGAGCGAGGGGGATGGCCGCGGTGGTGGGACGGGTCCGATGGGACCCGCCCTTCCTTCGGTTCTTCGTGCTTTCGCACAACGCAGTGCGAGGAGGGGCAGGGGCGTCGGTCCTGAATGCCGAGCTCGCCCTCGCTCAAGGTCTCCTCTCGCATGGGAGGGGAGCCTAGCGTTGACCCGGTCCGCACGTCCGATCGTCCTCAAGTTCGGGGGCGCTTCGCTGGCCGACCCCGCCCGGGTGCTCGAGGATATCCAAGATGCTCGTTCGGAGGGCGCCCCACTTGTCGTCGTCGCATCCGCGCGGGAGGGTGTCACTGACCTTCTCTTGGATGGCCTTGCCCATCCGAGGGCCCGGGCCCGTCACCGCGAGATCGTTACCGCCATTCGCGATCTGCACCCGGGCCTTCCGACCGCGGGGCGTCGGCATCTCGACCGCTTGAACGGTCTCTTCGAGACCGTATTGGAGAGTGGCGGAGCCGACCCGGCGCTCTCCGACCGAGTTTTGAGCCAGGGCGAACGATTGGCAGTCCATTGGCTCGCTTCCGAGCTCCGCATGGGGGGCGTGCCCGCGACTCCGGTCGAGGCTGACCACCTCGGCCTGATCACCGACAACGCCTACGGGGCTTCCTGCGTACTGTTCGACCGGTCCCGCGCCGCGGTGCGGAAGGGACTCGGACGCCTCCTCGCTCGCGGGGACGTCCCCGTCGTGACGGGCTATTTCGGCCGAAGCCTGGAAGGGCGGGTCGCCACACTCGGACGCGGCGGGTCGGACTACGCCGCGTCCGCCATCGGCGCGCTGATCAGTGCTTCTCGCGTCGAGCTCGTAAAGCGGCACGTCTCGGTCCTCTCCGCGGACCCGCATATCGTGCCGACCGCGCGTCCGATTCCCGAGCTCTCTTACGAGGAGGCCGAGGAACTCGCACAGTTCGGTGCCCGAGTCCTTCACCCTCTCACCATCGAGCCAGCGAGGGCCGAAGGGATCGTGCTCCGGGTACGGTCTCTCGAAGAACCCACTGTGGTGACGACGATCTCCCCGAGTCGCCCGGGACGCCGAAATCGGGCTCTCACGATGCTCCCCCATCTCAGAATGCTCCGGATCCGAGTCCCGGGCGGGCGGCAACGGCCCGGGATCGTGGCCGAGGTCTCGCACCATCTTGCCGCCGCCGGGGTCAATCTGGTCCAGCTGTACACCTCGTCCGCCTTGCTCTGCCTCGTCGTAGAGCCGAGCCAGGTCGTGTCGGCCATTCGCGCGCTCGCGCCGGTGACGCGAGAAGCAGCGGCGATGGTCGAGGGACCCTTCCGGGTCACTCTTGTCACCGCAATCGGGGATGGCGTTCTGGACGACCTCAGCCGCATCCCGTCGGACACCGTCGCCGGTGCCGAGGGGTTCAGCGCCACCCCGAGGGCCCTCTCTCTCGCGGTCCCCGAACGCCGTGGACCGTTGGTCCTCCGCGAACTCCACGCGGCGCTCATCACCGGGCGGGGGGGGATGAGCGATTGATGACGCTCTGGGAGGATTTCGCTCGGACGGCTCCGGACCGCGAGGTCGCTGGCTATTTCGAGCGGGCCCCCGAGGAGCGCGCCGGTACGGGAATCGCTCTCGCATTCGACAGGGCCGACCAGGTCATCACGCTGGACCCGTCGACTTCGCTCTCGGAGATCGCGGGTAATACGGCTCGATTCCTGAGACGCCCTCGAACCGCCGTCTTGGGTTACCTCGGATTCGAGGCGTTCGGCCTGGTGGAGCGGACTCTCTCGAATGGGCCGGCTGGTTCTCCATTCCCCTTGGGAGAGCTTGCCTTCGTTGAGGACGTGCGGCCGACTCGAACGGCCCGCGTTCGCCGTCGACCAGTGCGAGTGCGCGAGAGACCGAGGCCGATCCGAGACTCGCTGCCTCTCCCACGGTTCCGGCGGTCGGTCGCGAACCTCCTGCGCGCGATTCGGAGCGGCGAGGCGTTCCAAGTCGTGCTCGCACACCGACGTGAATGGGACCGCCCCGACGGTCTCTTGGCTCGAGCTACGGAACTTCGCGCAAGCGAACGCTTCGCGTTCTTCTACTACCTCAAGTTCGGGGATCGCGAAATCGTTGGAGCAAGCCCGGAATCGGTCGCCGAGGTCCGCCAAAGCCGCGCGTACGTGAACCCAATCGCGGGAACGATTCCGACCCTCGGCCGCCGGGGAAGAAGGCTCCCATTGCATCGGGACCCGAAGGAGCTCGCCGAACACCGCATGCTCGTCGACCTCGCCCGCAACGACCTCGGGTCGGTGTCTCGTCCCGGCTCGGTCCGGCTGGTGTGGGAAGAGCGACGAGAGCGATTCGCACGTCTGGAACATCTGGTGAGCCGGGTCGGCGGCCATCTCAAGCTTGGCCTCGGCCCTTGGGACGTGCTCGCGGCGGCGTTTCCCGCGGGGACCGTGAGCGGCGCCCCGAAGATCCGAGCCACGCAACTGCTTCGTCAGGAGGAGCGCACTTGGAGGGGCCCATACGGCGGCGCGGTCACGTGCCTCCTTCCGAACGGGAACGCGGATTTCGCCCTCACGATCCGGTCGGCGTTTGCCTCCGGCCGGCGTCTCTACACCGCCGCGGGCGCCGGCATCGTCCATCGGTCCGAGCCGGATCGGGAGTTTGAGGAGACCCTCTCGAAGCTCGACCATCTCGAGTGGACTCTCCTCGGAGAGACACGATGAGGGTGCTTCTCGTCGACCACGAGGATTCGTTCGTCCACAACATCGAGCAGGCGCTCGCCGCTCGAGGAGCCTCGGTCCGTTGTCTGCGTTCGACCGAACCGCTCGAGGAGGCGGTCCGGGTGGACCCGGACGCGGTCGTGCTCTCGCCGGGTCCGGGCCACCCGAACGACCCGCGGCGTACTCGCCTCTCCCGCTCGCTCCTTCGGATGTGGGACCAGGAGCGGCCGTTCCTTGGGGTCTGCCTCGGTCACCAGATCATCGGTCAGCATTTCGGCGCGAAGGTCGTTCTCGCCCCCGAACCGGTCCACGGAGACGTTACCGTTGTCCGTCACAACGGCGAGGGTCTTTTTTGCGGGGTCCCCACGCCGACCTCGGCAGCACGGTACCATTCCCTCCTCGTCGATCGATCGACCGTCCCGAGGACGATGGAGGTAACTGCTGTGAGTGACGAAGGGCTCGTAATGGCTCTCCGTCACCGGAGGCGACCCGTCCACTCCGTACAATTCCACCCAGAATCCTACCTAACTCCCTTCGGCCCCAGGCTCTTCGTGAACTTCCTCCGAGAGGCGCGTCGATGACGGAAAGCCTCCTTTCCCGGCTGATCGACCCCGAGCCACTCGGACCAAAGGAGGCGCGGGCGACGCTCGACCTCCTCGTCGCCATCCATACGACCGACACCGAGCGGGCGGGCCTCCTCGTGGCCCTTGCGCTCCGGAAGATCTCCACCGAGGAGCTCTCCTTTTTCGCTCGAGAAATCGGGCGAAGGGCCATCCGGTTCCCGTACCCGAGGTCTCAGCAACCGGTCGACCTCTGTGGGTCCGGGGGCGCACGCATTCCTTCGTTCAACGTCTCCACGGTCAGCGCGTTCGTTGTCGCCGGGGCTGGTGTTCCGGTCATTAAGCACGGCAATCGCAGCGCACGGGGCCCGTGCGGGTCGAGCGACCTCCTCGAGGCGCTCGGCCTACCGGTAACGACGAGCATCCCCTTCGCCCGGGAGACGTACCGGCACGTCCACCTCGCGTTCCTCCACGCACCGCTCTATCACCCGGCGACCCGGTTGGTGGCAGCGGCGCGGAAGGCGGTCGGGATTCCCACGATCTTCAATCAGCTCGGCCCGCTCTCGAACCCGGCGAACGTCCCTTTCCAGGTCGTCGGTGTCCCCGACTCGCGCGCGGCCGAACGTGCGGCGCGGGTCCTCTCGCTCTTGGGACGCCGCCGCGCGATGGCGGTCACCTCGGCGGAGGGATGCGACGAGTTTTCTCCCTCGGGGACCACGATTGGATTCCTCGCATCCGGCGGACGAATTGGCCGACGAACATTCGACGCGAGGACCCTTCTCCGACGCGAGGACCGTATCGGGGATTGGGGAGCGCTAGCACCGATCGAGGCGGCCGAAGAAGCGAGGCGCGTCCTCGCAGGAGGCGACGGGGCCCGGCGAGGGTCGGTGCTGCTCACGGCGGCAGCGGCACTCTGGCTCGCCGGTCGAGCACGGTCGATGGCGGACGGGGTCGAACGGGCCCGTGGGGCCCTCGACTCGGGTCGCGCGGAGGAGGTCCTCGACCGCATGACGACGATCGCGGCACGATTCTCGCGAGGGTCGGGAGGGTAGGAATGGCGTTCCTCGAAGAGATCGTGCGGGAGGTCCGTGAGACTCTTCCGCGGGTTGCGCCCTCCGGGCAGCCGACGCCGCGGCCTCCTCGAGCTCGCGCGTCCTTTCGGACGTCGGTCCGGCGAGACCGCAAGCGAGGAGCGCTCGTGGTGGAGTACAAGCGCGTCTCCCCCGGCCAAACGGAGTCCGCGCTTCCGCGACGTTCGATCCAGGAGTTCGTCCGCGTGACGCAGGCGGGACGGCCCTCGGCGTACTCTTGTCTCGCGACCCGACCCCGCTTTGAAGGCTCTCCCGAAGACGTCCGAGAACTCGCGAAGGCGACCCGCCGACCCGTTCTGTACAAGGATTTCGTCATCGACCCACGTCAAGTAGAGCTTGCATCCCGATGCGGGGCGAGCGCAATCCTGCTCATCGCGCGATTGGAGGACGAAGGGTACCTGAGTGAACCGCTCGACCGACTCGCAGAACGAGCTCATCGGCTTGGTCTCGAGGTGCTTCTCGAATTTCACTCGCGGACAGAATTAAGTCGTGCCGGGGACGTGCGCGCGGACGTGTACGGCGTGAACAGCCGGGACCTCGACTCTCTTTCGATCGCTCGAACGACCGCGGAGGAGACGATCCACGACGCGGCTCGGATGGGCCTTCGCCCGTTGCTGGGGCTGAGCGGAGTGGAGGACGCCTCGGATGCTCGCCGATTCTGGGACTCCGGAGTCGACGGCATTCTGGTCGGGACCGCTGTCGCACGTTCGAACGAGCCCGCTTTGTTCCTCGCCTCGTTGCTCCGAGCTCACGACGGAGGTCGAGCGTGAAGACATTCGTGAAGTTCTGTGGGTTGAAAGAGAAGGACGCGGTCAAGTTGGTCCCGGCCGGCGGAGCCGCAGGGTTCGTCGTCAACGTCCCCGCCTCGTCACGGAACCTGACCCCAGATGCCGCGGCGGAGCTCATCGGCGGGGTTCCCGCGGAGGCCGAGGCGTGGGCTTTGGTGGTCGACCCTCCGGCCGAACTCGTGCACACGCTGTTCGACGAGGTCGGAGTCGATCGGATCCAGGTGTACGGCAGGCTCCCCTCGGGCCTCGAGTTCCTGGAGGTCCACCACCTCGTCCCTTCGATGGCGATCGCCACGTCCCCGAGCGGAACGGACCTTCCGAAAGTGCCCGCGGCAGAAGATTACCCTCGGGTCCATCTGGACGCGGCCGGACAACCCCTCCCCGGCGGGAGCGGGGTTCGGCCCGACTGGGAAACGTGCGCGCGCATCGTGGACGCTCACCCTGGTCGCAAGTTCGTCCTTGCGGGGGGGCTCACTGCTGACAACGTGGCCGACGCGCTCGGCGTGGTCCGGCCCTGGGGGGTGGACGTCTCTTCGGGTATCGAGAGTTCTCCCGGGGTCAAGGACCCGTCGAAGATGCAGAGATTCTTGGCCGCGGTGGAGGCGTTCGAGTCGGGTCATGCCTAGGCGGTTCGGACCCTACGGAGGGGCCTACGTCCCCGAGACGCTCGTCCCGGCGCTGGAGGAGCTCGAGTCGGCATGGAAGTCGGCCCGACGCGATCCAAAGTTCCGAGCGGAGCTACGTCGACTCTCGGAGACCCTGGGAGGCCGTCCGACGCCGCTCTACCTGGCACGAAACCTCACGCGACGCGCGGGCGGGGCCAAGCTCTGGTTGAAGCGAGAGGACCTTGTCCACGGCGGCGCGCACAAGTTCAACAACACCCTCGGTCAGGGGCTTCTCGCCGTCCGCATGGGGAAGCCGCGCTTGATCGCCGAGACAGGCGCGGGGCAGCATGGGGTCGCGACCGCGATCATCGGCGCGGCCCTTGGCCTCGAAACGACCGTGTACATGGGCGAGGTCGACATGGCCCGGCAGAAACCCAACGTCGAGCGGATGCGCTTGCTCGGCGCGACGGTCGTTCCCGTCCGGACGGGGAGTCGTACCTTGAAGGACGCGATCAACGCCGCTCTTCGGGATTGGATCGCCAACGTTCGGTCGACCCACTACCTCCTCGGCTCCGCGGTAGGCCCGCATCCCTTCCCCTCGATGGTTGCGGACTTCCAGAGCGTGATCGGGCGGGAGATCCGGTATCAGTCCCGGCACGAGTTCGGTCGACTCCCCGACCTCGCGGTCGCATGCGTGGGAGGCGGGTCGAACGCCATCGGGACGTTCCGGCCGTTCCTCCACTCATCGGTCGAGCTCCTGGGCGTCGAGGCCGGTGGACGGAGCGGGTCTCGCGGAGCTGCTTCGTTGACGCGGGGTCGGCCCGGGATTCTTCACGGTTCGTACTCCTACGTGCTCCAGGATCGCGAGGGACAGATCGCCGAGACGGAGAGCGTCTCTGCAGGACTCGACTACGCGGGGGTCGGTCCCGAACACGCCTTCTTGAGGGACTCTGGACGCGTGAGGTACATTTCCGTCCCGGACGTCGGCGCCCTACGCGCGTTCCACTGGCTCGCCGAAGACGAAGGTATCCTGCCCGCGCTCGAGCCAGCGCACGCGCTCTACGCTGCGCTTAAGGAAGCGAAGCGGAGACCCGCTCGGCAGAATATCGTCGTGACCCTCTCGGGTCGGGGCGACAAGGACCTCGAGGTGGTGCTGGGTGCGTCTCGCTGAGTCCCTCCGCGTCGCTCGGTCGACGGGGCGTCCGATCGTCGTCCCCTACCTCATGGTCGACCGAGCTCGGACGAAGGCGATTCGGCGGACCGTTGAGGCGCTCCGGGAGGGCGGTGCGAACGCGCTCGAACTCGGATTTCCGTTCTCCGACCCGATCGCGGACGGTCCGGTGCTCGAGGAGGCGGCAGGTCGGGCCCTCCGGAACGGAACCCGATGGCGCGACCTGGTCGCCGCTTGTCGGGTGACGAGCAGGATCCTTCCGACTGCGGTCATGACGTACGCGAATCCCGTCGTCCAGGAGGGACTCGGTCCGGGGCTTCGCGAACTCTCTCGCGCTGGCGCGAGTGGACTCATCGTCCCCGACCTCTCTCTCGAAGAGTCGCTCGCATTCCGGTCGGCTGCGCGACGCGCCGGTCTCGCGCTCGTTCTGCTCGCAGCGCCCGGGAGTGACCCCGCGCGAGTCGAGAAGATTGCGCGCAGGAGCAAGGGCTTCCTCTACCTCGTTTCTCGCTATGGTACCACCGGAGCGACCAAGAACAATGCTTCGGTCGACCTACGTAGCATCGTACGGACCGCTCACCGCGCGTCGCCCAAGCTCCCGGTGCTCGTGGGTTTCGGAGTGAGGGACCGTGCGTCGGCTGCACGCGCTCTCTCGTCCGGGGCCGACGGGGTGATCGTCGGCACCGCACTCGAAGAGCTTCTACGACGAGACGCGGGCGCGACGCGAATCTCCGAGTGGGTGCGCTCGATCGCGTCCGCACCGCGACTTTGTCCGTAAGCGACGGGCGAGCGTGCTTCGGAACGTTCGATGGTCTCGGACCCCACGCGCGTTAGGGGCGCACTCGCTCGAGCGAGAGGAAGCGAACCTCAGAATCGGGACGCACGCCCGCCATCAAGAACTCCTTTCGAACTCCCTGCGCGACGCGCACGCCGCCCGCGACCTCGATCCAGGACGAGATGTGAGCGGCGGGGACTGCCTGCACGAGGTAACGCGCGTGCGAGTGCTCGGGACTGCGTGGGTAGGCGCGAAAGTGCGCTCCGTACTTGAATCCCGTCTTGACGACGAGCGACCGGCGCCGAAGCTCTCGATACGCGGCGAGCCGCTCGACGAATCGGGGGTCGAGGCGGCGAGCCCGACGCTCGAGCGCTTCCTGAGAAACGGGTCGGCCGCTCTTCGAGTCGCGTACTGTGAGTTGGCTCACTGAGCCGAGATACGCTGCTTCGAGGAGGCTTAGCTCGAGTCGGTCTCCGACACGGCTCCCGTAGGAGAGCTCGCGACCGAGCTCGAGGACCGCGGGAGGGTCATGCACGGTCACTCGGTCCTCGGAAAGCCAGCCTTGGGCCGGAGCAGCGAGCCCCCGCGTGGGGAGCGCCCCCGTGGGGGCGGGACGACGCACGCGGTAGTACGTGAGGTCGGACTCTTCGTCGACCAGACCGAGAAGAAGCAGTTTCTTCGCCGACTGGGCCCTCTCGGCAAGGCCGAACAGCCGAGCAAGGTCGAACGGGACGCGCTCGCTGACCGCCTCGACCCAGTAGCGCGACGGGGTCTTGTGGAGGATCCCACCCCGTGGAAGAACCGTGAACGCAACGGGGGGCGGGCTCGTGCGGACGACGTACCCTCGTTGACGGAGGTCCCGATAGACGAGGTAGCGGACCGCAAAACCGGGGTCTGCACGAACCGCCCGGCGGAAGACGCTCGGCCAGGCCACGGCTCGCCCGGCGGACGAGCGGAGGGGAACCCGCCCCATCTCTCCGAGGTAGACCGCTTCGTACCGGTCGAGCGTGAGCCCCCCGCCCGAGCTCGGGGTCCCGAAGTATCCCTTCCCGTAGACCTGTCCCGCTTCGGTGGGGTCGTCGATGCGGACCGTGCCGTCCCCCAGGACCGTACCGCTCACGGACGGGCCCCGCGCAGTTCCGAAAGCGTCACGAGCGGCTCGACACGGACGCCCACCGCACCAAGGTGAGCGGTCGCCCCGCTCTCCCGGTCGACGACGACGAGCACACGGTCCACGACGCCTCCGGCCGCGCGGACAATCTCGACGGACCGCAGCGTGCTACCGCCGGTCGTCGTGACGTCCTCGATCAGAAGGACCCGCATGCCGGGCGAGATGTCGCCCTCGTACGCCTGGCGCGTCCCGTGCTCCTTCGCGGCCTTTCGGAGCACAACGTAGGGGTGGCGGGTCCGCAAGGCGACCGCGACCACGAGCGGGACGGCCCCGAGCTCCATCCCGGCGAGACGGTCGACCGGGCCGACACGGTTGGCGAGCGCTCGCGCCAGGACGTCCAGGTTCCGCGGGTCGGTCCACGCCTTCTTGACGTCAATGTAGACGTCGCTCTTCTCTCCCGAGGTGAGCGTGAAGTCGCCGAACCGTACGGCCCCTGCATCGAGCAGCGCACGGACAATCTCCGTGTGACTCGGTTCCGAATCCGGCGAGGCCGCGCTCACCAGGGCACCCTCTTCAGTCCGGCCTTGTAGCCAATCCAGTTGAAAAGCGTGTGGAGCCCAAGGGTGAGCACGAGGAGCCAGAAGACCCCCCAGAGGTTCCCGAAGACGGGCACGAACACGCCTGGGTAGAACGCGAACCCGAGCGCGATCGGCACGAGGACGAACGGGAGTTGGTCAAGAAGAATCGCGCGAGAACCACTTTCGTGACCGATCCGTCGCTTCACGAACGACCCGAGCGCGTCCCCCGCCATCGCTCCGAAGGAGAGGATCACCGCAACGGGGACGGCTGCCCAGAGAGTCGGAGCAAGCGTCGGGACAAGCTTTAGATTCGGCGGGGCGGCGAGGATGAGCCACGCCTCGAGAAGGGCGATGGCCATCCCGCCGAACCCACCGGCGACGAACCCGGACCAGGTCTTCGAGGGCCCGAGAAGACGGCGGCCATCCCGTTTCGAGATGGCTCCGAAGTCCATCGGTGGGCCCCGGCCCCGAGGGAGGGTCGCAATCGCGCTCGCGCTGTAGGCCGGCGTCAGGAGCCAGAGGACGGCCATCAGAGAGGAGAGCCAGACGTCCACCACGCCCGGAACCTCGGTCTATGGCTCGCGCACGAACCGTGCGATGGACGTTGCGACCGCCGAGATCTTCCGTGGGTCAGCGTTCTCCTCGGCGTCGTGGATGTGCGACTCGTGGTCCATGCTTCCGAACACGAGCGCCGGGAGCGGCTGTCCCTTCGGCGTCTTGAGGTCGCGCAGGGCGCTCGCATCGGTACCGCCGTACTCTCCGCGGATCCCGCTTGCACCCAGGGTCTCCTGAAGGACCTTCGCAAGACGGAGCAAGTCCGGATTGTCGATTGGCAGGGCGTACCCGGCGCGGCATCGAGCAGGCGGAGCCGAGATCCGAGCGTGAGGGGACCGGTTCTCGATGAATGCGTGAACATATCGCAGAGCCGCAGCCACTCCATCCTGAAGCTCCATCTCGGGGATGAGTCGAAGGTCGACCGTGAAGGTCGCGGTCCCGTTCTCGGTGGCATCGATCAGCCCCCGGTCCACGGCGGCCCGGAGGACCCGGAACGCAGGGGGGACCGGGTTGTGCCCGAGGTGGGGATACCCGCCGTGGGTCGCCTGGCCGATCAACTGGAGAGCCAGCGCATCGGGCGGGAGCGTCAGGGACGTCGCTCCTGCCGGCTCGAGGCGGAACGGGTCCCCCACGAGCGGCGCGAGCTGGGAAGGAAGTGCTCGAAGCGCCGCCGGCTCTCCCGCGAAGACCATTGTCAGCGCTGCGGGCGAGTAGTTCGCCGCCGCGGTCTCGGCGTGCGCGCGGACGAGCCGAACACCGAGCCCCTCGGAGCGGACTC
>Ga0187778_10002674_pt1 | contig 12107 bp, 6 predicted proteins | sample 1015_Q2_SP5_20_M_FD_132418 | JGI IMG/M metagenome (GOLD analysis project Ga0187778, IMG submission 132418) | Tropical peat soil microbial communities from peatlands in Department of Meta, Colombia - 1015_Q2_SP5_20_MG | ecosystem: Environmental > Terrestrial > Soil > Wetlands > Peat | place... | reverse complement strand
TTTGGCGGACGGCAGCCTCGAGGCGAGCGGAGGCTTCATCAAAGGCTTTCTGTTGATAGCGCAACACACCGAGATGAAGATGGGCTTTCGCGAAGTCGGGGTCGAGGCGAATGGATTCCGCAAACTGCGCCGCAGCATCGTCGGTGCGAGACTGGCGAACAAGTTGAGAGCCCAAGTCATCGTGCAAATCGGGACGGTTGGGCTCAAGCTCGACGGCACGCTGCATTTCGGGAACAGCGGAATCGAGATCGCCTGACAAGTCAAAAGCGCGCGCCAGCACATGATGCGACTCCGAATCATCCGGAGCCAGCTTTACCGCCTCCTTCGCAGCGAGGAGAGCGTCGGGGATATCCTTTTTGGCGAGGAACGCAGTCACCAGGTTGGTGCGAGCCTGGAGAAAAGCTGGCCGGTATTTCAACGCCAAGCGAAAGTGAGCTATGGCTGGATCCAAGTTCTGCTGGGTCAAGAGCACAAATCCAAGGGAGTTATGAACGTCGGGGTTTGTAGGGACAAGCTTGATGACTTTTTCAAAGTCGGCTTTTGCAGTGTAGAGGTCGCCATCGCGCAAAGCTTGGATCCCGTGCTCGTAAATAGCTTCAGCCTGCTTGGACGGCTTGACGTTAGGTGTCTTGGCAGATTGGCCGAGGCAGTTGCCCACAACCAGCAGGAACAAGACGGGCAGAATGCCAAATGCGAGCGAGCGGCGTAACCAGAGAGAGAAAAACGCGAAATAGCCTCGCAAGAGTGAATCTCCTGACGAATTCATCCTAACACTAGTTGAAACGGCTCACGAGAAGCGAGCAGGACGTCAATTTGCGCGGGGCGCCGAAGGAATTAGTGGAGGTGCGGCCTCGGCGACACCGACGTATTTGTCGGCTCCGCCATAAAAGAAGAGAAATTTGGCACCACGCTGAACCATGCCTTCGACAAAAACAACGTTGGGAACCTGGCCTTGTTTCTCCCACTCCAACTCAGGGCCGAACACGGGGCTGTCGGAGCGGTAGAGGAGCTTGCGCGGGTCTCGACGATCGAACAGGGTGATGCCAGTGCGGTAGACGAGGGAATCGTCCGCGCCATTGTAGACAAGCAGGATACCTTCGGGAGTGAGGAGCGGAGGCGGCCCCGGCTCGACGACGCGCGAATCAAATTTTCCCGGGCGTTTCGGCAAGACCGGTGTAGAGGTCGCTTCGGTCCAATGCAAGAGATCGTCGGAGAAGGAAAGGCCCATCTGGTCGGTGTGGTCTGCAGCAGTGCCGAGCCAGTACATCCAGTATTTGCCGTTGATTTTTTCGGAGACGATGGCGCCGGATTTTGTCCAACCAACATTCCAGTTGCCCTTGTAGGCAGGAAGCAAAATGCCTTTGCGGTCCCAATGAAGCAAATCGCTGGAAGTAGCGAGACAGAGCTGGGCGTCCATCTTGTTATAGCCGGTGTACGTCAGGTAATAGAGGTCGTTGATATTGACGATGCGAGGATCTTCTACGCCACCACCTTTTTCGTATTCGGCTTCGGGGGAGAGCACAGGCTCGGAGCGGCGAGTGAAGTGAAGGCCATCGGAAGACTCGGCATATCCGAGGCGCGAGACACCTTGTGCGTCCTGGGCACGGTAGAGCATGACGAAACGCGAACCTTGCTGGACCACAGATGGATTAAAGGTACCCGCGGATTCCCAGGATTGGCCCTGTGGAGACACGATGGGCTTGTCCGAGAGGCGCGTCCATTGATAGCTCGTGGCTGCAAGACAGAGGGGAAGGACGACCAAAAGCACAAGAAACAAAAGAAATGTGGATGAGCGTTTGCGCTGCGCCTTGGGCATGGAATGACTCCGTTTCAGTCAGTGTGACCGCTCTAGGAACGGGCTTTCAGCAGCTAAAGCCGAATGCATGCTGCGACGCTTGCGGCACGGCTAAAGCCGTGCCCTCCCGAAATTCGTGAGTCCCATATCCTCAGGATTACGCCTTTCTCTGGCCTTTGCCCGCGGGAGTGAGAGACTCCTTTCGGACGATGCCCGCGCCCTCTTTGACATAAATCAACTGATTAGGCTGAAGGTCCTTCAAGGTGTCCACCGTGCCGCTGGGCCAGCGAATTTCGAGAAGATCGATTTTAGCGGCTTTGCCGACGCCGAAGTGGACGCGGAGATCGTTCTGGGCAAAATAGCCGCCGCCGCTGCGGACTTCGTCAATTTGCTGGTGGGGCTTGGATTCGCCAGGTATCTGAGCGACACAACGCAACCGGGCGCCGATGCCGCTGCGATTCGATTTGGTGCCAATGGTGCGGACTTTGATCCAATTGTGCTGCAGCTTGGAATCGCAGCGAATCAGTTGCGGAGAATCGTTGATGCAATTCACGACGATGTCGATAACGCCGTCATTGTCGAAATCGCCGAAGGCCGTGCCGCGTGAAGCCGAGGGATCGGAGATACCGGGGCCAGCATTGAGGGAAATGTCCTCAAAGCGGCCATTGCGGAGGTTGCGGTAGAGCAGCTTGCGTTGGGCGTAGCCCGCTTCGGTGCGGAGTTGCTCGACCTCTGGGTAGACATGTCCGTTGCAAATCAGGATGTCCGGCCAGCCGTCATTATCGAAGTCGAAGAAGCCGCAGCCCCAGCCAAGATATTGAGTGTGCTTGCCGAGACCGGCAGGAAAAGTGGCGTCTTCGAAGGTGGCGCCGCCCTGATTGTGGTAAAGCGAAGGGGTGTCACCGGCAAAGTTGGTTTTGACAATGTCGAGGTTGCCGTCCAAGTCATAATCGGCCGCCGAGACGCCCATGCCGGCTTGAGGTTTGCCATCGGCGCTGAGAGCGCAGCCAGCCTCGAGGGCGATGTCCACAAATTTGCCATTTTTCTGGTTTTGGTAGAGAGCGCTGGCGACAGAGTCGTTGGCCACGAAGATATCAGGCCAGCCGTCATTGTCGAAATCACCAGTCAAGACACCCAAGCCGTAGGTGCCGCTGGTATCGAGAATGCCGCAAGTTTCGGAGACATCGGTGAAGGTTCCGTTGCCATTGTTGTGGTAGAGGATGTTTTTGCCACCGTTCATGCCGGGAGGACCGCAGGCGACCATGATGCCTTTGTAGAGACAGGGGCCGGACTCGGGAACGGGAGCAGTGGCGAGATCCATGTCAATGTAATTGGCGACGAAGAGGTCGAGCTTGCCGTCACGATCGTAATCAACAAAGGCGCAGCCGGTGCTCCAGCGCTTGGGGTTGCCCGCGACGCCAGCTGCCTCACTCACGTCCGTGAAGGAGCCGTCGCCGTTGTTGTGATAGAGGACGTTTTTCCCGAAATAGGCGATGAAAAGATCTTCGTTGCCATCGTTGTCGTAATCGCCGATGCAGACACCCTGTCCCCAACCGGAATGGGCCAAGCCAGCTTTGAGGGTGACGTCGGTGAAAGTTCCGTCACGGTTGTTCTTGAAGAGGCGGTTGATAGGTTCCTGGCCGGCAGAGAATCCTTCGAGGCGCGTGCCGTTCACGAAGAAGATGTCGAGCCAGCCGTCATTGTCATAGTCATAGAAGGCGACGCCGCAGCCGGTGGTTTCGAGAAGGTATTTGTTCTTGTGCTCGCCACCGTAAATGAATTTGGTGTTGAGCCCGGACTCTTTGGCAACGTTGACGAAATTCACGCCAACCGGAGTGCCTTCGATTGGAGAGGGAGCGCCCTCGGGCTTCTGCTCCGGGAAGAAGCGGGCGGGCAGAGCCAGTGAGAAGACGCTTTCCAACGGGAGGACCAAAGAAGAGCGGCAAAGGGACTGCAAGAACCTGCGACGTGTCGGTGGCAAAACTCGTACCTTCCCGAAGTGCGCTTGTGTTAGACTCGGCGCGACTCAACCATATTGAGTGACATGCCTTTGTTTTTGCAAGCCGCTCCACAAAGTGAGTGGAAAAAAGTGGCGGGTCAGTATTACCAACCTTCCGAGAAAAAGTGCCTCATGAAAAAACAAACTCAGTTTGCATGGATTAGGGCGGGGTTGTGCCTATTGATTGCCGGCAGCTTGCCTTCGGTCATGGATTCGGCCTCCGAGCAGAAAACTCACACGCTGGAACTGTCGCGGCCGGCGCACACTTGGGAATTTCTGTGCGCCGTGGGACAAAAGAGCGCGGTGTTCGGCGACGAGACCGGGAGAGTTGAGGCGTGGGTGTATCCGGTGAAGTTGTTGCGGGATTTTTCGCTGGTGTTTCACACGGAAAGCCGCGAAATCCCCGCCGCATCACTCGCTAGAACGGTACGCGTCAAACCGGAATCCACTTCGCTTTTGTATGTGGGAGACACGTTCCGCGTGACCGAGACTTTTGTGGCGCCGGTACATGAGGCGGGAGTGATCATACGGCTGGAGGTGGAGACGGAGCGTCCGTTAGAGATTGAGGCCGTGTTTCGGCGCGATCTTGCACTGGAATGGCCAGCAGGGCTTGGGGCGACATACGCAAGCTGGGAGGAAGCGAAGCGCGCGTTCGTGTTTGGCGAGGAGCACCGGACGTACGCGGCGTTGGTCGGGTCGCCGACGGCAACGCTTTCGCGCGAGGAGAGCGAGACAAATTACGGAATTTCTTTGGTCAACGGATTTCGCTTGGGAACGACGGCGAAGGGAACAGAAACCAAGCTTATCGTCCTTGCGGCATCGGCGAATGGGGCGGCGGAAGCAGAAGCCACTTACCGGAAATTGATAGATGAACACGCGGCGGTAGAACAAGATGCGGAGCACTACTACGAAGAGTATTTGCAAAAGACCGTGAATCTGGAATTGCCGGACGAAGAACTGCAGAGGGCGTACGACTGGTCGAGGATTAGTGTGGTGCAAGGACTGGTAACGAATCCGAAGATGGGAACGGGGTTAATCGCGGGCTACCGGACTTCCGGCGATTCGCAGAGGCCCGGATTCGCGTGGTTTTTCGGGCGCGACGCGCTATGGACGTCGTTCGCGCTGAACAGTGCCGGAGATTTCGCGTCGAGCAAGACGGCGCTCGAATTTCTGACCAAGTTCCAGCGTGAGGATGGACGAATTCCGCACGAAATCGCCCAGACGGCTTATCTCGTGGATTGGTTCAAGAACTATCCGTATGGATTCGCATCGGCTGACGCGACACCGCTGTACATCATTGCGATGGAAGATTATGTCAGGTCGAGCGGGGACGTCGCATTCGCGCGCGAGCATTGGGACAATGCGAAAAAGGCTTACGACTTTCTGCGCTCGACCTATGGCCCGTTGGGATTGCCGAAAAACTTTGGCGTGGGGCACGGATGGATTGAAGGAGGGCCGCTGTTGCCGGTGCAGTCGGAGTTGTACCAGAGCGGGCTTGGGGCGGAGGCAATCCGGTGCCTGGGGGTGCTAGCGAAACTGACTGGGCATGAAGCCGAGGCAAAGACTCTCACGGAAGAGTTCGGGACGCAGAAGGCGAAGGTCAATGAAACGTTCTGGTCGGAGGAGAAGCAAATCTACGCATTTGCGGTGAACCAAGAAAATAAGATCGTGCCAGAAGCGACGGTTTTGGCGACGGTGCCGATGTGGTTTGGAGTTTTGGACGGACCGCGCTCCAAGAAGACCATAGGCGAACTGGCGACGCTGGACCACTCAACCGACTGGGGCATGCGGATCATTTCCGGAAAATCGCCGCTCTACAGTGCAGGGGGCTATCACTACGGATCGGTCTGGCCGCTGTTTACAGGATGGGCTGCGGCGGGAGAATACAACTACCATGAGGTGCATCCAGCCTGGGAGAACATGCGCACGAATGCGATGCTTGCGCTGGATGGCTCGCCGGGGCACGTAACGGAAGTGCTTTCGGGAACCTACTACCAGGGGCTTTCGACAAGTTCGCCGCACCAGATTTGGTCGGCAGCGATGGTGGTGAGCCCGTTGTTGAGAGGCTTGTTCGGATTGAAGGTGGATGCGATCACGCACACATTGACACTTGCGCCTTCATTGCCTGCGGACTGGAATTCGTTTGCGATGAAGAACGTCGGCGTGGGAAAAGTAGTTGCAGGCGTGAAATTCCAGCGAACAGGAGAAGAGCTGGTTCTGGAAGTGCGAAGGGCCGGAGAGGGCGAACTGACGTTCGAGTTTCAGCCGGCGTTGAGCCTGCGGGCGGAAGTGGTTTCGGTGAACTTGAACGGGCGGCCGATGCCATTCAAGGTGGAAGCGAATGATTCCGACCAGCACTTGCGCGTGCGATTTCCAGTGTACGGCGGGCCGAACACGGTGCGCGTGCAGATGCGGCATGACTTTGCAGTCAGCTATACGCCGCGATTGCCGAAGCCGGGAGCGCGGAGCGAAGGACTGCGGATACTTTCGGAGAGTTGGTCGAGCACGAGAGACCAACTCACTCTGAATTTGGAAGGAGTTCCGGGGAAGACATACGAGCTTTCCTTGCTTCCGGGAAAAGAGGTGACGGGAGTGGACGGCGGCACGCTGAGGAAAAACGGGGAGATCGCGGAATGTGTTGTGGTGACCATGCCCGCTGGCAGCGGCGATTCAGTGCGGAGCACACTACTATTCCGGTTCGCTCCACGGTCCGCCAAGGGAAGTCGCTAGCACGAAAAGACATCTCATCCACATCGGGAGTACAACCATGAAAATCCGCGTGAACTTTTTTGTGTGCGCGTTGCTAATTGCAGTGTGCTGGACGCCGTTTGCGGCTGCTCAGGCAAGTTCCAAAGATGCCTACGGACATGAGTGGTGGCAACACGCGGTTTTCTACGAGGTGTATCCGCGGAGTTTTGCCGATTCAAACGGAGATGGAATTGGGGATTTGAACGGGATTACGTCGAAGCTCGACTACCTGAAGGACCTTGGCGTGGACGCGATCTGGATTACACCATGTTTCCCCTCGCCACAAGTGGACTTCGGGTACGACGTTTCGGATTACGTCAGCATCGACCCGATGTATGGGACGTTGGCGGATTTTGACCGGCTGGTGAGCGAGGCAAAGAAGCGGCACATCCGCGTGATTCTAGATTTCGTGGTGAACCATACGTCGGACCAGCACGCGTGGTTTGTGGACTCGAAATCGTCGAAGACCTCGGCGCATCGCGATTGGTACATCTGGCACGATGGAAAGGGACCGGAGCAGCCGCCGAACAACTGGCTTTCGACCTTCGGGCTCTCCGCATGGAAATACGATCCGGCAACAAAACAGTATTACTACCACTACTTCTATCCAGAACAGCCGGACTTGAATTGGCGCAATCCGGATGTGGAGAAGGCGATGTTCGACGTGACGCGGTTCTGGTACAAGCGCGGTGTGGCCGGATTCAGGTTGGATGCTGTGGATACCATGTACGAGGACGAGAAGCTGACCGACGACCCGGTGCTTCCCGGCAAGGACAAATTCGGCCGACCGAATCTGGCGGAGAAATACAACAAGAAGCTGCCGGAGATGCACACGGCGCTGCAAAGACTTCGGAAGGTTGCCGACGAGTATGGCGCGGTGCTGATCGGGGAGACGTGGACCTCCAACGTTTCGGAACTGGAAGAATATTACGGGACTAACGGGAATGAGTTGCAGTTGCCGATGGACTTGATGCTAACGGATTTGCCGTTGGCGGGGCCGACTTTCCGAGCGCACATCAATGCGGTGGATGCGGCGCGGGGCTGGCCGACGTACGTGATCACGAATCACGACATCCGCCGGTCGTTTTCGCGGTACGCGGACGGTGTACACAACGACGACATCGCGAAGATGATGGCGGGGTTTTACATGACATTGCGGGGAACGCCGATCATGTATTACGGAGAAGAAATCGGCATGGAGAATAACGATCCGAAGAGAAAAGAGGACGTGAAAGATCCGATCGGAGTATTGGGCTGGCCGCAGGAAAAAGGGCGGGACGGCGAGCGCACGCCGATGCAGTGGAGCGATGAAACAAATGCCGGGTTCACCAAAAGTAAGCCGTGGTTGCCAGTCCCGGAATCGGCGAAGACGCACAACGTGGCCGAGGAGAGCAAGGATCCGTATTCGGTGCTCGGCTTCTACAAGCAAGTCATCCATTTGCGAAAGACGGAGCCGGCGCTGCTGGAAGGCAGCTACGTTCCGCTGAATGAGACGGACCCGAATGTGGTCTCGTATCTGAGGAGGAGCAAAGAGGAAACGATTCTGGTGGTGCTGAATTTTTCCGGAGCGCCACAGAATCCGAGCTTCGACCTCGGGAAGCAGGGATTCCCAGGCGCAAAAGTGAAAGTGCTATTGCAGAATGCTGCGAGTGCTCCGAATGGGGCGCTGAAGAGCGTGAAGCTCGAGGCCTATGGGGTGTACATCGCGGAGGTTACGAAATAGAGCTTCGCCGATCCGCGTCCTTTAGCGTTGCTTTGTGCCGCGCGGATGGTGCTGGATGGTTGTGGCATTCGAGAACGAGACGCACCCCAGACTTGCACTCTGCCTGACTCATTGGGTGAGATCCTTCGCCCATCCTCGTCGGATGGGCTCAGGATGACACCCGCTCTCTGTCCGTAAACTTCCTGGCATGACAGGGAGTGACAAAGACACTAATTTTAGACAATGGCGAGCTTCTTCTGGAGTTCCTCGAGGGAAAGGCCCTTCGTCTCCGGATAAAAGAAGAGAACGACGAAGAACTCGACGGCCATCATTGCGGCAAAGAAAACAAAAGGGTAGCCGCCGGATTTGGCGGCCATAACCGGGAAGCTGAAAGAAATCACAGCGTTCATAAACCAGTGGGAGAAACTGCCGAGGCTTTGGCCCTGAGCGCGCACGCGATTGGGAAAGACTTCCCCAATATAGACCCAGATGACAGCACCTTGAGAGAAGGCAAAGAAGGCGATATAGCCGATGAGGAGCCAGACGAGCAGATGCTCGTGCTGATGCGCGAGGAAAATCCAAGCCACACCGGAGAGGCACAAGCCTGTGCCGACGGCTCCGATGAGGAGCAGCTTCTTGCGGCCGACGCGATCGATCAGGGACATGGCAAGCATGGTGAAAACGAGGTTGGTAGCGCCAATGGCGACGGCCTGGAGATCGGAGGAGACTTTGTTGAAACCGGCAGCGGCGAAGATGCTGTTGAGGTAGTAGAGGATCGCGTTGATGCCAGAAAGTTGGTTGAAGAGGCCGATGGTCACGGCCAGGAAGATGGGGAGGCGATATTTTGTGGAGAAGAAGGGCTCGTCGTGGCGGTGCTCGGCGTCGATGGAAACGACGATGTCCTGCAACTCCTGTTCGTAGTTCTCTTCGCCAATGAGGCGGAGAACGTCGCGGGCTTCGTCAATGCGCTTTTTCTTGACCAGCCAGCGCGGGCTGCGGGGAATGAAAAAGAGCATGAGGAAAAACGCGGCGGCGGGTACAGCAGCAATGCCGAGCTTCCAGCGCCACTCGGCGCCGCCAAAACCACGCGTGCCAATGACGTAGTTGGAGAAATAGGCGACGAGAATTCCAAAGACGACGTTGAACTGGAAGAAGCCAACCAGACGGCCGCGCCACTTGGCGGGCGCAATTTCCGCGATGTACATGGGGCCAAGGACGGAGGAACCGCCGATGGCAAGGCCGCCAATCACGCGAAAGACAAGCAGCGCTGCCCAGGTCGAAGCGACCACGCAGCCCAGCGCGGAGACGACATACAGCACGGCCATGATTTTGAGGCTATCGCGGCGGCCGTACTTGTCCCCCGGAATTCCGGCAAGCATGGAGCCGATGACCGTGCCGACAACGGCGCTGGCAACGGTTACGCCGAGTGTCCAATGAGTGAGATTGAACAGCTTCGTCAGCGCCTCGGTGGTTCCGGAGATGACAACAGTGTCAAACCCAAACAGCAGGCCGCCTAACGCAGCGACGACGGTACTTCGCAGCAAGCAGGAATTGAGTTTCATCGGTTGGACCTGATATGAAGTATTCTCCTACGCCTTCCGCAAGAACTATAGCAATTGAGAGCAGCATTGCGGAGAAAAGAGTGAAATCAAGAAGCCTGCCTGAAGAACGAGGGGGACGCAGGCTCGCTCTAGTGCGATGGCCGAGGCAGGATAGACTTGGCGGACCGCTCCGCAAATCCGTCCGGGGGGCAACAAACGTGCCGCTCTGGCTGAGTCGGAGCAGGCAGAAGGCGGTCCCTACAAACACCAAGAACCACGTGAAAAGTAGGTGCGATGGAAGGAGAGAGGGCGTCAAAAGACGAGTTTCAGGGAGAACTGGATTTGGCGCGAAGAGCCGGAGGTCTTGCTGATCATGCCGAAGCCGCTGCCGAGGACGGTATTGGCAGGCAAGCTGAAATTCACGATGTTGAAGATGTTGAAGAACTCGGCGCGGAACTGGAGGATGCCCCACTCGGCGTTGCCGCGATGACCGAAGGGGGTGTTCTTGATAAGAGCGAAATCGAACTGGTGGAAACCGGGGCCACGGAAGAAGTTGCGGCCGAGGGTGCCGAAGCGGCCGTGATTGGGGCCGGTGCCGCCCGGCACGTTTATGGGAATGAAGAAGAAGGAGTTGTTGTTCGCGCCGCGGCCAAAATAATCCGCGCGATTCGATCGGCTAGTGGAAAAGTCGGGCATGGATAGGAGATCCGGGCGGTCTGCGCCACCCGCGCCGGCGCCAGTCTGCTGAATTCCGGAATAAACCGTGAACGGGGGACCGGTCGTCAGTGAGGTGATATTCAGGAGCTGCCAGCCGCCGGTAACGGCCTTTCCAAGCGGCCGAAGAAAAGCAACACGATCGAATGCAAGTGCCTGCATCAGGCTCAGAGAAAAAACGTGGCGCACGTCAAAAGTGGAAGGCCCCTTGTCTGCCGAAGGATCCTTCGGATCCTGGAAAACGGTCTGAAGTGTGACGCCGGCGCCGGAGATTCCACCGCCGAGGACTGCGGTCGTATCGTCGATGGATTTTGAGAAAGTGTAGCTGGCCTGAAAGCTCAAGCCATAGCGCGAGTAGTTCTGACTCAGGCTGGCCTGAAGCGCGTGGTAAGTGGAGTGCGATTCGGTCTGCATAAGCATTTCCGGGCCGAAGCCGCCGATTGCCTGGTCAGCGGAATTGAACTGTGTGTAGGGAGCATACTCCGGGGAAGCGCCGCCATAGCCGTTAGGAGAATAGACCCTGGCGAGGTGAATGCCGGCGGTGCCGATATAGGCGGCGCTGATTTTCATGGTGCCGAAATCGTGGTCGACGCCAAGCGTGTAATTGCCAATGTAGCCGTTGCGGAAATTACGAGAAATGATACCTGCGGTCAGCAATTGGGTTTGATGTCCGGGCGTGAGATTTTTCACGTCGTTCTGATACCGCAGGAAATCGATTTGTGTATTCGCCGGGACGTTGGAACTGTCATTGTCAGGGAAAAGAAGTTGGCCGTCGATCGTGTACACGGGAGGAAGAGCAAGCGGGACGGCAGCGGTGTGAAACGGAACTGGGGCACCGGGGAGCGCGGTAATCAAGGGCTGGAAGATGAGGGGGAAACCACCGGTGACGAAATTGTCCTGCCAGAGGTTCGGGAGAATGGTGACGATGGCCGCGCCAGCGTGAAGGGTGGTTCGTTTTGTGGCGGCGAAGTCGAGAGAAACGCGAGGTCCAAAACCGGTCCAATCCAAGGGGTAAACCGGTTGTGGATTGAAGAGGTAAATCTGCGTTGCGCCAGGAGTGTCAAAGGAAGTTTCTTTCCCGTCGGGGCCAATTGGGACGGCAATGGAGGTACGGTGCTTGGCTTCTTTGATGCGGCTGTTTAACTCGTAGCGGAACCCATAAAACATGGTCCAGCGAGGAGAGAATTTCCAGTTGTCCTGGAAGTAGAAGTTGTAGGCTTCGCGGCGGACGGCAGCTTCGTCAAATTTATTGCCGTGGGGAACCGAGTCTGAGGCGGCGCTGATGGTGTACGAATGCGGAGTCGCGGTGAGAAGACCGGTCAATGCATCGGGGAGCGGATCGCCGGGCTGGATATCGTGTTGGCCACTCGCAGAGAGGATCTGAACAGGGGAGTATGCGGTGCCGCCACCGAAGGCATACGCGCCATTCGGATTCATGCCAAAAATGGTGGCGTCCCTGTTGAGGCGCAGTTCCCAGCCCCATTTGAACACATGCGATGCGCGAGTGAAGGTCCAATCGTTTTTGAGCTGATATATGTTGCCGTAGGAGCCGAAGATTGAGCCGTCAGCGGAATTGAAGCCAATATACAGGCCATCGCCGTAAGCCAA
>Ga0187778_10002671_pt1 | contig 12109 bp, 12 predicted proteins | sample 1015_Q2_SP5_20_M_FD_132418 | JGI IMG/M metagenome (GOLD analysis project Ga0187778, IMG submission 132418) | Tropical peat soil microbial communities from peatlands in Department of Meta, Colombia - 1015_Q2_SP5_20_MG | ecosystem: Environmental > Terrestrial > Soil > Wetlands > Peat | place... | reverse complement strand
GTCCACCTTGAAGTTGTTGGCGTCGAGCTCAGCCTCTACTGTGACTTTCGGCGGAGCCTCGGCGTTCTCGTTGGGCTTGCTGCTGCAGCCTGCGAACCACAACAAGGGCAAACATAAAGCCGCTGGGAAAATCCGGTTTAGAACACGAGTCTTCATGGCATGACCTCTCGCCCGACGGCCAGATTCATTTGTGCGACGGCGGTCAGGTATGCGCCCACCAGATTCACGTAGTTCAGCTGCACGCTGCGGTAGTCGCTCTCTGCATTTAGGAAATCGAGCAGTGAGGCCCCGCCGTGCTGGTAGGAGAAGAAAACTGTGTCGCGCACGCGCACCGCCTGCTCCAGATATTGACGCTTGTAAGGCTTGAGTAGGGCGATGTTGCTGTTTACCACAGCATAAGCGGAATCCACATCGCTGTAGACCTGGGTCTCGACCCCTTGGCGGAGCTTCTCGTTACGATTGATATCGATTTTCGCGCGCAGCTTCTCGCCCTGGTTGCGATCAAACACGCGTAGGGGAATGCTGACGCTTACACCCAGCGTGTTCAGAGCGTCAGGGTTGTTGAACGAGCCGTTATGGGTGTACCAGGCGCCAATGGTCGGATCAGTCGAGCCATTGGCTTCGGCGAGCTTATAGTTGGTCTCCGCTTGCTTGACCGAAAGCAGCGCCGCGCGCAGGTCCGGCCGCGTATCGAGCGCGTCCTTGCGATAGTCGTCGAGCGAAAGAATATCCTGGCTGAAATCGTAGGTTCCCTCGACGTCGAAGCTGTCTACCGGGCGATGATCGTTGAGCAGCGCGAGAAGATTGATCTTCGTCGTGCGCAAATTCACCAGCGCGGTCTGCAGGTCGGATTCGTACTGCACGCGCTGCAGTTCGAGCCGGTCGAGGTCAATCTGGGCAATGTCCCCGGCTTGAAAGCGATCGCGGCTGATCTTAAGCACATGATCGTAATAGTCGAGGTCGTCCTGAGCAAGCCGCAGCACTGCCTTGGCTTGCAGGATGCCGACGAAGGCACCGCGAAGGTTGAACAGCAGATTGCGTTCCATGTCGTCCTGCTGGGCCCTGCCGATGGCGGTGGCTTCTTTCGCGTTCTCCTGCCGCAAGTGGCGCTTGTTCCGCCGCTCGAACAGCTGACTAATGCCGGGGCTTTCGAAGGTCCCGGCAAACGGCTGCCATTCCCCGTGGTTGGGAGCGATTTGCGTTCCATCCACGGTGAGGGAAAATTGAGGATTCGGCCGCAGGAACGCCGTGATCTCTTCCGCTTTCAGTTCGTCGATGTTCAGCATGCCCGCCAAAATCGTGGTGTTGTTGATCTCGAAGTTGTTCTTCACGGTTTCCCAGTTCCAGACCTGGGGAGCGGATGAGGACTGTGGCGCCGGTCGTTGCGCGGCAAGTTTCCCCTCGCCGGCCAGCGCAGCCAGCAAAATCAAGAATCGCCACAATTCTCTTTGCATCAAGCCCTCCCCAATGAACCCAAAAGGCCCGGATGTCGTGTTCTAGGGCCGCTCCCTGACGGAACGCATCGCTGTCCAGTGCGTTACTTCGCGCCCGGGGGGGCCACAATTATGAACAGATCGCGCTGCCGATGTTCGACGGGAAATCGGTTTCCCGCCCAGGACTCAGCCCGAGCTGCCATGACCATCGACGATCGGCAAAGCAGAGTGACTACGCAAGGCAGGAGGTAGGGGGAGCGCGGCCGGCCGGAACAATCGGCGGTCCTGCCGGCAGGAGAATAGATAGCTTCAAGAATACAGAGCCGTGCTCACTGACGGGCGCAAATGACGCTGGCGTCCCCGGAAGCACCGGGGGAGCCTGCAATCGGGTATTCCAGGCGGGAGCCTTGTCGTAGCTGGTCTGATGGGCGCTGCGCTTGCTGATGGGAAATTCTTCCATCTCCGTGCGCATGGCCATGAGGTCATCCGTGGCGGAAATCACAGGAAAAAGAATGACCAGCACACAGCCCAGGGCCAGCAGGCACTGCAGGGAACTGAACTTACGCTCGGCGCTGGCGGTTCTTGAGCCGCACCACAACCAATAGGCGGGCAAGGCCAGCAGCAGCCACGCGAGATTGAGCACAAGTTCCATAAGGCCAGGCACGAGAGCGGCGCAAGAACCACTCCGCAGCTTAGTTTTCCAGAAACCCTAAATCGAAGTCAATGTGACTTCCGTTTACCGGCGCAGAAGGACGCGCAAGATGCTGCAAAGGGGACATTCTTATGTGGAGACGGCAGGCGAATTGTGGGAAAGTAAGCAAGGCTGGTTATGCATGACGCACATATGCCTACGCCTTCGGTTGGGAGCATGAAGAGATCCCTATGGGTGTGGCAGTTCGCCGGCCTACTCGCCGTATTGGCGTATGGAACCGCATCCGTTGCCTGCCAACTTACCCCAGCGGCTGACGATGAGCAGGCAAGTACGGAGGCGGCAACGGCAGAGGCGCAAACAGATCAAGAACTGGTAATCCAGAACGATTCGGACCTGCCGGAGACCTATCCGCATGGGCCTTACCAGGTTCGCCTGCTTGCGCACGGGGGCGTTCCTGCGTGGCATTGGCGGGTAGAGGCGGGAACTTTGCCGCCGGGAATCAAGCTGGAGGACGATGGCCTGCTGCACGGCCAGGCCGAGCGAACGGGCGAATTTCAATTCACTGCGTCGGTGAGGGACAGCGGGAAGCCCGAGTCGGCGGTGCAGAGGCGGTTCGTGATCCGAGTGCGGGAGGCGCTCACCCTTAATTGGAAATCTCCGGCGCATGTGGCTGGCAACAGGATTGAGGGCAGCGTGGAAGTCACCAATACCACGCCTGATGATATGGACTTGACCTTTGACGTGAAGGCCGTGGCAGAAAACGGCCGGGCGACGGAGATTGGTTATCAGCACTTTTTGCTCCGCCGCGGCACAATCGCCAAGGAACTTCCTTTCGGCGAAACCCTGCCGCATGGCGGATATGTCGTGCATGTGGACACCGTCGGCGAGGTCATACCCAAGAAGCTGATTTACCGCGAACGCATGCAGACAGCAGGCGCGCTGCAAGTCACTGTAGGACCGTAGCGCTATTCCGCCCGGCCGATTCTTCCATCCCTTGACACGACCTCGCGAGTCGTGTAACCAATGGCTCGTCTTCATACAAGCTGCAGAAGGGAATCATTATGCCTCCATTGCAATCCGCCGTAATCGGTGTTGGTTTCGTCGGACGCGCCCACGTCGAAGGCTTACGCAGGCTGGGAATCCCGGTTCGCGGCGTCCTCGACAGCTCCCCTGAGCGCTCGGAAGCCGCATGCGCCGAACTGCATCTTTCCCGCGCTTATCGCTCGCTCGAGGAACTGTGTCGAGACCGTGAAGCGGACGTCGTTCATGTCTGCACGCCAAACTATCTCCACCTTGAGCAAGCCTCGACTCTTCTGCGGGCCGGCAAGCACGTGCTGTGCGAAAAGCCAGTAGCGATGAACACACGCGAGAGCGCAGCCTTGATCGAGCTGGCCCGCGAGCACAAACGGGTGGGCGGGGTGAATTACAACCTCCGCTACTATCCTCTTTGTCAGGAAGCCCGGGCTCGCATTGCCGGCGGCGCGATCGGCGAGCCTCGCCTGATTCACGGCAAATTTCTTCAGGATTGGCTCTTCTATCCCACCGACTGGAACTGGCGGCTGGAAACGCAACTGGGAGGCGATTTGCGCGCGGTCGCGGACATTGGAACCCACTGGCTCGACTTGGCCATGTGGCTCACCGGCCGAAGGATTGTCGAAGTCTGCGCCGATATGGCCACCCTGATCGCGACGCGCCAGCGGCCCAAAGGCCCGGTCGAGACTTTTCAGTCGGCGGCTGGCGTCGCCACCGAGCCCGTCAAGATTTCCACGGATGACTACGCGTCGGTCCTGCTGCGCTTTGAAGGAAATCTGCGCGGGGTGATGACCGTCTCGCAAGTCAGCGCCGGGCGCAAAGCGGCACTTACGTTCGAAGTCAACGGGTCGGAAGGATCGCTGGCTTGGGATTCGGAGTCGCCCAATAGTCTCTGGATCGGGCACCGCAAGCAGGCCAACCAGGAACTCCTGAAAGATCCATCACTCATGACTCCTGCCGCCCGATCCTACTCTGCCTATCCCGGCGGGCACACCGAAGGCTATCCCGACACGTTTGTGCAACTGTTCAAAGATTTCTATGCGTATATCGAGAAGGGAAGCAATTCGCCGCCGCAGTTTCCTACCTTTCAGACCGGACACGACGAACTGGTGCTGTGCGAAGCCATCGCGCAAAGCGCTCGCGAACAGCGTTGGGTGAAGGTCTAGCGGGTTTGCGCATGCGATCAACCTGCGGGCTACTGCCATCGAGAAGCCAGCCTTGTGGTCGCCCTTCGACAACTTCGGTCGTCAATGTGGGGACGTCAGCGTGAGAACGATGACACGATCCACCTCGTCAGCCTTAGCCGGCGGAGTCTTCAGGATGATGCCATCGGTGTTCTGCGTGAATTCCAACGCCCCTCCGACTAGCGATTGAGCCGCCGATATCTTTCCGCTGATCGGCGGCAGTGCCAGCAGCGGTGCGCTCCAGTTCAATATGTGCACGTAAATCTTGTTGTCTTTCTGTGTGGTTACGCCCCAATCTCCAGGACGAATGGGGCCCCCGCGAGTGCCATAGATCGAATCGCCATACTGGGAGAGCCATTCGCCGACCGCGTGTAGGCGGGAGACAAACTGCGGATCAATCTCGCCGTTGGGATACGGGCCGATATTCAGCAGCAGGTTGGCGTTGTTGCCGGCGGTGCGGACAAGGCGGCGCTCAATTTCACCCACGCTCTTGTAGTTGCTGTCGCCGATGTTGAATCCCCAGTTCTCGTTGAGCGTGTCGCAGGTTTCGAGCGGAAGTACCGTGCTGATGTAATTCGTATTGAACCCGGCGGTATTTTCACCGGGAAGGTCACGCTCGAAGGTCTGGACGTCTTCGCCGGGAAACGGTTTTTGGTGATGATTGGGAATGATGAGCGCTGCGGGTTGGAGTTTGTGAATCAACGCGTAGGTTTTCTCGAGATGCCAGTCTGCATCGGGCTTGTCCCACATGCCGTCGAACCAGATGCCCCCGATGGGGCCGTAGTTGCTTAGGAGTTCGGTGAGCTGGCCGTCCATGTAGGTGTCAAGGTAAGCGTTGAAGTCACCGTGATCGGGCCGCCCATTGGGCCAGTTGGTGGCGCCGCGCGGGTAGTAGTCGGGATTGTGCCAGTCCAGTTGCGAATAATAGAAGAAGAGCTTGATGCCCTGGCGGTGACACTCTTCGGCCAGCATTTTCAACGGGTCTTTCTTGTAAGGTGTCCTCTGGATGATGTTCCAATCCGAGATTTTGGAATCAAACATGGCGAAGCCGTCGTGATGGCGTGACGTAATCGTGATGTACTTCATGCCCGCCGCCTTGGCCAGAGCAACCCACGCTTTGGCATCGAATTTTTCGGGATCGAAAAACGCCGGCAGGCGGTTGTATTCGTCGATCGTGAGCTTCCGATTATGGAAGACCCATTCGCCATCGCCCAAAACGCTATAAACGCCCCAGTGGATGAACATGCCGAATTTCATGTCCTGAAATTCCCTTCGGGCTTGAAGGTTCTCAGGGGAGGGTTCGTAGCCGGTCTGGGTAGAGGCGTGGCCCCCAGCGAACAGGACACAGATGAGGGCCAGAGAAAGAGCGCATTTTCTAATGGTGACCGGAAGCGGGTTGGCCATGTTTTTGTCTCCGGGTGTAGTCTACCGCTGCGGTCCAAGCAGGTATCTGTGGAGGTATGAATATGGGGAAGCAGAATGGTTTGACTCAGGTTCCCAGCCCTTATTCCGTGGACGAAACTGTGCAGCGGCTACAGGCGGCTTTTGCGCAGAAGGTCTTGCAGGTTTTCGCGTTCATTGACCACAGCGGAGAAGCGGAGAAGGTTGGGCTGAAGATGAGACCAACGAAGGTCCTTATTTTCGGAAGCCCCAAAGCCGGAACGCCGCTGATGGTCGCTGCCCCGAGCCTGGCGATTGATTTGCCGCTGAAAGCGCTCGTTGCCGAGGACGCAACGGGAAAAGTCTGGGTAACATACAACAGCCCGGAGTATTTGCAAGAACGGCATGGCTTTCCTGAAGAGCTGATCAAGAATCTGGCGGGCGCGGGCGTTGTGATCGCAAAAGCTGTGGAATAATGCTGGCGGCAGGGGAGAATGTGTGAGCGAGAACCCTAATTCCAACCCCAACCGGGCGCGCGACCATCTGGCCAATGAGCGCACCTTTCTGGCCTGGGTACGGACCGGGGCGGCAATCGTTGTGTTCGGGTTTGCCATCGGGCGCTTCTCGATTGCTATGCGACAGTTGACGGTGCTCGTCGGCCATCCGGTGCGGACGGCGGGGCTTTCGGTGTGGATGGGCGCGAGTTCGATTGTCGCAGGCGTGGTGCTGGTGGTAGCGGGGCTGGTGCGGTATCGCACCACTCGGGCGCAGCTGGATGCGGGGACATTTCAGCCTGCAGGATTCGTGCTCGATCTGATCACGATTCTGACCGTGTTGTTCGGGCTGATATTGGCAGGATATTTGATTTACACAGAGAGGAGTCTGGGGTGAGCGGGGTGAAGGCAAGAAAAGCAGGTTCCTGCTTCGCTCGGAATGACAAAGGAGGAGGGACGAAGGTCACGGGACACCCCCGCAGAGCTATGTCGCACGAACATGAAAAAGAGGCAGCGGCGCGGGCCAGTTTGCAGTTCATACAAGATGGGCAGGTTGTAGGGCTGGGAACCGGCTCGACAGCAGCCTATTTCATTAAATTACTGGCGGAGCGGGTGAGGGACGGTCTGCGCATCCACGGAATTCCGACCTCGGCGCGGTCGCAGCAGCTGGCGATAAGTCTGGGGATTCCACTGACCACACTGGACGAATGTCAGGAGATCGCCGTAACCGTGGATGGCGCCGATGAGGTCGATCCCAAGCTGCGGTTGATTAAAGGCGGCGGCGGGGCATTGTTGCGAGAGAAGATCGTGGCGTCAGCCACGAAGCAGTTAGTCATCGTCGCAGACTTGTCGAAGCAGGTTCAGGTGCTGGGAAAGTTTCCACTCCCGGTGGAGGTGATCCCGTTTGCCCAGGTGCTGGTCGCAAAACGTATCACGGCGCTGGGGGCGGAGGTGCGGCTACGCACTGAGGCCGGCGGCAAACCCTTCGTGACCGACGAACAGCATCACATCCTGGATTGCCGCTTTGGCGCGATCCCCGATCCAGAAACTCTAGCTCGCGAGTTGAGCGACATGCCGGGAGTAGTGGAGCACGGTTTGTTTATCGGGATGGCGAGTATCGCCTTGTTTGCAAAAGGTGGCGAGATTGTGGAGTGGCGGCGCTAGAGCATCGCAGACTTCAGCACCACAATTTCAGATTCATTCCGAGTGAGAATCCTCAATCTGCGATCTTTAATCTACACTTAACACGTGATGGTGGCAGGAACACAAGCCGGTTGGACTGGGCCGTCGCGGCGGCGAGGGCCGCGCTTTCAGCTGCAAGGGCCGCTGGATGTGACCGTGCTCCGGTCGGGCATTCCAGATACCGTGCCGGGGCGTTCGCTGAACCTGGGCGAGCGCGGAATGGCGGTGATGCTGGCGGGAGAACTGGCGCCGGGCGAGATCGTCAGCGTGCAGGTGCCGCTACCCCTGGTGGCCGGCTTGCTTCGAACCAGGGCAATCGTGCGCTATCAGGACAAGCTGCGCTGCGGGCTCGAGTTCGTGGCGCTTTCGGCGGAACAGCGCGCGACCATCCGTGAGTGGGCCAGAGAAGCGAAAGTGGAGGCCGAGTTTATTGTCCGCCCGGTGCCGGACTTTAGCGAAGAGAAAGATGGCAGAAAACTTGGAACCGGTTCGGGTCTTAGGGTCGCACTGAAGAAAAAGGGGAAACGGTTTGCGCTGGGATGGATGATCGCACTAGTTGTTCTGGCGATTGCCGGTGGTGTGTTCTGGTGGCGGTGGAACCGGGCGTGGGATCAGTTGGAGGCCGGGCTCAACCCTCAGGAAACGACAGCGGAGAAGCCGCAGGCCCATGTTCCGGCAGAAGTGATGGAGAAACTTTTAATCCACCGCGTGGAACCGGTCTATCCCGCGGAAGCGCGGCAAGCGAACCTGCAAGGGATCATCGCACTTGACGTTGTGGTGGGACGCGATGGGTCGGTGGTCAGCATTCATGCTCTCAACGGGCCCGATGTCCTGGCCCGCGCCGCCATGGATGCACTGCGCTGGTGGAAATTTGAGCCCTATCGTGTGAACGGGGAACCGGTCGCGGTGGAGACCACTGTCGCGGTGGAGTTCAAGCCCTAAACGGAATCGTTAAGGCTGATCCCGGGGGGAAATCAGAAGTAAATCCAATTACGTCTTCGGCTTCCGTAAGTTGTGGAGCACAACCACGCCGCTGACCGCAAAGCAGCCAACGGCTCCCAAGGCCGCCACGTGCAAGAGGCTCGCGTTCAGGCGAAACACGTCGGCGGAGACGGCGGCTAGGGCAAAGATGACTCCAGCTACATTGAGCCACAGCGGGGCGCGGACGGGAACACCAATGTCCTGGCGCAGCCGAATTTCGAGCAACAAAGCGGCCAGCCCAATCGCCGCCACCACAACCAGCGCCAGCGGACTCAGGAAGGCCTTTCGGCTGGTGTAGATCACCACCAGAGCGAGCGCGAGCAACAGGAAACCGGCCGCAATGACGGTCCAGCGCCGCGGCTTGGGTGGAGAGGCCGGGTTGGAAGGACTCTCGGGCACAGAGTTCGTCTCAAGTTATACAGGGCGAGGTGTCGGGTTTTCAAATGCGGCGACCATCTGCTCCTCGAGCCGGCCGATGAACTTGTGCGCGTTCCAGAATGAAATCAAATCAGGTCTGCCCCTATCACGCGCCGCGGGCGCCGGCCAGCCATTCCGCCTGACGTGGAGTGCTGTTATTGAAGGCGTAGAGGACGAGTTCGACGCGGGTGGAAATGCCCAGTTTCTCGAAGATGCGGAAGAGATATTTCTTGATGGTGTGCTCGCTCAGGTTCAGTTCGCGGGCAATCTGGCGATTACCCAGGCCCTCGGCAACAAGGGCGACGACTTGTTCCTCGCGCGGCGTAAGCAGCGGGCGTCCACCCGCGTTGAGCACGCGCAGCGACGGGACTTCGGAAATGAGTTCCATCAGGCTATTGAGATGTTCGGTGCTGGCCCAGATTTGTCCGGCAGCCACGCGCAACAGGCATTTGCACAACAGGCGAAGGTTCGAGTCCGTAATAGAGAAAATGCCGCGTGCCCCGGAGCGAAAGGCGCTCACCACGAGATCTCGATCGCAGGCGTCAACCAGGAGGACTTTGGGAATCTCGGGATGCGAAAGGTGAAAGCGCCGCAGGGTCATAACAGCATCGGAAACGCTGGTCGGCGGACTTAGTGACAGAAGTGCAATCTGGGGCGGCCTGGAAGTCACGGCTTGAAGGATGGAGACGGTGTCCATCTGACAACTGGCGACGCGGAATTCCGGATGACGGCGAAGGGCGCTGGCAAGCAACTGTGCTTGCATGCGATTTGAGTCCGCGATGAGGACATTCATGGCGCCGGTAGCAGCTGCGGACGACGCACACATACTGAAAGGTCTCCCAACATTGATGAATGTGGCGATTGTAGGAAGGCCGCACCTGGTTCACAAGGAACCTGATCACAAAATCTGAGTGCCGCTTTCAAATTGGGAATTTGCCATGCGGTATCGCCCTGACGTGCGGAGTGGGGTGGCGATCTGTGGAAAGCGCGAAGATTCCTCTTGCGTGAAGAAAGGTCAAAAACACCAAAGACAGAGTTTCTTGGGAATTTGCATATCCGAAATTTTTCGGCAATTTCAGTTTGGGAAGTCGTCGAGGTTCGTTGTCGGCCACGATTGTGACGCAGCAAACATGCAAGTCCACTTTTGTGGATAGGCCGAATGGGGATACGCTGCGCCACCGTTCGCCTATCAAACTTGGCAGGGACTCCTGCAAGTCCTTGATTCGATACAGGACCTCGACCGGCGCGGACCGGAGCGACGCCCACCGGACTCCACTTTTGTATACGGAACTTCCCACGTCTTGATCATCGGAACGCGTAGTTCTACCTTCCGCTGCAGAGAATCACGGAAGGCGAGTGACGCTCATCGCGGAGGTCGGTGCGAGGGATGGCACCGGGAGGCATGAAGCGCGTTTTCACACTCGGCGAACTCATAGCAATCGCTGTGTTGGTTCTGCTGTATGGTTCGGCCGCTTTCGCACAGGAGCAAAGGACTGAAGACTTGGGCGAAGGCAAGCAGACTTCCCACTCCGGCTTAACCGGGGCAGGAGCGGGCAGTAGTACGACGGCCGCAAAACCCGGCAGAGCGGATGGCCTGGGAAACCCTTTGCTCGGAGGGGAGCGCCATCCGCTCTACCGGCTTCGGCCTAGCGACGTGGTGGAGATCAGTTTCACCGTCGCGCCGGAATTCAACCAGACCCTGACCGTGCTGCCCGACGGCAATGTGACGCTGAAAGACGCCGGAATGGTCGCGGCGCAGGGATTGAATCTGGATGAATTCCGCGCGGCGGTGGAGAAGGCATACCAGGGATATCTGCACGATCCGCAAGTGGCAGTGGCCCTGAAGGATTTTGAGCGGCCGTACTTCATCGTGGGCGGAGAAGTGGGCCGTCCGGGCAAATATGAGCTGCGCTCGGATACGACGGTGGCCGAGGCGGTACAGATTGCAGGAGGGCTCACGCAACAGGCCAAGCATTCCCAAGTGGTGCTTTTCCGGCCGGTGAACGACGATCTGGTGGAAGCGCGATTGCTGAATCTGAAAAAGATGCTGCAGCAGCGCCGCCTGCAAGAGGACGCACATCTCCAGCCGGGGGATTTAGTGTTTGTTCCTCAGAATCTGATCTCGAAGATCGACCGCTTTCTGACCAAACCTTCCGTAAGCATGTACGTAAACTCTTCCCAGTTCTAAAGGAGTTCCGCGCGTTCACATGCCAGACGAAGACCTGATTCGCCGGCGATTCGAGGCTTCCACACCAACCATGCGGGAGTTAGCCACGGTGCTGTTTCGGCGACGAAAGGTCTTCGTCTGCGCCTCGGGATTGGTGTTGGCCGCGACGGTCCTTTACTTATTCGCGGGGGCGAGATATGAGGCGCATATGACAGTCATGGTGCGGCCGGGCCGGGCTGACGCTCCGGTAAGCGCACAGGCCAACGCCCCATTGGACCTGACACACCTCGGCATTACCGAAGAGGAATTGAACTCAGAGGTGGAACTTCTGCGGGACGATGAAGTCCTGCGCAAAGTGGTGGAACAGAACGGATTGGCCGGTCGGCGCGACTGGTTTCACTTCCTGCGTCTGGGCGAAGGGCTGGCCGAGCGCGTGGAGCGAGCCGCACGGCGACTAGCCAAGAAACTGGATGTAGAGTCGGTCAAGAAAACGAACCTGATCACAGTCAGCTATTCCTCCGTTGACCCGCGGTTGGCTGCCAATGTGTTGCAGTCAGTGGAGAATGCCTACCTGGAAAAACATACGGTAGTACACCGGCCGGGCGGAGAGGTCCGCTTCTTCGAGCAGCAGACGGAAGAATCGCGAAGGAAGCTGGAAGAGGCGAAACTCAGGCTGCTGCAATTTACGGCCGAACATGGCGTGGTGGCGGCAGCGCAGGAACGCGACCTCGCTCTCGGAAAACTCAGCGAAGTGGACGCCAGTTACCGGCAGACAAGGATCGACCTCGCGGAGACCGAGCAGCGCTTGTGGGCTCTGCAGGCCCAGTTGGCAGTGATGCCTGAGCGCACAACCACGCAGGTTCGAACCGCAGACAATCCCGAACTGCTTAGAGCCTTGAAAGCGAGCCTCCTCGATCTGCAGCTGAAACGAACAGAGTTGCTGACCAAGTTCGAGCCGAATCACCGGCTGGTGCACGAAATCGAGCAGCAGATTGTGCAGGCGCAAACAGCCATTGCCGCCGAAAGCGCGTCCCCGGTGCGCGACGAAACCACCGACAAGAACACACATTTTGAGTGGGCGAAATCAGAACTGGAGAAGGCCCAGGTGCAGTTCAAGGCGCTCGAAGCGCGGGCGGCAGCCACGGCAGTGCAGGAAGCCGCGTACCGAACGATGGCTCGGCGCCTGG
>Ga0187778_10002670_pt1 | contig 12111 bp, 8 predicted proteins | sample 1015_Q2_SP5_20_M_FD_132418 | JGI IMG/M metagenome (GOLD analysis project Ga0187778, IMG submission 132418) | Tropical peat soil microbial communities from peatlands in Department of Meta, Colombia - 1015_Q2_SP5_20_MG | ecosystem: Environmental > Terrestrial > Soil > Wetlands > Peat | place... | reverse complement strand
TCCCAGTCGGATCTGAACAAAGTAGCGCTGCGCTTAAATCAACGCCCACGACAAACTTTAGGTTTTCAGACTCCTGCGAGTAAACTTCAAGAAAGTGTTGCGTCGACCCATTGAGACCACCCGCATAATCGGAAACTAACCGACTACCTGGGAGCTCTAACCGCCCTGAATGGAATAGGAAAACCTACCAGCCACGTCTTTAAACGCCCCAGCCGTACCGTTCTGCGTGCTCGAACGTCCGCTGCATTTCTTCCCGCAAAATCTCAGTGAACGCGGACCCACCAACCGTCCGCGCTCCCGGCTCGGCGAGGTCCGCCGTGCGGTATCCTCCGGAAAGCACTCTTGTCAACGATTGCTCAATCCAATCCGCTTCTAAATTCAACCCAAACGCATCGCGCAGCATCATCGTCGCGCTCAAAATCGATCCAATTGGATTGGCCACATCCTGCCCCGCCAGCGTCGGCGCCGACCCGTGAATCGGCTCAAACAAGGGCGCCGCCGTCCCAAAGCTCGCCGAAGGAATCAGCCCAATCGACCCCACCAGCGCCGCCGCCGCATCACTCAAAATATCCCCGAACATGTTGCTGCACAGCATCACGTCAAATTGCGACGGTCGAAGTGTCAGTTGCATCGCGGCGTTGTCCACGTACAGGTGCTCCAGCTTCACCGACGGATACACGCTGCTCATCGCCGTCACCGTGCGCCGCCAAAGCTGCGAACTCGTCAGCACGTTCGCCTTGTCCACGGAGCACAGCCGCCTCGAGCGGTTTTCCGCCCGGTTAAACGCAAATGTCGCGATTCGCTCGATCTCCGGCGTCGAATAGGACTCCGTGTCCCACGCCCGCTCCACCCCGCTTTCCGTGGCGTTTCCCCGCTCCCCGAAGTACATTCCCCCGGCCAGTTCCCGCACAATTTCCAAATCCAGGTCGCCCAGCCGTTCCTTTTTCAGGGGCGAAAGTCCCCGCAACGGCTCAATCAGTTTCACGGGGCGTACGTTGACGTGCAGCCCCATCCCCTTTCGAAGCCCCAGCAGGCCGCTCTCGGGCCGCTTTCCGACGGGCAGCGCGTCCCATTTCGGCCCACCCACGGCTCCCAGAAAAACCGCGTCAGCTTTTCTACAGGCGTCCAGCGTTTCATTGGGAAGCGGAGTCCCCTTGGCATCGATGGCTGCGCCCCCTAAAGGAAGCTCTACAAATTCAAACTCGTGGTTGAACTCCTGCGCGGTCTCTCGCAGGATGGCCGCTGCCGCCCGCGTCACTTCCGGCCCGATGCCGTCTCCCGGCAACAAAACAATGGTCTTCTTCATGGTCGTCCCTGAACGAATACAAATCTCGCATCAACCGCTCGCGCGCTCAACTCCCTATCCGATGCGCCGCCAGCGGCTCACCAATCTCTGAAGCAGCAAAAGATTCAGGCTGCGGAGGGCGATTCCGCAGCTATAGCCGCCGGGCGTCGGCGGATCACTTTATGTGCGATGTCGACTACGTCGCGCGCGCGCACCTGCTTGGCCTGGTCGGCCAGCGCCGTCACGCGCCGGTAGATTTCCGCGAGTTCCGTATCGCTCGCCTCGTAGCCCATTTCCTTCAAAGTCATGCGCAAGGCATTCCGGCCGGAGTGCTTTCCCAGCACCAGCGAACGGCTCGGCACACCCACGGTTTGTGGCGAAATAATTTCATACGTCAAGGGGTTCTTGATGATCCCGTCCTGGTGGATTCCTGCTTCGTGCGCGAACGCATTCGCACCCACCACTGCCTTGTTCGGCGCCACCAGCGCTCCGGTGATTTCCGTCAGCATCCGGCTCGTTGGGAAGAGCTGTTCCAGGCGAATCCCCGTGGACACGCCAAAGCTTTCCTTGCGCACCGCTAGCGCCACCACCACTTCTTCCAGCGAAGCGTTTCCCGCGCGCTCGCCGATTCCGTTGATCGTGCATTCGATTTGCCGCACGCCCGCGCGAACCGCCGCCAGCGAATTTGCCACGGCCATTCCCAGGTCGTCGTGGCAATGCGCGCTCAGCGTCACGCCATCGGGATCGCCTAAGTGTTCGCGCACTTTCGTGAACATCGCCCCGTATTCTTCTGGCACCGCGTAACCCACCGTGTCCGGCAGATTCAGAACCGTCGCTCCCGCGTCCACTGCAACCCGGCACACTTCGCACAGATAATCGATGTCCGTCCGTCCCGCATCCTCCGCCGAGAACTCCACCTCTCTCACGTGCTGCCGCCCGTAGCGGATCATCGCCGCGATGGCTTCCAGCGCCTGCTCCCGCGTCATGTTCAGCTTCACCCGTAGATGCAGGTCGGACGTCGCCAGGAAAACATGCAGCCGCGGCGTCGCCGCTGGCTCGAGCGCCTCAATCGCCGCGCTTACGTCTTCCTTCTTCGCGCGCGCCAGCGCCGCAATCGGCACGTTGCGGACCTCTTTTGCCACCGTCCGCACCGCCTCCAGGTCGCCCTTCGACGCAATCGGGAAGCCCGCTTCGATCACGTCCACGTTCAGCGCGGCAAGCTGCCGCGCCATGCGGATCTTTTCCTGCGTGTTCATCGAAAAGCCTGGCGACTGCTCGCCGTCCCGGAGCGTGGTATCGAAGATGCGTACGACTTCCATAGACTCCCCCATTTTGGTATTAACTCATGACTCGCGCCCTACAGTCCAATTTATCTTTGTTCTGCATTTGATAATCTTGCTTTATACTAGCCGCGGCAAACTCATGGATCTAGGCGAATTACAGGTTTTTCTCATGGTTGCGAAGGAAGGCAGCTTTTCCCGGGCCGCGGAGCGCCTTTACCGAACCCAGCCCGCCATCAGTTTGGCCATCCGCAAGCTCGAGGACTCTCTCGGTCAGCCCCTATTCGTTCGGGGCGCCCGCCCCGTCCGCCTCACCGACGCCGGTATGCTCCTGAGGGAGTACGCCGAACGCCTCATCAACCTTCGCGACGAGGTAAAAAAGGGTCTCTCCGAGCTCGAAGGCCTCAAGCGCGGCGAACTTTCCGTGGGCGTCAACGAAAGCTCCATTCACGCGCTTCTTCCCGCCCTCGCCAAGTTTCGCGAATTGCATTCCGGCGTCCAAGTTCGCGTTCATCGCATGTTTTCCCGCGACATTCCCCACGAAGTCCTCAATTACCGTCTCGACCTCGGCGCCATATCTTTCGTTCCGCGCGATCCTCAGCTTCAGGCCACCGAAATCCTCAAGGACGAACTGACTCTCGTTGTCCCGCCCAAGCACGCGCTAGCCAAAAAACGCGAGGTCGACGTCGCCGAACTCGGCCAGGAGAATTTCATCGCTCATATTGTCGAATCCCCGTACCGCCGCCGCGTTATAGAACTGTTTGCACGAAACCGCACCACCCTCAACATGCCCATGGAAATGCCCACCATTGAAAGCATCAAGCGCTTCGTCCAGATGGGGATGGGCGTGGCCATCGTCCCGCGCATGTGCGTGCGGTGGGAACTCGATCATGGTTGGATGAAAGAAGTGAAAATTCGCCAGATGAACATGCCGCGCCATGTCTATCTGGTCTCGCGCCGCGGGGCCCGCCTCCCCCACGCCGCCGCCGAGCTTACCCGGCTCCTCCGCGAACCTTAGCCTTCTCAATGCTCTGGGTGGGACAGGCATTCTTGCCTGTCCACCCAGTCCATCGCGGGGCGGATGCCCTTTACCGCGCCCCCTTTGTCGGCTGAATAGTACGGCGCAGGCGCTTTGGAGTGCGGCACCTTGCTGCGGCTTTTCTTCCCGCTCGCTATATATTTTGTCGTCCGCGTTCGATATGCTTCTCCTTCATAAGTTCCCATTCTCTTTTCTAAGGGTTCACGGCTTTGACCAGCGGCCTTGCTATTCTTGCCATCGGTTTTTTCCTCGGGATGCGTCACGCGACCGACCCCGATCACGTCATCGCGGTATCCACCATCGTTAGCCGCGAACGCTCCATCACTAAGGCCGGCCTGATTGGCATCCTCTGGGGCTGTGGCCACACCCTCACCATCGCTGTCGTTGGTGCCGCCATTATTCTGTTTGGCCTCGTGATTCCTCCCCGGATTGGTCTCACCATGGAGTTTTCCGTCGGCCTCATGCTGATTCTTCTCGGCGTGCTAAATCTCACCGGCGTCACAAAGTGGCTCAGCGAGAAATTTTCCCCTTCGCATCCCCACATCACCGGCGAACACGCGCACCTCCATCAGCACGAAGGAGGATTGCACTTCCACTGGCATTCTCACTCTTCAGCTGGAGAGCATCACGGTGACAGCTTGGAAGTGCCTCGTTCGTTGCGCGGTTCCTTGGGCCGCCTCGGGCTTTTTCACTCGCTGCGTCCTTTGTTGGTTGGCATCGTGCACGGTCTAGCTGGTTCCGCGGCGGTCGCCTTGCTTGTGCTGAGCACCATTCGCCAGCCGACTTGGGCAGTCTTCTACCTGCTGATTTTTGGTGTGGGCACGATTGTGGGGATGATGTTGATCACCGCAGCTCTGGCTCTGCCATTTTCTTTTGTGGGCTATCGCTTCGCGCGGCTTAACCGGGCTCTCGTGCTCAGCTCCGGCTTACTCAGTCTTTGTTTTGGGCTATTTGTTTGTTACCAGATCGGCTTCGTCGACGGCCTCTTCAGCAGCCATCCCCACTGGACTCCCACCTAGGCTTCGCCGTTTTCTAGGCCCGCTGCGCTAGGGCTTCTTCCACCGAGTTATGGATCGGCAGGAGTTTCGTCAGCCCCGCCACTTGCATTACGGCGTTGCTTTGCTTTGAGAGTCCTGTCAGAGCGAAGGACTTGCCCGAGTGTCTCCGGTGCACGAAGATCTGCACCAGGGCGCCCACTCCCGCCGAGTCCAGGAACGACACCTCGCTCATATCTAGAATCAGTTGGGCGGCGCTCTCTGGCCTCAGTGTCTGAATGAAATTGTGCACGGTCTCCAGGGCTAACTTGCCTTTCAACCGTAGAATCAACCGGTTAGCATCCGACCCGGCCAGTTTTTCCACAGTAAGTTGTGTAGGTTCCATAACGAGCGAAGAGTATCTGAAACCATCCTTCAGAAAGTCAATCTCTTTGGCAGCCAGCTGGGCTGTTGCTTCTCCGGCCGTAATTCCCATTTTGGGAAAACCACTTGTATAATATATCTGATTAGCTAATTTTTCCATTGACACCTCGTTTTGCTGGACTTATTTTTCTCGTGGGAACTGCTTCCTTCTCACTTCCAACTTGAGCCGATCGATTCACTGCCGATGGAGCTTTGCCGCCTCAGCAAAACGGGGAATGACGTTCACACGTTTTCTGTTTAAGCCGAGGCCGCAGCAGCGCTCTTCCATCCTTATCTGGCAAGTTCTCTCAGGTATTTTGCTTACTATCGGTTCCTCTGCTTCCGCGCAGACTCTTTCTCAACAGTACGTCTATGGTTCTCCCCCTACTTCAACGCCGCCAACCGTCATCTCTGGGTTCATCAAGTCCAGCCAAACCGGAGCCCTGACGGCGCTTCCCGGCTCACCCTTCAACGAACGGCTCGATAGCGGCCTTGTAGCAATCGATGGCCAAGGCAAGTTTCTCTTCGTCTTGAATCAGACCAGCAACGACATCTCTATGTTTCAGATCGATTCATCCTCCGGTGCTCTTTCCGAAGTCCCTGGATCTCCCTTCGCCGTTCCACCAACCATAAACCCCAACCTGGCGCCTTCGCAGCCGACCTCGATAGCCGCGGAATCTTCCGGTAAGTTCCTATTCGTCGGCTACTTCTATGGTGACGTACAAGGTGAAAGCTCTGTTGCTTCGCTGTCAATCGACACTTCCGGTCCCTCCCCTGTTCTGCTTACGGTTCAAAGTACCGAGATCGCCACTCTTGCCGCTCCCCTCCAGTTGCTCACTGATCCCAAGGGCCTTCACCTATATGTCTGCCTTACCCATGGCCAAAACCAAGTATCGGACGGCGGAGCGCAGGTTTATTCAATTGATTCCTCAACTGGAGAATTGTCCTATCAAGGCACGGCGGACTTGTTGAACGCCGATGGATTGAGCTACGCAATCGACCCGCAAGGCAGGTTTCTTTATGCGGGTGGGCATGGAAATGTTGGTCCGGTGGAGAGCTGCCTCATTTCTCCGGTGGACGGCACCGCAAACACATGTCAGCCGATTTTCAACCTGGGCGAAGGCGATTACCCTTCGTCCATGATTGCCGAGAGTTCAGGCCATTTTCTCTACATTGCGCAGTCGGGTGGCGTCGAGGTTTATTCCGTCGATCAAACCACCGGTGCCCTCAGTCCCGTATTGGGTCCCCTAAGCGGAATCTCGTTGCACCAAGCTGCCGCCGTGGCCGACCCCATGGGACCTTACATTTATGCATCCGGCGGAGGAAACATCCACGCTTATCAGGTTGATCAACAAACGGGCAATCTCACTGAGATTCCAGGTTCTCCTTTTACTACGGGCGTTGCTAACCCCACGTGCTGCGGGGGACTGGCCATTTCGGGAAGTCCAGTTCAAGCAATCAGCGGCCCTGCGGTGACTATTTTCCCTGCTGGTCCTATGAATTTCGGCACCGTTACGGTTGGCAACACCAGCGCTACTCAGATCGTTTCGATAGTCAACGTTGGCAGTCAATTGCTGGCCATCAATTCCATTTCTATTGCTGGGACCAACGCCTCCAGTTTTTCTGAAACTAATACCTGCCAGCCCACACTGTCACCGAACGCCAACTGTTCTGTCAGTATCAGCTTCACGCCGCAGAGTGTTGGCGCCTCAACGGCCAACCTCCAGGTTGCGGATAACGCGCCCGGTAGTCCGCAGACCCTCGTTCTCAATGGTTCCGGCATCGCCGCAGCACCGGCCGTCACCTTTTCTCCGTCTGCGCCTTCGTTCCCCACCACCACTGAGGGAACGTCGAGCCCTGCGCAAACGCTGACCGTCATCAACTCCGGGACCGCGCCGCTGCACGTCACTTCGGTTTCTCTTAGTGGACCCAACCCTTCGGATTTCAGTTTCACCAACAATTGCACGGCTGCAGTTGCTCCGTCGGCCAACTGCACCGTTTCCTTGGTCTTTAGTCCGATTGCTCCGGGTCAGCTTACGGCAACCTTACTGGTTTCTGACGATGCTCCGGGTTCGCCTCAAAGCCTTTCGCTAAGTGCCACCGCCAATCCCGCTTTCACCGCCGGTGCCGCTCCTGGCGGTTCTACTTCAGCTACCGTTTCCGCTGGTCAAACCGCACAATTCCAGTTGCAACTGACTCCCGGGCAGGGCTTTTCCGGCACCATTTCCCTCGTCTGCGGGGGCGCGCCTATCGGCGCCGCCTGCCAAGTGCCACCCTCCATTTCTCTTTCCAGTGGGAGTGCCGCTCCGTTTACGGTCCTTGTAACCACCAGCGGCCCGGCAGCCTTGCCGCCATCAGCCCCGCCGCGGCTTCCGCCCGCCCTGCGGTTGCCCCAACTCACGTTCCCGGCGCTCGCCGTGCTTCTTTTCATTTTGTTTGTACGCGGTCGGACGGCTGAATTCACCTCTGGCAGGACTCGATTTGCGCTCTCTGGCGTTCTTGCAGCTCTGATCTGCGCCATCGCGCTCAGCAATGTTGCAGGTTGCGGAGGCGGCACCGCTTCCGTCGCTCCTCCCCCGCCGGTCATCACTCCCTCCGGCAACTCCGTCATCACGGTTACACCTTCCGCGACGTCTTCAACCGGCCAGCCCCTTCAGCTCCAGCCCATTCAGCTCAGTTTGACCGTGATGTAGCACAAGCTTCAGCCTGCGTGGCAATTCGAAGGGAGGAATTACGCAGGCTTACTTTTTGTCTTTGTCCTCCCGAGGCTTGAATTGTTTCACATCGAACATTGCGGGATCGAGTTTCGGATTGGCCTTTATATTGGAATAGATTTCGCTGAAGACATTCTTGCCGTCGGAGAAAAACTCCACGCGCGCCGCCACGAAGCCCACGGAAAGCTGGCGATAGTCGGCGAAGCGCGAATCGTTGATTTTGGTCTTGTCCCGGTCATCTGGTTGAATTAGCCGCACAAACAAAAGCCGCTTTTTCTCGATCCAGAATTGCTTCGATTGCAGATCGCCCTTGTCCGCGCCCGCCACGTAGACCGGCTCGTTCTCCCAAACGTCTTCACGTAACTTCGAAAGATCGAATCCTTGCCCCTTCACCTGCTCGATGGTGGTCTCCGGTTTTTGCCGGTAAACGTCGAAGCCCAGCACGAGCAGCATGTGCACGAACGGACGGCTTGCCGTGACCTCGTTGTTTCGAAAGCGCGTCAGCGTGTTGTCTGCCACCAGGGTTCCGTTGCCGGAGTTGGGTTGGCCGATATCGATGCGCAATCTTCCTGGCACCATTAACGCTTCGTACCAGACTTCCGTCTTGTCTGTGCCGTCGGCGTTGTGCGTGATGGAGTCCTGCTGGAAGCTCAGCGTGTCGTACCAATTGTTCGCGTAGCGGTCGTGCATCGTGCGCAAGAGCCCCGCACCATCGCGAATCTCCTGCGCACGGCCTCCCGCAGCGGCACACGCGCAAACCGCCGCCAAAGCTACAGCCGCTCTCCATTTCCCGCGCAATCGCATCTTTCTCCTCCTAGCTACCGTGCTTGACTACCGTCACGATCACTTGCGACGGATATTGCTTCGAGTGATGGACAGAGTTGTGGGCGATGACGCCTTTTTCTTCGTCATAGTTATTGCCGCCGGTGTTCAAATTCCGATCAAAACGCGGAAAATTGCTGCTCGAGATCTCAATGCGCAGCCGATGGCCTACATCAAAATAGTTGCTCGTGTTCAGCGGTTGCAAAGTGACTTTGTAGACTTTCCCCGGCTCCATCCACACGAGCGGCTTGTCATACCCGTCGCGATACCGCAAGCGCTGAATCGATTCGTCGAGGTTGTACGCTCGCCCGTCCGGATACACATCGACGACTTTGACGGTAAAGTCCGTGTCTTTCGCGTCGGAGGAGACGTACAACGTAGGCTCAATCGGTCCGCTCAGTTCCGTTCCTTCCTTGAACGGCTCCATTGTGTAGACCAAGATATCTTCACGCGCTTCCATTTTCCTCTGGTCGAACGCGCCGGCCTGAACCGCCGTGCCCGTGCAGCAAACGTTTCCACCGTAGGAAGGCACCGGATTCATCGGGTCGTAGGTAAACGAGTCCGGTTTGTCCGCCGCCGGTGGAGACGTCACCAGCGTGCCGTCTCCATTCAAAGAGTTCGCGCGACCTGCGCTGGATAGATAGAGCGTCATTGGCTGCGCGCCCGTGGGTGGCCATTCCTTCGAGGTCTGCCATTTGTTGGTGCCCATTGTGAAATAGGTGACTTTCGGCAGCGCTTCCAATCGCGGGCTCTTTTCTCCTTTCAAGAAGCGGTCGAAGAAGCCGTACATAATTTCCTGATAGTCGAGCCGCGCATCGCCCATGCTGCGTTCGCCGACAACGGTATCTTCCGTTGCTCGCGTGTACGCGCAGTGCGTCACCGGTGCAATCACCGCCCACTGCTCATCGGCAATCTCCCCCTTCGCGGTTTTGCGGACGTGATTGTAAAGTGCGAGGTTTGGCCCGACGGAAACGTCGTACCAGGACATATACCACAGGCCGGGAAGATTTAGTGGCATATCGTCGTGATACAGCCCGCCCTTGTACCACGCAGGGTCATTTGGAGCGCGCTGTACCATGCGGCCGCCGGTGTCCACGGGCATCTCGTCCGCGAAAATTCCGCGCGGCGCGTCCACGGCTTTGAGAATGTCCTGCACGGGCAGATGCCAGAGAGCTTTTGACCAGTCGATGGGTGGAAGCTGCTGCGCAAGGTCAAATGCTTTCGAAGCGCGAATCAGGTCTTCGCGAGAAGTGTTCGGTGGGAACATGGGTCGCACCTGGTTCTGTTCGCCGTACAGCCAGGTGATGAACAGCATTTGAATGGCGCCGCCACGATACCAGTTGCCCTGTTCGTAGTACGGGGCGACGCGACCCACTCCGGCTCCAAATCCCTGAACGTTCATCGCCGCGTAAGCAGATTGGCCCATCGCCGCGATGCCCATCTGATATTCCGCGGTCGACGAACAGCCGGTGGTGCCCACTTTGCCATTCGCCCACGGCTGAGAGGAAAGCCACGCAATCGCATCGTAGCCGTCCGTGCGCGGCGCACCCAGAATGTCGTAGTTCCCTTCGGAGAAGAAATGTCCGCGCTCGTTCTGGATGACGTACGCATATCCGCGCTTCACGGCGGTGAGAACGGTCTTCATGTCGGCGGGCACTCCGTTGCGTGCATCCCAGAAGTTGAAATTGTAAGGCGTGCGCACCCAAATGACCGGGACTTTGCCGCTGGCGTTTTTCGGGCGGTAGATATCCGTAGCGAGGCGAAGACCGTCCCGCATCGGCACCATGACTTTCCGTTCGATGATGGCGACGGATTCGAGTTCCTTTTCCGTCTCCCATCGCTGGTCCTTCTGCTCCTGGGTGAGTGGAGCGAATTGTTGCGCGCGAACTTCGGCATTCGGGACGGCGCATGAAACGGCAAGCACAAGGAGCATCGTGCCAATGAGTTTTTTCATGGAACGGCAACCCTCCGAAAACGGCGGTCCGATTATGCTCCGATTCCGTCAATCGCGCGAAGATTCTACAGGATTCCGGCAACGTGCGGAGGTCTGGGCGAGTCCCTTGTTATTTGCAGACAATGACGAGACGACGTACACCCCAACTCATTCGTATCTGAGCGCGACCATCGGATCGACGCGCATCGCCCGCCGCGCGGGGATGTAGCACGCCGCCACCGCCGCAATGATCAGCAGCGCGGCGACGCCGGCAAAAGTCAATGGGTCATGCGCACTGACGCCAAAGAGTTGGTTGGCCATCAGTCGCGTCAGCATCAGCGCGCCGGCGATGCCGATCGCCACGCCGGCAAGCGCCATCTTGGTTCCGTGCAAAATCACGAGCCGCAAAACGTCACGCTGCCGTGCGCCCAGGGCCATGCGCACGCCGATTTCGTGAGTGCGCTGGCCAACCAGATACGAAATCACTCCGTAGATTCCTACGCAGGCCAACACCAGCGCCAGCGCCGCGAAGACACTGAGGAGAATCATCGAAAGCCTGCGCGCCGCGAATGAACTGGCGACGACTTCGTCCATCGTCCTGACGTTATAGATCACTTCTCGAGCATCGATTTCCTTTACTGCTTGGCGAACGTGGCCAATCACGACAGCCGGATCGCCTTCCGTGCGCAGCACGACAGCCACAGCCTCTGCTACGAGCGGCATGAGTTTCTCGGGAAGCTGCATGAACGGATAATCGAACTGCGCGAGCACACGCGACTTTCCATCACCGTCGGGCCCCCACTGCTTCACGTGACCAACCACGCCGACAATTTCGGCAGGAACGCCGAAAGTCGCCAGATGGAGGTGTTTTCCGATCGGGTTCTCGCCCGGAAAGTAGGTGCGGGCGAAAACATCGTCGATATCGATTGCTACCGGCGCTTTCTCGTCGTCCTGCGGGGTGACGAAGCGGCCGCGCTCGAGGGTAATTCCCATGGCTTGCTGGAATCCCACTTCGACAAGGTAAAACATCGCCTGCGGCATGTCCTGCAGGTTGGGGGGCTTGGGCCGGCCCTCAATCCAGAAGCGCTCCGACGAGTCATGAATCATCGGGCGAGAACCAAGAGTGACGGAAACAGCCTGGACGCCGGGAATGGAATGCATTTTGTCGTCGAATTGGCGCAAGCGTGCGCGTGTTTCGGCGGAAGTGGTTGCGGCATTGGCTGGCATGGACAATGAGAACGTGATGGCGTGGGTGGGATTGAAGCCGGGATCGACGCGCCAAAGCGCTGCAAGGCTGCGAACCATCATCCCCGCGCCGACGAGCAAGACCAAGGCCATGGCCACTTCGCCGGCAACAAAAACTCCCTGGAGCCTGTGACGCGACGCGCTCGACCCCCGCCCGCCCTCCTTGAGTATTTCCTGCAAATTGATTCGAGACGTTTTCAGTGCGGGGGCCAGGCCAAAAGCGATTCCCACAAATAGTGACAACGCCATCGTAAAGAGGAGTACCCGCCAATCGAGAGAAACCTCATTGGACCGGGGCAAAGTCCCCGGCAACGTGCTGTGTACCGCTTTGGTGGCCCAAACGGCGAACAACAGACCCAGCGCCCCGCCAGAACCCGCCAGCAGAATGCTTTCCGT